>Ga0351863_10190_pt1 | contig 20445 bp, 13 predicted proteins | sample TotcelHFGM3001L8_FD_206777 | JGI IMG/M metagenome (GOLD analysis project Ga0351863, IMG submission 206777) | Enriched cells from coal bed in the Powder River Basin, Montana, United States - Total cells FGM rep2 HSBNCT.FGM.300.1.L8 ... | reverse complement strand
GCCGCTGGTGGACGGCGACCGGCTGATCTGCACCCCCGGAGGCCCCGACGCCGCGTTGGTGGCGCTGAACAAAACTACGGGAGAAACGCTTTGGAAGTGCGCGCTGCCCGCCATCGGAGACCGCGGCAAAGACGGAGCCGGCTACGCTTCCGTGGTCGTCGCCGAAATCGCCGGAGTGCGGCAGTACGTCCAGATGTTGGGCCGCGGCGTGATCGGCGTCGAGGCCGCGACGGGCCGGTTTCTGTGGGGCTACAATCGTATCGCCAACACCGTGGCCAACATCCCGTCGGCGATTATTCGCGGCGACTATGTGTTCGCGACCACCAGCTACAAGACGGGGGCCGCCCTGCTGCACATCCGGCGCGACGGCGACCAGTTCCGAGCCGAGGAAGTGTACTTTCTGTCGCCGCGGGATTTTGAAAACCACCATGGCGGAGTTGTCTTGGTCGGCGATCACCTGTACGGTGGCAATGCCCAGAACCAGGGGCATCCGACCTGTCTGAATTGGGCCGACGGCGAAATTGTCTGGAAAGAGCGAGCCCCGGCGGGCGGCTCGGCCGCCGTCTTGTACGCCGACGGGCATGTGATCTTCCGCTACGACCGCGGCTTGGTGACGCTGGTCGAAGCCACGCCCGAGGCGTATCGCGTGAAGGCCCGTTTCACCCCGCCAGCCGCCGACGGCCCCGCTTGGGCGCATCCGGTCATCCACCGCGGCCGGCTGTACCTGCGGCACAACGATCTGCTGGTCTGTTACGACCTGCGGAAGTGAATGTTTGGCTTCCGTCTGATTGACTGGATGATGCATCTGCCTGCGGCTTTGAGTCAGCGCTTCGAACACAACCGACAAGCTCGTAAGGCGAGCGGAGTGCGCGGCCGGTGATGCCCAAGACCGCGGGAAACATGGGTTCAAGCCTTGGTTAGCTCGGCTCGTTCTGTTTCGCCGTCGTCGCGATTCTCGGTCTCACCCCGCAGACCGTGCCAGAGCAGCAGTCCCGCCCCGCAGACCAAGAGTGAATCGGCGATGTTAAAGTTCGGCCACGTGAAATCGCGGTAACGAAACAGAATCCAATCGCGGACCTCATTGCGAAATGCTCCCGGAACACCGGGGACTTGCCATAGTCCCAATCGGTCGTATAGGTTGCCGGCAATACCGCCCAACACGCATCCCAAGGCGATCGTCAAAAGGAAGTCGCGAGCGGCTTGAAACCAGAACAACCAGACCAAGATCCCCACGCCGGCGACGATAGATAGCACGGCAAAGCCGGCTCCGAATCCGGCTCCCATTCCGAACAACGCGCCGGGATTCAGTGCCGTTTCAATGCCGATATACGGCTCCCAGCACCACCACACGGGAGTCTCTCCAGGCATTCCGCGCCACTGGAATACCCAATGCTTGGTAAGCAAATCCAGTGCGCATCCCACAACGGCAAGCCCCCAAAAGACCATGTGACGACTTCGGGGAAGGGGATCGGAAAGGGAGCCTTTTAATGCGTTCAAGCTTGCTGACCACTCCAATCGTCCATGCCGGGAGACTGGCACGCTTGGGATTCAAGCGTGCTTGTCTGCCCGCGGTCGGTCACTCGTTTTCCAATTTGCTGGCACACTTGATGCAATAGGGAGTATGAGGAATCGCACCCAAGCGAGTTTTCGGAATCCGGCCTTGGCATTCCTGGCATGTGCCGTACTCGCCCTCCTCGATCCGCTCCAGAGCCGACTCGACCAGGTCCAGTACCCCCTCTTCGTTCTGCATCAGCGCCAGCGTGAATTCCTGTTCGTAATTGTCGGTCCCTACATCCGCCATGTGAATGGGCATCAGAGAAAGATCGCCGCTGGCTTCCGCGCGCGTCTTGTTCAGCGCCGCGTCCGCCATCGCAGTGACATCGCCCCGTAATCGGGAACGCATGGCCAAAAGTAGTTCTTTGTAAACTTTCGTTTCGGATTTTTTCATGCTTTTTCTCCCGCTGTCGGAAGCCGAACTGCCGATCGAGCCGCCAGACGGCTTGTCCAAAAAACACGAACGCTAGATGTAACCTGTCAATGATATGCGGCCTATCCCATTCTGTCAAAGGTAACGATGCACTTGCGCTCCCAAGTTCTCAGTTGACAAGAGGTTTTGGAGCCTTCACGGAAACCGCGGATACAACGGAAAGCATTGTTCCGTAAGTACTTGTGCCGACAAGTGTTCTCTTCAATATCGGTCGACAAGCCGTCGAGTTGGACCTTGCCGAAACGGCTTGTTCTTCCGTTTAGGGGGATTGATCCGCCCGGGGCCGTGCCCAAGGTGCGGTCGGAGGAAGATCCTCGTCTCCCCCCACTTGGCACACCTGTAACCCGCTGGCCTGCGATGTGTAGAACATCCGTCCATTGGAGATCACCGCGCCCAGGCACTCCCGCGAATCGACCGAGGGTCCGGTGGCCACCAGCCGATTCGCGTCGGACAAATCGATCATGTCCATGTTGGCACCCAATACGAACGGACCGGCACAGGTGAACCGCGTACAGGCATAGCCAAAGTTGAACCGCGACAAGATCTTGCCTGTGCGCCGGTCGAACACGTGACCGTCGCCGCCGGACGCGTTCGAAAAAATATAGTCCTTGCCGACGGAAATCACATTGACGGCCGACCGCACCGGCTCGCTCCGCCAGACCCGGGAACCGTCTTGCGCGTCCAGGCAGAACACGAAACGTTCGCGACCGCTCTCGTCAGGCTGGTTGTAACCGCCCACGTACAGCCGCCCGTCGGCCCCGGAGATCGTGCATCCCGCCGTGACATAGTGCTCCCCTGTCAGCCACTGTACGTCGCCTGTCCGGGGATCGAGCGCAGCCGTGATTCCGTTGGGACCATCTGACAAACCGCGGCGTTTCCGCTGGCTGGCCGAATAGCCGAAAAACGTCGAATAGTACAGCCGGCCATCCAGCAGGCACAGCCCACAATCGTTGCCGCCGGCTCCGTATTGCGAGAAGTCCTTTTTCCAAACCAGTTGTCCCGTGTCGAGGTCCCAAGCCCAAATCAGCGGCTGATTGTCTTTGGGATAGTAAGGATTGTCGTGCGTGTATATCCAACTCATGACCTCGCCACCATCCGGCGCCGGTTCCGGATCGCCGCGAAACACAAATGGTTTCTCCGTTCCCTGGGCCGCGTAACGTCCCGAACCGGAAGCGTAGATGGCCAAATTTTCCCAGATGACCGGCGGCGCTTGCCGGCTCCAACTGGGCGATCCCGTAAAAGGCACTTCCCAAATCAGCTCGCCCGTGGCTGCGTCCAGACACCGCAAACGCGATTCGCGGATGCCGGCCTGAGGTACCAGCAGCCGCTCGTCCGAAAAACGAGACTCGCTCCGATCGGCGCCGGCCCTCGTTTTCGCCCCTGGCGCCCGATAATAAATGGGCGACGTGAACGACAAATGGACGCCCGGCCAATACCGTCGCCACAGCAACCGTCCCGTCTCCTGCTCGACGGCAAAGATCTGGCCTTCGGACGTGTGCGTGTACATCCGGCCTCCGCCACAGACCGGTAAATGTTTGAACGTGCCCTCGTATCGCCGTAACCACTTGATCCGCAACGGCACCTGCAACTCCTGGTCGGTGGCGTTTGTGTTCTGCATGTTTCCATAGTTCGTGTACCAATCGTATTTCCCGTCCGCGTATTTACCGCTCAGCGGACTGCGAATCTGCGCCAGTCCCAGGTCCCGCTCCGGCAACGCCGCCTGGCCATCCGGTCCCAAGACATACAGGTAGCCGTCCTCGCAACCGAAATAGATCCGCCCGTCACAGACCGCCGCCGGCGCCGTAATCGGTTTGCCGAACGCGGTCGCGAACGACCAAGCCGGTCCCGCGCCCGACAACGGAACCGCGTGCAAACGGCCATCCAGTCCGCCGACGATCGCTTGATCCCGCAACAACACCGGCGGAGCGATCGACGGCCAGGCGCCCAGCGCTTGGGGCTGGTCGCTGTCGGGTTTATGCCTGCAAAACCCAAAGCCTTCCTCGGGCCGGCAGCGGTACACATCGCGGCCGCGAATGCTGACCGAACAGAAGCTGAGCAGCCCCGGCAGAGAGATGGCCGTCTGCGTGCCCGGCACGAAGCTGGCTTCGACCGTGTCGTCTTCGCGCAGTCGCAGCACCTCGACGCGGCCCGCATTATCGCGGCGATGCCACTGGACGTATGCTTCGCCGTCGGGTCCCAGGCTCAAGCCGAAAGCCGCCGGATACTCGCTGCCGTGAAAGTTGGGAATCAGCCCCGTCGCTCGCAGCCGCGGACCGTCCCCGTCGTCCTCCAAAAACACGACTCGTCCACCTGCCGGAACGACCAGCGTCTTGCCGTGGGCCGCCAGATCGCGAGAACAGCAGAAATGATCTTTCCAGGTCACGCGTCCTTGTTTGAAGTCCAGCCAATCCTCGCCCTTCCAGCGGTCGCCGGTGAAGCCGATCACTTCGCGGACGAAATCCCATGTCCAGGCAAGCGTCCCGTCCGCCTCGACCGCGTACACTTCGGCGCCGACCGTCGCAAAGTAAGCTCGGCCATTGGCTACCGTCGGCGCGGTAAAGATCGGACCCTGGCAGCGGATCTCGCGGACCATGCGACCATCCGCGCGGTCCAGCACATAGTACGAACCGGCGGTCGTGCCGAAATGCAGATAGGCTCCGACAACCGCCGGCGAGGACAGATTGTTGCACGAAGTCTGGGCTCGGTTCCGCTCCGCTGGATCGTTGCCTGGGCCGGTCGTGCTGGCGTTGGTCGCTCCCGAGCCCGTTTTCCAGACGACTTGCAGCGTCGCCGCGTCCAGGCACCACGCTGTGCCGGATCCGTCGACCGCGTACACCCGGGCGTCTGCGACCGCCGGTGCCGTGAAAATCGCGTCGCCCAACGGCACCGCGGCGACCAATCCCAGCGGCCCCTTGATGCTCCGCTGACCGGCGTCTCCCGACCGCCGCGCGTCGAACTGGAACTGCAGCCAATCCTCCGCGGCCCAGGTGCCACACGGTACGGACACAAGCAACGCGAACACCGATCCATACAGCATCCTTGGAACGGCGATCCATAAACGGCGGAGCGGAAGATTCGACGCGGTCGTTGTCCAGCGGAGCGTTTCACACATGAGAAGAGTCCTCGCAGCGTTACGATCAAGGCCTGCAGACGCACCCCGAGTGTAATGCATCGCCGCCCGTTTTCAAGCAGTCGGCTGGATCCTTGTGTCGGCTGGATCCCTGCCACGCGCTTGTCCCACTTTGCCAAGCGGTTCGCAGCAGAATCGGCGCGCAGGGAAAAGTCTGTCGCGCGAACCTCTGGGAAACGCCGAACCATCCCGCGGCGGTACTCCTTATGAGCTTTTGCATGCGTCTCAGGCGGGCGGCGAATCGCCTGCAGGCAAGGGCATACCAGTATAACGCCGACGAAAACGATGTTCGCATGTGGCTTCTCGTTCGTTAGCGGTTGTGGTACTCGTGGAAATTTAGCAGGCCTGTCTCGACGCGAACTCGGAGCACGGTTCCACGTCTCGCGCAATTGCTGACACGCCCGGGTAGGGTACAATGATATCGCTACGAGTCAGGCAGTGGCGTAACCTGCGGTATTGCTTGCACCTCCGTTCGAGAGGCGGTGACCCATGAGCATCCACGTAATTTGCCAATGTGGCCGGAGCTTTGGAGCTAAGGAGGAGCACGCAGGAAAACGGGCACGATGTCCAGCGTGCGGGCAGATCTTAACGATTCCCGGTAAGCCGCTGGCGGCGTACGACGTATTTATTAGTCATTCCAAACACGACAAGACCACGGCCGACACAATCTGCGCAGCCTTGGAGGCCAACCGCATCCGCTGCTGGATTGCCCCGCGAGACATCGTTCCGGGGAAGGAATGGGGCGAAGGAATTATCGATGGGATTAACCAGTGCCGGGTCATGATTTTGGTTTTCTCGTCAAAGTCAAACCAGTCGAAACAGGTCAGCCGGGAAATCGAGCGTGCGGTGGCTAAAGGCCTCTTTGTCGTTCCCTTCCGGATCGAGGACATTCCAATGTCCAAGACGATGGAATACTTCCTCAGCAGCCCGCATTGGCTGGATGCGATTACGCCACCCTTAAAACAACATCTGAACGTCGTCGTCCGCACCGTGAAGTCTTTGCTGAGCCCTTCGGTGCCCATCAATCCGGCACCATCGGCCGCACCTGTCGCGCCGGCCGTTGCCGCAGCCGGATCCGGCGTTCCGACGAAACTCGCATCCTGGCGCACGATCTGGACCGCCCATCGTCGGCCCGTCGCGTGGGCTGCGGGAGCTTTGGCGACGGCGTTGCTTGTCGTGCTGCTCGTGGGCTCTCTGTCGAGCTGGAAACCGGCAGAGCAGGAGGCGAGGCTGATCGCAAATGGTTCTGTCGGGACTGGCAAAGGAGGCGCCTCGTTGTCTGCTCCTCCCCTACCGGACAACGACTCTCGAAAGGCTCGCGACGTGCCCGGAGACGGTTCTTCGGGCAACCATGATCAAACCGATCGGTCTTCGGCGGTTGTCCAGTCGGTTTCCCGCGCGGCGCGTGCCTCGGAACCGGCATCCTATCAACTGTCTCTGCGCGATGGACCCGTCGTCTGCTCCTTCGGGTCATTAAGCGTTCGGTCTGTTTCCGCAGCGTCGCGAGGCGAAGAAGAAGGCGGCTTTGCCGACCGGCTGATCCTGGTGACTAACCAGCGCGACATGCCCGTCTCGGAAATCAAGCAGGACGTGCAAGCGGATTTGTCGTTCCAGATCAACAACCAATCGGCGGAGACAGTAACGCTGACCCAGATCCAGGTTCTGCTCCTTGGCATCGTCCCCTGCTACGAAGATCGAATCGCCGAGCCCATAGCGCCTCATGTCGCGAAGCCGATCGAGAATCTCACTGTTGAGGAGAATTCGCCGCCGCGCCACGAGTACGCTGATCTTGCGGCCGTCTTCGCCGATGACGACACGCCGCGTCAAGAACTCCAGTACAAAGTCATCGAGAACACGAATCCCGATGTCGTGACGGCCGATATTACCGAACAACGCAAGGTGAATTTGTATTTCGCCCCCAGCCAGTCCGGCCTTGCGGAGATTGTCGTGGCGGCCGTCGATCCTTTCGAGCTATCCGCAAAGTGTATCTTTTCCGTGGAGGTCAAACCAACGACCACTCTGAAGCCGGTGGAGGTCGTAAATTATAATTCGATGCCACCACCTTCATCCGGTCCCATCAGTCCTGGCTCGGAAGTGTCTGACCCATTCGCTGGTTCGTCTAATAAAGTCGATGTTTTTCGCGTCGAGGAAAAGCCGATGTTCCTCGGTAGTCTCATGTTTGTTCATGCCTTGCGAGCCAGAGATCAAATCGCTCCCTGCACATCGGGAAACCTTTTGCCTGAAGGCAAAGCAGAGGTGATGCAGCCCAACCGAGCGAAACTGTTCCGCGTGCGGATCGGTTGCTGGACCAGCCACCAGGTGCCTGCGCCCAAATCATCTACGGACAAAATGATTGGCTTAATCGATCCCCGACGGAAATTGACGGTCAGTGAGCCCGTCCTCGTTGAGGTCCACCACCTGCTGGCCATCTGTATTCGCATCAACTCTGAGGATGGAAAGAGTCAGGACGTGTATTGCGATCACCTGTACCGGCTGGGGTCGCTTTTTCAGCCGATAGACCAGGGCCGAGCGAAGTCAGAGCTTCAGTCTGGGGCTCAGGATCATCTGGAGGACGCGGCCCGTGCCGTGCTTGTCTCGCTCCTAAAAAGCCATGATGCGACGTCGGCCTACGGGCGTGCCACGTTGTGCGGTTCGGTACCGGACGGCTTCGACGCCTCCACGTTGTCGCTCTTCTGCTACTACGGTGATCCGATTTCACCCTTCCGCGCCGCGTCGTCCACGAGCCTCTTCTCGGAACGGGACCGCTGTCCAAGGTCGAATGTGGTCGAGGTCCTGATGGTTCTTCAGCGAGAGAACCCTCCTTTGTGGCACTTGATAAACGACCAACTCGTTCAACTCGCATCGGTCAATAACGACTTGGCCCCGAAGGCTAGAGCTTTGCAGCAGGAAATGCAGGCGAAGCGTCCGGTTGGAACTCTCGTTCAGAGTCTGGTGCGGGTCGAGAAATCACCCGCGGAGCCCATGGAAAGGACGGGATCGATGGACCCGTTTGGTCCGTCGAATCCTTAACAGGAACCCAAATCGCGAGCGTGTGGGGGCGTAGTTGGCGACTCCACTCGACTACGACACTGCGTAGAAAGCGTCTCCGACCTGTACACGAACCGGATTTACCATGTCACAAGAACAAGCACCCGGCAAACCTTTTGCCCTCGCCGTCAAGGCGCTGATCGCCGACGATCAGGACCGGATCCTGGCCATCCGTCGATCGATGGACTCGAAACAGTTCAAGCACGCCTGGGACCTGCCGGGCGGCAAAGTCGATCCGGGCGAAAGCTTTGACGTGGCCTTGGTCCGGGAAGTGCAGGAAGAAACCGGCTTGACCGTCGCCCTCGAAGGCGTCGCCGGGGCCACCGAGTACGAGATGCCGGGCTCGCGACTGGCGGTGCTCGTGCTGCGGGCGCGCCGAGTGAGCGGCGAAGTCTCGCTCAGCAGCGAGCACGACGACCTCACTTGGATACCGTCGGCAGACCTCGCCACGCTGGACTTCCACGGGCAACTCCGCGAGTTCGTCGTCGATTATTGTAAGAAGCTTCAAGCCTCGGGAAAGGAAGATTAGCCAGCACGGACTCGATGCGCTCGGCCGCAACCGGACCATCCAATCCTTAACATGAGGGAACAGAGAGAACTGAGTGGGCGCAGCCTCCGTTGCCTTTGTTTCTTCCTGTTCGACTGCAGTCCGCAGAGGGCCGATCCGATCTTGACGCTGACGTTGCGAGGTCCGTATCGACGTGGGAGAAGATTTCGAAAACCGTTCCAGGAGACGATAGAATGAATCAGACTCAGCGGATCACGCCGGAGCAGCACCGCGACCAAATCGAGAAATACACGCAAGAGCACCCCGCCTACGAAACCTACGCCGCAGTCCTCAAACGCGTGTTGGAACGAGGCTGTGCCGTCGCCTTTCCCGAAGCCCTCGTCCAGTCCCGGGCGAAAGCTATTTCCAGCTTCGCCGAAAAGTGCGCCCGCAAGTTTGCCAAGTATCCAGATCCCGTCAATCAGATGACCGATCTCTGCGGAGCGCGAGTCATCGTCCAAGCGCTCGAACAAGTGCGGGCCGTGCGGCAGTTCATCGAGGCCCATTTCGAAATCCTCGAATCGGATGACAAGGGGCTCTCGCTCAGCGAGGACAAGTTCGGCTACCGCGACATGCACTACGTCATTCAAATCCGGTCCGATCGCTGCCAAGTACTGGGTATTACCGAGGAGGAACAGAAGTCCATTGACACGCGGCCGGCTGAAATCCAGGTACGGACTTGGCTCCAGCACGCTTGGGCCGACACGCTTCACGACCGGATCTATAAGAACCCGCTCGATCTCCCGCTCGACGTGCGGAGGACCGGGGCCTTGCTGGCGGCCATCATGGAAGAGGGGGATCGCTTGTACAACCAAATGGCCGACGACTTGGACGGCATGATCGCGAACTACACGGCCTTTGCCAAGCGGACGGACGTGGAGAACGAAATCGTGATTCAGAGCCTGATCCTGCAGAACGAACGAAACGACGCCAAAAAGCCCGGTTTGGCGTTGAAGCTGGCCCGGTTGCTGGCGGCCTGCGGCGAGTACGATCGCGGCGTCGTGGCGCTCGATCCTCATCGCGAGGTCCGCGACGCCAACCGTTGTGAACTGCTCCAGGATCTGGGCTACGCCCTGTGCAAGCTCCATCGGGCGAGGCCTCAGTCGGCGGAGTACCGGCGAGGTGTGCAGTTGCTGGAGGAATCGCTGGCCGTCTGCCGTCAGCCGGACCGGGTCGCCGTGGTGCATCTGCGCAGGCAAGAGAGCCTGCACGCCCGCGTGCTCTGGCGGCTAGGCTGGGCTTTGGAGTCGAGACGTGGCCAAGAGCACCGGGCGCGAGAGTGCCTGCGCGAGGCCCACGAGCACGAGCCGGGCAACCCCTACTACCTGGCCGACATGCTGGGCTTGGAAATCCGCTTCTCGTCGCAAGCAGACCTGCCGGCCAGCATGCGCACGCTGCTCCGGGAAGCCTGCAAGACGTGTCTGGCTCATGCGGCCGCCGGCATCGAGCTGCCGAACGCGTTCTTCACGGCCGGGCGTTTGAGCCTGCTTCTCGAGAGCACGTTCGAAGCGGTCGGATACTACGCTCGGGGCATCCGGCACGTGCTGGACGGCCAGCACTGCATCGCGCCCGATGCGCTGGAGACGGAGGTTTCCTGGCTCTACGCGCTGGACAGCGGCAAGAAGCCCGACGCGTCGCATCAGTGCGTCCACGATCTCCTGGCCGTGGCCGACCGGCTGAAAAGCAAGACCCCGGGCGAAATCGGCGCCGCCGCCGAGCCGCCGACACGAGCGCTGATCGTCGCAGGCGGGGCCGCGGGCATCGCTTCGGAGACCCTGGCCGGAGTGCGTCCGCTGTTGGAGAAGGCATTGGAAGCTTTTTCAGGACGCGTCATTTCCGGGGGCACAGCGATAGGCGTGCCCGGCTGTGTGGCCGAAATCGCGGCCTTGCTCGAGACGCGCGGGGCCAAGCGATTCGAACTGATCGGCTACATCCCCGAGCGTCTGCCCCACGACGCGCCTCAGGACGCTCGTTACGACCGACTGGTGATTTGCGGCCAGGAAGAATTCTCGCCCGAGCAGATACTCCGCAGTTGGTCGGACCTGCTCGACGCGGGGACTCAGCCGAAAGACGTCATCCTGATCGGCTTCGGCGGCGGCCCGGTCAGCGCGGTGGAATACCGGCTGGCGTTGACGTTCGGAGCCACGGCGGCCGTGGTGATCGGCACGGGCGGTGCCGCCGATGCCTTGCTGAAAGACCCGCTGTGGACACGGTTGCCGAACCTCTTGCCGGTCCCCTGCGACGCCGCCTCGGTGCGGGCGGTTGTCACGCCGGCCGAGCGGACTTTCGGCGGGGAGGTGCTGGAAGAAATGGCAACGGCGTTCCACGAGAACTTCGTCTCGATCAGCACCGGGCGATTGCCGGAGAACATGAAGCCGTGGCCGAAGCTTCAGGATACGTACCAGCAGGCCAATCGCGACCAGGCTCGTTACGCAGTGCAGATCCTGGAAGCCTGCGGATTCGCCGTTCGCGAGGTGGAACAGCCAAACCGATTCGAGGATTTCACCGAGGGCGACATCGAAAGAATGGCCGAACTGGAGCATGGCCGCTGGAACATCGACCGCCTGCGCGCCGGTTATCGCCACGGGCCGCGGGACGATCAGCGCAAGCTGCATAACTGCCTCGTCTCCTGGAGCGAACTGGCCGACGACATCAAGAAGTACGATCGCGAAGCGGTTCACAAATTCCCGGAGATCCTCGCCAAGGCAGGGTTGGAGGTCTACCGACGATAGGCCGGACATGGCGTCCAACGACGAGCCGGGGGAGAGCCTGACGGCTTGCCAACTGACGGATTATCTTGCGGAAACGAGAAATGGGTATTCGATGCATTCAAGAGGTAATTCTAAAGTGCGGGCGGAGAACTAAACTGTGACAAAAAACGCGGAGTGCAGCTGCACTCCGCGTCAATGGTTTTGAGCCTTCAAACCGAGCCGTCGGCTTAGAAGATGCCCAGCGCGACCAGGCTGTAGCGGACGACCAATCCGGCTGCCACAACGCTGACCATGCTCATCAACTTGATCAAGATGTTCAAGCTGGGGCCGCTGGTGTCCTTGAACGGATCGCCGACGGTATCGCCCACGACGGCCGCTTTGTGGGCCATGGTGCCTTTACCGCCATGCGCGCCGGCTTCGATATGCTTTTTGGCGTTGTCCCACGAGCCGCCGGAGTTGGCCATGTAGATGGCCAAGCAGAAGCCTGTGGTCAGCGTGCCGACCAACAGGCCCAGCACGCCGGCGACGCCCAGAACAATACCGGTCAGCACGGGCAAGGCCAAGCCGATAATGGACGGCAGGATCATTTCCCGCTGTGCGGCCTGGGTGCTGATCGCCACCGGCCGCGCGTAATCGGGTTTTTCCGTGCCTTCCATGATGCCCGGCTTTTCCTTGAACTGACGCCGGACCTCCTCGACCATTCCCTTGGCGGCGCGGCCCACGGCCTTCATCGTCAAAGCGCAGAACACGAACGTGGCCATGGCGCCCAGCAGCACGCCCACCAACACCTTGGGATTCATCACCGAGCCGTCGTAGTAGGCGGTGAAATCCGGCAAGGTCGCGTGGTGGACGCGAATCAAGGGCGATCCGGTGTCCGCGAACTTGGCGGTGTGAGTTGCCGCGTCAAACGTCAGCATGTCCGCGGGAATCGTCCCGGGCTCTTTCGAGGTAAAGGTGATCGCGGACCACTTGTCGTCGATCAGCGGATGCCGTGTATCGCTGGGCATGGCCATGAAGGTATCGGTTTTGTCCCCTGTCTTCTGGATGACGAACCCGGTGGATGCTTTGTAGAATCCGTCCGGAGCGCTCACCAAGGCCCCGCCCGTCGCCACCGTCGATTCGCCCCACCGCTCGAAGCCGATCCGTACTTCCTCGACGTAAGCGGCCAACAGAGCCAGCGCGGTCAGAGCGGCCGAGCCGATCGCAAAGCCCTTGCCCGTAGCGGCGGTGGTATTGCCAAGGCTGTCCAAGGCATCCGTCCGCTGCCGGACGTACGGTTCCAGGTGCGACATCTCCGCGTTGCCGCCGGCGTTATCGGCGATCGGACCGTAAGCGTCCGTGGCCAGCGTGATCCCGAGGGTGCTGAGCATTCCCACGGCGGCGATGCCGACGCCGTACAAGCCCAGAGCAAAGTAATTCATGTCTGCGAAATTCCAGCCGGTCGCGAACCCGAACGCGGAGACCATCCCGACGCACACCACCAGCACCGGGAACCAGACGCTGAGCATGCCGTCGGCAATCCCGCCGATGATGACCGTCGCGGGACCCGTTAACGATTGGTCCGCCAGCCGCTTCGTCGGCCCGTATTCGTCGCTGGTCGAGTATTCCGTCCACTTTCCAATCAGCCAGCCGGCCAATAGCCCGACGATCACACTGAACGCCACGCCGGGCAGGGCGCCGCCGATCAAGGTGCCTTCGGTCCGCGGCATCAACCACCAGGCCAAGCCGATCGCCGCGATGGCCACCAGGAAGGTCGAGGCATTGATTCCGCGGCCTAAAGCCTTTAACAGCGTTCTCTGAGTCGCGCTCTCCTCGGTCCGCACCATGTAGATTCCCACGATCGACAGGAAGATACCGATTCCCGCGATCGCCAAGGGCAGCAGCAGAGCCAGAAGCTGGGCATCAACCGGTTCCATGCCGGCGGGGACCAGAGTCGATCCGGAATAGGCGGCCACACCCAACGCGGCGGTCGCCAGAATGGAACCGCAATACGATTCGTACAGATCGGCGCCCATCCCAGCCACGTCGCCGACGTTGTCGCCGACGTTGTCGGCAATCGTCGCCGGATTGCGAGGATCATCCTCCGGAATGCCTTGTTCGACTTTTCCAACCAAGTCCGCGCCGACGTCCGCCGCTTTGGTGAAAATACCGCCGCCGACGCGCGCGAACAGCGCTTGGCTGCTGGCACCCATCCCAAAGCACAGCATCGTCACGGTAATATCAACCAAGCTGAGATGCTGGGCCGGATCGCTGACGACCAGCGGAACCACCCAATACAGCACCGCGAACCACAAGCAAATGTCCAGCAGTCCGAGACCGACGACCGTCAACCCCATCACGGCACCGGAGCGAAACGCCACCTGCAAGCCGGCGTTGAGCGATTTTTGGGCGCCGGCGGCCGTGCGGTTGCTCGCATAGGTTGCCGTCTTCATGCCGAACCAGCCGGCCAAACCGGAGAAAAAGCCGCCGGTCAAAAAGGCGAACGGCACCCAGCGGCTTTGCGCGTGCAGCACGTACGCCGCAACCACCAGGAGCGCGAAGATCACCGCAAAGAAGATCGCCACGACCTTGTACTGCTGCCAAAGGTACGCATTGGCGCCCTCCCGCACGTAGCCCGCAATTTCCTTCATGCGGTCCGTGCCTTCGTCGCATTCCATCATGGTCGCATAGAACTTGTAAGCTTGCACCAGCGCTGCGATGGAACCGAGTACGGCGATGAGCCAAACCACCACCACCGTCGTGCCTGCCCCGCCGCTGACCGCAGCCGCCGGAACGGCCACCGCTGCTCGACTCCCCTGGGCCCAGGCGAGGGCTCCAAAACCAACGAGCATCGCCAAGGCGATCAGAAATCCGATCGCACGGCCAGCCTGAGAACTCAATCTTTTTCTTTTCATGTGTCAGTGCCCTGTATTGAAGTGAATCTGGAAACCAACTTAAAGGAACATCTGAGAAAGGTACTAAGTCCTTTCCGCAAAACGAGTTACATTTCATTGGCGGATTCCCAGTGGAACGGGATCGCCATTGTGATTGCGTTCTGCCGCTAGGCCAAAGCGGTAAGTTTATCCCATCCAGGATCAACCTGCAACTGGCCCGATTCGTTCCATTCGTGGGAGTTTGCCGCGTGAACCCGGTCGCAGGAGAGCGAAAACTTGTTACTCTATAAAAACTATGTGCGACTCGTTTTAGCCCGGAGCCAAACGTCGCATTGTCGACAGCGATTAGACGGACTGGAAACAAATGATGAATGATCAGAAACCGCCGTGTTGGGTCGGCTTTGACTTGGGCGGCACAAAGATGCTGGCCAAAGTCTACGATGCAAACTTTCGTGAACTCGGACAGGAGCGGAAGCGAACCAAGGAACACGGCGGGGCGGAGGCTGGGCTGGAGCGAATCGTCAAGACGATTCGCAAAGCCTTGGAAAACGCCGGAATTGACCGCAATCTGTTGGGGGGAATTGGTGTGGGTTTTCCTGGCCCCGTGGACATGGAAAGCGGCAAGCCGTTGGAAGCCGTCAATCTGGGCTGGGAGAACATGCCGCTCCGCGACGCCCTGGAGAGCGAATTCGGCTGTCCGGCCTTCATCGCCAACGACGTCGACGTCGGCGTGTACGGCGAATATCGCTTTGGGGCAGCCAAGTCGGCTCGTTGCGCCGTCGGCGTTTTTCCAGGGACCGGAATCGGGGGCGGCTGCGTTTACAAAGGCAAGATCTTGCGGGGCAAGTATTGCTCGGTCATGGAGATCGGCCACATCCAGATCAACTCGCACGGAAAGCTGTGTGGATGCGGACGATACGGGTGCTTGGAGACCGAGGCCAGTCGTCTGGCGATTGCGGCCGAAGTCGCCAAAGCCGCTTATCGCGGCGAGGCTCCCCATGTGCGGCAAGCGATCGGCTCGAATCTGAACGAAATCCGCAGCGCCATGCTGGCCCAGGCCATCAAAGAGGGGGACACGGTGGTCGAGCAGATCATCCGCCGCGCGGCCGAGAAGATCGGGATGGCGGTGGGCAACCTGGTGACGATTATGTGCCCCGACGTCATCGTGCTCGGCGGTGGACTGGTCGAGGCGTTGCCGAATCTGTTCCTGGAACCGGTCACCACGACGGCCCGCAATACGTGCATGCCGCCGCTGGCGAATATGTTTCAGGTGGTGGTCGCCAAATTGGGCGACGACGCTTCCGTCATGGGCGCCGCCGCCTGGGCTGAGGACCGTTCCAAGAAGCGGAAAATCGAGCGGCAACCGGCGGCTGCCCCGGCGTAGAAGCGACCATCTTGACACAACATCCACGAGATGCTCATGAAAACCCTGCTCATCCTCCGCCACGCCAAGTCGAATTGGGACGATCCGAACTTGCCGGATCACGACCGTCCGTTGACCGATCGCGGCAAGCGGGATGCGGTTCGGATCGGATTGCTGCTGCGGGAACGTAACCTAGTCCCTGATCTGATCGTCAGTTCGACCGCCAAACGCGCTCGCAAGACCGCGTCCAAGGTCGCCAAGACGTGCGGATGTGCCGAAGAGATTCAAACGACCGGTCGGCTTTATCAAGCCTGTTGGAGTCAATTCATCGAGGTTCTTCGCGAAGTCGATGACAGCTGCAGCACCGTTCTGGTAGTCGCCCATAATCCGGGCCTGGAAGAACTCGTCCAGCACCTAACGGGCAAGCGCGAAACGATGCCGACCGCCGCTCTGGCGGAGGTGTCCCTGGACATCGATCGCTGGCAGAACCTGGCGGTTCCACCAGGCGGGCGATTGGTCCAAGTTTGGCGGCCGAAGCAGATCGAGTAGGCGGCATCCGCTGGGAACTCTCAGCGCGTGCTACGGTGCCGTCAGGGGTAGACCTTCGCCGTCTTGACCACGACGCGGAAGGTCGGCGCGGGCTGCGCTTGGAAATCCAGCGTGGCTCGGTTCGTTCCCGGCGACAGCGGCGGGAAGGGATCGGCGAGTCGGCCCGCGGCGGCCTCGGTGCCGTCGGCGTTGAAGACACTCCACAGAGCCTGGTCGCGGCAAACCAACCGCTGGCCTTCTACCAGCCGCGCAGGGAAACGTACGGAGCGATCGCCGATCGTGAGGATCGGCGTGTCCAGTGCGGCGACGCTCTGTGCGGCTCCGGCTTGCTGCTCCGGTTTGGCAAGCTGCAGGACTGCGAGTTCCACCTCCAGCAACGGAGGTTTGCTGGCCTCGTCTCCCGGCCTGTCGGCTCGGCCGACGATCGTCCAGGCGTTGTCGCGGCCATCGGTGCGGGAGATGATCCGCGGGATGTCGTACTCGCGATCCAGACGCGTCCAGTCGATTTCCGCATCTGGTCGACGATCGCCGAACGGAGATCCCAAGGATACGACGGTGACCTCGGCCCGCGCGCTCAATCCTTGCGGCGCCGCGCAGTCGAACCGCAACGGGTTCGGACCCTCGGCCAGCGTCGGCAATTTTTCGACTTGTGGCTGAAAACGGCTGAGCAACTCGCCCCGCTCGTCGTACAGAACACATTCGTCCATGCTTTCCAGTTCGAGGTACTGCCCGGAATGTAGAGTGACCGGGAAGATCACCTTCGTCGCGCCGACTTCCAACGACGGGTTCGCCAACTCGGCCCGGCGGGTGGCCAGCGAATGAATCGGACTCACCAGGATATCGACCTCGCCGCCGGCCGGGATTTCGTTCAGCAGCAGGTTGACTTGCGAAACATGCTTTCGATCCACGGCATTCCGGTACACGGCATGGCTGCCGCCGGCGCTGCTGTAAGGCCACACGTAATCCGACAGCCGTTCCGCGTCGCGTTCCCGCAACAGCAGTTCCACGTATCGCCAACCGGTGAAATCCAAGTCGACATAATGATCGGAGATACAGTCGTGGTACTCGCGCGGCGAACGGATTTGGACGTTCAACAGCGCGCCGCTGCCGTCGCCTTTGACCCACAGACCCAGCGCCTCGCCGGGCATCATGCTGAAGTAGGGATGCTCGTAGACCGTGCCGATCTGAGCCCAAGCGCCGCGGGCGCTGTCACCGGTGTTCGCCGCGCGGAATCGCAGGCTGCGCCCGCCGGCTTTGACGTCTTTGGTTTCCAATTCGATCCGGGTGTTCACGCCGGCCGCGTTGCTGCGGTTGTTCAGCGCGTCGAGATCGGCAAAGTCGGCCAGCACGGCGGCCTCCGCGTCGTCGTACGGCGCGACGCAATAGAGGGCCTCCAAGCGTGCGCGCAGCGGCTGTGCGGCAAAAGGATTCTCGGCCACCCAGCGTTCGGAACCGTTCCCCAATGCGCCGATGCGGTGCTTTGCCAAGTGGGCCGGCGCGAACTGCCATTGGCCGGTGGCGTTCAATCGCAGCCGGAAGTCTTCGCCTGGCTCGGCCAAACGCTGCAAGGTAGGCGCGTCGAAATATCGAGCCAGACGCAGCCGCTCGTACCAGCCCAGGATCGTGAACTGTTCCTCCATGCGGGCATTCCAGGGGCGGGCGGCGACGCTTACGCCTTGGATCGACATCGGTCCGTCGATAGCCAGGTTCTTGGCGGCGAAATACTCGATTTCATCGGGAAAATGCCCGCGTGCCACGCTGGACGGCCCGCGCGGCGCCCACCAGCCCAGTTGCGGCTCCAGCAGGTCGCTCAGGCGAAATCGCGAGGCCTGGCGGATGTGCGCATCGTGAAACTGCCTCATGGCCCATACGGGATGATCCCAGGCACCGAGGCGCGAATGGATCCACCAGCTGTTGTGACCCCAGCAACTGGCTTCGGTCACGCCGCCGTGTAGTCGCTGGAAAATGGCCCACCGCATGGCGTCAATCCCGTAGCGGCTGCGCATGCCTTCGGAGCCGTCAAAATAGATCATCTCCATCCCGCACTCGTTGTACACCCGGGCGATGCGGTCCGCCAACTCACCCGCCAAGGGGCTCTTCGGATCGGGGTAGAAGGCCAAGTAACGCTGCTGGAGGTAGTCCACCGCGACGCCGTCTGCGTGGGCGGCGGCCTGCGTCTTGAACGCGCCCCGCTCGCATTCCAAAAAAGCGTAGGGCGGCTCGCGCGAAATGGCCGCATAGCGGACAAGTTCGCCGCCGATGCGCAGCGCGTTGCCGTTGCCGGAATAGCTCCAGACCACGTCGTGATTCGCGCCCGGTAACTCGTTGACATAGATCGTCGTGTCGGTGGCCGAAAGCGGCTTGGCCAACGTGTAGCGGTTCGATGCGATCAGGTCCGGCGACGGAATCGGTGTGACCCACGGATCCGCCGTATCGATGCAGGCGGTCAAGGTGTGGATCCCGGGCTTCAGCCCCGCGGCGCGAATCCGCGCCGCCGTCGTCTTCATGTCTTCCAACCCGTTGGGAAAGTAGGCCTTTCGCGGTTCGTAATGGCCCAGCGTGTTCCACCAGCCGTGCAGGTGGATGTTCGTAAAACCGCCGCGACGAGCCAATTCGATCCAAGCGTCCGTGTCTTTCGCAGCCATGTCGGCAAACAGGTACGAACCGCGGGTCTCCGGTGCACCCATCGCCCAGGGGCCACCCGAGCGAGATTTCGGCACGGCCTCGTTTTCCGCCATCTCGCGGAGCATGGCAATCAGATGCTCCCGCGGTCCAGCGGCCAAGCCGATCCGGTGCCCGACCAGTCCGTGCTCGGCGGTCGTCGAGGCGCGGAACCGCGGGGCCGGGCTGTGAAACGAAGTATCGACCTCCAGGGCCAGGCTGCGCAGGCACACGCCCGACGCATCGTCGGAAGCGAGGCCGGCCATGTTGCCGATGTACTCGATCGGCGCCGGCGAGATCTGGAAGAACGTAAACCGCTGAACCTCGGGGACATCGACCGCGGCGGCCGTGACGGCAAAGTACTGATCCTTGGCCTCGATCCGAATCGCCGCGCTGCCGGCGCCGCGGGGAAAATCGGCCACCAGCAACCCGTCCTCGTGCCGCAATCGGCGAGCCTGGATGCGCCGCCCCGCGGCCTGCTCGACCGCCAGCACGGGTTGCGGCGCGGCGAGCAGTTCGCGGCCGCTGCCTTTCTCTTGCAAGGACAGGATCGTCCCGTTATCGCCGACGACCATCGTAGCCCAGCGGGTTCCTGGGCGTCGGCTTGGGCCGGGCCGAGGTCTCGATACTCGGCGCTCTGGCGGCCGGCGGGATCGGCCAGTGCCAGTACCTGGTCGCTATCCAATGCCCGGCCGTAAATCCGCACGTCGTCGATCAAACCGCGATGGCCGGCCGAACCGGACCAGCGCCCGAGTTGCATATCGCCGCTGTGCCCGACCGGATAGTCCCACGCGGCCGATCCGACCTTCTTGCCATTCACATAAGTCGTGATCTGCGGCCGTTGGAAAACGGCCGCCAGGTGAACCCATTGCTTCATCGGCAGATCGGCCAGCAAGGGCGCCGAGGTCTCCGTCCACGCTTCGCCGACGGTTCCATGCCGATGCCCCGGACGACCCATGCGGAACGAGCAGGACTGATTGCTCACGAAGATCAAGAATCCCCCCGGACTCCACGTGCCGCCGGTCAGGATATTGGGATACTGTCCGGTCCCTTCCCAGTAGACCCAGACGGCCAAACTCATCGCGTCGGCGCCATCGAGTTGGGGAATCGACGGCAGCGCAACGTAGCTGTCCGAGCCGGTCAAGCGGAGCGCTGTTCCAAACTCGCCCTTGACCCACGACGCATTGTGCAGTTCCGCTTCGCCCGCCGGATCGGCCTCGTTGGCCGACCAGTCGCCCGCCCCTTCGTCAAACCGCCACCAGCCGAGCAAGCCCGGATCGGGTGCCGCGCCCCGCGCGCCAGGTGCACATAACGCCAGCATCCCTGTCAGCGCAATCGCAGACAACAAAAAACCTGTTCTCATGGGTCGTTTCCTTTGAACACAGCGTGTCAGCCGCACTACTTTGATCCGGAACTTCGCGCCACAATGCGGCGAGAGCGGCGTCACCGCAGCCGAAGCCGGAGTTGATCCAACAGTTGGGTGGTCAGCTGCCCGCGGCCGACGTCGCCGCCGCGAACTCCCACGCGCTGGCTCTCCAGCCGGCCGTCGCCAAAGCGGTACACAACGGTGACGTAA
>Ga0351863_10216_pt1 | contig 20612 bp, 12 predicted proteins | sample TotcelHFGM3001L8_FD_206777 | JGI IMG/M metagenome (GOLD analysis project Ga0351863, IMG submission 206777) | Enriched cells from coal bed in the Powder River Basin, Montana, United States - Total cells FGM rep2 HSBNCT.FGM.300.1.L8 ... | reverse complement strand
ATTCGCTGCTTCCACGGATCGACGTTCGTCCGCCGGCACGAGATTGCAGGTCTCGGTTTTGCCGTCGAAATGCAGCTCGACACGGCCGGCGTCGAGTTGCCGCAGCACGGTCTCGATGCGTTGTTCGACCAACGAATGATCCGTGCCGTCGCGGGTGACGAATTCCTCGACAATGGCTCGCAGGGCCGCGGAAGACAGTTGCGTGTGGGAGATGCGCATGGCGTCAGTGTACTGCGCATCACCGTCAGACGCCATGGAATTCGTCCAACGGATCGCCGATCACGCCGACGGTGACCGTCTTGATCCACTCACCGGGCAGGAACGTCAAGCTGGTGGCTACTCGGTCTTGGAGGCGGCGAATTGGACGGTGGGCAAACCGACCAGGCGCGTCACATCGTAGACGTCGATAACGTGCCCCAAGGGCACCTCGGGATCCGGGTGCAGAATCACGGGGGCGTCCGCTTTCACCCGCGCGACGGCGGCCAGCGCGGCGCGTACTTCCGGCAAGCTGGACAGTGTCTGGCCGCTGATTTGCCAAACGGGTTCGGCGCCGGTCCACAAGATGCGGACCACGATTTCGTGGAAATCCGCGTCCGGGGGCGGCGTTTCAGGCCGTTGATCCGCGCCGCTGGCCTGCGGTGCGGAAACGCGACTGGGCAAGAGGTGCTCGGCCGCGTGAAAACTGGCCGTCAGCAAAAAGAACACGAGCAGCTGGAAGACGACGTCGATCAACGGCGTCATCGGGATGTCCAGGCCCGTGCGTTGCCGGGTATAGGCGGACGGGGCGCGCATCAGCGGACGTCCTCCGGACGATAGACGGCGAACGCCACGTTCCAGATTCCGGCGCCCGCGCAAGCCAACAGGATGGGTTCGACGTGCCGGTACGCCACCGTTCGGTCGCTGCGAATCCGCACTTCCAGGTCCGTGCCGGTTTCGGCCAGCCGGGCTTCCAGCCGCTGCTGCAATTCCTCGGCGGTCAAGTGTTTGCCGGCCAGCGACAACTGGCCGTCCGCCAAGACGTTGATCGTCACACGCGGATGGGTCGGGTCGCCTTCCTTGGAACCGCTGGCCGCCAGCGGCAGGGGCAGTGGCAGTTGGGCCTCCTGCTTGGCCAAGTGGCTGGATACCAGGAAGAAGATGATCAGTTGAAATACGACGTCGATCATCGGCGTCATGTTGATGCTCTGCCGGCTGCCGCGCAGATGGTTGGGAACCCGCATCAGCGGCCTCCTTCGACGGGCGGCGGAGCCGGCGGAGCGGCGGCCGCGACGGGCGCCCGCAGGCGGCGGCGTTTCAACGGAGCCATGGCGTGTTGGGCCATGTAAGCGGCTTCGGCGATCAGTTGATCGATACGGTTGCGGAAGATCGCAAACACGCCCATCGCCGGGATCGCGATGATCAGTCCCGCCACGGTGCTGACCAAGGCGTGATAGATGCCGCTTGCCAATTCGCCGGCTCCCGCGGCGCCCTGCGTCGAAGCCACTTCGTAGAATGCCATGATCAAGCCCACCACGGTTCCCAACAGCCCCACCATCGGCGCGATGTTGCCGATGACCGATAGATATTCGATCCGCCGGAACAGCCGCGCCGATTGCTCGGCCATCGCGTCCTCCATCGCCTTCTCGACGGCCGTCCAGCCGGTGTCCAACTCGGCCAGGCCGTTCAGCAGGACGAAGGCCAGCAGGCAGGGCTGCTGGCGGCAGGTCTGGTCCGCTTCGACGACGCGCCCGGCCAGCAGCAATTCCCGGATGCGATCCGCCAAGTTGTCGGGCATCAGTTCGCTGCGGCGGATCGTCAAGACGTGTTCAAAGCCCAGGTAGGCGGCGGTCAGCGACAAGGCCAGCAGAAACAGCATGATCGCCACGCCGATCAGCCCGCCGGAAAAGACGATGCTGAACAGCCCTTGCGGTCCGGGCTCGGCGGCCTCCGGCGCGGCGGCCTCGGCGGCACACGCCGAGCAGGCGATCGAGAACGCGGCCGCTTGGACCGACCAAAACAGCCTGTTGGTTCGTTCGGACAAGGCACACTCCCTACCGCCTCGAGGCGGGACTATAAGCTCAATTCCTCCAGCCGGCCGCGGGCTTCGGCCGCGGCAGTCGCGGCGGCGTAGTCCCGGACAATCTCGCGATACAGCGTGACGGCCTCTTGCACTTGGCCGATTTTTTCCAATTCGCGCCCTGCCGACAAGAGGGCGGAGGCCGCCAGGCGATGGTCCGCCGGATAAAGCAGCGGCACGCGCAAATACGCGAGCGCCGACTTCTCCGAGCGGCCTTGGCTCGACCATGCCTGGCCGACGACACTATACGGCCCGCCACGCAAGCCGCTTGGCATCCGCTGCAGCCAGGTTTCCCACTGCTGAATCTCCTCCGGCGCCGCCGTGACGATGCGAGTCCGCCACAATTGGGTATGTGCCAGCATCGCCACACGCGGATCGCGGTCGGCCAACAGACGCTGCAAGGTTTGAATCGCAGCGGCCCGCTGCGCGGTGGACAGCAGCCAACTGGCCCCCAATAACGCGGACAGGGAATTCTGGTTGTTGGCCATCCAGGCCGCAGCCCGCTGTTGAACCGCCGGGGACGGCGAGTGCGTCGTCCAAGACAGCGGAATGACGGCCGCGTGCGAGGTCTGCGGATCGCTCTGCAACAACCGCAAGAACGCTTCCCCTGCCAAATCGAACTGGTCCCGTTGGGCATAACTGCCGACCAGCTTGGCGACGATCTGCCGCTGGACCCAGGCCCGCTGCTCTTCTCGCAATGCCTGCTGATAACGTTGAACGGCTTCCGTCGGCTTGCCGTCCCGCAACGCCTGGTCGCCTGCCGTTTCGGCCGCCGTCCAGTTGCTCTGGATTTCGACGATCCGCTCGGCCGGAATCGTCTGCGACACGCCGGCGTCGTTGCGGATCGATAACCGTCCGCCCGCATAATCGGCAATGGTCCCCGTCACGACGCCCCGCGAAGCGTGCTCCTTGCCGGTCCGATAGATCACGGTGTCGGCCGTCGCCGGATGAAAGGCCAGCAGGCAAGTGCAAAGCGTCACGACGAGGCGGACCGGGAGTCTCGGAGAGACTCGCCCACGTGGCCGCGTCCGTCCCAGACGCGGATCGAGTCTTGGAGATACCCGGCTCCATGGAATCAGAGTCCGTTCCATGATCGTCGTCATCCTGAAAGAGGAAAACCGCATTACAAACGCGGCAGTCGCGTCACGTCCACGTAGATGTGCTGGCCGTCGTTTTGCCGTGCCAGCCGCGCCAGGAAATTGTCGCCGCCGGGGTTCGGGCCCGCGCCGAATTCGATCGCGTGAACCACGGTGCCGGAATTCAGCTTCCGCAAGCTCTGCAGATCGGCGGCGCTCATCTCCGGCTCGCCGGCATCGGTCAGGAAGAAAATTACGTCGGGAGCCAGCCGCAGCGCCAGACTCAGTGGTCGCATGTGCCGCGTCCCGCCCGAAGCGGTCATCTGCCTGACGAACTGGGCCGCCAAGGCCTTGTTCTGGTCCGTCGCAAAAATCACGCCCGGCGTTTGCGAAAGCGACGGATTGAATGCGGTCACTTCCGTGTTATAGAAGATGATTTGGAACTGATGAGTCGGCTGAAGCGCTTGCAGGCTCTTGATCAATTCGGCTTTGCATGCCGCCAGCGGGCGGCCCTCGAAGCCGTTCATGCTGTCCGAGCGGTCGAACACGTAGACGAACGCGGTGCCCTCGCCTTTGGCCCCGAACACATAGGTCTGGGCATCTTTGCCCAGCCGCTTGTCGGGGCCGACGCCCGCCGTCAGATTCCCGGCACCGGGCAGCGCGTCCGCAAGCTCGTCCGCCAAACCCAAGCCGGCGAGGGCATCGGTCGAGGGCAGCACGGCCGCCGGATCGATCGGCGATTCGGCAGCCGACGGCAGCATGGCGGCGGCGCTGGGCGAGGCATCGGCCGTCGCCGCCGCAATGGTGCGGGCCGATGCCGCCTGGTCATCTGCCTGCTCGTCGTAATACTCGGCGGCCCCGCGGGTCTGGCGAACCAGTACGATGCCACCAGCGCGCGGCGGCTCGACGCGGACGCCGCCGGACGGCGCGGGCGTGACCAGCGCGCACAAGACCAGCAGGGCGGCGTGCAGCAAAGCCGACAGCAGCCAGGCCGGCGTGCGGCGGCGGCCGGCGTCGCTGGACTGGGCGTACGCGTCCAGCGCTAAACCGTCTTCGATGGGTGGGTGTTGGTTGCGCGCCATGACGTCATTGGGATTGCCGTTTATTAACTGCGAACGTTTATTTTGCGACGAAATTGACCATCCGGCCCGGCACGACCACGACTTTGACGATTTGCTTGCCTTCGATCCACTCGGCGACGCGCGGATCGGAGCGGGCGGTTTGCTCCATTTCTTCGGCGGTGGCTTGCGCCGGGACGCGGATCCGGCCGCGAAGCTTGCCTTTGATCTGGACGGGGATTTCGATGGTATCTTCTTTCGTCAACGCCTCGTCAAACGCCGGCCACGGCTCGTAAGCCAGCGTCTGTTCATGCCCCAAGATGTGCCACAACTCTTCGGCGATGTGCGGCGCGTAAGGCGCCAGCAACAGCACCAGCCGTTCCATCGCCGACTTGGGCCGCGTCTCTTGCCGCGTGAAAAAGTTCGTGAACTCCATCATGCGGGCAAGCGCCGTGTTGAATTCCATCCGCGCCGTGTCCGCGGTCACCGCCATGATCGTGCGGTGCAAGATGCGGTTCTGTTCTTCGTTCGGTTTTGCATCCTGGACGGCCGCGTGCAGGACGACGGTCTCGCTGCGGTCGTCGACGATCATCCGCCAGACGCGATCCAGGAAGTTCCGCACGCCGTTCACCCCGGCCATACTCCACGGTTTGGTCGCTTCCAAAGGCCCCATGAACATCTCGTACAGCCGCAGCGCGTCGGCGCCGTAATCGCGCACGATCTCGTCCGGGTTCATCACGTTGCCGCGGCTCTTGGACATCTTGTACGCGCGGCTGTCGATGCGGATCGCGGGGTCGGACTTGAGCACGAAGCTCTCGCCTTGCTTTTCCGCCGCATCGGCCTCGACCTTCGCCTCGGTGATCCGCTCGCCCGAATCCCGGTCGATCAGCATGCCTTCGGCGTCCCGCATCACGCGATGAGCGCTGACCGCGGTGCCGTCGGCCCGGCGATACGTGGTGAACTCCATTTCGCCCAAGATCATCCCTTGGTTGACCAGCCGCTGGAACGGCTCCGCCGTGCTCACGTAACCGCGATCGAACAGCACCTTGTGCCAGAAGCGGGCGTACAGTAAATGCAGCACCGCGTGCTCGGCCCCGCCGACGTACAGGTCGACGGGCATCCAGGCTTTTTCCTTGGCTGGATCGATCATCGCCTGGTCGTTCAGCGGATCGATGAAACGCAAGTAATACCAGCACGACCCGGCCCATTGCGGCATGGTGTTCGTTTCCCGCCGATAGCGGCGACCGTCGATTTCGACGTACAGCCAATCCTCCGGGGCCTTGGCCAGCGGCGGTTCCGGCCGGCCATGCGGCTTGAAATCGCTCAACGGCGGCAAGTCGACGGGCAGATCTTCGGCCGCCACCGCTCGCAGTCGGCCCGTCGGCCGGTCAGAATCGTCCAACTCGTGCAGAATCGGAAACGGCTCGCCCCAGAACCGCTGGCGGCTGAACAGCCAATCTCGCAGTTTGGAGTTGACGGCTTCGCGGCCCAAGCCTCGCGCCGTCAGATCATCGCTGATCTTCTGCTTGAAGGCGGCGGTGTTCAATCCGCTGTAAGCGCCGGAGTTGACCGCCACGCCTTCTTCCGCAAAGCATTCCCGGCCGGCCAGCACGGCCTCCCGATTCACCCCCGGGGCCGCACCGGGATCGACCACTGCGATGATCGGGATCCGGAACATCTCGGCAAACTCGGAATCCCGCGTATCATGCGCCGGCACCGCCATGATGGCCCCCGTGCCGTAGCTGATCAATACATAGTCGGCGATCCAGACCGGCACTTCCTGGTCATTGACCGGATTGACGGCATACGAGCCGGTAAACACGCCGGTCTTCTCCTTGTCTTCCTGACGCTCGCGATCGCTACGGGCGGCGGCCCGGGCGCAATATGCGGCGACCGCCGCCTGCCGGTCGGGCGTCGTCAGACGCTGGACGAACGGATGCTCCGGAGCGATGACCATGTAGGTTGCCCCGAACAGCGTGTCCGGACGCGTCGTGTAGATTCGCAGCACGTCCTCGTCGGGCTTCCGCGGATAACCGGCCAGGGCCCGGTTCGCTTTCCAAGCGGCATAGTCCGCCCGCGAGCCGATGTAGAAATCCACCTCCGCCCCGACGCTGCGGCCGATCCAGTCGCGCTGCATCTGCTTGATGCTCTCCGACCAGTGCAGCGTTTCCAAATCCCGCTCCAGACGATCGGCATAGGCCGTAATCCGCAGCATCCATTGCCGCAAGGGAATCCGCTGGACGGAATGACCGCCGCGTTCGCTCTTGCCGTCCTTAACCTCCTCGTTCGCCAGCACGGTGCCCAGCGCCGGGCACCAGTTGACCAGGGCATCCGATTGGAAGGCCAGCCGATGATCGTCCTGGTATTGATGAATCGCATCTTCGCCTTGATCGGCCACTTCGGCGGGAATCGGCAACTCGGCAATCGGCCGGCCCCGCTGCTGTTCGGCGTCGAACCAGGTGTCGAACAGGACGAGGAAAATCCACTGGGTCCAGCGGAAATAATCGACGTCCGTGGTCGCGAGTTCCCGGTCCCAATCGTAGCTGAAACCGAGCATCTTCAACTGGCGGCGGAACGTGGCGATATTGCGTTCGGTGGACTCGCGCGGCGGCGTGTTCGTTTTGATGGCGTGTTCTTCGGCGGGCAGTCCAAACGCATCGAACCCCATCGGGTGCAATACCGACTTGCCGCGCATCCGCTCGAAACGGCAGACGATATCGGTCGCCGTATAGCCTTCAGGATGGCCCACGTGCAGACCGTCGCCGCTGGGGTAGGGGAACATGTCCAATACGTACAGCTTTGGCCCGGACGGGAACTCGGGCGTCCGGAACGTGCTGTTCCGCTCCCAATACTTTTGCCATTTCGGTTCGATCAACGCGGGATTGTAGCGTGGCATAAGCGGGTAATTCAGGGGTCGGGGGTTCCGGTTCGGGGTAGCACACACACCGATCTCGAGGCTGCACACACGGCAGTCGCATCCTCCGTGCCGGCGCAAGCGGACCGGGAAAGTCGATGGAAGATTCCCAGCCGATCGTTTCTGTTTGTGGCGTATTGTACACGCTTCCGACGTTTTGACAAACCGCCGACAATAAAGGCAAAGGCTTTTGAGAGCCCGCGTTTTCCCCTTCCTGGACGCTCTTGATGCGCCGCCGCCGTCTGCCAGGGACGTTCGTATTGTGACAATTTGAAAGAGCGGATGTTTCGTGTCCTACGCCCGCGCGGTCGAGTTCGCGTCCGTGGAATCCTCGCTGCTTATTGGCATTATCGAATTGGAAACGGCGGCAGCGCGATAACTCGGCCCAACCACCGCTCGCGCGGCACGCCGAAATCAATTTCATGGCGGCTATCGCGCGAAACCGGCACGTTATCGCCCAACACGAACACCTCGTCGTGGCCCAACTCGGCCGGCGCCGCCCAGTCGCGGCCCAGTCCCTGCGGATCTAAGTAATACAGATCCCGGAACACCTGCAGCCGGCGAACTTCGAGCGATGCGCCCTCCGCCGCGATCCCGACGGTCGCCGACGTCCTGGACCAGCAGTCTTCTGCCCGCTCGTTTGCCGCTGGACGTTCCTCGCCGGTGGCCAGGTCGTAGGGCCAGCAAATCAACGTCTGTTCATCGACCGCCATCAGGACTTGCCGATCGCACAGCGCGAATTCCAGTTTCACGTCCCGGGTATAAGCGGCGTGTGGCATAGACGCCGCCAGGATGCGGCGCCCCTTGCGATACAGCTTCGCTTGACGCGTTTCGAGGTCCAGGTCGGCTTGGAACCAGTCCTCGCCGTCCGCGATCCACAGCCGTAGCGTGCCGCCGCCGATACGCAAGCGGCAGACCAGCATCAGGTCGCGCACCGCGTGGAGTTGCCGGGATTCGTTCTGGTTGTAGCCGTAATTGTCCAGCACGAGTGATTCGGCGCTGCGCGGCAGCGGCGAGGCGAAGCAGCGCCAGTGATGATAGACCAGAGCGCCGGAACTGGTCGGGCGACTCGCGTCCGCCCGCCAACGAGGCGGCAAGCCGCCGTCCGGGTTCGGCTCGAAGCCGCTGTCGTGGACCAGCACGGCCACCTCGCGCAACTGCCGCAACGTCTTGCGCACAATCCGGTCATTGGCGTAGACGTCGCCGCGGCGGATCGCGATCCGTTCTCCCGGCAGACCTGCGACCCGCTTGACCTCCCAGTATTCCGGATCCTGCGGCGAGCGAAAGGCGATCAGATCCCCGCGGCATGGCGGACGGAACCGGTAGGCCCAGCGGTCGACCAGAACCCGCTGGCCCGACCGCAGCACCGCCCTGCCCAGCCGATCCAGGACGTACCCGCAGTTGGGACACACGGCCCGGTCGCCCTCCGGCGCACGGTCGGCATCGTATCGGCACGGAAAACCACAGTCATCGCAGTGCAACAGATAATGGATTCCCCGCAACGTTTCCGCCATCGACGCACCGGCAACCCGCACGGGTACGAGCAAGCCCGAAATTCCGCCCAGACGCAAGGCGGCAAGCATCGTCAAGATGCCTCCAATGACAGCCAGTGATTTGCGAGAAAGCGCCATGGGTCTCGTACGCGACGGTCGCCGGCGCGTGACGGATTCTGTTTCGCGGAAAGCTTCACGCCTCAGACCGCCAGCCCGTGAAAGAATGGTAACATGTGCGAGACGACCGAACCACGGCATGGACTTAACATAGTGGCGGGCTGATTGACACCGTTCCTCAGGCCGCCTACATTCCACGGGCGTTGAGGCTCATGTTTTTGGGACCCTGGGCGGCAATGGGAGACGACGGATGAGAGCGAGCGTGTTGTTCGTGGCGGTGATTGGCTCATTGGCATCCCATGCGGACGCGGCCGCGCCGCCGGCGGGAATCGGCTTTGAGGGCGCGAAGTGGATCTGGTCCCCGGGCTCCGAAGCGGTGACGCCGGGCGCCGGCGCAAGCTATTTCCGCGCGGAGGTGGACGTTCCGGAAAATCCGCCCTTGAAATCGGCCGAGTTGATCGCCACCTGCGACAACATGTTCGTCCTGTACCTGAACGGAAGTCCGGTCGGCGAAAGCGAAACAGGCAACAGCGCTTGGCAGCAGGCGCGGCGCTGGGATGTGACCGGACTGATCGCCCCGGGGCGGATCGTGGTGGCGGCGGAAGGAATCAACACGTTGCCCGGTCCGGCGGGGCTGATCGTCAAGTTCGTTGCCGAACTGGCCGACGGCCAGAAGATCGTCTTGGCGAGCGGCGAGACGTGGAAGTCGCATCTGCACGAGGCGGCCAACTGGCAGCAGCCGGAGTTTGATGACCAGCGTTGGGGCCGGGCCGCCGTGGTCGGCGAGTTCGGCGCGAAGCCCTGGGGACGCGTCGCCATGCCGCCGACGGCCGCGCCGGGCGGCGCGGCGGTCGGCGCGGTGGCCCAAGCCGCCCGCGACGTTCGCCAGCAGGCTGCGCGGCGAGGGCAGGTCGGTCCCGTCGTCGAGATGGAAGCGGATGCCGATTTCGCCTGGCCCGCAGCGATCGTGTTTGTGGGCGACGACTGCAGCTTGTATCGCACGCCCGGTCGCGAGGGCACGGCGTATGACAGCCTGAATGTGACCATCTTCAATCCCCGCAAGAGCCGCGGGTTTCCCGAGCACGATTTGCCCGCGCCGATGAAGGTCGGCCGCAAGCTGTACGCGCTCTCGCCGGCCCGACCGGACGCTCGACCGCGGCTGCTGGCCGATGCCGGCCGCGGAGCGCTCGGCTCGCCCAGCGTCACGTTCGACGGCGATGCGGTTCTGGTCTCGATGGCGTATGAAGACGAGCCGTTCTACCACATCTATCGCGTCCCGGCCGCCGGCGGCCCGCCTCTGCGGCTGACCGACGGTCCGTTTCACGACATCGATCCGGTCGAATTGCCTGACGGACGGATTGCGTTCACCTCGACGCGGATCGGACGATTCGAGGAGTATCACAACCCGCCGTCCCGGTCGTTGTACGTGATGCACCCCGATGGCAGCGGCGTGCAGCCGCTGACGCATACGATCATTTTCGATAACGAGCCGGAGGTATTGGCCGACGGCCGGATCCTGTTCATCCGGTCGGACAACTTCTTCGACCGCGGCAAAGTCGAGACGTTGCTGCACGCGATTCATCCGGACGGCGCCGGCGGGTACACGGAGTTCGGTCTGAACAATCGGCCCGAATACGGGGGCCGTTTACGCGCTTTCGTGTGCGGCAGTCCCGCCCCGCTGCCCGATGGCCGGGTGGCGTTCCTGTCCGCACCCGGGATCACGGTCGGCAAGCTCGGTTATCCCGCCCAGCACCTTCAGCACATGTCGATCGCCGCCGGCGACGTGGCGGCGCTGCCCGACGGCCGGCTGCTCTGTACCACCGCGGTCAATGTGCCGCGTGAGATTACGCAGGGCAAGGAGACGAAGATCATCCAGGAGCAGAGTTACGAGAAAATTGCGATCCTGGATTCGGACAGTCGGCCGCCGCAGCTGACCGTACTTTATACCTCCGCAGGCCAGCCGCTGCATTCGCCGGTCTATTTGGGAAAGCGGCCTCGACCGCTGCAGTTGGCCACCAAAGTGGATCCGATGCGGGAACGCGATCCGCAAGCGACGGGCGTGCTGTTCTGCCAGGACGCGCGGTATACCCAGAAGACCACGGCCGGCTGGCCGCATGTCCGGGCTATCCGCGTGCTGGCCGGTGCGGGCCTGACGGTCCGTTCGTCCCATTCGTACATCGTCCATGCGGGCAGCCAAGTCAGCGATTTGGGCACTGTCCCGCTGGCGCCCGACGGTTCGTTTGCCGTCGAAGTACCGGCCGACACGCCGATCGCGCTGCAAGCGGTCGACGCCGAAGGCCGGTCCGAATTGAACGAGATGTCTTGGATCTACGTGCGGCCCGGCGAGCGGCGGGGTTGCATCGGCTGTCATCACGACCGCCAGGTGGCGCCGCTGCGCACCGAAACGATGCCCGAGGCGCTGCGGAGCCATCCGTTGCGGCTGACCGGCGGCGGCGAGCCGTTGCGGTTCCGAGGCAATAACGCGGCGGTGACCGGGCTGATGGAATTGCAGTTCGACCGCTACCGCGAAGTTGCCGGGATCGACCGTCACGACCGCGGCAGCGATCCGCCGGGCAGCGGCGGCGAAGTGGCGGGCCTGATCGCCCAGTTGCGAGGCGAGAACGGGCTGCCGCAGATTGCCGGGGCCGCCGCGACGTGGCCCACCAGCGCCGGGCGCGGGATGCCGAGTGACACGGCCGCGCGACAGATCTCCGCCGCAACCCGGTTGGGCGTCTTCCGCGATCCGGCCGCCGCCCCGGCCTTGGCGGCCCAACTGGGCGACCGCGGGCGCGAGCTGCGCGTGGCCGCCGCGATGGCGCTGGCCGCGTGCGGCACGCGAGATTCGGTTCCGCCGCTGCTGGACGCGCTGACCGATCGCGACCCGCTGGTAGCTCAAGCGGCCGCGGTGGCCTTGGAGAACTTGACCGGCCACGCCGAGGAATTTAACGCATTTGTGACCAGCGACCAGCGGCAGCACCAGGCCCAAAATTGGCGGCGCTGGTTCGACGAGCATGCGTGGGACGGCATCGAGCAGGAGCTGATCGCCCGGCTGGCCAGTCCCGACCGCGATGTCGTTCGCCGAGCTGCCGTCGCGCTGGGACATATCGGCAGCGCGGCGGCCTGTGCCCCGTTGCGCGGCTATCTGACCGCGCACCGCGATATCAATCCGTATCCGGAATGGAAGAAGACCCATCAGGTGGACGGCACTCGGTTCAATTCGCTGTCCGAAGTGAATCCGCGGACGCTTCAGGCGGTCGCCCGCTCGCTCGGCTATTTGCACGACGCCGCCGCGGTGCCGCTGCTGGCCGAGACTTTGACCCAGCACAACCATCCGGACACGGGCAATTTGTTCTTGGCCGAGGCGGCGGTCGAGGCGCTGGGGCGGATCGGCACGGCCGAGGCGGAAACCGCACTGATCGAGGCATTCGCCGCGTTGGACGAGTATCCCAAGTACACCTTGTGGTACGGCGATCATCCGGCACTGATGGCCTGTCACGCTTCGCCCGTCCACTACTTGATCGCCGCCGCCCTGGACGCCCTCGGCTCGACGGGCGCTCACGCGATTCTTCCGCATCTGATCCGCGCGTTGCCCGTGGACCAGGATCGCGCGTTGCTGTTGGAAAACGACGATTGCGAGACGATCACGGGTCGCGTGCTCCGCCGCCACGGGGCGGAAGCGGCGGTGACCGAGACGTGCTTGGCCCTCCTGGGCGACGAACAAGCCGCGCGCGACGCCGTTTGGGAGCGGGCCGTTTCGACCACGCACCGCTGCTGGGGTGGCCATCCCGGACCGGAAATCCGCGCGGCACAGGTTCTATCCCTGGTGGTCCGAGACCCGAAACATGCGCCGGCCATTCTCGCCGCTTTACAGCGGTATCAGGCCCAACCGGTCACGATCGCGCGGGTCTTCGACAAAGGCATTCCGGTGGTGCATGAACTGCCGTCGAAGCACTGGGTCTGCTTTTTTCTCGCTCGCGCGTTGGGGAACCTGGCCGATTCCCAGTCGGCCGCGCCGTTGGTGTCGGTGCTCGAGCATTCGCCGCCGGAGGCGGCCGATGGGCATCCCGATCCGCTGGGGCCGGGCGTGCTGTTCTTGCACAACGATTTGACGCCCTGCTGGCGCGCTGCGGTTGCCTGGGCGCTGGGCCGGATCGGCGACCGCCAGACCGTGCCGGTCTTGATGGCCACAGTCGGCAACCTGGACAACGCGCCGGACACACGCCATACCGCGGCCGAGGCCCTGGGCCGCTTGGCCGCTCCGTCCGATGCCGACGCGCTCGCCGCACTGGCCGACGGCTACCCCGAAGAATCCACCCGCCGCGCTCTGGTCCAGGCCCTGGCCCGATGCCGGCAAGCCGCCGGCGATACTAATTAGTGCCCGTTTGCATTAGTATGGTTGCGTCATTGGCCGACGTGGCCGAAAACCCGATTGAGATTTTGGTTCAGCGTCACGCCGTGTGCCCCTCCCGAGCAGTTCCGTCAGTGGAACTTGTTTTGGGCACGCATCGGCGTGTAAGGCGAAGCCAGCACACGCGGCGGCAAAAATCACGGTTGTCGTGGCTGCAAAGCGAGTCATCGTGCTGCGATCGTCGTGGTTACCGGCATATCGACTGCGATCAGCCGCCGGGGACGGCTGACCTATCCACTGGCAAGCAGCCCGATCCCCGCTCGGCTGCATCGCTTGGTTCGTGCCTGTGCCGCGTGCTGGGCGTCATACGGACTGGAGTTCCCACTTCCGTGCGCGCGCCGCCAACTCATCGACGTGCAGGGGCCAATCGTGCAACGTCGCAGGATCGAAGTCCGCGCCGTTGGGCCAAACGAGCGTATGCACTTCCGGATCAATGGCCACCTGATTGAACAGCGACAGTTCAGACAGAGGCTCGAATAACTCGCCCGCCAGGACAGGCCTAAAATCAATCAACTGTTCTGTCCCGTCGTCGAAGCCTACGCGAAGCTTGAATGGCCCAACGACTTGAAACCGCTGCACGCGAAAAATTTGGTGCTGCATCTCGTTTACTCCAACGGCGCTATTGGGAGTGGCGGTTGGCCTGCTTGCAAACGGAGCCAATCCGCGAGCAATTCCTCTTGATGGAGTTCCGCCCACGCCTCGACCCCAACCGCCCCTGTCGTCGCGGAAGGCTTCCAGCGATCAACTCCACCGGCTCGAGGCCAATCACGGCCACATCGTCTTGGTAGTACGCGTGGAAGTGGGGCAAGTGATGCGGACCGCCGGTCTCGACGTACATCCGGGTGATGACACCGAAGAAGCGGCTTACTTCAGGCATGCTCCGCCCCGTCGACTGCGCGATTGATCCATCACTGACGTCTCGACCCACCATAGCCTACCGCTTACGCGTGGCAGTGACAAGCCCAGCGACTGACTTTGGCCCTACCCGACATGCCGCCCTTCAGTGTGCCGACGAACCGGCTGGAACCGCCCGCCACCGTGCCCAACGCGATCAGACGGCACGAACGACACGCGTCACGCGGGCGGCGCGAGTGACCCAACCATCATCCCGCACGCGATCGCCGCCTCGCAATGCACCGTACGCCCGACATGGGCGTGAACTTGTGGGGCGCAAGTCCCCTGTACGAAAACGGGAATTGATCGGAGGACAGTAATTGTAAGCCGAACAAGACAAGTACTAGGCGAAGGCAACTGCGGGGGAAACAACGAACCGTGGGAAGGAAGCCTGCGGATGTGCTGGTTAAGCGGCCAACTACTCCTGGTCGCCGCATCCACGCCAAAGCTGCGCTTGCTACGAACAGAAACGCCATATCAGGCCAAGCGGGACCCTGAGACGAGTTGACGGTTGACAACGAAGTCGTTCCCGACAGACCCCAAGGTAGATGGCGAGCTTGTGCAGCGAAGGTTCACGCTCTTATTCGCGCGAGTCTGTGACGCGTAGCGCTCCGGGGCAACCCGGACCCCTATCCCGATCTTGGTTCGTCGGCGCCTCGAGGTCAGCGCCGACATTGTCCTGCTTCAAGCCTAATGGTACCATAAATCAGTCGGCGGTGCATTCGGCATCGCGTCCAAGGAGCGTGAAAGGACTACCCATGTCAATTGCAGAGCAGGCCAAGCGTGTCTACGAGAAACGCCTGAAGGCGGAACTCGAAGCCAAGCACCGCGACCGGTTCGTCGCGATCGAGCCGGTATCGGAGTCGTTTTTCTTGGGCGACCAATTCATTGACGCGGCCCTGGCTGCCAAGAAGGCTTTTCCTAATCGGAAGTCGTTCGTCATTCGCGTCGGCCATGAAGCTGCCTTTCATATCGGAGGGTTCGCGTCGTGATCGGAAAAGTCGATGACCGCAACCGCGCCCTTGTCGACCTTCAATTCCGGCGAACGCCGAATTCTTCGGTCGCCAACGTGACGGCGTGGATTGACACAGCATTCGACGGACACCTGGTCTTCCCCGCACCGCTGATCGAAGAACTCAAGCTCGAATCCCTGGCGGAAACCGAAGCGATCTTGGCCGATGGCAGCAAGGTGACCTTGGAGACATTCGTCGGCTATCTCGCTTGGTTCGGAACCCTGATCCCGCTGCAAGCTGTCGCGAACGTGGGCAAGCTCCCGCTACTGGGAACAGGTCTACTCGAGGGTCACGTCCTCCACATTGACTACGTGAACAAAGCACTGACAATCGCCTGACCGACGAACGCCGGCCGTAACCGGGCACGAACGGAAGACTATGATTTCAGTTGCCGCGTGATTGAGTGCTCCGGTTCACGGCTTTGTTCTGTTGCCGATCTGGCAGCGGGCGTCGTTTCCAATTCAGTTCGTTCAGTAGGTTATTGTCAACGCAACGTGCAGCGATTGGCAAGCCCTTCGAGTCATCAATTGTCATTCTGCCTTTCGCCGTTGTCGCCCGCGGCATCCAGTTGTTTTTCGGACGCCGCAAGTAACGACTGCAATTCTCCGTCGAGACGACGCAAAGACCACCACCAATACGGCAGGTAGAGTGTGAACAGGCCGACGATAATCCAGAAGCCCAAGTGTGGATAGCAGCTATTCAGAAGCCAAGCAAAAAATCCGACGGCCACAGGTATAAATGGGATGTTCGGGAAGATTGCGGCGCCGGCATTCGGTTCACGACCGTTTTTGACGTGTCCGATGTTCCCGTTCGTGATCTCGATAGCGAATCCGAGAAAGGTGAAGATGACGGAGAGGACAATGACAATCGCGTAGGTCATCGCGTTTGGGACTGCATAAATCGATTTTAGCAACAGAACGACACGCATCACGCGGGCGGCGCGTTTGACTCAACCACAATCCCGGACGGGCACTAATTAGGTGAAAGTGGCGGCGTCAGACATCCCATTGTTGCAACTGGCGAATCCAGGCGGTGATTTCGGGGCGTTTTTTCTCGAACAGGCCGAACAAAACCAGGATGCAAATCCCCAGGCCAATTCCGAAAGCCCACCACGGCCAAACATGCTGGATGGCTCGCGCGGCATGCCAGACCATCGTCACCACGGACAACAGCACGAAGCTGGTCCCCAGATACAAAAACGCACGGATCTGAAGGATGATGCCTACGAAAACGCCGGCGACGGATAACGTCGCCAGGATCATGGGCGGCCACAAGCTTTCGCCGACGCCGCGGAGGAAAATCTCGCTGCTGGAGCTGAGATAGATGACCAGCACGCTCGCATAACGCAGCGCGGCCAATTGAGCCGGCGTCAAACGCTTGCGGTTGATTTGCCCTGCGATCAGCGCCGACGCAGCCGGCGGAATCAGCCAGAACTGCGGATGCTGCCAGAAAGCGAATCCCGTGTCCGTCAGCAGGGACCACAGGGCTGCGTTGCCCGCGACCAGGGCGGCCAAGCCGCTGGCGACCGAGCGGCGCAACATGCTCAATACCAAGTAGACCAGCCCCGCCGCAAACAGCACGATCGAATAGTCCGACTTCTCCGCGGCGACGACCCAGAATCCCAGGGCGGGAATCAACGGCAGGAACGCTCCGGTCCGTTGCAGCGGATCGGACAGGATGCGAAGGCCGCTCCGCTGGAACAATTCGCCCGCGCCTACGCCCGCAAACGCGACCGCCATCACGATGTATGGCCAGTAAGGCCGGAAAAGGCCGCCGAACAACGCCGGCTTGCACATGAACAGGTGCGCGAAAATCAAGGCGGCGACAATCTCCGCGCCGTACACACAGGCCCGCCGGTGACGCTCCGTCAGCGGCGTGAGACCGCCGCTGGGCAACAATGCCAGCGAGATCAATCCGATCACCAATCCCACCAATACCACGGCAACCACCAGCATCGGCGCGGTGTCTACCGGCGCGCCGACGCCCGGCACATAGTAGAAACGTTCCAGCAACAACACGGCCACCAGCACAACGCCGGCTCCGCCGCCGAATGTCAAAGCGATCCGCTGGACGGGCGCCAGCCAAGGACTGGTTCCCGGAATGCGCCGCACCGCGACCGCGCCGTAAATGAACGTCAAGCCGGCCAGCGCAATCAGCGTCCGAATCAGACGCAGCAGAACCAGTCGCTCGCTCCAATCGGGCGACAGATCGGCCCAGCTTAGACAGACCGCCGCCACTCCCGTCATCAGCAGTGACGCGAAATGCAGCAGCGTTCGGCGTTCCCGCTGTGCCAGCGCCCCCAAGCCGATCGCCAGCCCCGCCGGCAGCATGCCGCTGGTGATCCGCATCCAGCGCTCCGGAAAAAACGAAACGACGATCAGCGTGGCCAGTGTCGCGGCCGCCGCAACGAGCAAGTTGACCAGCGGGAGCCAGGTCGCCGTCCGCTGCAGACCGGCGATCGGATCCCGCACGCCCCAGCGTTTTCCAAGCGACGCAAGCACTGCGCCTTGCCGCCACATCAAGCTAGTCACCGTCGCATAGCCGCCGGCGGCCATCCCGAAAGACCAGAACGCCAAGTGCCCTTTGACGCCGGCAAAATCGAGCCCCACGGCGATCGCCATCGCTCCCCAGACGTACAGACAGGCCAGACCGTAACCTCGCCGCGACTCCCACAGCGAGCCGATGCAAAACGCTCCCAGAACGCACACGGCCAGGATTCCGCCCCCGTCCGCCGCCTCGATCTCGATGTTGCCCGACATCGTCCGCGAGAGGGTATTGATGACCAATGAACCGGCGAAGAACAACAGGCCGATGGCTACGGCGAGAACGCCTGCGACGCCATGCGCCGGTGCGAATCGGAAGCCGGGATCCAATCCGCGGCTTTCGCGCCGGCGCTGGTACCAGAGGTCGATTCCGAGCCAGAAAATTGCGGCCGCTGCCACGGCGATTAGGTTCGCTTGAATGAAGTCCGCAACCACGCGGTCGGCGCCGGGAAAGAACCGGTCGTAGAATCCGATCACGCCCAGACTGGCTGCCCAAGCCGTCAGCAACACCGAACCGTAGGCCAACGGTTGACTGCGGCGTCTCAAGGCGAGCAGCGTAACCAGTCCCGCTGCGCCCGCCGCCGCACCGGCCGACCACCACGGCGCCAGCGGATGCGGATCGGCGGTGATGCCGCGAACGGCCAGCAGGGCCACGACGCCGCACAGCGCAGCCGCGGCATGCCCCACTTGCGGCCGACGCCACGCCGCGGCCGTCCAGCCGGCAGCCACCGCCAACACGCCGTAGGTCAACACGTGGTACGCTTGCCACATCCGCGACGCATCGTGCCCGTCGATCGTCACGGCCAGCAAGGCGACTACCGCCAGCGCGAACCCGCCGGCCAGCAACACTTGTCGATCGATCGCCCACTTGTTCGCCGATCTCCAGCCGGCGACGGCGGTCAAACCCCAGGCGACGTAGCTCAATACGCCGCCCAACGGCAGCACGTCTGCCGAAAGTTTGTCGGGCCTCAGGAACACGCCGACCGCCGCCCATACCGCCAGGACGATCAAGATCGCACTGGTCGCCGCCAGCTGGAGCTTCAACGGCCAAGATACGTCATGCGACGAAGTGAACGACTCGCCCCATGCCGCTGCGCCCGCTCGCGCCGGAAGCAGCCAACACTGCAGCGTCAGCCAAACTACGGCGTAACCGCTCAGCGCAACACCGTTCCATTGCAGTAACTGGGCGAGAAATTCCGGCGACGCCGGCGAAACGCGCAGAACGCAAGCCAAGGACGCGACGAATTGCAGCAGAACCGAACCGGCCAGCATATAGGTTGCATTCCTCTCGCGCATCGCATGTCCCACCAGCACCGCCACGAGAACCAAGAGCGGTACGGCGAAGGAAACGATCGGTCCCATCTGGCCGAACACGCTGTCCGCCGCAGGCGCGCCGACGGGCAGCCCGCTCAACCGCCGAGCGGCCACGATGATCGTCACCAGCACGACCGGAATGCCGCCGATCAGCAGCGACGCCTCGCGGGCAAAGCTGCTCAGCCGCAGCGGAAGGGAGTCCCACCGCAGCCAACGGATTCGCCGGGCAATCGACGCGATCGGCGTTCGCATCCAGACGCAGGCCGCGGTGACCAGGGCGTATCCGGCAAAGGACCAGCGCAGCGCCGAGGCAGCCGCGCCGACGGGTTCCCAGTACGACGCCAGCAACAGCGGAATGATAGCCACCGCCAGCAACAATTCCAAAACGCCTTCGCTCGAAAGACGATTCCACAGCTGCGTCAGCAGCGCCGCCAGCAACAGGGCCAGGCAAACCCACGACCCGGTGGCGTAGCGGAACGCTTCCGCCGCCTCGCCACGGAAGATCGGCCTCGTCCCCAATTCCGCCGCCACTCCGGGCGCACACGTCATCAGCCCCAGAATCATCATGCCCGCCAGACCAATCGCCAAAACGGCTTCGTGGATCGTCAGCCACTGCGGACCCATTAGTTGCCGGGACCAAGTCAGATTCCCGGTTAACCGTCGTCCGACACTCCAGGCCGTACACCATCCGAAAGCCACGGCTAGCTGATATTGCAGATGCCGCGGATCCGCCCACCATGTCACCCCCCAGGAATGGGCGTGGCTGTGGCCGGCGACCAGGAAACCGATACCGACCGTCGCCGTCAGGTGAAACACCGCGAGCATCTCGTCGCGGCGATACAACACCGCAGCGATCAGCCACGCTCCGGCCGCCGCAAAGAGATAACCGGCATGCAGCGTGAACGCGTGCTCGCGAACCCACAGCGCCGACGGCAAGGCCAGCGTGGCGGTGGCCAGCGCCGACCACGCCAGCGGATCGACCAGCGCCTGCCAGCGGACGCCGCGTATCCGCGGCGCATCGGCAGCGATCTGCCGCGCCGCAAACAGCAACGCGAGCGCCGCGCACAGATCGGCGTGAATCAGCGCGGCCACCAGCAAAGGCCGTCGGGGAAGCCACAATCGTTCGGCGAGACCTTCGACGATCGCGGTGTTTTGCCACAACCCGTGCACGAAAAAAACGAGCAGTAGAACGGATCCCGCCCAGGATAGTGCTTGGCGGGCGGTGAGTTCCCGCCTGCCTAGCGGCAACGGCAGGAATGCCGCCGCCAGGATCGCCGCGGCGGCGTAGAAGGCGAACACGGGTGTCGTCAAGTCTCGATCGCCTCCCGGTCCGAAGCCCGCCCACAGCGCCACGATCAGACTGGCTCCCGCCAAGCCGGCGGCGCCCAGCAGGTAGCTGACCGCCTCCTCGGCGCGTTTCCAACGAAGCCAGCTCAGCGCCGCCCCGCAACTGATCAGTGCCAACACCGTCAAAACGATGCTGTTGCGGCCCAACAGCAGAGTATTCAGCAGCTGGCGTCCCGGCGCCTCGCCGACGCCGGCCGGATTTCCCTGGAACGTGTGGAATGCGACCAGCGCCGCCAAAGCCAAACAGGCCACGGCCGCCGCGTGCAGGATCGGCAAGCCGCCGCGCAGCGCCAGCCCGATCAATATCAAGCCGTTGGTCAGTCCCACCGCCATCAGCAAGTCGGGTCGCGGCCACGCGAACGCGACCGCCGCCGCCATC
>Ga0351863_10175_pt2 | contig 21413 bp, 16 predicted proteins | sample TotcelHFGM3001L8_FD_206777 | JGI IMG/M metagenome (GOLD analysis project Ga0351863, IMG submission 206777) | Enriched cells from coal bed in the Powder River Basin, Montana, United States - Total cells FGM rep2 HSBNCT.FGM.300.1.L8 ... | reverse complement strand
TGCGCCAAAACCGCGGGAGTCAGAGGATTGCAGGATCGCGTGTAGCCCCGCCGGCCACGCAACATCAGCCGTCTGCCGCCGGATTCGCGGGTTCTGGACTTTGCGGCAGAGGGCAGGCAGCGAGTCGACCGACCTGGGCGCGAAGGGAGGACGGGATCGATGGAGAAGAGAAAGTTCGGCCGCACGGGCATCGAGGTCTCCGTGGTGGGTTTCGGCGGGGCGCCGATCGGCTTTCTGGAAACCCAGCAGCAGCAAGTCGCGAAGATTCTCAACGCCTTGCTCGACGAAGGCGTGAATGTGATCGACACGGCGGCCGCATATGACGGATCGGAGCAGGCGATCGGCCAGGCGGTCGCCCATCGCCGCGACGAGTACGTCCTGGTCAGCAAGTGCGGTGAGCCGGGAACTCCTGACTCGGACGAGTGGAAGCCTGAGGCGTTGAGGGCGACGGTCGATCGGGCGCTGACGCGGTTGCGGACTGATCATCTGGATGTCATGCTGCTGCACACCTGCGGTCTGGAATTGCTCCGCCGAGGCGAAGCGTTGGAGACCCTGGTCCGCGCTCGGCAGGCGGGCAAGGTGAGGCACATCGGTTACTCGGGCGACAACGAAGCGGCCGGCTACGCCGCCGCGCTTCCGGATGTAGCCGTGGTGGAAACGTCGCTCAACATTTGCGACCAGGCCAACATCGACAACGTACTGGAGTAGTTCAACCAGACAAGGAGGTGGGGCGCAAGGCCTGAAAGGAGCGCCGAATGCAGAAGGCGGAAAGTCGCTTGGCGACGACAATTTTCCTGTGCGGCGACGTGATGACGGGCCGCGGCATCGATCAGATTCTCCGTCACCCTGCGGATCCTGAGTTGCACGAGCCGTACGTCGAGGACGCGCGGCAGTATGTCGCACTTGCCGAACGGGAACACGGACGCATCGAGCGTCCCGTCGAGAACACCTATATCTGGGGTTTCGGACTGGAAGTATTGCGCAAAGCGGATCCTGCGGTCCGCATCATCAACTTGGAGACGGCGGTCACGACCGGCGATACGTACTGGAAAGACAAGGGAATCCACTATCGGATGTCGCCCGAGAACGTCGACTGTCTCACGGCGGCGCGAATCGACGGTTGTACGCTCGCCAATAATCACGTGCTGGACTGGGGCTATCGGGGCCTGACAGAGACATTGAACTGGCTGCACGCGGTGGGCTTGAAGACGGCCGGCGCTGGTTTCGACGAGGAAGAAGCGGCGGCGGCGGCCGTGCTGACTTCGGACGTCGGAAACCGGATTCTGGTGTTCGGCCTGGCGACGCTCGACAGCGGTGCACCGCCGGCTTGGACGGCCGCCGCAGACCGTCCAGGGATCTGCTTTCTGCCCGATCTCTCCGACGTCTCGTTCAGGAAAACCGCGAAGGCCATTGCCGCAACACGGCGCAACGATTCGGATATCGTGGTGGTGTCGATTCACTGGGGCGGAAATTGGGGGTATGCCATTTCCGATCATCAGCGAACATTTGCGCACCGCTTGATTGACGAAGCCGACGTGGACGTCGTGCACGGCCACTCGTCGCATCACGTCAAAGGGATCGAAGTGTACCACGGCCGTCTGATCCTCTACGGCTGCGGCGACTTGATCACCGATTACGAAGGGATCTCCGGCCACGAGCGATTTCGCGGCGAGCTGGGGTTGATGTATTTTCCGGAACTCGAACCCGCGACCGGAGCCCTGCGGGCGCTGCACATGCAGCCGACGCGAATGCGGCGGATGCAGCTGTGCCGGCCTCCGGACGACGATGTGGATTGGCTGTGTAACGTCCTGAACCGGGAAGGCAGGCGTTTGGGCACCGGTGCGCTGCTTGGACAGGACGGCATGCTGGAATTGGTCTGGAACGACTAGTGCGTCGTCAAGGCTTAATCTTGAGGTCCTGGCAGTCGTTTCGCAGTGCCGCGGCGCAAGATTTGCAAGGGTCCGCATGATGGTCCGGCCGCCGTAGCGCCGGCCTCTCGCAACAATTTGTCGCGGTCTGGTCGCCGTGTGAAGACGTGTGTCACGTGCCGACAGGCGGTTCTGAACAAAGGGAAACCGGAATGGTGGATCGCGCCGCGACCCGCGTCGGGTGGCGGGAACTGTATCTGCGCCGGCCGGTACTTGCCTGGGCGTTGTACGATTGGGCCAACTCGGCATTTGCCACGTCGGTAATGGTGGGATTCTTCCCGCTGTTCTTTAACACCGCGTGGAGCGTCGAAGTGAGCGGCGCCGCGACGACCACCCGGCTGATGACCGTCAACGGCGTTGCGAGTCTGCTGCTAGCGCTGGGCGCGCCGGTCTTGGGGGCGATTGCCGACCGTGGCGGGTGGCGGAAGCGATTTCTGGCCGTGTTCGCCGCGTGCGGAGCGATCGCGACCGCCAGCCTATTCTTGGTGCCACACGGTGGATGGCTGCTGGCGGCCGTGGCGTTCGCCACGGCGTCGATCGGTTTCGCGGCGGCCAACGTGTTTTACGATGCGATGTTGGTTGACGTGGCCGAAAAAGAGCACTTCGACCGGATCTCGGCGTTTGGCTTTGCCCTGGGGTACATGGGCGGCGGCCTTCTGCTGGCGGCGCATTTGGCGATGGTGCTCCGTCCCGGCTGGTTCGGGCTGGCCGACGCGGAGCAAGCAGTGCGGGTTGTCTTTCTGACCGTGGCGGGATGGTGGACGGTGTTCACGATGCCGTTGTTGGTCGCCGTGCAAGAAAGAAAGCCCAACGAGCGGCAGGGTCTGCAGCGCGCGGTTTCGCAAGGTTTCGCGCAGTTCCTGGGAACCTTCCGCCGCATTCGTTCCCTGCGTCCCGTGGTCCTGTTCCTGGCGGCCTACTGGCTGTACATCGACGGCGTCAACACGGTGATGAAGGTCGCGATCGACTTCGGTTACAAGCTGGGCTTCGGCCAGCGAGACTTGATGGTCGCGCTGCTGGCCGTACAGTTCATCAGTCTTCCTGCCGCGCTGTTCTTCGGCTGGCTCGGCGAGCGCAGCGGGCCGAAGAGGGGCATCTTAGTGGGGCTGTCCGTGTATGTCGGCGTGATCTCCTGGGCGGCGTTCATGGACGCCGTTTGGGAGTTCTATGTTCTGGCGTGCGCCATCGGCTTGGTCCAAGGCGGTGTCTTCAGTCTCAGCAGATCCTACTACGCGCGGTTGATTCCCCCAGGTGAATCGGCGGAGTTCTTTGGTTTCTACAACCTGATTGGTAAATTCGCCGCCGTGTTGGGGCCGCTGCTGGTGGCCGGCGCCGCCGCACTGACCGGCAGCACGCGCGCCGCCGTCCCCGCCGTTCTTCCCCTCCTGCTGCTCGGCGGGCTACTATTGGCGATGGGGCCAAAGCGGGAAGTAATCCCGCCTTCGTAGAGAGGGGGGGCCGAAACGACGGACCGGCCAATATGTCGCCCCATCCCGTCAGCTTGACAGGCATGGCACGTTTGCGCAGTCGCGCGGACATGCCAGCGGGAATCGCGAATTCCAGAAGATCAAGGTTTCGGGACGGGGAACTTGGTTCTGTTCCCGCTGTCAGAAATGAACATTTGTCGGCCGCAGTGCTCTTGTTCCTGGCGTGGGGCTGCTGCTGACGGTGATCGCGGTTCAGATGGCGCTGACGGGAAGCCGCGAGTTCCTGATGGACCTGCCCTGATCGCGTGCGGGCTTCTGGCCGACACGCTACAACGACTTGTGCACGCGGACCAGCCCGCCCTGCCCCCCAGGCTCGATGACAAAGTCCTGCTGCCGGAACGTCGCGAACATGGGCTCGTTGCGTTGTTCAACCCAGGCAACCAGTTCCCGCACGCCCCACTGTCTGGCGATGCGCGTGCAGGCGTCCGTCAGCCGCGAGCCCAAACCTCTGTTCTGCCAGGCATCCACAACCAGCACGGCATACTCCGCCGTTGTGCGTTCCGGACCGGTGACCAGTCGGCCCACCCCCACCAATTCGCTTTGGTCGTCGTCGCCGACTTCGGCGACCATCGCCAATTCGCGGTCGTAGTCGAGGAAGCAGTAACGGATTGCCATGGCCCGATGGGATGGGTCCAGGTGATGGCCGAAACGCGCGCGGATCGATTCCGGGCTGCAGCGTTCGAGCAAATTCTGCCAGCGAGGCGCGTCCGACGGGCGAAGAGGCCGGAAGCGAACGGTGGTGCCGTCCTCCAACCGGACCTCCTGCCGGAACTCCTCGGGATAGGGCCGAATCGCCAAGTGGGGGTAAGGAGGGACACGGAGCCCCAGCCGTTGGCGGTTCACGATCACGCGCGCATCCAACGCCTTCGCGCCGTCCGGCGTGGCGAGCAATGGATTGATATCCAGGGAATCGATCGCCGGCTGATCTGCCACCAGGCAGGACAGCCGCACCAGCACCTCCACCAGGGCGTCCAGATCCACGCCGGGCTGCCCTCGATAGCCTTCGAGCAACGGCCACGAGCGCAGCGACCTGAGCATTTCTCGAGCCAACCGTTCGTTCAGCGGCGGCAGGCCCAGCGTACGATCCTGCAGCACCTCGGCAGCCGTACCCCCCAAGCCGATCATCATCACAGCGCCGAACGTCTCGTCTTGCTTGGCGCCGACGATCATCTCTCGCGCGTGCTCCGCCTGAATCATGGGTTGCACGGTGACGCCTTGGACTTCGGCATCCGGTTCGCGCTGCCGTACCGTTTGCAGGATTCGCTGGTAAGCTTCCTGCACCTGGTCGGCTGAGGCCAGGTGCAGCGCCACACCTCCGACATCGCTCTTATGCGTGATTTGCGGCGAAACCACTTTCAGAGCTACGGGATACCCGAATCGTTCCGCTGCTTGGATCGCCTCGTCCGCCGAATCGGCCTCCACCGTTTCGACAATCGGAACGCCGTAGGCCGCGAGGATTTGCTTGGACGCAGCTTCACCCAGCACGAGCGTTTTCGCACCCGGATCGATGTTCTCGAGTCGTTCGGCGACCGCTTCGCGGTCCATCGTCGGGCGCAGAGCCAGCTCGCGCGGCGTCTCGTACAAACTCTGGCGATTGCGGGTGTACGAGACCAGATGCATGAAGGCATGGATCGCTTCTTCCGGGGTGGCGTACGTGGGGATCCCGGCGTCGTTCAAAATCCGCTGTCCGTTCTCGACGGCCGGGCCGCCCATCCAGGCCGCCAGCAGCGGCTTCGAGGTCTGCGGGGCGAGACGTCCGATCGCCACCGCCGTGGGCTCGGGCTGCGTCATCGCCTGCGGAGTGAGAATGACCAGGGCGGCGTCGACGGCTTCATCCTCCAGGACGATGCGGCTGGCCTCTTCGTACCGCGTTTGAGTTGCGTCGCCCAAGACGTCGACCGGATTGCCGCGCGACCAGTGTTCGGGCAGGCACCCGTTCAGCCGTTGGATCGTTGCCTCGGAGAGTTCCGCCAGAATGCCGTCTCGATCCAGCAGCGCATCCGCGGCCATGACGCCCGGCCCGCCGGCATTGGTGACGATCGCGAGGCGCGGCCCGGCGGGTCGCGGGTGACGGGCCAGCAATTCGGCACAGGCGAAGATCTGGCCCACCTCGAACACCCGTTCGATGCCCGCGCGTCGAAAGGCGGCATCGAATACCGCATCCTCACCGGCCATCGCGCCCGTGTGCGACGCGGACGCTTGAGCCGACGCGGCGAAGCGTCCCGCCTTGTAAGCGATAATCGGCTTGCCGCAAGCATACGCACGGCTAGCCGACATGAATTTGCGGGCATCGGTAATGGACTCGATGTACAGCACGATGGCGCGGGTTTTCGAGTCCTCGGCAAAGTAGTCGATCAGGTCCGCGAAATCGACGTCCAGCATGTTGCCGATGGAAACAAAATGCGAAAAGCCGATTTTCTCCCGCAGGGCCCAGTCCAGAACGGCCGTGCATAGCGCGCCGGACTGGGAAATGAAACCCACGTGACCGGCCGGCGGCATGGCAGCCGCAAAGCTGGCGTTCAAACCCTGGTGCGGCGCCAGGATGCCCAGGCAATTCGGACCGACGGCGCGAAGTTGCTCGAAGTCGCCGCCTGCGGCGCGGACGGACTGTTCCAACTCGGCGCCCTCCTTGCCGGCTTCGCGAAACCCGGCCGACAGGATGATCACGCCTCCGACGCCCGCCTCCCGGCATTGACCGACAATCGCAGGAACGGTTCTTGCGGGAGTGCAGATGATCGCCAGATCCGGCGGTTCACTCAATTGCCCCACTTCTTTGTACACTCGCAAACCGTGGATTTCGTCGTGCTTGGGATTCACCGGAATGATGGCGCCGCGAAAGTCGGCCTCCAGCAGGTTCCGCATCACGGCGTCTCCCACGCTGCCACGCTGCTGGCTGCCTCCGATAACAGCGACGCGAGCCGGTCGGAAAATCCTCTCCAGGTTGTGCGTGCTCATCGTCCAAGTCTCTCCTCGGTAAACGCGGGAGCGTGGCGAGGAAATTGCGGTCAAACGTTCAGTCGGCAAAGCTGCAACTGGCGAGCGCGTCGGTCTGAGACATTGGTAAAGGCGGCGATGAACGGCCGTTTCCGATTCAGGCTCGACGGCCGAAGCGATTGGGTTCGCAAATACCGGTACACGAAGCACTCGCCGCAAACTTCCAGCTCGTACACCGAGACGCGAACCGTTCGCTTCCGTGACCACCAACCCACGATCCTGGCCCACCAGGTCAGTTGAGGCATCTTGACGGCAACAAACGCCTCCAGAGGCGCACAGAGTACGTCCAGGTGCCCATCCAGAGGCCCACCCAGGAATTTCACTTCGCGACCGTCCCGTAGAAAATCCATCGGACTGTCTTCCGCCGAGTCAGATCTCTTTGTGCGCGTGATTCGCGTAATTTTGCCGCCGCCGCACGCTGACGCCTACATTTTCGGCACTGCCTTTATCAGTCGTGCTTGCACTTCTCGTGCCGATGACGTCTTGTTCGCGAGGCGTCAGCGCCTTTGGCACGAAACGGGAGTTGTCGATTGACGAGCGATGCACGCCCGCAAAAGCCGTGGAACGTGGGCCACGACAACTTGTCGGCGCGGCACGCCCTTCTGTCGCGGATTCAGGGGTTCATGCTCGTGGATCTTGTGTCTGGTTCCACCCCAGAAACTTGGCCGGGAACTTGTTAGATGAAACACCGCCCCCCGGCTTATCCGGCGATGTCTCCATCGTCGGGCTCACAACGGCAGCAAAACGCGTACCGGAGACGAAGAACTCCATCTGTCGATCCGCAGCGAGGAAGCCGGTTGATGATCGCGGTCGGATCCGCGCCCCGGGTGGCCTGCATGTTGGAGGAACCGGGTCTTTTGGAACCGGCGTCATCGGACTCCTACGGCGAAGAAGCGAATCCATCAAGTCGCCGTGGTGCGACAAAATGACGGGGATTTCGGGAATTTGGCCGGGCGTGCTTAGAACAACCTTCCCGCGGGGCTGGCGAGCAGAGCCGGCAAGAACACCAGGTCGCCCACTAACGCGAGAACCAGCAGCAGGAAGATCAACAGGCCGAACTGCGCAATTGGCTGGAACGAACTGGTGGCATATACCGCCAGACCCAATCCGCCGATCGCCGTCGTCTGCAGCATGGCGCCACTGCATCGCCGCCAACCGTAAAGAACAGCGTCGTGCCGGGACATCGCCTGATCCAGTCCGCGGCGAAACCACGTCAGAAAATGGACCGTATCATCCACGGCGATCCCCATCGCCGCGCTGGCTGTGAGCATCGAGCCGATATCAACCTTCAAGGCGAAATGGCCCATGAAGCCGAACAGAACCGCCGCCGGAAACAGATTGGGAAGCATCGCCAGCAGACCACCCCCTGCGCTGCGCAGCACAACGATCATCAACACGGCAATCAGTACAAAGGCGAGAAGGAAGCTCCGAAACAATCCGTCCAGCAACTCGCGCTGCGCCAAGAAGAACAGCGGGACCATCCCCGTGTATCGGACTTTGACCCCGGCCGTCCAATCGTTCGGTTTCGCGTCCAGGAACGTATTCACCCGCGACTCGACGGAATCCATGAAACCGGCCTCATCAACCGCCCCCTGACCGGCCGCCCGGACGCTGATGCGATACAATTGCTGCTGGTCGGCTTCCGCCAGGTAGCCCTGCTTGATGAACGACTGACGGTGGTCTTTCAGTTTGCTGTTCAACACGTAACGTTCGATACGCTCCGGTGACGCTCCGACCGCGCGTCCCAGGGCGCCCAGGATGCCTGCCGAGCTGGCACGGCTGCGCGTGTCGGCATCCTGCTCCGGCTCCAGGGTCGGAACGAAGGTTGCGACGGACATCGTTGCAGCAATTTCTTCCATACCGGCGACTTCGTTCTGGATCTCCTGGACCAGTTTCAGCCGGTCCACGAAGATCAACGACGATGGCGTCTCGTCGAAGAGGACCACGATCTCGATGGGCGAAACCGGCCCGAACTTCTCCTCAACCCATGCATAGTCGGCCCGCAGGCGGCTGTCCTCAGGAAAGAAACGCACGGGATGAACGGTGGTCTCGATCAACGGCACACCCGCAACTCCCACGGCCAAAATTCCGCCGCAGGCGAGCGCCAACCAGGTGCGACCGGCGATGATGCCCCGGCCTGCCCAAGCCAGCAGGCGTTCGCTCGCTCCGGGGCCCGACCTGCCTTCCTTCTCCCCCGCCTCGCGCGCGCGCCGATCGCCTATCACGGACAAGAGCGATGGCAAGAGCAGGAACAAGACCACCAGCCCGGCCAGGATGCCCGACGCCGAGTACAACCCGAAGTCGCGGACGGGGAGGATGTGGCTGACAACGAGCGAAGCCAGCCCGATGGCGGTGGTGACAGCTGCCAGGCAACACGGCGTGAAGCCCCGTCGCACGGCTTCGGCCGCCGGCGTCCACCCCGTCCCATCGGCGGCGGCGTCGCGGTAGTAGTTCACCAAATGGATAGCGGCCGACAAGCTCAGCAGGTACACCAGCACGGGCATCACGACGAGCACCAGATTGAGTCTGCCGCCCGTGACATCGACCAGCAACAGGGCAATCGCGCCGCTGTACAAGGCGACGAGGAAAACCGCGCCGGTCAGTGTCACGCTGCGCAGACTGATCAGCGCCACCAGAACGGCGATCACGCCCGACCAAAGCGGCAGATCGCCCATGGCCTGCTCACTCGCCATGTCGACCATGGCGTTGAAGATCGGTTCGCCCACCAGGTGCAGTTCGTCGGCAGGGATGCCGACTCGCTCGACCGCAATGCGCTGGATCGCCTTCAGGACCCTGGTTCGATCCGCGTTGCCGACAGGCGTGAGCGTTACCAGCGCACACGTCGTCTCCCGGTCCATGCCAATCACCCAGCCACTCAGGCGATCGATCGCTTCCTCACGCTCCAAGTCAAAGGGCGTACTGGTCAGCGTCTGCAGCATTTCCGGTCCGGTCCGAACGTTGGCGAACAGCCGCCCGCCGGCTTCCGAGGCCGCCCCGCCGTCTGCTCGCCTGTCCGAATCGCCTCGCAGCAGGTCTGCGAACTCGGCCAAGCGTTTGTCGTCCAGCGTACAGCCATTCCAACTGACTAGGGCGAACTCGTCCGGGGGAAAATGCTGCTGAAACCACTCGTAGGTTCGCGTTTCTTTGTAGTGCTGGGGCAGCCATTGCCGGACGTTGTTGTTGCTGGTTCCCAAGACAAGCAAGGCCCGCCAGACGACCAGCGGCAGCAAAATCGCGAAGACCCCGATGACGAGCCCAGGTCCTTTTCCCGGTGTTTTCCATGCCAAGAAATGCTTCATAGCCTTGCCCAAACGGGGATGGCGATCTGCCTGACCTTGCTACGAGATCTTGCTCACCAGATCTTGCGCATATTCTTTCCTTTGATTTTCCAAGTTTGTTCGAGCCCTTTCAGTGGGCCCGCAACGACGAAATCTCTCGACTTGCAAACGCTGTGCCGACGATCAATTCCGGCCGGTATGAGGAAATCAGGCGCAAGGGCCCCGGCCCGGACGGACTCCGCCAAGGCGAGAACCTCCTGCTGTATCCGGCGGGACGGATCTACCGTTCGCGCTGGGAGGAACTTGGGGGCAACAGCGGCGTCGAGCAGATCCTGGAGCGGGTGCCGGACGCGCGGGTCGTGTTGGTGCGGACGCGGGGACTGTGGGGGAGCGGTTTCAGCTTCGCCGGCAGCCGCATCGGCATCGTCGCTGCGTTGGGGCTCGTGGGACTGCTGGGGTTGTTCGTCGTGCTGGTGTTCCTGTCTCTGTTGTTCACCGGCACTCTCTCAGGCCTGGAGCCCCGTGATGGGAACGGCGGCGTCTATCTCGAGACGTTTGCGGTCTGGCTGGTCCTGTTTCTGGCCTTGAGTATCGCCGCCGCCTCGACCTTCCCCTCGGAAGCCGTCGTCCCCATCGGCTTCATCTCGCTGGGGGGCAGCCTGTTGGCGATCAGCTGGCCGATCTTTCGGGGCGTGCCCTGGCAGCAAGTCCGCGAGGACCTGGGCTGGACGAGGGGGCGTGGACTGCTCAGGGAGCTCTTTTTTGGGCTGTGCGGCTACGCCATGGCGATTCCGCTGGTGATTCTCTCGGTGATCCTCATATCGATTGGTGTCGGATTGGTTGGAGGCGGCGGCGAAGACGGCGGTGTGCCCGTTCATCCGGCCGTCGATCAGCTCGCCCAGGCGAGCTGGTGGCAATTCGCCCAGCTGCTTGTGCTGGCGTGCGTGATCGCGCCGATTGTGCTGTTGACGAAATAAAGAGCAACCGACGCCCGCGATTCGAACATCCGGTCGAAGCCGAAGTGTTTGGACGACAGTCGTCCGGGGATCGCTCGATCGAGCGACACGGCGAGCTGCCGGTTTCAAGATCGGTCAATACCGGAGGACGGCCACCAGGCACTGCCTGTCCGGAATCTGCTCCTCCGGATACGTGTACACCTCCGCGCCGTTCTGGCAGGCAACCACGGTGGCCAGGTTGAGCAATTCCTCATCGCCGGGCGCCGGCAGGTCGTGTATCTCCAGGGCTCGCTGCTGGCCGTCATACTGTCCCCATCGCTCGACGTCGGAGGCCACGAGCAGCGAGGCGATTCGCCCTTCATAGGCAGCGGGAAGCACGGCCTCCAGCCCGCGCGCGGCTCGCTGGCCGGACTCCGCCTGGTGATAGCGTGAAACCACAGATTCGCGCGTTGCGTCCACCTTCGGCCCGATAATCTCCCAGGCTCTCCTGCACAGTTCGGCGGGCGACTGCTCGTCAGGGTTGCCTGCGATCACTTGGGCGACCAGATGCTGATGACGACTCGCCTCGCGATAGGTCGCGGCCAGACGTTCGTCACACGCCAGGAGCAACGGGATGGAATCGTCGCCGAGCAGCTTTCCTAGCCGTTCTTTTGGAATACGGAAGTCTTGCGCGACTTCCGCTACCCGAAGATTAAGCGTTGATACGGCACGAGGATATATGAGGATATATTGCGCCTTCGCAAGTGATGTGCCATTCGGCAATCACCTCGGACCGGTCGGCCACAACAATGAGGGCCGGCCAGGCCGCAGCCTTGCCGACTGCGACGTCTTGACACTGGTGCGTGTCAATTGGTCGCAGCTGACAGCGCTGCGCCGAGACTCTAGCGAAATGCTCGGCGTTCCTCCTGTTACAAAGATGAGACTCGCCCATGGTTGGCACAGGATTCGCTGATTGGCACTCGCGCCGCCGCGCACAGTTGACTCGTGAGCCCCATTTCCCTGATGGCTCGATTCACCCAACCGCAAAAGCGAATGGAGAGGACCCGATGAAGCTGCGAGACAAGACCATTGCCGTTCTGGTGGAAGACATTTACGAGGACTTGGAATTGTGGTATCCGGTCTATCGGCTCCGGGAAGAAGGAGCCGAGGTGATCTTGGTGGGGTCGGAATTCGGCAAAACGTACACTTCCAAGCACGGGTATCCGGCGACAGCGGATCGCGCCGCGAAGAAGGTGGAGGCCGCCGAATTCGATGCAGTTCTTATTCCGGGCGGATATTCGCCGGACCGAATGCGGCGCGACCCGGCCATGGTCAAACTCGTTGCCGATGCCATGCAAGCCGGTAAAATCGTGGCCGCCATTTGCCACGGGCCGTGGATGCTTTGTTCGGCACAAGCGCTGCAAGGCAGGCGTGCGACCAGCTTCTTCTCGATCAAGGATGATGTAACGAACGCAGGAGCCACATGGGTAGACGAGGAAGTCGTCTGCGACGGCAACTTGATCACCAGCCGGCAGCCGGACGACCTGCCTGCCTTCTTACGCGCCATCATCGACAACCTCTCTCAAGGAACGAAAGGAACCTGATCCTGCTGGATCCCCAATTTCGACGGCGACGTCTTTCCGCCTTCCTTGTGCTGCCGATCGGTACTCCGTGATGCGCGAGCGCACCTGGAGTTGAGAGTCCCAACAAGAGTCGCCGTATCCATGTTCGCCCTCCGTTGCGCCCACTCGGCTTGAATACACCTTGTCACGCGCCGGTGGCGGCGGGCCAAACCAAGTGTGCCAGGCACGCCGCGGCCAGCGGCAGGGCGATCGACGCCGCGATAGCGATTGGCAACTGGACGCGGTCGCCCAGCGCAGCAAACGCGGCGGCGATCCCCAAGTTGCTCAGTCCCACGGCGGTCAGAAAACGCCACCAAGCCAGTTGCGTCGTTGCCATCAGCAGGATGCTAGCTTCGGCCAGGACCGGCACGGGGCGCGCCAAAACCAACACGAACACTCCCCACCGCAACGCCGCCGCATCCGCTCGCGCCAGCGCCTGATCGCCGGACAGCCGCCTTGCCAGAGGCCGTCCCACGAGACGGACCAGTCCAAACGCCGCCGCCGCCCCGACCGTCATTCCGCACCACGAGGTGCCGGTGCCTGCCCAGAACCCCAACACTCGGCCCGCAAACGTGCTCACGACGCTGGAGGGCACCGGCAGCAAAATGTCGCTCGCCAATAGCCCGATCACCGCCAGCGCTACGATCCCTGGAGACATCGACGCGTCCAACCAGCCCGTGATACGATCTTCCAGCGCAGGGCCAAAAATGAAAAACGGAACGATCGGAACCGCCAATACCGCAGCGATCCACAGCAGCGATCGGACCAGGTGGGCTGGGACCGATTTCACGTTGTCCCCTCGCGGCGGCTGCAGTTCGACATGGTTGAATGCGCACGAAGGCGGAGAAGCGGCACTTGTCTGCCTAGATTGCCTGAAGTGCGGTTTCCACACTCTCGTGCATGGGAAACAACCGATGAAACGCGGTCGCCCGAAGGACCTGGACGACGTTTGGCGCCAAACCGCACAAGTGAAGCTTGGCTCCTCTTTCGTCGAACTGGTTCTTGGCTCGGATCAGCATGCTCAGACCAGGCAACGCGACCGTGTCGACGAGCCGAAAATCGAGCACAACGTTCTCGCGTTCGCGGCGCTGCACTTCTTCGACGATGTCTTCGTACAACTCTTGCAGACCAGGGCCGTCGGTCAAATGATCCTGATCGATAATAATAACCGGAACGTCTGATCGCTTCGAGTGATTGATGATCGTCATGCCTCAGTCTCCTGGAAAATGAATGAACTACCACGCGTCACTAACGAAACGGAGCAAGGCACACATCCGACGATAACAGGTGGCTAAGGCTGGACCGCACGGACGATCGACCGGGCGGCTCTGTGGAATTGCTCAAGTGCGTCCCGGCGGGGCCAGTCGAGTTCCACCAAATCTCGATCCGCTAGGATCACGCGGTGCTCACGTGACATTAACGAAGATGCGCGTCGTTTGTACTCGCACGATCCGGAATAATCTTTTCGTTCTAGTCATACCAGACTAAACAAAGAAATAAGTTCAACATATTCTTATAAACGGCCTTTTATGCATTGACGGTATGCACAAGGCCTTGCTATGTTGCACGGGAGGGCATCGACGTCGCGAGTTTACGCGAGGCGATTGCTCTTTCACTTGAAAAGAGGCATTCCATGTTGCAGCGAACGAGGATCTTCATCGCCTTGGCTATCCTGGCCGCATTCACGACAGTCACCGTTACCGCGACGCAACCCGGCGGGGGCGCTGCGGGAGCCGCGTATTCTGCGTTTGTAAAAATCGAAGGGATCAGAGGCGAAGAAAAAGGGTGGATCGGAATTCACGAAATTTTTTCGCAGCCCCTCTCGATCGCGGAATTGCCCGCAGGCAAGGTGCCCACGGAAACGCGGGGCACGTCCAAGCAGGAAGGAACCTTTACCCTGATAAGATCCGCCGGCAAGGCAACTCCCAAGCTCGCGGAGGCAGTTTGCAAGAGCGCGAACCTGGAGGATCTGGGTGTTATCGTCCTCGAACTTTGCCGAACCGATGGAGACAACGGCGTATATTTGCGGTTTGTGCTAGAAAACTGCTTGATCTCCAGCTACGCCATTGAACTGGGGGACACAGAGGGTTCCATCACGGAAACGTTCACCTTGAACTATGGCAGCGTCATGTGGGAATACGAGATTACGGTGAAGGAAGAGGGTGTACGGCGAGCACCGACTGTTGTTCAAGAAGAAGGTGTACGGCGAGTTCCGACTGTTGTTCAAGAAGATGGCGTACGGCGAGCACCTGTGACCATCAACGAACCGGGCGTAAGAAAATCCCCCGTTACAATTAATGAGGAAGGCGTCAGGCGCGCCCCCATTACAGTCAATGAGGAAGGCATCAGGCGCGCCCCCATTACAGTCAATGAGGAAGGCATCCCCTCGCCGCGGAAACGTTAGATCTCGTAAGGCATTGACGCTTACGGTTTCTTCGATACGGCCATGATGCTGTACTGGCGCGGGTACTCGGACTGGGTGCGATAGGTCTTGCCCAGTTGCACGCGTTGGTCGTTCATCTGGCCGTCGCCGGTCAGGATTGTCATTCGCGCGTCGGGGGCCGGGCCAAACTCGACGACGCCTGAATTGGGCGCACCGGCGGCGTCGCCGTCGTACCAGCCGAAGTAATAGGCATCGCCCACCTCGTCCGTGCCCGCCGTGGGTTCAAACTCGAAGGTCTGCAAACCGGTTCCGGCGTTGGTTCGCGCCTTGCCGATCCCGGTCAGTTCGTAGCCGGCTCCTTGTTTGCGAAAGATCAACGGCGTGAGGGCACGGCCTTTCTGACTGTCGCGGTTGTCATTAAAAAAGCTCCAGGTCTGCAGCCGATAGCCGTCGCCTGCGAATTCCTGTTCGTAACCGGACATTTCGGCGACCAACCAGATCAAGCCCGCGGCGCTGTCCACCGTCGCCCGAGATTTCAGTTCGTCGAGGGTGCCGACCAGCCCCGGCGTCGGAGGCGTCGGGACCAGCGTGCGAGCTGCGGCGAGCAGCTGTTGGCGAACGCCTGCGGGCGCGGCCGCTTCGCGCTCGTCGGTCAGATCCCGCGGCCCGAGCGTTTGCAGTGCGTCCTCCGCCTGCAGCAAGCCATAAACCGCCGCGGACCTCGCCGCCACCTGTTCAAAGCCCGAACGCGGCCAGCCCTCGGTCAGCCGCACGATGACCGACGGCCGCGGCGCAAGCGCGGCGTAAACGCAATCCAGATCGGTCACGCTCAGCAGCGACGGCAAGTACGGCATCACGTGGAAGAAATGCAGTTCGCCCGGCGCGACGTGCGAGGACCAGTCTCGCCAGGTCGTCACGTCGACCGCAGCCACGCCCGCGATGCGTTCTTCCAGCAGGGCGGCCAGGCACGCATCGACGCCGCCCAGGCCCGCACCGGCCACGATGATCTGCGCCGCATCCACTTCGGCGCGGCCTGCCAAATGGCGAAAGGCCGCCAGGTTTTCCGCGATCCGCAAGGCCAGCGGCGGCCGACCGACGGCATCGGCCGGACCATACAGCCGGCGCGCCTCGTCGCCGTAAAAACTAGGCGCCTCGGCAGCGGCCAGCGGCTGCAAGCTTTGCGGATGCACCGAAGCATGTTCGGGCACGATCACCCAATAACCGGCGGCGGCCAGCCGCCGCGCCGCCTCGGTAATCCGCGCCGCAGCGTAACTCTGCCGGTCGTCGTGCGAAAGCACGACCCCCGCACGTTTGCCGGCGCCCGCCGCCGGGCGAACCAAGACCGCCGGGCAGCGAAAGGCTTCGTCCACGCCCAACGCCAGCCGTTCGACCACCACGTCGCCGCTCTCCGCGGTGTCCACGACTTGATCGTCCAGAGGAGACAAGGCTCCCCCGGCGACGATGGGCCGGAGCCAAGCGGCGATCGTTTGACGATGATCTGTCCAAGCCGCTTGCGTCAGCGGTTCGCCCAGCCGCGACGCCGCCTGGGCCTCGATCCGCCGTTGCAGATATCCCAACACGCGGAAATCCAATTCCGCCGGTTCGCGACACGCGGCCGGAGCCGCGGCGGAGTTCTTCAGCGCGGGCAGCACGCCGGCGGTCAGCCAGGAAACAACCGCGTCTGCATACGGGGTCATGTCGTCCGCCGCCGGACCCGGCACGACGCGAATGCGATCTTCCGCTTGATACAAGGCGTACACAGTTCGCAACGTGCGCAACACCGCCTGTTCGCCCGCGGCCGGCCAGCGTCCCGCTCCGCCCGCGATCAACACCGGGCGCGGAGCTACGCACGCGGCCAGCCGGTCCATGTCGGTCCAGCTCAGGATATCGGATACAAAGGCGCTGGGGTTCGCCGTGGCATGGCCGGCGGCCACGGCCTGAACCAGCGACTGGTACGTCGTGGTTCCGGCAACCGCGATAACGAATTGAAAGCGAGGTTCCAAGGCGGCGGCCAGGTAGGCTCGCAACGCTCCTTCGCCCAAACCGGCGATGCCGATCTTGCCGCCGTCTACGTCACCCCGCGTCTGCAGGTAATCGAAGGCTCGCAGCGCGTCGAAGACTTGGATGCCGGCGGCCGGTATGCCGGCCGCCGCCGCCGTGGCGTACAGTCCCGCATAAGGCGCTTGCCGCCGGCCGGTCCGCGGATCATCGATGACCAACACCAGCACACCGGTGTGGGCCAGCTGCTCGACGCATGAACGATACGCCCGAAACGTGTAGTGGCCCAGCCAGTCCGGTGTCACGACGATGGCCGGCTGGGGACCCTCGGCCTGCTCAAGGCGGATCACCGTGCCGCAAGCGACAACACCTTCCGCCCAATGGAATGCAACTTCCTCGATCGCCAAGCCGCCTGCCGATTTGCAAGCCAGCACGGTCGCTTGCATCGGTTCGCGTTCCGGCAGGCCGAGTTCCGTCTGCAACCGGCCGGTCAGCTCCCCTCGCTGCTTGTCCCAGACGTCCGCCGACTGCGGCAGCGGCGGCAACTGGGCCGCCAGCCGCGCAGCCCGCTGGCCGAGGTATTCCCAGACCGGCGAGGCCTCTTGGCCGGCGGTGGGATGGGCGCTTGCGACAAGGGAAAATACCAGGCCCACAAGTAGGGTGCGCAACATGATGGCGTCTCGCAAGATGGGGGTGTTTTTTGAAGGGAGGCGGTCAGATATACTCCCAGTTCTTCAGGAACTGGTACTGTTTCGGCAGGCAGGCCCAAGCGCGGTTCATCGCTTGGTCGAGTTCGGCGCGTTCGGTCCCGTCCAGCTCGCGCCGCTCGGCGACGGCCAGGGCCACGTTGTCCACCTGCTCGATATTGATCATGCCGGGGATCGGAGCCGTGATCGCCGGATTGCACAGGATGTAGCGGATGGCCAAACGCGCTAAGCGGTTGTCCTCTTCTTCGTGCGGGTTGCCCGGCGAGCTGTCGCCTTTGAACAACGAGTTGCCGGCGAACGGCTTGATGCCGAAGAAACCACAGTCGCATTTCTGCACCGCCGCGTGAAACCCGGTATCGTCGTTCGGCAGCATCTTGGTCCGCGCCGTGTAGGGCGTGATGACCACGTCGATCACGTCGGGAAATGTCTCCATCATGTACTTGAGCCACGGCAAATCGTGAGACGAAATCCCGGTCATCCGCGCTTTGCCGGATTGCTTCGCCCGCCGCAAGCCCTCGGCGATCCCCGCCGATTCGGCTTCGGAGTGGGGAAAGATCCACTTGCCGTCCTTGCCGCGCCGTCCGTCGACGCCGCACACGACGCGGTACAAGTCGACGTATTCTTGCTTGCACACCCGCAACGAATCGTCAAACACGTTCATGATCGAATCGCCGTTGCACTGGCTGGGACTGCGAGCCTCGCGCTCGTACCACGACCAGCCCAGGTACATCTTGTCGCGGCGGCCCTCCAGCGCCTTGCTGTACGCCTGAATCTCGGCCCCGGTACAGGCGTCGATATAGTTGATGCCCCGCTCGATACAACGCGAGACGACATCATGGCGATTCTGCTGAAAGCCGGTGTGGTCGAGCTTGGCACTCAGCCAGCTCTCGCCTTCGAACAAGCCCGGCACCATCGCATTGACGCGTTTCCAATGGCCGCCCAAGCAAGCCGCGGAGACCATCCAGCCGGTCTTGCCGCAACGGCGGTACTCCATGTCCGGGCTGTAGTTCAGGATACCTCGGGTGTCGAGCTGGTCGGCATTGCCGACGCGAACGACTTGCGGCAACGCGACTCCGGCGGCCAATGCCGCGGCGCCGGCGGCCGTGTCACGAACAAACTGGCGACGAGTCAAACGCGGTGCGGACATCTGGGACGCCCCCTTTCCGGAATGTGAGGACCACGGGAAACCGTTCAACATTGGGACCGCGTTTCTCCGAGCGGCGCAGGCTGGTCGAGCGAAGCGCGAACCACGCGAGGCGGGTAGATCATTCGACCTGGCGCTGCCAGACAGTCCGAGCCAGCGCCAGCCGATCCACCGAGTCTCGTAACCGCCCTTATTGTTGCACCAACAGGCTTGCTTGTCGAGATGTCATATTGCTGAAGGCGCGCCCCCGCGCCGCTCAGTTCCAGCCGTTGGGCACCAATTGCTCTGGCCGCACTCGCAGATCTACACCGGGCGAATCGGTGGAGATGCCGCGGGACACGCTGGCGGGCTCGCCCTGCAAGCCCCATTCAAAGTAGCTGCCCGGCACGAACAATCGTCCCAACGGACTGTACAGCAGGGCCGGCGTGACGGTTAGGTCGGCCGCCAGGCCGAGCATGAGGATCGAGAACATCAGCCAGGCAAAGCGTTGAATGGGCCCGAAATCGCTCAAGGTGAAAACAAGCAAGCCGAAGCCGACGATCGCACTGGTTTGCGCCATGGCCGTTCCGCACCGCCGGTAAGCAAAGCGAACCGCTGCGGACTGGGAGAGCCCCTGGGCATGGCCTCGGCGGAACCACGTTATGTAATGAACGGTATCGTCCACGGCGATGCCCAACGCCACCGTCGCCGTCATCACGGTTCCTACTTCGACTTTGATCCCTAACAGGCCCATCGCACCGAACACAGCCACGCACGGCAGCACGTTGGGCAGCATGGCCACCAGTCCGGCAACCAGCGCGCGGGACAGGATCCGCCAGCCCTCGCCCCACGAACGGCTTGCCAAAAATTCGGGGAGCATCCAACCGAGCATCATCAGCAGCAGGGCGACGGCAATGACGAGAAAGGCGGAGGCGAAACTATTGATCAAATCCCGCAGCATTTGCTCTTGGGTCTTCTGCACCAAGGGAATGCAGCCGGAGATTGTGGCTCTGGCGCCGGGAAACTCGCCGCCTGCCTCCTGCATCGTACCAGTCACCTTGTCCTCGACGTCGTGCAGCACTTGGCGAAAATCGTGTCCGCCGCTGGCCGCCATGCGAGCCGCGACCCGCCACCACTGTTGTCCACCCGGGCCGGGTTGCATGGTTGGGGCGATCGAGCCGTCGTGTTCCACGACGCTCAAGAAGCCCAGTTCGACGAAATCCGGCAGGTGCTCTTCAAGCTGACGGTCTAGGGCCTTGACGCGAGCCCGTTCCACGGCGCGGAATCCGGATACCTGGCCGCGCGGCAACGGCGGCGCGAACGCCAGCGCAGACGTGACGGCCTCGATTCCCTCGACTTGGCCGACCGCGGCCTGGATGCGTTTGACGACCTGCAGCCGGTCGATTAACGGCGTCTCGTACGATGCGATCGCGGACGGCAGTTGTGGAAGGCGGACGATGATCTCGATCGGCACCAGCGGACCGATATGGCTCTCCAGCCAGTTGTAGTCCTTGACGATTCTCGCATCGGCGGAAAACATGTCGTGAATCCGCGCCGTGCAGCGGGTTCGGGTGACGCCCCAGCATCCGGCGATGACGAGCACCACCGCCAGCACGAGGAGCGGAGCCCAAGCCCGTTCGACCCTGCGCGAGAGCGCATCCCAGATGCGGTCCAAGCTCGCCCCTTCGCCGTGTTCCTGCGCGAGCCTCGCCGCCCATGTTCGCGAAGGCCATTGTTCCAGCAGCGACGGCAACAGCAGAAACAGCCCCGCGGCGCCGGTCAGCACCATCAACGAGGCATAGACGCCGAATTTCTGGATGGGCACCAAGTGGCTGGCGGTCAAGGAGATCAGCCCCAGCGACGTGGTGACGGCGGACAGCACACATGGCATCCATCCCGCGCGGAGGGCGCGCATCGGCGCGCCCGCCAAGCCCTGCTTGCGCACGGCCTCGCGGTAATAATTCGTCAGATGCACGCCCCCCGAGACGCTGACGACGAATACCAGCGAAGGCGCCAGCAGCAGCACGCTGTCCATGTGCCAACCCGTATAGTACACGGCCGCCATCGTCAGCTGCTGATTGAACACGGCGACGATGAAAATGGCGGCCGTTGTCGTCGGACAACGAAACACCAGGTACATCAGCGCCAGGCAGGCTGCAAAGGAGGCCAGCGACAACGGCAGCAGGGACGCTTGGCTCGCCTCGTCGATTGCCACGCCGTCCAGCGTCGTCCCCGCCAGATGCACGGCCTGGGCGGACAAGCCGGGAACGCGATCCGCACATTCGTAGACAAACGCGACCGCCTTGTGCCGATTCACGTGGTTCGGATCGGCCACCGACATGACCACGCTGGATGTCGCCCCGTCCCGGCCGAGGATAAGCCCTTCCAACCGCCGGACTGCCTGGGCGGCTGACAGCGACAGCGGCGGAGCCATCAGCTGCTCGACGGCCTCCTGGCCGGTGATCACTTTTCGAAAGAAACATTTGCCATCCGCCAACGCCGTCGGCTTTCGCAGTTCGGCCGCCAAACGATCCTGACGCTGGTCAGCCAAGGTGCAATCCGGCCAGCTGATCATCAAGAATTCTTCGCCGCCGAAGTGGTGGGTGAATTCGATCAGACGCTGCGTCTCTTCGAACTGGGCGGGCAACCAGTCGAAGACATTGTTGGTGTTGGACTTGAGCGCTTCTTGAGCGCCCGGAATGACGAAGCACAGCGACAAGAGAAACAGCGAAAATACCGGATATCGGAAGCGAGCTGGGATTCGAATTGCCATTTGTCCGGAGCCCCGTGCCCGTCGCCGTTCGTTTGCTGACGCAAGAGAATTCTAGAGGAAAGCGAGGCCGACTGTCCATGCCCCCTCCTGCCCTTGCATCGGTTCAGCCGCTCGTACAAGTTGGCTCGCGTTGCCAGTTTCTTGCCAGGTCGATGGCCTCCTTTGCAGCCTGCCTGGCGCTGATG
>Ga0351863_10193_pt1 | contig 21591 bp, 18 predicted proteins | sample TotcelHFGM3001L8_FD_206777 | JGI IMG/M metagenome (GOLD analysis project Ga0351863, IMG submission 206777) | Enriched cells from coal bed in the Powder River Basin, Montana, United States - Total cells FGM rep2 HSBNCT.FGM.300.1.L8 ... | reverse complement strand
ACAATCCATGTAAATCACTGAAAACTGAATCAAGTGAGTACTATACCTTTCCAGAAGAGGGATTTTTCTTTGATTACAATGAACACTATACCTACAAGGGAAACGAATTCGGTTTCATCCCAGCAATGAAGTTAAGTTACCCAAAAGGATCCATTAAGCCATATACAAGACTAGGAATCATTTTTTCCTTTATTAACCTGACAACAAACTATCAAGGAAACTATTTCACGACCCATCCAATGTATTATCCAACAGGAAATGAACACTATACACTTGTATCTCAGCGAAACCTTAGTATTGGTGTTAGTGCCACCTTAGGCTTTGATTTGATTTTGAGTGACCGGTTGATCTTTTTCTTTGAAGCAAATGGCTCTTTTATTTCTTATAAACCCAAAAAAGCGGAGTATACCGAATATCAGCTAAACGGTGACGATATCCTAGATGACCTTACAGTTTACGAGAGACAAGTTGAGTATGTTAAAAGTTTTACATCAACTGATGTAATCGATGAAGATTCACCGCGAAAAGAATTGATCAATTCGCTACCTTTTAGTTCAATAGGTCTCTCTGCTGGTATAAGATTCAATTTGTTCAAGTAGCTTTCCCTGGCATACGAATATATATTTACACCTCGTGAGAACTAATCCTGCTGTCCGGCCTGCAATTTTGCTACTCTGGTCTTTTTTATATGCCTTATTGCCTGCTGAATCATCTTTCTCGCAAGTAATTGTAGAGTTCGACATCCCTGATACTGTATGTGTCGGACAGGAGGTTGCTTTTACGAATCTCTCCCAGGGAGCCTCAGCCTATTTTTGGAATTTTACTGCAGGGGATCATACGATGGTCCCTATGGGAACCACGGTCACCCCACCGGGACATTATCTTGGGAAGTCGGTAGGAATTGTTACTGTTGCAAGCGAAAATAAATTCTACAGTTTTGTCACGAACAGGCATGCGCACAACATCGTTCGAAACGTCTACTCTACAAATTTTCTACAAACTCCTGTTTCAGTAAATCTTGGAGACTTCGGGGTCTTTACCGACCTGATTGCCGGGATAGAACTAAAGTATAATAACGGGCAATGGTATGGGTTTGTGCTTGACGGAGATATTCTTTATCGGCTCGAATTCGGTGTTTCTCTTGATAATGCTCCTGTTGTCATAAAAATTGGGTCCTACGCCAATCTGAATGAAGCATACTGGCTCGATGTTGAATTTGTGAATGGTCAATGGATCGGGTTTTGTACAAGTAGGGGGAATAGTACTATTAGCCGTATCCTATGGGGTTCTTCACTGTCAAATACTCCCACCGTTACTGACATGGGAAATATTGGAAATCTGAATACTCCGGCTCAATGCTGCATCATCAATAATGGAGGGGCCTGGTATTTGTTTGTTGTGAACGTAAATGAAAACTCGGTATCCCGACTTGAGTTCGGAGCCTCCTTACTAAATTCACCAGTTGGTTTTTCAATCCCTGGTCTGGAGTACCTTCAATACACATCAGGTATTGCAATTTCGGGAGATTGCAGCAAATGGAAGGGCTTTGTTGCCAATGATGCCTATATTCATTATTCCTGTATTACAGGACTCAACTTTCCTTCGGGGTTGACCGGTCCGATTTCGACTACGCCCTATGTTAACCTGGGACCCGCAGCCAACTGCCAGGGGATGTCGGACTTATTCAGGGTAAGGGATACGGTTTATTCATTCATTACCAATGGGGCAACTTCAACACTTACGCTGATCTACTTCCCAGGGAAACTTCCAGATGTGATACCTGCCTCTCAGCAACAGTATCCTGATCCCATAATATACAATACACCTGGCAGATATAACATTGTTCTTACAGCTGATCTGGGTTTGGCAACACAACAGAGTTTCTGCAAGCAGATTGTAGTAATGGCCCTCCCCGAAGTCAATCTTGGGAATGATACAACCATTTGTTTCGGTTCTGAATTAATCCTTCATGCAGATACAGGATTCTCAAACTATCAGTGGAGTACAGGAGATCAAACTCCCTCAATCACTATTTCACAAGAAGGAACGTATACCGTATCAGTTGAAGGGGATTTTGGATGCATAGGGAATGATACGATTCATGTTTTTACTGAGGATGCTTCAGTTGTAATGATTGATACAATGGTATGTTTTGGGGTTCCCTATTTTGCAGAAAATGCCTGGAGGTATTCCCCAGGAAACTATGTTGACACCTTACCCTCTTCGTCAAGCTGTGATAGTCTGGTCATCACTAATTTATCTTTTACACCTGAAATCCCGGTTGATATTGGTGCAGATACTTCGATTTGTCCAGGCTCCTATATCCAATTAGCATCCAGCATCACAGGTGATAGTTTTGAGTGGCAGGATGGAACCATAGACTCAATATATGTCATTAATGATCCCGGGATCTATTGGCTTCATGTTTTTCAGGATGATTGCTTTGGTGCCGACACCGTTCAAATTTGGGATTGTCCTGCTAAACTTTGGTTCCCAACAGCATTTACACCTAATGGGGATGGTTTGAATGATACCTTCAGACCACGTGGGATCAACATCACATCTTTTCACATGATGATATATAGTCGTTGGGGGGAGTTAGTGTTTGAAACACAGGATTTGGAACTCGGATGGGATGGGAAAACAAAGGGTGAACTCTGTCCTTCTGATACATATACATTTATTGCATCGTATAACTCTTCTGAACCTATTTCTGAAATAATAAGAAGGACAGGAACCGTTGTGCTAATTAGGTAAGTTTATAAAAAAACTAAAAAGACCTTCGTTGAGCTTATAACAGAATTTCTCTTTTTTAATAGAAGCATCCTCATTTTATTCTTAACGAGATAAAATTAAATATTAGAGCAGATCCATTTTCGATAGTTCTTATATAAAATTATCCAAGTTATTACCTGTCAAGATTTTAATGGCAGGATGACAGTAAGATTAAACTAAATACATTCTGTGATACCGAAATATATTTGCTTCCTGCCTAGCTAGATAACTCTTTTAGTCCTCGCTCAGGTTCTGCTACACAATTCTAAAAGAGGATTATTATACTTGACTATTTCGGACTATACCATGCCACTCATTTCGGAGTAAAGGGTGCCAGTTTTTCGGAAAAATTTCGGTTGGAAGCAAAAAGTTTTCAACAGATTTGGGTAGAGAAAAACTGACATTCTGGCGCAAACCAGGCCACCCGTATCAAAGGCAACATGGATTCGTATAAGGGATAAAAACCTTATACGATGGCCAATAAATACATAACCATGTTGCAACTTCGAAGTATTTTACAACAAAAGTCCCAGGGCAGATCAAATCGTCAGATTGCCAAATTTCTGCATCTTTCACGTGAGACAGTCAATAGGTACACTCAGCAATTTCAGCAACTCGATAAGACCATCGAAGCGCTGTTAAAACTTAACGACGAAGAACTCTCGTCGCTTTTTCAAAAGGAGGTACCGGAAGTGAAAAAAGACTGGCGCCTTGATGATCTTCAGCAACGGATTCCTTCTCTGCATGATGAACTTCAAAAGCCTCATGCCACCAGGATGATCCTGTGGGAGGAGTATCGCCAGAAGCTTCCAGATGGGTACGGTTATGCTCAATTCTGCGAGCAGCTTAGCCGATATATTGAAACCCATAAAGCCGTAATGATACTCGATCATAATCCGGCAGCCAGTATGATGTTTGATTTTGCGGGTGATAAAATCCCGTTAGTCGATCGAATAACCGGGGAGGTCACATGGAGTCTGGTTTTGGTTTGCGTGTATCCTTTTTCGGGATACACCTATGTCGAAGCCATGTTGAATGCCACCCAATTTTGGTTGTTAAAAGCCTTGAACAATGCGACGAGTTTCTTTGGCGGTGTTTCTCTTTCGACAAAGACCGACAACATGAAACAGATTGCTAAAAAGAGTAATCGTTACGAGCCTGCTTTTGAAGAATTGGCCCAACAGTGGTCGCTGCATTTTGGAACAACCATGATGGCCACCCGGGTTAGAAAACCACGGGATAAAGCCTCAGTCGAGAGCCATGTGAATGTAGTCTATAATCGCATTTATGCTCCTTTACGCAATAGGGTCTTCCATGATATTGATCAATTGAACCATGCCTTATGGGAGGAATTGGACAGGATGAATAGTCGTAACCTGCAGCGATGCAATTATAGCCGGTATGACCGGTTTACTCTTCATGAAAAGCCTCTCCTTGTTCCGTTGCCAGCAGAACCTTTTATCCCCAAAACCAAGGTTGAGGCAAAAGTTCAGCGTAACTGCCATGTCACTCTTGGTCAGGACTGGCATCATTACAGCGTTCCATATCAGCATATAGGTAAGACGGTAGAAATAGTTTACGACACCGATCATGTTGAGATTTATCTGAATATGATTCGAATTGCCTGTCATCGCAGAAATTATGTGAGAAATGGCCATACTACTCTTAAGGAACATCTTTCTCCTTGTCAGCGCTATTATGCCAGGATCAAAGGTTATGACCGTGAGTATTTTATGACAAAAGCTGGTGTTGTTTGTGAGCATACCGTTAATGCCATAAGTAAAATACTGGATCAGAAGATCTTCGTCGAACAAACATACAACTCTTGCCTGGGATTGCTTCGTCTTGGTGCAAGAGCAAATGCCAGAGCCTGCTTCATGGATTACTCTTTTATAAATTTCCCCACCTGCACACCCTTCTCTCCGACAATCTTCACAATATAAATCCCACTTTTCATACCTTTGACATCGATGGTTGTGGTTGGTTGGGTGATTGCTTGTCTCATCACTGAATTCCCCTGTATATCCATTACTGTCAATTCCCCTAGCTGATCAGACTCAACTGTAAGAAAAGAACTGGCTGGGTTGGGGTATACTGAGATATTGGATGATTTCATTCTCTCATTTATCCCTATATTACTTCCAGATTTTGAAAGAAAAATGTCAAAATTATTGTCTGAATTTGTTAAAGTAGTATATCCAAACGTTATGGAAGGGCTTAAATAACACCCTGCTACATAAAAATTTTCTGATAAATCAAAGGCAAGGGACATAGCATAATCTATATCCGTACCCCCAGATTTCTTTGCCCAGAGAACATCTCCAGATGTGTCGAATTTGGCGAGAAACATATCAGATGAAGGACTATGATTATTGGTCAGAGTAATAGTGCCAAAAGTGATTGAAATATAATTGAAGTCTCCCCAAACATAAGCACAGCCATCAGCATCCACTGCAATTGATTTTGGATATTCACATCCCCAGCTGCCGGCATCTGTTGCCCACAGGATATGACCTGAACTATCGTATTTAGTAAGAAAAATATCAACCGCCCCTTGATTTACGAGAATAGTATTACCAAATGTCAGGGTTGTACTATTAAAAGTTCCTGTTAAATATATATTTCCAGATGGCTCGACTGCAAGATATGGATCGAATTCATTAAGTGAATCACCTATCCTATTTGCCCATAACACATTCCCATTAACATTGAATTTCGCAAGAAAAACATCCTCCATCCCCTCATTAAACAAGGTGTCAGAGCCAACTATCAGAAGTGGGCTGTCAAAAAATCCTGTGAGAAAAATATTTGCAGAAGCATCAACTGCAATAGACCTTGCCTTATCAAAACCCGTTTCACCTGATCTAACAGTCCAAACTATTGTTCCTTCGGAATCGTATTTTGCAACAAATATGTCACATTCACCTGCATTACTCAAGGAATTTGAACCAAATGACATTATTGAACTATAAAATTCGCCTGTCACATAAGCATTACCAGAAACATCCACTGCAACGGAATATGCTGCGTCCCTATCTAATCCACCAGCGCTCTTTGCCCAGAGAACATCTCCAGAAGTATCATATTTCGCAACGAACAAATCCCCATTACCAACGTTTGTTAAAACAATTGTATCAAATGTTATGGTGGAACTTTCAAAAAATCCTACAACATAAGGATTTCCAGTTGCATCCAAAGCAATGGACATGGCACAATCTTTTTCCAATCCACCAGTACTTTTAGCCCAAAGCACATTCCCATTGGCGTCATATTTCACAAGAAAAATATCGATTTTTCCTATTCTTCTTAATGTATCTAAACCCAATATAAGAGTAGGACTATAAAAACATCCTGCCATATAAATATTTCCAGATGCATCAACTGCTATTGATTGTGGATAATCCATACTAATCCCCCCAGCACTTTTTGCCCATAACCAAGCGGGATCTTGAGCATATAATAAAATGCTATTGAGCAAACAGTGACTGATAAACGCAAATAAGATGATTGACTTTTTCATTCTTGTTTACTTCTTTACGAATTTCCCTACTTGCACCCCACTCTCCTCTAAAAGCTTCACCAGATAAACTCCCATGGACAATTCGCTGACATCGATGGTGGTGGTAGGTTCAGTGATGACTTGATTAAGAAGTTCCTGACCGCTGCTATTGAATATTGAAATGTGTCCTGTGGATGGGGTTTCGATGGTGATGGTGGTGGATGCGGGGTTAGGGAAGATCGAAATTTGGAGTTGCTGAAATGGAGGCTTGTCTTCGATAGGGACCAATGTGATACAGTCTGTTGAAACTGGTGTACCCCAGGTTTCGGTTCCTTTTTTATAGTAGACAATCTGTTCCGTCACAGAGAATGGATAAGGTCCAATGAATTCAGCCCGGTAATAAGTAGATCCAAGCCCTTCAGTAAAACTTTTCGTAACGATTGCGTCCTCCCAACCAATTAAGTAAACCCAGCAATTATTCAACCAGCTATCGTATACATATTTGTCATAAACAATCACTTTTTTCCGTTTATTGCCGTATTGATTGTAGTACCAGTTGTAGAGATGTGCGTTAGTGGCTGAATAGGGGGCGAAGGAGAGAGGCAACCGGTCAAATGAACTCCCCGGGGTTACATCCGCAAAATAGTACCGTAGCCAGGAGGAGTCATAACTGGATCCGTAGGTAGGTGGTCCCCAACCGTAAGACACCCACTCTTCGCAGTGTTCAATCAGGTAATCAACCGAATCATTCCCATACTGAACCTTCTCAAGAATTCTTTTGATGATATCAAAAAAGGTGGCGCCACCTGAGCCTTCTCCGATTTTTGAATAATGAAACTCATCACCCACGTCAAATGTTATCACCTCTGTCCAGGAGAGCTCCTGAATGCCTATCTGCGGGTCTGTTCGCCCGGCAAGAAGATGTGTCACTGTGTCAGTCGGGAAGGATTGGAGATCATAGATCCGGGTAAACCCAAATGTTTTGCTTAGCTCAATTACTTTCAGGTTAAACGGATGAGGGATAATGTTTCCAGAGGAGTTTCTGGCACGAAGTACAATTACCTTAACCTGGTCGGGGATTCCCAGAACGATGTCAGTATATAGGAGCTCCACAGTTGCTTCAATGTAATCTCCGCTACTGAGATGAAAAAAGGTCCAGCTGTCATTCACATTAGCCAGTGCATTGAAGAATATCGTATCTCCAGAAAGGTTATTGAACCAGAACCAGCCATTGCTTCGCTTTGTGACAGATTTGCCAAAAATTCCACCCCCAGTGGTATCAATACAATCCTGGTAATAACTAATCCTTGCAATTGGAAAGGATTCAAAAACAGTGTCGGATGTCCCTGTAGCATAGAGAGTATCCCATCGGATCGCTCGCTGCTGCAGGTCGAGTCGATTGTAGATGGCGGTTCCCGAGGAACAAATATTCTGCCAGTCCTGAGCCTGAAGAGCCAGTGGGAAGAAAATGAGGACAAGGCAGATCCTTGATATTTTAATTGGTGTGTTCATTTATTGTTTCATTTTGCCTTTTATCGCAATGGATACTCTGTTACTATAACATACTCTACTGCTTTACAAACTTCCCCACCTGCACGCCTTTCTCCCCAACCAGTTTCACAAGATAGACTCCGCTGGGTAGAGTATTGATGTCAATCCGTGCTTTTGCATCAGTGATCTTTTGGCTCAAGAACTCCTGTCCCTGGAGATTAATTATAGTTAACTGTCCGTGTGTAGGTGTTTCGATGGTGATGTGATCATTAGCTGGATTTGGGAATAAGTCAAATGAATGATCAATAGTTGAAGATTCGTGGTTTTCAACACCCACATAATTTTCTCCCCATTTTAATACTGTACCTTCCACCCCCGTCGCATACCCGAATTCATTATCAGTGAAAAATACAGAAAGTAGTTCTCGCCCTACACCTACATCTTTGCGTTGCCATGTCTGTCCTCCATCATCTGTATAGATAGCGATACCTCCAAATGAGCCACCATTTACTGGTCCTTCACCAACAATCCAGCCATGGTTTGAATCGATAAAATACACCGAATTGAAATAGACATATTGATGGTACGTAATCTGACTCCAGTTAAGCCCGCCATCACTCGTGGACAAAATTGCTCCATGATCTCCGCACATCCAACCATTAAGGTTATCAGAAAATGAAATAGAGTTTAGAAAAGGTACATTCATTACGGTAGATTCCCATGTTTCTCCCCCATCTGTTGTTTTGGCGAACAAGGAGATAAAAGTACTTCCATTATCCCCATTGCCAACAGCCCATCCATGAAGTGAATCTGTAAATTCAATATCAACCATTTTAATGTTGTTTGAAGGGACAAACTTAGATTCCCAGGTCAATCCACCATCTTCGGATTTGAATAAACAACGTGTTCCTGCCATCCAACCACACATTGTATTTTGAAAGTACAGGTCCATTATATCTCCTGAAACCGGTGTCGGTATTAGCTCCCAGTCTACTCCTCCGTCCTGTGTCCTCAGCAGTTTATAATTATTACCTGCAACAAAACCATTATTTGGATCAAGGAAGAAAATAGTATTTAAATCGATCATTGGATCAACTCCTTGGGATTCCCAGGTACTTCCATCGTCGATGGTTTTGATAATAAAACCTCCGGAACCTACTGCCCAAGCTGTGTTTTGGTCTTTCAGAGCAAAGATATCATTGACACTGTGAGGATTACTTAGAGAATAACTTTGTTTCTCCCATGATACTCCTCCATCGTTTGTTGCTAAGATCATTCCTCCCCTGCCGGTTACCCAAGCATGTAAACTATCTGATGCTGTTATATTATCAAGGTATGATCTTCCTGTTAATTTATAAAGATCGGTAAATGTCACAGCACCATCAGTTGTTCTTTCAATCCTACCTTCACTGTATATTGGAGCGGAAGCAGAATTATACCCTACTGCCCATCCATGATTTTTATCAGGGAAATACATATTTCTCCAAATAAAAGATGTGGGTGCTCGTAGTCCCCAAGTAATTCCTCCATCCCAGGAGTAACGTATTTTGCTGTCAGATAATGTTAAAGTATAAACCGTTAGACTATCAGGTGTACATAACCTCGTTAAGTAGAAAGGAAGAGAGGTGGAAATGAGATTCCATGATTCACCACCATCCGTAGTGTGTGACATCAAAGGTCCGTCACCTGCTACCCATCCGTTTAGAGGGTCTGAAAAAGATACACAATACGTTGATGTGGTAAGTCCTATTGTTGAGGAGTACCAGGTGGCTCCTCCATCAAGTGTTTGTAGAATTTCCGGGCTGAATTGACGTCCGATCCAACCATTCAACGAATCAGTAAAACAAATATCTCCTGGAAAACTTGTACCAATTGAGCTCTTAGTCCAGGTATTTCCCCCGTCAGTCGTCTTATAAACCAAACCACCTAAAGCACTTACCCAACCATTTAGTGTATCAATAAAACTGACAGATTTCAGCATGAGATTCGTGTCAAGTAGGGATAGTTCCCAATTGTCTCCGCCATCAGTCGTATAGACGATTGCTCCGCCTGTACCTGCCATCCAAACATGAAGTGAATCAACTGCTACAATTGAGAGTATAGCATTTCCACATGGCTGTGGGTGAACCCAATGCCATTGACAGAAAGTTTGACTGGTTATAAATAAAAGAAAAATGGTTTGAACTATAGCTTTCATTGCTTCATTATTTACTTGGCATTGGTAGAGTAATCATTATCAATCCATAACTCAGCCTTAACTCTGTAAAGTTATATATTAATTTTACATATAGCACACTTCCCTATAGAGATTGTGTTTTGCGAGTTGTTAAGATGATTCAATTAATAGACTTCGTCCATACAGGGTCAACTCCTGTTAAAGCGATGGTGCTTCAGAAACGTCTGAAATAGCCAGAATAAGGCTTTCTGAGTAGAAGAGCCGGTGCATATGACCACCTTTCGCCGATTTAAACTTACCTTCGTATATATCTGACATTAATACATCTAAACTAGTCTATTACTATCAACCAGGGGTGGTCAACACCGTCGGCTTGTCCAATAAGGGGATCATTCTCATCCTATGTTAATGGTCAAAAGCCTCCCCCGCTTTCAATGGAATGCCTCAATACCTGGGGGAGCAGCCCACCGGCTGAGATTCCGGCGCAATTATCCCAAAATGTATTTATATATACCCATTTCATATATCCATAGAAATGGATAAAGTGCAATTGCATTTTTCGACAGGGCGTGGCGGGGACTTCGTCGAGTCTGCTGGAATATTTTTAGGCTTAGCGAGCCTTAAAATATTCATGCAGAACGGGATACCCTCTTTTTCGCTGGAATATCGAAAATGTCGGTTCTTTTTTTGGAGCGCCAAAAAAAGAATCAAAAAAAGCGCCAGGGTTCTTAACTGACTGAACTTCTGTTTCTTTAGGCAAAGAAAACGAAGCAAAAAGAAAGCAATTGCAGGTACAATCCTTCTTCCAGCGGAATACTTTTTTCTTTGAATAGTCTGGTCAAATCAAAAAGTATCAAAAAAGAAACCCTTTGGCCACCGCGCGGTTTAGCTCGAAATTTTCTTTCAAAATTACCTTACCAATAATTCGCTTCAAAAGTACCGTCTGATCCTTGTACAGCTTAAAACTGTCAAGGGCGACCTCTTTATGGAACAGTCGCTCGTTGAGTTCTTTCATCTCCCGATTACTCGGGGGAATGACCCTAACCCGTTGACATTATTTATTATTCCAGGTTATAGCCTTTGGCGTAAAAAATTTCATTTCTAACCTTAAAACACACGCCAGATGAAAGCATTAGCACAAATGACCCACCAGCAGTCACTCGAAGACATCTTTGTCCAGGAACTGGATCAGATTTACTATCCTGGTTACACTGAAGATCTCATTGCTTCCGATCCTGAAAAGTTCGATTGGGAACTGAAAGAGTTCCAGGGGCAATTCTCTATAAGGCATTAATTGCCTCCAACCAGGCAGGCGGTTCCGATGAATCGGAATCGCCTGCTTTTTTTTATGCTCGCAGATGCTTAAGGGTATGTGTCTTGTAATTTTTTTCAGGTATAAGAAAAGAAAACTGGAGGCTGATAAATGCATAACTATTTAACCAAATCTACTGCAAATATCAAAATATGCAGTACTTTTGGTTAAACTTTTCCTCCTATGAGACAGTCACTCCTTGAACGGTTTAAACAAAATGGTGGGTTCCTCCGCACTGCTGATTCATTGTCGGCGGCTGAAAAATATCATCTCCGGAAACTAATTAAGAATGGTATTGTTAGCAGGGTGAAGCGGGGCCTTTTCCGGCTGAATGATTCTCCCCGGGTTTTCCAGGAAGCAGCAGTAGGTAGGATGATTCCCAACGGAATATTCTGTACGTTCACAGCATGGTCCTATTATGAGCTTACTACACACGTTTCGGCAGAATACCATATTGCCATCCCGAGATCCATTAAAATTGTTCTGCCGGATTATCCGCCGGTGAAACTATACTATTATGGTATTGAAACTTTCGATATCGGGAAAACATCAGCAGAAATTAACGGCTCATTGGTCAATGTTTACGACCTCGAAAGATCAGTTTGCGATGCCGTTAAATTCCGGAATAAAATTGGCACTGATCTGTTGAGTGAAATTCTCCATAATTATATCCGCCGAAAAGATAAGAACCTGGACAAACTGCTGAAATATGCAACCGGCCTCCGGATATCAAACACATTGAACCAACTTCTACAGATAATGCTATGACCGATATCGGGAAATCTATTCGGACACGCCTGCTTAACATTGCAAAGAAAGAAAATCTCTCGTTCCAGCTTGTGATTATCCGATACCTGCACGAGCGGCTGTTATACCGGGTCTCACTTTCACTGTATGCCGACAATTTCTGCCTGAAAGGTGGAGTGCTGCTTTATGTCTATAATAAGGAACAAACCCGCCCCACCCTGGACATTGATTTTCTCGGGACCAATATCCCCAATGAAATAGACTCCCTCAAATCAGCTTTCAGTGAAATTAAACTACCCGACATTATTACCCGAATCAGGAATTCCTATTGTTCAGGCCTATTCACTTGAAACCGTTGTTGCCGAGAAATTTGAAGCCATGGTCGATCTTTCCGTGGTCAACAGCCGGATGAAAGACTTTTATGACGTTTATCAGATCCTTACAATGCAACAACTAAACCCGGAAAACCTCGAAGAAGCCATCCGTGAGACTTTTCGCAATCGCAATACCATTTTTACTCCCGATCATGCCCTCTTTTCCGACACATTCCCGACCGACGTTAACCGCCAGCGACAATGGAAAGTTTTTCTGGTTAAGAACCATCTTGATCAAACTATTGAATTTACTGAAGTCATTGGTAAAATCAGTACCTCCCTTTTCCCGATCTGGAAACAGCTTCAATAGTTTAATACCATCCTGAAAAGAAAACGTTAAGAGTCGAGAGATATCTCAATTCGGAGATCCGCAGTATAAATCCGGGAGTTTCTGACAATTTTAATTCCGAGCCTATTCATTGCGCTTTTTTCTTTCCGGATCTTGACAAAGAAAAACGCTTGGCAAAAAAGAAGTCATTGCTGAAACAGCATATCCGGGGCGACTTTTTATAAAAAAGTTGCAAAAACCTCCCTCCCCTTAGTAAATCGAAATTCACAAAGTTATGCTCGTGAAACTATTTTTCGCTAAACACGACCTCCTTTGGGAACCGTCGCCTTGCAGGTTCATTCAGATTCTCTTCAACAATCTGACCTGAATGTTTGCTTAAAATTTTCTACTCCGCATGGTCACTGCCGCAAATTTCATTCACTCACCGCGGCCAAAGGCTGCCTAAAACTATCATGCTATGAACCGAGCATCCAAACAAAACTCAACTTCGAAGAAACAATCTTTCATTCGAGTTCAATCCGACCAATTAAATCAAAATAATTCCCGGATTAACAAACCGATCATGAATCCGGACCTTGTCAAGGTAAATGGCAAAACCTATGAAAACAGAATCCCTATGCGCTTCTGGGCAGAAGATGATATACCAAGTCAGAAGCTCCTACTCAAGGGAAATGGAAGCCTGTCTGACGCTGAACTCTTAAGTATCATCATTGGCTCGGGTGTTTCCGGAGAGAACTCCCTCGAGATTGCCATGAAAACTCTGTCAACCTGCCAAAACAACCTGAGCGAATTCTGGAAGTTCAGCGTTTCAGACCTTCAGAAAATAAAAGGCATCGGTGAAAAACGTGCCGTTAAGATAGCTGCCATGTTTGCGCTAGCCCGCCGACGGAATGAGTCAGAAGTGATCTTCAAAAACAAGATCTCAAAGAGCCAGGATGCCTTTGCGATCTTTCAATCCTTGATAGGCGACCTTCCTTATGAAGAATTCTGGATCTTGTTGCTGAACAGGGCTAACAAGATTATCAAGAAAGTTAAGATCTCCGAAGGCGGAATCTCCGGGACTGTCGTTGATCCGAAAAAGATCTTCCAGATTTGTTTGGAGCAGCACGCAACCAGCATCATCCTGGGTCACAATCATCCCAGTGGCAACACAATACCCAGTGATGCCGATACTAAGATCACAAGGAAGATCAAAGATTGTGGCTTGCTGCTTGATGTGGCTGTCCTGGATCATATTATCGTCGGGGATGACCGGTTTTATTCCTTCTCGGATGAAGGTTGCCTTTAATTGATTATTCACTCACTTTTCCTATTTTTGAAAGAAGAATCATTTCTGACCTATGCAACTGACACCATTTCCTCCTCGAAAGTCCCTGAATAAAGCCTACCTGAAGGTAAAGCCATCCCGTAGCGAGATTGAATTGTTTAAGGCAAACCTGATCAAACTGCTTGATGGATTGGATGAATCCGAATCGGAAGAGCACGTTAAAAATGACCTGAGCGGTTTTCTCAAGAATACATTTTATCAAAAGTTCTATATCAATACTAAAGGCCGGAATGACCTGGTTATCCACAATGGGCCCGATGCAAAGAGTTTCGCCGGCGTGTTGATCGAAGCCAAAAAGCCTTCGAATAAATCTGAGATGGTCAGATCGGATAACCTGAATGTAAAAGCATTTCACGAACTTATCCTCTATTATCTTCGGGAACGAATCACTAACCACAATCTTGAGATTAAGCATCTTGTGGCTACAAACATTTATGAATGGTTTGTATTTGATGCGACCACCTTTGAGAAACTATTTGCTCAGGATAAAAACCTGGTTAAGCAATTCACCGATTTTGAGCAAGGAAGGCTTGCCGGGACGACCACGGATTTCTTTTACAAGCAGATTGCAGAACCATTTATGACCAGTTTGACTTCAGAGGTTTGTTTTACTATGTTTGATTTCCGGCAGTACGATAAACCTCTGCGGAATGACGATAAAAAGGATGATGCCAAACTTATTGCCCTCTACAGGCTTCTGTCACCAGAACACCTGCTGAAACTTCCCTTTTTAAATGACAGCAATACCCTCGACAAGTCCTTCTATGCGGAACTTCTGCATATTATTGGGTTGACCGAGACCAAACAGGGAAGTAAAAAACTCATTGGCCGGAAAAAGGAAGGTGAACGAAATTCCGCTTCCCTGATCGAAAGCGCCATCACACAGCTAGACAGCCTGGATAAACTGGCCCGGCTTGAAAACCCTTCCAGGTTTGGCGAAACTGTTCAGGAACGCTTGTTCAATGTTGCCTTAGAACTATCCATTACTTGGATAAACCGCATTCTTTTTCTGAAACTACTGGAAGCACAATTGATCAGGTACCACCAAGGGGATTTATCTTTTGCTTTTCTGAACGGAGAAAAAGTACAGAATTTTGACGACCTGAACAGCCTGTTCTTCAGCGTGCTGGCACGCAAACCGGAAGAACGAAGTGCAGAGGTCGGAAAGGCATTCGCAAAAATTCCATATCTGAACAGTTCCCTGTTTGAACCCACCGAAATTGAACATTCCGGGTTGTTCATCAGCCAACTGAAGGATGGCAAGCTGCCCATTATCCCCTCAACGGTCTTGAAAGATACTGCCGGGAAAAAGCGTAGTGGTGAGCTGATGACCCTGGAATACTTGTTTGAATTTTTGGATGCCTATGATTTCGCCGGTGAAGGCTCTGAAGAGATACAGGAGGAGAACAAAACCCTGATCAACGCATCTGTCCTCGGGCTGATCTTCGAAAAGATCAATGGCTACAAGGACGGTTCCTTCTTTACGCCTGGGTTTATCACAATGTATATGTCCAGGGAAACTATCCGACGGGCCGTTGTTCAGAAGTTCAATGACCTGAAGGGATGGGATTGTCAGGATATCGAGGGTCTCTACAATAAAATTGGAGACAGAACGGAAGACCGGAAGGAAGCCAACGAGATCATAAACCAACTAAAAATCTGCGATCCGGCCGTTGGATCCGGACACTTCCTGGTTTCAGCGCTGAACGAGATTATCGCCCTGAAAAGCGAGTTAAAGGTATTATCGGATACGCAGGGTAAGAGATTGAAAGAGTACCACGTTGAAGTGGTAAATGATGAACTGATCACCGCCGATGAAGATGGCGATCTGTTTGACTACCATCCAGCCAATCCGGAGAGTCAGCGTGTTCAGGAGGCGCTTTTTCATGAAAAGCAAACTATCATTGAGAATTGTCTGTTTGGGGTGGATATCAATCCCAACTCGGTGAAGATTTGCCGGTTGCGACTATGGATTGAACTTCTCAAAAACTCCTTCTACAAGGAGGAAAGCAATTTTACCGAACTTGAAACCCTTCCAAACATCGATATTAACATTAAATGCGGGAATTCGCTGATCTCACGCTATGGACTGGATGCGGATATCCGACAAGCGTTAAAGAAAAGCAAATGGAGTATCGATAGTTACCGTCTGGCAGTAATGACCTACCGGAATGCTCAAAGTAAAGAGGAAAAGCGGGCGATGGAACGATTGATCGAATCCATCAAGAACGATTTCGAGTATGAGGTGGCAGCCAACGATAAGCGTTTGGTGCAATTGAAAAAGCTGAACGGGGAACTATTTACCCTGACAAACCAGACATCACTTTTCGAAAGATCAAAAAAAGAGATCGCCGACTGGAATAAGAAGGTTAATGAATTGACAGAAAAAATCAAGAAACTCGAATCCGAACTGGAAGAGATAAAGAACAACAAGATCTACGAGAATGCCTTTGAATGGCGGTTTGAATTCCCGGAAGTGCTCAATGACGAAGGTGATTTTGTGGGGTTTGATGTGGTGATTGGGAATCCGCCATATGGTGTTTCAATTAAAGGACAAGAAAGACAATTTTTAGTAAAAGAATTAGGATCAGTACCTGATTTCGAAATTTATTATTGGTTTATTAATCGGGCGTATTTGATCCTTTGTAAATCATATCAATTCTCATATATCATACCAAACACGATACTTTTCAATCTTTTTGCTCAAAATTATAGACTTTCATTATTTAAGAACTGGCATTTTGAGGAAATAGTAGATTGTACTGATTTTATTGTTTTTTCTGATGCCACAGTCCGCAACGCAATCTTTATGATGAAAAAGGATAATGATGGCACAAGTATGATTTATCGAAATACGCAAGATGCTAACCACTTTAATGATATAATTATACGGCCAAAATCATTTCTTAGTAGGGAATATATTGAAAATAACAACCAAAATTGGGGCCTTCTTTTTAAGCTGAATTCCGAAATACTCACGTTAACTGCAAAAATTCGACAAAGTTCAATTTTTCTCTCTACTATATTCCCAGAATCAAGCCAAGGATTAATCGCATACGATAAGTATCAAGGACAAAGTGAACAAATAATTAAGGACAGAGTCTACCACTCTTTTGAGAAAAATGAAATATTTTACAGACATTGGCTATACGGAGAGGATGTCAAAAGGTACATAGTTAAATGGAATGGCAAGGAGTATATTAATTATTGTGAAGGTATTGCTAATCCAAGGGAACCTAAATTTTTTACTGGTAAGAGGATTTTAATTCGGGAAATAACTAATCCAAATATTTTTGCTGCAATTACTTCTGATGAATTATATAATGATCCGTCAATTATTATTGTCAAAGATAATCCTTCTGGAAACCATCTTAAGTTGGAGTGTGTATTAGCGATCTTAAATTCAAAACTTGCAACTTTCTATCATTTTAATTCTTCTCCTAAAGCAACGAAAGGAGCCTTCCCTAAAATCCTTGTAAATGATATCAATAAATTCCCTATACCAAAATGCATTGACAATGGAATTCAAGCGAAAATTATTGAGATAGTGAATCAGATAGCGATAGAATTGATGAATGATCTGCCAATACCAAGCAATATTGAAAACAATATTGATCAACTTGTATACGAAGCCTATGGTTTGACCGAGGAGGAGATCAGGATTGTTGAGGGAGGATAATAGTAATTTACGTTAAAAACTATTTTAACTTTGTAAGATATTGAAATGTAATGGATGTATTTTTAACTGATACTGATATTCAAGAGCTTATCACTGAAAGAAAGCAAATGAGGATTGCTTCCTCTGCATTATTTCATAATATGAAAGAAAAGCGAGGGCACAAAGAGTCTGAGCATATAATTGAACGTCCTGACGGTAGCTCTTTCATTATCAAAATCAGGATAAGCATTGAAAATACATTGGATTTCTCGGCGCTTTTAGGATATAGCCCCGCAAAATCGACGAAGTTATTTATCTTATGTAGATATAATGGGAGAAGCCACGAGCACAAGAATAAATTGGAAAGCAAGAATACGTTTTATGATTTTCATATCCATAAAGCAACGGAGCGCTATCAGCGTGCAGGTACAAAAGAAGAATATTATGCCGAAGTTACTGACAGATATTCGACTGTTCAGGAAGCATTGAATTGTTTGATTATAGACTGCAATATTGAATTACCGCCAAATTCACAATTACATTTGGAAATATAAAATGGAAATAGAATATATAGAGAAAGAATTCAAAAAAAAGGTTTGTAACGAGATCCGATTAATGCAGGAGGGTATTGAAAGGTACCGGGTATTTACTCCTTTTCAATTTGACGATGGAGATTCGTTTGCTATCATTTTGAAAAAGACAGAAAATAACTGGATCCTTTCGGATGAAGGCCACACTTATATGCACTTGAGTTACGATATTGATATTGATTCACTTGATAAAGGAACAAGAGCAAAAATTATCAGTACTACATTAAGCACTTTAGGAGTCATCGAAAACAAGGGAGTTTTATTTGCGCCAGTGACTGAAGAAAATATGGGGAATGTCTTTTATAACTACGTGCAAGCGCTTATAAAAATCACTGATGTATCTTATTTAAGCCGGGAACGAGTAAAATCAACTTTCTGGGAAGACTTTAAATCCTTCATATCCGAGAAAGTACCTGCAGATAGGATCAAATTTAATTTTCATAATGATTTCCATGATCCACAAGGTAAATATCCAATAGACTGTCACATAAACAAAATGGCAAAACCGATATTTATCTTTGCTGTCGGCAATGACGATAAATGCAATATAAGTACTATCAATCTGTTACAGTACGAAAAATGGGGACTTCAATTCAAGTCCCTTGCTATATTCGAAGACCAGGAGGAAATCAGCAGGAAAGCTGTCGCCCGTTTCAGTGATGTTTGCGAAAAACAATTTTCAAGTCTTACTGCAAACAAGGAGCGGATTGAAAAATATTTAAAAGAGAATATAATGTAGTTTACCAACCCCTCCTATCAGCTGGCCTCAAGGTAATAAATGCATTTTTTCGGCTGATTCCTATGGGAACGAGTTACCTTGATAAAGAATTCTTGTCCAAAATACCCGTAGATTACGATAATACAGCAAAGTTGATTGAAGATATTGCCTTAAATAAATTCAGGGAAGCTAATTATCCGGACTATATTGAGGCGTTGAATAAAGGGGATGAGAAAGATTATTCCGCGATGATTGAGATTATCGGGAACTTGTTTCCAGCTTCTTGAGAGCTTCCTTCTTGATACGGGCTTGCGCTTTTCTATCAAACCTGATTCCCTCTATTTTCGCAGATGCAATGGCATTGCTGAAAATTACCTCGAAAGATGGTTTATTTACAGGCCTGGTTTTCATATCACAAAGATAGCGAAATTTATCCACAATACAGTATTCCCGGGCAATCGGTTTGGTTTTTAATCATTCAGTCCTTCTGTTTTCCTTTTCTATGATGCAATTGCAGAAATCTGATGCCTGTGGTCTTTGTTTAATTCCTATGCTAAGCTATTATCCCATTCCAGGGTGAAAGTGCTACTCATTCAAGAATTTTCCCGGCATATCCTGCAGGTGTTCGGTATTCCAGTTCCTACTTGAGTGCCCCTCCATGGTCCTAATTACACTTGCATATAAATTAACCTTAAAAACCACAGCCATGAAAAATTTTGTAAAAAACTACATCGGAAAAGGAAAGAAAGTCGAAGGCCTTGAAATCATTAAGATCAACTTCAAAATTGAAGATCTTGTGAAGTTCTCACACAAATATAAGGATGAAGATTACATCTCCCTTGAAATCGCAAAACTGAAAAGCCCCGACAAATTCGGACATGACTACACCGCTTACGTAAACCGCCTGGAAGAATCCGAAGTAAATGAGCCGGTAAAGCCCGTTGAAACTCCCAAAAAGAAACGCAACACTTCAAAGAAGGCCTCGAATGACGTCCCATCAGGAGATATCCCCTTCTGATCCAACACAGGATACCTGAGAGAGGCTGCCAATCCGGCAGTCTCTTTTTTTTGTTGTACTCCCCTAACCCACTATTACTCAAAATTTGCAGCAAAATTAAACACATGAAAATGTTTCTCGCTAAGAGTGACCACCTAATGGCGCCGTCACCCTTCGGGTTCATTCAGATTTTATTGCATAAAATCATGACCTGAACTCTTGCTTAAAATTTTCATTGCGTTTGTTCCCGGTGGCATAAATTTTTTCTTAAACCCCGGCGAGCCAGATGCCTAAAAAAGTCTCAAGGGCATGAGCACAATACAATGTCAAAGATTACCGCACCCGTACAGAAGCCGTCCAACGGCGGATCATCCAAGGAAGAAGCCGCTGTAATTGTTGCAGCTTCATCGATTCTCGGACCCGAAAAAAGCAAAGCCGAACAATTAAAGCCGGTTTTGAAGTCCGAACCCGAAAAACCAGTTGTTCATGCTCCAGCTCCTGTCAAGGAAATGACCCTGACGGAAAAGATCCTCAAGATCGAAAACCTCCAGCTGGTCATCGAAAAAAGGGCCAAGCTGGTTCAGACACGGAGCGAACTGGAAAGGTTCCAGACGGCATCCAATGATTTCAACTGCTCCATGCGGCTGAATGATTCAGACGGAAACGTCTTCACCACCAGCTTCACACCTGGAATCAAGAAAGTCATTGACTTCCTCAGGACATCCTTCGATGCAAGCATCAACGATGTTGAAACCAAAATCACTTTCTGAACCATCGGTTTCATTCAGCGATTTGAGCGTTCCGTCTTTCGACGGAACGCTTTTTTGCAGCGTAAAAGCCATGGATAAGTCCTCAAGTGTGTTTTTCGGCAAACTCCCAATTAAGCATTGAAAAACGGATGGTCCATCAGCTTCATCGCATTTTCGAGCTTGGAAATGCGGATGTATCTCAGAAAAGATTGTGTCGTTTTGTGTCCGGTAATCTGCATAAGTGAAAGCATGGGTATGCCACTAAGATAACCATTTGTGGCAAACGACCTTCTTGCTGTATGGGTTCGAAGTTGCAGCCATTTGTCAAGATTTCCTTCCGTTATTTTCTTTATAACAGCATATTCACCGATCCATCTAAGTACACGGTTTGCTTCCTGGTTGGTCGGGATGGTTGCCCCAGGGCCATATCGGTTGATGATTTCAATGATAATTGGATGAACCGGAATGATGACCGGTTCATTGGTTTTTTGAGTTTTAACGTATAATTTGTTTTCATGGATATTTTCTAGAGTAACTTTTGGCCAGTCTGAATGTCGTAACCCGGTGTGGCAATGTAATACAAACAGATCCCTGATCTTCCTCATCCTTGACTCTTCAATTTTTAGTTTGTATAATGCCGAAATATCATCCTCGGTAAGGTAGATCGTATCAGAATCCTCTTTCAGTACTTTAAATCCTGTTGCCCGGTGTTCCTGGTTTGCTGTAAGCTTGTCCTCGTTCGCCTCATTCATCAGGCGCTTGATCCTCTTGATATGTGATCCTACCTCTTACCTCTTTGCCAATGATATCCCCGTTATAGAGGATACCATAGTGAGTAATGATATCACAAAGGCAACTCTTCAGTATGCCATCAATGTTGATGTTGACT
>Ga0351863_10084_pt1 | contig 24183 bp, 16 predicted proteins | sample TotcelHFGM3001L8_FD_206777 | JGI IMG/M metagenome (GOLD analysis project Ga0351863, IMG submission 206777) | Enriched cells from coal bed in the Powder River Basin, Montana, United States - Total cells FGM rep2 HSBNCT.FGM.300.1.L8 ... | reverse complement strand
AACCTTAAGTCGCCTTCCGAGGCCGTCCACGCGGGCGGAGCGTCGCTTCCAGTACCAGCTCACGGGCGGTCTGCTCGACCCACTCGTCTTCTCCATACGGACATCCTCGCTGAACACAGCGGCCACGTGCGGCCAGCTCCGCCTCGGATTGCGGCTTGTTCACCAACTCCACCCAGCGTCGCGGACGCGGCACCGGCCACGCCGAAAACCACGTCTGCGCTGCCGATGCCCCGAAGTCATCCGCCATAAACTTCCCCACCGCCACTGTTCCGTCCGCCGCACCAGCCTGCCGCGCAATGCGTTCCGCTCCGCATAGCGGCACCTGTCATCTGCTACACCTCACCCAAGGTCTGAGACGGACTGATCGAGTTCCGGTTGCAGGAATTTTCGCTCAGCCGTCGGCCATATAACTGAGATGCCGTTCCTCTCCCACTACGCTTGCCAGCTCAAAGAAGGTCGCGCCGTTCCTCAAGGATCAGATTGCTTGTCGATAATTGACGCGCTATTGACTTTTGATGCCTCATCGTCCGAGCGACGCACTTCATACCTGCACGTGCTTGCCGGAAGTGCTTCCTTGAAAAGGCGCTCCGAGGTGAAGTCGATTGACTCTGCAAGCCGCAAGCGGACGTACCGGATAAACCACTGGCGCTCGGCGGGGCCACATCGCTCCAGCTCGCGGATAACGACGGTTATGGCCTCGCGCTTATCATTCTCGTTGGCGGCCACACATTCTTGCAGACACCGGGTAATGGATACGCATCGGTGCATAGTCGAGTCTGGATCGAGCTGCCCTTGCAGCCAGTTCAACCGCGAAGGAATGCTTAGCGTCCATGGAGATTCGCTCAGACCATCAATATGCCTCAGTTGGGGCAAATGTCGCAAGCGTTCATGCCACGCATTGTTCATTTCTGGATGGCGATCGTACGGCACATACAAGAGCCGGACCAGATCGAGGCTATTTGGAGCCCTGGAAATCTCCCCTTCAATCGTTATGCCCATGGGCTGCGAGCGGACATGAGTCGGACCAATGCAGAAGATACCGGTAACCGTGGCGCGATTCGCATCGTCCTTCACCTGACGCAATGCGTTCGCCGTAAAGAGCGGAACTTGAGCCCATGTTACAATGCTGCCGCCAATTGGGACAGTCTCCTGTTCGAATCCGGCGATGAGTGCCCCGCCGCCGGTCGGCCAGCGAGCGACCGGGGCGCCGGCCAACTGCAATTCAGGACCGACGAGTTCGATTTCAAACCACACGTTGCCGCCAGCGGCTAGCGCGGGCAATGTGCGTGCGTGATGTGATCGGTTGAGCACCCGCACCTCGCAGTACGCTACGTCCCCTCGACGTACCGCTCTGGTATCGAACTTTAGTACTGTTTCGAGGTCGGCTGTCGCCGTTGTCAGCGCAACGATGGTCAGCAGCAACGAACCCGCCATGGGAGTGCCCTTCACCGGGGATAGTGGGTTTTCTGGATGATTCTAAACTGCAGCGGCGTAAGACCCGTGTTCCGGTTTGTCGGATCGCTGATCCGGGAGATTAGGGAGATTAGGGGTCAGGAGCATAAATTGGGTAATTTCCTGCTGTCATTGCTTTTGGATGACCATTCCGCCGGGTGTGACACGTTTCGTGCGAGGCAATGCCGTTACTTTATCTACTTTCCGCAGAATGTCCAGTATATGCTCCTGACCCTTTACCTGTGACCCCTTACCCTTCTGGCGCCGAGCAGCAGGGCCATCGTGCAAACTCCTGGTCGAACGAACATCTCAACCTCACATTAGCGATGTCCATTTTATGGGCTCATCCAACCCGTATGAATGATACACCTTGTTTTCCTGAATATTCACTCTCGCCTCCCACTCGGGGGAATGACGTCGGGCGCGACCTCGTCGGGTTCTCCGGGCACCAAATTTAACTTGGGCTGTGAAAGGGGGAGTGAGCAGGCGCGCTAGCCTCGTCCGAACGCACCAGTTCGCCATCAGTACGGACCCGAGGGCTCGAAGGCGGCGCTACGGTCCAGTTCGATTTTCGCGCCGTTGTCTTTCCACCACTGACGCCAGCGCTCTTGGCGACGCAAGAGCCAAGCCTTGTAACCAGCGGGTTCCGTGTCCGGGTTCGGCATCGGGTCTCGCTGCTGCTCGGCGAGATCTTCCCAGCCACCCCACTTTGTGCGCGTAATCTTGCGCAGGCCCTCCTCCGGGATGTAGCCGATATCCACATCCGCTATAGCTTCAATCAGCGGCTCGACGACACGCTTGTCCGCAATGCGGCAGAGAGCGCTGACGCAGGTCTTGCGGAGTACGTAGTAGTTCTCCTGATCGCGAAGTGCTGACGTCAAAGTGCTAATCGCGTCCGCGTGGCCCCAATTTCCAAGCTCAAGCGCAGCTCGTTCGCGTTCGTCGCGTCGTTTTTGCTTGTCCAGTACGAACGCTGCTAGTTTCCGGAGTCGCGCCTTCTGCTTTGGAGTGAGCATTCGATCCGCTCGCCAATCCTCGAATCCGTCCGCGCGATCAAGCGGAAAACTCCCCGGCGGCAGGCGGCCCAAGTTATCCAAGTCGCGCCCGTTCTCCAAGTCAATTCCTACTCCATCGTCCCAAAGTGTGAAACGTGCCGCTGGCACGTGGCTGGACTTCGTCCCTCCCAAGACGTGGGACTGTCTCGGCAACCTGCCGATTCGGTCTGTTACGCCCGACAAAAACAAAATCGCTGCGAGCCATGCACTCATAATCATCAACGATTTTCGCCGCCCGATGAGGCAAAAAGACGAGTCCTTCCACGGGAAATGTGATCTCATCGCACCTCCAAGTTACTACCAGCCGGGAGAGAAACGGTGTCAGGAACCTTAAGTCGCCTTCCGAGGCCGTCCACGCGGGCGGAGCGTCGTTTCCAGTCCCAGCTCGCGGGCGGTCTGCTCGACCCACTCGTCTTTTCCGTACGGACATCCTCGCTGAACACAGCGGCCAAGTGCGGCCAGCTCCGCCTCGGTTTGCGGCTCGTTCACCAACTCCACCCAGCGTCGCGGACGCGGCACCGGCCACGCCGAAAGCCACGTCCGCGCTGCCCGATCCCCCGAAGTCATCCGCCATAAACTTCCCCACCGCCACTGTTCCGCCCGCCGCACCAGCCTGGCGCGCAAGGCGTTCCGCTCCGCATAGCGGCACACGGAATAAAAGTGCTCGTCCTCCTGCACCGGAAACGACTTGAACCGCCCTTGGTACACGTGCCCCGTACCCGCCGAGTGCCGATGCGCGTGCCAACGCTGCGTGTGCGTCAACGTCACCCAGCCCAAGAATCGAGACAGTTCTCCGTCCGTCTGCGGCCAGACCACCAGATGCCAGTGGTTCGGCATCAAACAATACACAAGCAGACGCGTTTGGTACCGTTCCACGCCCTCAGCACGTGATACACCCAGCAACCCTGCGATGCTCGTAAGGATCTTCCCATCTCGTCACCCTAACTGCTTAAGGGCCAACCTGTCAAGCTTCTGTGGCACTTGAGGGACAGAATCTGGGATGTTAAAGGTTCCTGTGGGATGTTAAGGTTCCTGACACCTTTTCCTGCCCTTTTCCTGCCGCTCCACGCTGCAACCCCAGGAGGGCTGCTTCTTTCTGGGTGACAAGTCTGGTACATTTCGGCTTCTGGAAGGTAGTCTGATGAACATCATCAAAGCGTATTTGTTTCTGAGTGTTGTGCTCCCGGCGGCGGTGGCCGCCGAGGATGCCCGGCCGCTTCGTTTGGATGCCGACAGCCGCATGGCGGGCGAACTTCCGGCCTATCGGATCGAGACGCCACGGGCCGTGTACTATCTGGAGAAGACGGGCGATCTGACGGCTGCCGACGCAACGCGAGCCGCGGCGCCGGATCGGCCGCCGGAACCGGCGGCCGATGCGGTGGCGGAGCAAGCGTCGAAGCCGGCGCTCGTGGCCGCAAACGAAGACTGGCCGCACTGGCGGGGCCCCCGTCGCAACGGGGTCGTGCCGCTGGATTCGGGTTGGGAGACCGGCAGCTGGCCGCCTCGGCGTCGAGCGTGGGAAACCAAGGTGGGCAGCGGCGCGTCGTCGCCGGTGGTGATCGGCGAGCGAGTGTTTGTCATGGGCTGGGCGGGCGGTCACGATACGCTGCACTGCCTGGCTGCGGACAGCGGGTGGGAGATCTGGAAAACCCGCTATGCCGCCCCCAAGTATGGCCGCCACGCAACGGGAGACGAGGGCCTGTACGCCGGGATCACGGCCACGCCGGAGGCCGATGCCGAAACCGGCTTGCTGTACACGTTGGGAGTCGACGGCCACTTGGCGTGCTGGCACGCCGCCGACGGGCGCACAGTCTGGAGCTTGAACCTGTACGACGCCTATCGCGCCCAGCAGCGGCCTCGAATCGGCCGTTCGGGCCGCCGCGATTACGGGTACACGACCTCACCGCTGGTGCATGGTAATTGGCTGGTCGTCGAGGTCGGGGGGGAGCGGGGAACATTGATCGGGTTCGACAAACGGACCGGTCGGGAAGTCTGGGCCAGCCAGGCCAAGCATCAAGCCGGACACACCGGATCGCCGGTGCCAATCACCGTGCACGGGATCCCTTGCGTTGCTGCGCTGGCGCTCAAAGCCCTGTTGGTTGTGCGACTGGACGGCGAGCACGCGGGCCAGACGCTGGCTGAATACCCTTGGGAGACGGAATTCGCCCAAAACATCGCCACGCCCGCCGTTTGGGAGAACCGTGTGCTGATCACCGGCGGCTACAATCACCAGACGATCTGCTTGTTGGAGATCTCGCAGCAAGGTGCAAAGCGGGTGTGGGAGCAGCCGTCTTTCTCCAAGATCTGCAGCCCCGTGATTCACGGCGGCCGCATCTACTGGGTCCACGAGAAGCCCGTTTGCCTGGACTTGAAAACCGGCCGCACGATCTGGGAAGGGCCGCGCCGCTTCGGCGATGCCGGGTCCTGCCTGATCACATCCGACGACCGCTGGATTCTCTGGACCGGCCGCGGCGATTTGGTCCTGGCCGAAACCGCCGCGCGTTCGCCGGGCCAGTACCGCGAACTGGCTCGCACCTCGACGTTGTTCCGCAGCGACGTCTGGCCGCATGTCGTACTGGCGGGCGGACGCCTGTTCTGCAAAGACCGCGACGGCAATTTGGTTTGCTTTGCCTTGGAGACCACGCGAGGCACTGCGGCGACGCCGCCCGACGGTTCGCCGCGGCCAGCTATTTGGAGAGCAAGGAGATAGAAGAAAGAAGATTAGGCGAAAGATTAGGTGAGAAGCGGGTGCCCGAGGCAATGGTGCGGCCGGGAGCGTCCAAGTCCAACGTGTCGCCCATCTCGGCCTGCAGCGCCTGCAGGACCTTGAACAACCGTTCGACCGTCGGCCGGTGCATGGGATCGTCCGCCAGGTTGTGTGTTTCGGTGGGATCGGCGCGCAGGTCGAACAGCAAGAACTTGGGAACTTTCGGATACACGATCAGCTTCATGCCGTCCTGGACCACCATCCTTTGCAGGCCGAGATACGCGCCGTAGATGGCGTCGTAATTCCACTCGCGCCGCCCCTGAATGATCGGGAGCAAGCTCTTGAATTCGACATGCTGGGGCGGCATGACGCCGGCCAGTTCCAGTGTCGTGGGGACAATGTCCTGCAAGTACACGGCGCCGTCGATGCGGCGATCCTGCGGCACGCCGGGGCCGGCAACGATCAGCGGGACGCGGACGCTGTGGTCGTACATGTTCTGTTTGCCCAGCAAACCGTGATGGCCGCACGCCAAGCCGTGGTCCGCGGAGAAGAAAATGTACGTGCGATCCGCCTTGCCGCTGCGCTCCAGCGCGTCCAGGATGCGGCCGATCTGGGCGTCCATGTGCGTGATGATCGCATAATACTCCTGGCGGTGAACGCGGACGGCATGCTCGGTTCGCGGGAAAGGGGCCAGTTGTTCGTCGCGCAGGCTCGGACCACAGCCGATTTGATTTTGGAATGCGTATTCCGGCACGAAGCTGGCGGGAACGGCGACGCGGTCCAACGGGTACCGGTCCACGAACTCCTTGGGAGCCTGTCGCGGGTCGTGAGGCGCGTTGAATGCCAAGTACATGAAGAACGGCTTGTCCCGCTGTGCCGCCTGCTGCAGAAAAGTCTCCGCGTCGTCGCCCAGCACTTCGCTCCAGTGCTTGCCGCCCTGCCAGAAACCGCCGAATTGCGGATCGTACGGACTCCACGGGTCCGGGCGATCGCTTCGCGGCCGGTCGTATCCTTGCGGCGTCTGGTTGGGCATGCCGCCCCGCACGTGGGCCACAAAGTCGAACGCCTTTTCGGCCTTCGCCGTACAATGCCACTTGCCGGTCATGTACGTGTCGTATCCGGCGGCGCGCAGCTGCTCCGACCACCAGCGGCCCGCCTGGCGCTCGGCTTCGGACGTCTTGTAAATCGCCTCGGCGCGCCACAGAAAGCGTCCGGAGTTCAGCATCGTGCGGCTGGCGATACAAACCGCGCCGCTCCAGGAGCCTTGGTTGTAGGTGTGCGTGAACGTCACGCCGCTGCGGACCAGCCGATCCAGGTTGGGCGTTTGAATTTCGGAGTTGCCCAGCGCGCGAATCGTATCGAACGCCTGATCGTCCGCGAAAATGAACAAGACGTTTGGCTGAGAAGGCCGAGCTGGTGGGGCCGCCGAAAACGCGACGGCGCAACAGAGGCTGGCGGCCAACGGAAGCAACGTTAGAATGAATCTGCGTGTCACGAGACGCTCCTTTCAAACTGCCGGGGCCCGACGGACTATCCTGACGGGAAACGCTTTCACTATCGCTGGTGCTGAAGGAAATGCAACCCATGAACCGACAAAACTCGTTGGCCGCCGGCCCCGCACGTCTCGCCATCGCCGCGCCGAGGCCACTGGTAACCCGCACCACGGGCGGCATGATCCTGCTTGCTCCGACGGTGTGGGGTTCCTTTCTTTTTTCAGCTCCCGCAAGCACCGTTGCGGCGGAAGCCGAGTGGCGAGTCGGCGTGGCTCGCGTGTGCATCACGCCCCAGCAGCCGGTGTGGCTGTACGGCTATGCCGGCCAGGACCGCTTTCGTCCGTTCGCGGGTGTTTTGGACGACATCTACGCCAAGGCCCTGGCGATTCAAAGCGTGGGCGGACGGACGGCCGTGTTGATCGCGGCCGACCTGTGCGTGCTCCGCGAGCCGGAGGAGACGGAGCTGGGTGCGATCCTGATGCGCAGGAGCAGCGCGAACAACCTCCTGTCCGGTGACTATCCAAACTATGCCCGACTGGCCGTCGAGCGACAGTACCCGGGCGTCGAGACGTTGTTCGTTCAGGGCTGCGGGGCCGATGCCAATCCGGAACCAGCCGGACGCTTGGGGGACGGCAAGAGTGTGTCTGCGGGCCATTGATCCGTTTGGCCTGTACGCCGAGGTCGAATTCAAGGTAATCGTCAAGCCGAAGCCTCGGCCCGGGGCTGTGGCGCATGTCTACTTACCCGATCGCGACGTGCGTTTGGACGCCAACTGTACTGCCTCACGTCGAAAACCTGGAATGGTTTTGCCCGGAGACCTCATGCCGACGGCCAAGACGCACGTTCTGAAGCCAAACAGCGCGGGGACGTTTTTGCTCAAGGTGTGCTCAGAGCGGCCAGCACCTCCTGCCGGCCATACAGCCGCACCAGATGCAAGAGACGCCGCAGATGCACGAGGGTCTTCAGCGGCCGACGACGCAGTTCCAGGTGAAACTTCCGGGCTTCTTCCCCCAGCGCGTCAAAGGTGTTTTCGACATGATGAGCCCGCTGGCGGCGACGCAGCTTGAGGGCCTCCAACTGATGGGGCGTTTGACAGATCAGCTGCCCGCGCTCATAGCAGCGGGCGTGGCTGGCCATTTCTCGGCCTTGCTCCAGCACGCGGACCCGGGTGTCGCTGGCCCGCAGCAGTACGGTCTTGCGAGCCAGTTCGGGCGGAACGGAGTAACGATTGCCATCGAAGTGTACGCGGGCATGCGAAGTCACCAGGGAAAGAAGGATGGTGCCCGTGCGAGACTTGTAGTCTTGGCGCTGGGGCACATCATCGGAGCGGAATTCGGGAAATTTATCTGATCGCCAAGGTTCTGGAACAGTCGCCTTCCATCAACAGCTTGCGCCGTCCCGTTTCCAAACAAACCAGCGGCTGCCTCGCCTGCGACCGCAATTCCGGCCGGAGAAAAAAGTCTTGGCCGCGGCGGAAATCCGGGGAAAGGCGAAGGAGACACCAATCACCAGCAACCTCCAGACCCCGGGCGCAGCCCGCAACCCAGCTCGTTTAACCGCGACCCAACGGGGAGCGAGGGAAGTGCGATGGACGTCGTTGCGAGCAACCGTGTTCCCCGTTGGGTCGCGGTTAAACAAAGATGCGCGCACGCCCCGCAGAAGCCGTGCAGGCACGAAGTTGGGCGACGGGATGGCGATCGCTGGGCGGTTTGAGGCAGGTATTTCGAGAGAAAGGAATGAGGGGGGATTAGGTGAAAGATTAGGTGAAAGATTACGGGAAAGAGCGGCGAACACATGATTCTTCTTTCACCCGGCGGCATACCGCATACCCATGACAGCGAAACACACGAACGCCACAAAGAACCATTGGCCTCCGCTGAGCCGCTCGCCGTGAATCAGCCAAGCCAGAATCGACGAGGCCACCATCATCGTGCCGAGAATGGCCGTGACGACGGCGACCGGGCCGCTGGCGACGGCCAGCGCATAACAGCCGGTTCCCACCGCGCCCGGAACGCACACCACGAGGATCCAGGCCAGCTCTCGCCGCGACGGCACGCTGCCGATGCGACCGAACGCCAAACGCCGCAGTGCCAGGACACCGGCTCCCATCAGCGTGATGACGGATTCCCAGCACCAACCCGCGACCCAGGGGTTCAGCGAACGGGAAACGTGGCTGATCAGCGTGAACCCCACACCCAAGGCCAATCCGAACACCGCGGAGAACATCAGGCCCTTGGTCAGCGAGTACGTTACCGTCGTAATCGGCGGACTGCGGACCGCGCCCAGCCCGAAGACGCCCAAGAAGATCAGTCCCATCCAAACGAGTTGCCCAACAGACAGCGATTCACCCAGCAGTTGTAGGCTAAGCCAGGCCGCAACCAGCGTGGACAGACTCATGTTCAACGCCGCGGCGATCCCGATCGGCAGATGCCGCACGGCATTGGCGGCGGCCCAGTTGCCCAACAGGGCGGCTGCCGATGCGGCCAGAATCCAGCGCAGCTGACCGCCGGCCGCGGCCAGTCCCGCGGGACCGGGGATCAGCAGTCCCGGCAGCATCGCCAAACTCATGCCCAGTCCGCGCAGCGTCACCACGGCCAACTGGTCGTTCCGGCGATAATAAGGGGCCATCCACACGTTGTGCAGCGCGTATCCGGCCATTGAGATCAGCGCAAAAACAAAGAACATCCATTCTCCATTTCATCACGGCTTACGCTTTTCCGCCATCCACGCCGGCTTGTCGTTCCGGCCGAACCATTCGCGCAACAGCAACTGGCGGTCCGTGGGCTCGGCCGTCGGCTGCGTGTCGTTGCGGTCCGGGCCGTGCTCGACGCTCCAACCGCTCCATTCGCGAAACGCATGATAGCTCCAGTCCCAACCATGCTCCTCAAAAATCTCGATCACGTCCCGCAAATAGCGGCCGGCGCTGCCGCCCGGCGCCCAACGGATAGCGCTGAACTCACCCATGTAGATGTGGACATTATAGGCTCGCTGAAAATCGGCCACCGGCTGTAACGCGGTCCGCAAGGCCGCCTTGTCCCAGACCCGTCCGTCGATCTCGCCCGGATACATGACCGGCGGCTGGTCTCGATCGTGCACTCCTTGGTGCGTGAACCGGTGCGGAACGTACATATGCGCGCTGTACACGACGTTGGGCACGGCCAGGGGCGTAAAGTCGGCGAGGCTTTCGGGCGAGCCCCAGGGCGGCGCTTCGACGATGATCGTCCGCTGAGGATCGATCTCGCGAATCGCCCGCGCCGTACGCTCCGCCAAGCCGTGCCAGTCGTCGCAGCCTTCTTCGACGAACTCCTCGACCGGCTCGTTGGCCAAATCGAAACCCCAGATCGGCCGAGCATCTTTGTACCGCCGCGTGATTGCTCGCCAGACGTCGACGAATTTGTCCTGCACGGCGCGATCGGTGAACAAGCGGTCGTCCGACCCCACATAGCCGCTGACCGTGGACTTGCCGCCGGGCGGCGAATGCAAGTCGACAGCGACGTAGATCCCGTACCGCTCGCACCACGGCAGGGCGGCGTCCAGCCGTTGAAGTTCCCCCTCCAGCCAGGCATCGTAATCCGCCAACGAACTGGGCTGCCCGGGCCGGCCGTGGCGAATCAGTTGCCAGCGGATCAAGTTCGCATTCCAGTCGCGGCCCAGCGTCCGCAATCCGTTCTCGTCGATCCGCGGGCCGATCATCGCGCCGCGCAGCCGCGGCAAATCGTGGCCCTTGTAAGCGAGACCTGGCGCCGCCGCGGGTTTAGCCGTCAGCGGCGGCTTGGCCACGACCAGCTTGACATTGTCGAACCACACGCGGCCCGTGACTTGCTCCAACCCCAGCATCAGTATCACCGCGGTGGCGTCGGCGGGAATCTTCGCGCTCAACACCGCTCGTTTCCATGCGAACGTGCCCGTGTCCAACGCCGCTTGCGGCCACAGCTTGCGGTCCGGCGTCTCGATCGCCAGCATGAACTTGATCCCATTCCACGAATTCGGTTTGGCGCTGACGCCCTCGGCCCGAACCATCGCCGAGCCGCGAAGCGTGCTGCCGCGCAATGTCTCGGCTGGCAATCGCATCCGGACCGACGGCGAACCGCCCGCCGCGCCGGCTCGGCTCTCGACGTGCAACGCCCGCGCGCTCTCGAAGCCCGCGCCGTACCGCAATTCGCCTTGCCACTGCGGTTCGGACACCGCCGACTCGAAGTCGGCGTCGACGATCGTCTGCCCCTGCGTTGCCGGCTCGGCCGCCACGTGCTGAACTCCCAGGCCGAACAGGCCGATCAAGGTCAAGATCGCCCAGGCGTCCAGATGCTGAGGCCATCGGCGCAAAACGGAAATACAATGTGCGGTTCGCATGGTGAGCGCTCCAAGAGGAGATGGGAGTCTTTTCGGGCCATCACGCTGCCAGTATACTGTTTCGCCGCGTAACGTGTGCGAGTTCCCCGAGACGAACCATGCCGCACGAACAAAGAACTCGATTCGCGCAAAGCCTGCTCATTGCCACGCTGCTGCTGGCGCCGATGACGCTGTGCTGCGCGGCCGAGAATTCGCCTTCTTCGGCGGCGGTACTGATGCCGCGCGTCCGGGACTGGACGCACATGTGGTGGGCCGAGGGCTTTCCGGGGCACATATCGGCGACGCCCTGGCGGCGCGTCATCCAGACCGGCTACTACGCGTTGGTGCTGGATACCGAGACGTTGCAGATCCCGCATTTCGGCCCCGTACCCGGCGGCGTGGATTATCTGGCGGCAACGCGGGCGGACAACGGCATGTGGCAGCGTCTGCCGTCGGCGGATCTGATGCTGAGCATCACCGTCGGCGAGCGGACCTATCGCGGCACCGCAGGCGGGAAGTGGACCCAGTTCACCGGACCGCGATTGATCGAGTCCGGCCGCTTCCTGCAACGCGCCGACGTTACGGACGTGGTCTTTACCGCGGCGGACGGGACCGAGTTGAATGTCGAGGCACGATTCGAGACGGCCGCCTGGCCGGATCGGCTGGCCTTGATTCTGGCGGCGCGGCCCGGCTTGCTGCCGATTTCCCCCGGCGAGACATGTTTCGGACGCGTCGGCGGCGGCTACGGACTGGATGGCGCGAATCACCTGGAGATTCCGCACAGCCCCGAGTTGGATCCGGAGCAATTCACGCTCGAGCTGTGGGCGTTCGTGCCTGTCGATTGCGAGACCGCGACACGGGCCTCTCCGTGGCTGGTGTGCAAGAACCGGCACGAACAAGCCGACGGCAACTACGGCATCGTCTTTTTGAATGGCCAGCCGCAGGCTCGGCTGAATATCGGCGGCGGCCGCGAGAACCAGTTCTTCGTCACGGCCTCGTCCCGGTCGCCGCTGAAAACCGAAGCCTGGATTCATCTCGCGATGAGCTATGACGGCGACACGCTGCGGCTGTACGTCAACGGCGCAGTGTCCGGCGAGCGGCAGATCGGTCGCCGGCGCGTACCCGGCGGCGACGCTCTGGCCTTCGGCCGCCGCCAGGACAACAGCGGCGACGGCTATCACTTCCGCGGCGCTATCGACGAAATCCGCCTGTACGACGGCGCGTTGACGCCGGCACAAATCCGCGCGCGGTTCCAAGAACCGGAGGCCGCGAACTCCGCATGGAGCCCCGTGCGGCAGTGGAGTTTCCGAGCCGACGGCACGGCCTCGCCCGAGCGGCCACGCGAGCAATGGCATGACCCAAAGATGGAAATCAGCCTGGCCACGCCGAAGGCCACGCTGCGTCAGCGATGGGAACTGCAGCCGCACCCAGGGCGCATCTGGAGCCACTCGGACTGGCACGAAGTATCGCTCGCTATCAATCCCGTTTCCTTCGAGTCCGAACAGTCCGCAAGCGCAGTGGGTGTGCAAGCCGCCGAACTGCCCGGCGCCACGCCGCGGCCCGTGCAGTACGATGCGGCCCGCGGCTGGCATCGTGTAAACCTGGACCAAATCTCGCCCATCGTGCCGGCGGACGGAGAACGCGAACGCCGGAACGACGCCATCGAGCGAGTCCGGCTCGTGCTTTCCAATCCGACCGACCGCGAGCAGCCCGTGCGGCTGCTGTTCGAGAAGAACGGCAGCGGCATCAAGCAGCGCATCGGCGCGCCAATTACGGGCATGTCCGCCATCCTGCGCGACACGAACGGAAACCCGACCGGCATCCCCGTCCAGCTCAGCAAGAATTGGCATGGCCGGCCGGCGGGAGGCGTCTATGCTGGGACGTGGTTCCACGGCCTGTCCATGTTGCATCTGCCGCCGCAAGCCGAGATCGAACTCGAGTTGACAATCGTCTACGGCCATTGGGGCGGAGTCGCTGCCGCTTCGCACGCCCAGCTGTGCCTAATCGGCTGGGGCAGCAACCAACTTTGGGACCAGAGCGCCTTGGGCTCGTGGGGCGAAAGCATCTGCTATGAACCGGACCAGGTTCAGGTCGAGTGCAGCATCCTCGACGTGCGGCCCGTAATGGTGCGTTCGATGAACGCCGACCAGCCCTGGCATTGGACCCACAACGTCGGCGGCGGCGATTGTTTCCGCCTGTTCGACTCCACTGGCCGGCGCGTGCCCCACGCTCGGATGCGGACCGCCTATCAGCGGTACGGTCCCTGCCTGACCGAAGTGGCCTACGCCGGCCGCATCGGCGAGGGCCTCGAGCACTCGGCCACCGTCAGCTTCGCGCGCACCGACGATCTTGTGCGCGGTATCCATCGGCTGCGGTTGGACGTGACGAAGGCTACGGACTTCTCCCGTTTCGTCATTTTTCAAATTGGGGCTGACACCTACAGCTACACCGGTGAACGCAAGATGGCGCTGGGCAACGAAACCGGCTTGTTACGGGAATGGGCCACGCAGTGGGGCGGCGATACATACCGCACGTCGCCGCTGGAATGCATCGGCCGCGTGCCGTGGGTGTCCCTGCACGATGCCGTCCCGCGCCGGGAGGCGAACGGTCATGGCGCCTGGGCGAATCGTGGCGTTGTGATCCGCAGCTGGAACGCCCGTCTCGGCGGAAAACGGGCACAAGCTTGGATGGCGGAACGCGGCGTGCGAGCCCGCGGCGCCGACACCTCGACGCTCGACATCCTGCCGCCGCCCGGCCTGACGCGGCTCGAACCGGGCGATTTCGTGGAAGCGACCTTCGAGCACCTGGTCGTGCCGCAGTTCGCGGCGGATTACTACGGGCCGAATGATGCCCTGCGAGCCGCGTTGACTGAGGGCGAGAATTCCTGGCGCATGATCCATCGCGAAGCCGTCGGCAACGACCGGCGCGTCGAAATGAAAATCGGCGCCCTGGAAACCCTGCATCCGGCCGTCGCTATCGGGGCGGTCGACGACACCGCCGAGTTCACGCTCGCAGGCGGACTCGGCTTTGTGCCGATCACGTTCACCGGCCTCACCTCTGCACGTGGCCATAGGTTGTATCTCGACGGCCAAGCCCTGGATCAGAGCGTCCACGGCAACGACTTCTGGCAAACCGATTACGATCCTGTCAAGCAATGCTGGAGTCAGACCTACAATGTACCGGGCACCGACGACCGGCCTCGTACGATTCGATTTGAGAAAACTCCGTGAAACAGCAGGCGAAACATGGCACGAGGTATCGTGGTGTTGGGGTGGTTCGTTTTCGCGACCTCGTCGGCGGCGGCCGTGCCGCTGGTGGAGCAGGGGCGGCCGGTGGCGGTCGTCGCCATTGCGTCCGAGGCCGACGAGCACGAAGAGTTGGCGGCCCGGGAGTTGATCGATCACGTCGAGGGCATGTCGGGGGTCAAACTCGAACTTACCAGAATCGAGATCGCGGCCGCGGCGAAGTTCGTCCAGCAGACTCGCCGCAACCAACAGACGCCGGTCATGATCGGGCGCCTTGCGCAGACGCGGCTTGCCTCGGCGCTGCGAAACACCAGCGGCGTCGGCGGGACGTTCGCGCTGCAAGTGGCCGACGGCGCGGTGTTCGTCGCGGGGGTCGCCGAAGGCCCGGCCTACGGGGTTGCTGAATTGCTGGAACAACAAGGCGTCCGCTGGTTCATGCCGGGGCCGCTGGGCACCGTCATACCCGCCAAGACGTCGATCGAGGTCGCCGAGCAACTGACGGTCCAGTCGCCATCGTTCCCCAGCCGCCGGTTCCAGATGCCCCATCCGGAATGGCAGTCGCGCGTGCGCTGCGGCGGTCCGACCTTTCCGGGGGCTCACGGTTTGAAAGGCCCGGCTTTCAAGACGCAGCCCGAACTGTTCGCCCTGATCGACGGCCAGCGAAGTCCGCGGCAGCATTGTTTGTCGAACCCGCGGCTGCTCGAAGTCGTCGTCGCCGAAATCAAGAAGCAGCGGGCGCAAGGACGCGGCCCGATTCTCGGCATGGGCCCGAACGACGGCGGCGGCTTTTGTGAATGCGATGGGTGCCGGCAACTGGACGGCGGCGACTTTGATCCTTTCTCGTTCGAACCGAGCGTAACCGACCGTTACATCTGGTTCTTCAACCGGGTGCTCGACCAGCTCGCCGACGACTGGCCGGACACGAAGATCGCCTTCTACATCTACCATGCGTACATGCGGCCTCCGGTGCGCTGGACGCCGAATCCGAAGATCTTGGGGGCTCTGGCCCCGATCTCGCTCGATCGCGTACACGGCTTCTCGAACCCGATCGCGCCAGAGAAGAGCTACGTGCGATGGCTGTATCAGGAGTGGGGCAAGCTGCTGCCCGAACTGTACGACCGCGGCTACTGGAGCAATCTGGCCTGTCCCGGGTTTCCGTTCATCAACATCGCCCGGCTGCGCGACGAGATTCCGGCCTGCCACGCCTTCGGCGTCAAGGGCTGGCGCGTCGAAACGTTTCCCAATTACGCCTCGATGTTGCCGGCCAACTACGTCGCCGCCCGATTGATGTGGGACCATACGGCGGACGTCGATGCGATCCTGACCGACTTCAGCGAACGTTTCTTCGGTCCGGCCCAGAAGCCGATGCTGGCCTATGTGCGATTGATGGACGCGGCTTTGCGAGACAGTCCGAACTGTACCGGATCGGCGTGGGACATGCCGTATTTCTACCCGGCGACCGTGCGCCAACAGGCGCGCACGTTGCTTGACGAAGCAGCCCGGCTCGCGCCAAGCGACGGGATCTACGGCGAGCGAGTCGGCGTGGTGGCCGCGACGTTCGAGTTGCTTGAGGCGTTTATCGCCATGCTCGACCGCCGGACCGCGGGCGATTTCGTAGCGGCCAAGGCCGAACTCGACAAGCTCGACACCATCGCCGAGCGGCTGATGGGCTACGCCCCCGTGCCGATGCTGTCGGCCGGCCGGTTCAGCACGTATGTCAATTACATGAAGCGGTTCTTTCGTCCCTGCACCGAGCAAGGCTACGCGCGGGTCACAGGCGGCAATCGGCTCGTTGTCGTGGCCCGCGACGAGTGGCAATTCCTGATCGATCCGCCGCGCGTCGGCGAGAGCATCGGCCTGTGGCGGCCGGAGGTGACCGGCGGCCAGTGGCAGACGCTCAAGACCTCCAGTTCGTCGTGGAGCAATCAAGGGTTGCGATACTACAAAGGCGTGGCTTGGTACCGGCAGACACTCGACGTCCCGGTGGAATTCCAGGGCCGGCGGCTGTTCCTGTGGTGCGGCGGCGTCGACGAAAAGGCGAAGATCTGGTGTAACGGCCGCGTGCTGGGCGTCAGCCCTGGGGCGGCGATCTATCCATTCGAGATGGACGCCACCGAAGCGGTGAAGCCCGGCGAGCCGAATGTAATTGTGATGGCCGTGATGAACGACGTCGTGAACGAGTTAGGCACCGGCGGCCTGGTCGCCCCCATGCTGCTGTACGCCCCGGCTGCGGGCAAGGAAGCGAAACTCGAAAATCTTCGCCCGTTGGGCGAGACGTTCCCATAACGCGCGAGGGATAAACTGGCATCGTGTCGGGGGAATGCCGGCCGTCGAGAGTCTCGTATGTTTGGTAAGGTGATAGCCATGTCTGACTTTTCGCCCAGCAGCGCCACCTATGATAATGTGGGCTCCACATCGAGCAGCCTCCTAAACCGGGTTCGGGAGGGCGAAGCGGATGCGTGGCACCGCTTGGCTCGACTGTACACGCCGCTCGTCTACAGCTGGTGCCGCCGGTTCCATTTGACCAGGGAGGACACCGCCGACGTGCTTCAGGAGGTGTTTCGCGCCGTCCACGTTGGCCTGCCGTCCTATCGGCACGACCGCGAAAACGATACCTTTCGGGGCTGGTTATGGACCATCGCTCACCGCAAGATCCAGGATCATTTCCGCAGCCGTGAAAACCGTCCGCAGGCCCAGGGGGGGACCGACGCGTATCGTCAGCTCCAGAATCTCCCCACCGCGCCGTCGGAGGATCTGGCAAGCTTTCACGGAAGTCCCTTCGGCGGTCTGGCGCGCCGAGCCATCGAACTGATGCGGCAGGACTTTGAGGAGCCAACTTGGCGAGCCTTCTGGGGAACCGCGGTGGATGGCCGGATGCCAGACGAAGTGGCCCGTGAATTGGGGATGACGGCGGCGGCGGTGTATCAGGCTAAGTCTCGGGTGTTACGCCGTTTACGTTCAGAGTTGGCCGGCCTCGACAGCAAATGAAAATTTTTCTGTCAGACCGTTCCGTTATTTATCGGTAGCGGGCCATCTTTCCCGGCATCAGTCCCCGACACGACCACCGAGCAGGAGAGCAACTATGATCACCACCGCGTGCCCGGCACGTGACCATTTGACGGATTTCGCCTTGGGTAAACTGCCCGAGGACCGGTCCGAAACCATTGCCGTCCATCTTTCGACCTGTCTCGCCTGCCAGGAAACGCTGCGGGGCTATGACGATGCTAGCGACCCGCTGATCGCCAGTCTGCGGGCCCCGCTGGTCGAAGACCCGTACCTCCAGGAATCTGGTTGTCAGGAGGCGATTGCCCTGATCGAGGCGATCGGTCGTGAGGGGTCGGTCCATGCGAAGCCTGATTCGGCCGGCACGACTGCGCCGCCGCAGGATCTGGGCCAAGTGGGCCAATACCGCTTGCTGGCGAAAGTCGGCGAAGGCGGCATGGGGACTGTGTACAAAGCCTTGCACACGCGGTTAGACAAGATCGTGGCACTGAAACGGCTGCCGCGCGATCGTACCCAGGACTCCCGTGCCGTGGCTCGTTTTGAGCGGGAAATGAAAGCCGTAGGGCGTTTGGAGCATCCTCACATCGTCCGGGCGACGGACGCCAACGAACAGGATGGCACGCACTATCTGGTGATGGAGTACGTCGACGGGCTCGACTTGGGGCAACTCGTTCAACGCCGCGGTCCGCTGCCGGTTGGCTCGGCGTGCGAAATCATTCGCCAAGCGGCCCTGGGCCTTCAGTGCGCCCACGAGCACGGACTGGTCCACCGGGACATCAAGCCCTCGAACGTGATGCTGGCCTGGGTCGGTGGTTCGTCACGCTTGGCTGCCGAACCGACGCCTCGGACAACAGGCCTGGACCAGGCGATGACCGGCCGCGGCCGCGAGGCCACGGTCAAGATCCTTGACCTCGGCTTGGCCCTGCTGAACGCCGTCGGAAAACCCGAAGGCGAGTTGACCTCGTCGGGCAGCGCCATGGGCACGGCCGACTACATGGCTCCCGAACAAGCCGCCGATGCCCACACGGTAGATATTCGGGCCGACATTTACGCCCTCGGCTGCACGTTCTACAAACTCTTGACCGGTCAGGCCCCTTTCAGCGAGCCCCGCTACAAGACGCCGATGGACAAGTTGACGGGCCACCTTCGCGACCCGATCCCGCCGGTCCAGTCGTTGCGTCCCGACGTGCCCAACGAAGTTGCCGCCGTTCTCGACCGAATGCTCGCCAAGGCCCCGACCGACCGCTTCGCGACGCCAGCGGAAGTGGCCTCCGCGATCTCCTCCCTCGTTCTGCGGGAAAGGTCCGAGATGAGTCCATCCGCCAGTGCCGCCAATCTTGCCTCCCTCCTTGCTGAACCCAACCCGTCTTCCGGATTCGCGGAACTGACGGCCACCGATCCCTACGCCTCGTCCCCGCTGACCGGGACCGATTCCGATCGCATTCACGTCGCGCCACCGGTCCCTGCGACGCCACAACGGCGCGCCGGTTGGTTTGTCGCGGCCGCCGCGCTCCTGGCGATGCTTGGCGGAGGCATCTACTTTGGGATCATCGTGCGGATCAAGAACCCGGACGGCTCCGAGCAGGAGATACGTCTGTCTGACGCCAGCCACTTGAGCGTGGAGCAGGACGGTAAGGAGATCTTTCGCCACCCGAGCGCGCAGGCCGGACAAGCGGGGAAAAAGACGCCGGAGATCCGGCCAACTCCAGGTCCTGCTCCGGGCGCCGCGATCACCCCGCAGCCGCTGCTACCGCTGGAGGGTGGAGACCCCCTCGGTTCGATGGCCTTGGTACCACATCCGGCGGAGATCCCGGAGGTGCAAAGTTGGACCATCGAGACCCGTGGTCACCGGGGCCACAGCAGTTCGCTGGCCTACAGTCCCGACGGCCGCTTACTGGCATCCGCCGGCCATGACTGCACCATTCGCGTTTGGGATCCCGCGACGGGACGACTGGTCCGCGCCCTGGTGGGCCATAGCGATCTGCCCGGACATGTTTCGGGCGAGCTTGCCCTCGCCTGGTCACCCGACGGCAAGACGCTGGCTTCGTTGGGATACGACGGCAACGCGCGGCTGTGGGATGCGGAGTCGGGAAAGGTTGTCCGCGCTTGGGCGGCATTCATGCCGCTTTGGGAAAGCGTTGACCCTCGGGTCCTCGTGGCGTGGTCTCCCGACGGCAAGCTACTGGTTTCCTTCGGGCGCGAGAAGCCGTTCAACTCGCCCGTTCGGATCTGGGACGTGTCATCCGGGCGGCTTGTCCGGGAGACTCAGGCGGGCCGGAATGCTGCCGTGTGCTGGTCCCCGGACGGAAAGGCCCTCGCCTCCACGAAGGATAACGAAGTGCAGGTTTGGGAATTGACATCTGGAAAACCCTTGCAGACTCTTGCGGCTCCACAGTCGTATTTGGACGACATAGCTTGGTCGCCTACGGAAAACCGAGTAGTTGGCGTTGGGCCGGAAAGTGCCTGTTGTTGGGACGTCGAGTCGGGCCGACTGCTGAAAACGTTGGAAGTCCGCGCGTCGGCACGAAGGAAGGTCGTTTGGTCGCCCGATGGCAAGACCACGGCCTTTAACACAGGGGGCACCGTCACGCTCTGGGACCCCGAATCGGGCGAAGTCCGCTCAGTTGCCAAACAGCGGCATTCTATCGGCGCAGTGGCTTGGTCCGCCGACGGCAAGGCGATTGCCACAGGGACGTATAATCCAGGAGCGGCCGTGCAGCTCTGGGACGCGGTCTCGGGCGAGCGTCTGCAAACACTTGACGGGCACGGCAACCCATTCCGCAATGAAGGCGGCGTTTACGTCGCTCGGTTTCCGGCCGCCTGGTCCCCGGATAGCGGGGTCCTTGGCGCCAAGACTTGGCAGTGGGAGACGACGTCAGGAAAGCTGTTGAATAATCTCTCGGACTGGGACAAGGACGCCGAAGCCTTTGCACGGTCGCCGGACGGGAAAGTGCTCGCGCGAGCCTCTGACGGGCATCGGGTCATCGAACTTCTGGATCCAATCTCTCAGGCAAGCCTTCGAATTCTGGAGGGAAAAGGGTTTTCCACGCAATCGCTGCTCTGGTCTTCCGACAGCAAGATAGTTGTCGCCGGATGCTACGACGACACGATTCGCATCTGGGACGCGAGCAGTGGCAAAGCCCTCCAAACCATGAAGAGCCCCGCATCGATCACTGCGGTGGCCCTGTCCCCCGATAATACGATCCTCGCTTCGTGCAGCAAACTCAATACGCTGTTGCTCTGGGACGTGGCATCCGGCAGCCTGAGATCGACCCGCCAACTAGGCTCCACATTTGGCAGCGTATTGGCGTGGTGCCCGGCGGGCAACACGGTTGCGGTCGGCTGTAGCAGCGGCGTGGTACAGCTTTGGGACGCTTCCACAGGCCAGCTTGTCGACACGCTTCGCAGCTCCAAATCACATGTACTCAGCCTGGCATGGTCGCCGGATGGCAAGACGCTCATCGCCGGCAGCCAAGACGGCAAAACCCGGTTCTGGGATGCCGAGTCCGGTCACCTGCTGCGGGAACTGAACATGCCGCCGGGTCTCGTTTCGCCCGATCATCGTCTGGTGGCCAGCAGTTCGGCGAAGACCGTGCGGATTTGGGAAATCGCCACCGGCCGGCCACTGAGCACCATGGTCGCCTTGGAAGGAGCCCACCTCATCATCGCCGCCGACGGCCATTTCCGCGGCAGCCCGCGGGTCGAGCGGGAACTGGTCTACGTGGTCCAGACCGATGCCGGCCAGGAGACGCTCACCCCCGAGGAGTTCTCGGTCAAATACGGCTGGAAGAACGACCCTGCGAAGGTCGCGCTCGCGGCCGAACCAAGCCCGCAGCAGCCCGCGGAGAGTGAAGACGTTGGCCCGCCAAAGCCCTCCGAGCCCACGCGGAACGATTGACTGCGGTCCGTCCGGATGTAAGTTCATCCCCGCTGCTGTGCTTGAAAACGGCGGCCCGCGCCTTCACGGCCAAAAATCCACAACAACGCGTTTGACGATCACGAGCCTGTATAACTCGGGTTCTACCCCAGGCTACGGCGAAGCCAGGCCGTTGGCCAAACGGGGTCGCGGACCGTGTACCTGGGCTGCTACCCCCAAGCTCCGGTTGTCCACCTACCGCGCTCATGGAACTGAATCGCACGAGACTCGGCGAACGACGGGCGTCAGCTCATTACTCCCATACCAAGCATACGCGAGCGCTGCTCGAGAAACGGGCCGCGACGGAATCGACCACCCTGGCCTGTATGCACGGCAGCGCATGGCGTGGCGATGGGGCGAGACTGCTGCGAAGCCTTGCTGACGCCCTGTCACCGTCATGACCGCCGCGCAGGGACTTCGGTGCCTCGGCGTCGCGACGTATCCCGGGCAGCCTCGGCTCATGTTGGCTGCCTCTTGGTTATCACCGCCGCGCGTGTTCCTGTAAGAACTTCACGATCACCGGCGGGTCGTTCTTCGGAAGTTCATGACGACCTGGATGAATATATGTCACGACGGGCGATCATATTCCTGCCCTGCTTTGGCTGGCCCTGATTGTCCGGGCCGCGAAGCGTCTGCGCAGGCCCAACGAACTCGGTGAATCAGACTTCCTGGTTTACCGCGGCCGCGGTCATCTGCGGAGCTTCGTGCCTGCCGCGCGCCAGCCTTCCTGTTGCCGCGGCCACACGATCTGGTAGAATCCACGAACCTCTACAACGCAGTAATGTCCAACTGCGTGGTGCCCGAGAGCCAACTCCGTTTCAAATAACCATGGGATCGACGCAAGCGGGCAACGTCCAGCGACATGGAGACTCCATCGGCCGCCGCGTCATCCCAATCGTTCGACGTGGGAATGCGGTGCCAATTCGGCGGGCGGAAATCTATGAGATGAAGACGGCGGTTTGATCGCAATCCTTCCGTCGGAGGATGTTGAATGAGCAATGGAGCAATTCAGCCTTTGCCGCCCAATGGACGGCTTATTTCTGCGGGAATGGCCGGGGCCGCTGCGCTCGGTCTGCTGATGAATCATTACCTGATCGAATCCCATCATATCGGCAAGCTCCTCATTCTTTGCCTGGGCCCGATTGCTTTCTTTCTTGGGATCGGCGGAATTGTCGAGCCAAAGGTCGTCTGGTCGGTCGGCAAGTACGGCAAACATCTTCCCGTGATCTACAAGCTGATCGGTGGAGCGTTGGGAGCGATGGGCGTTGCCGTCACGATTTTCTTGCTTCTGTTCATCTACCGCCTCGGACCGCCCGAGGCGAAGTCCTCGAGGGGCCTGCCCAAGAAGGTGGCCACCTCCGCGAAACGGACCCCTACCCCTCCTCCTGTCACTTCCTCGGAGCCAGAGAGGCGTGTGGCACCGCAGGAGGTTATGTATCTGACCTACGCTCGCCCCAGGAAACGCTGGGAGAAAATGGATGAAGCGGCCGTGCAGGGTGTTCGCCACGACGACTCGGAGGGAATCACGACGCTGCATTATACCGTGGGGGAGCATGCACTCCTCAAAGTGCTCTGGCCCGACGTGCTGGAAGTCGGCGACCGTTTCACCGTAGAACTGCAAGGGGCGAACTCCGTGGAAATGGTCGATCTGGAGGGCGCCGACGCCAACGCGCGCACCTCCCTGCCGACGAGCGACAAGTTCGTCGTCGTGGAGATCATCCGCGAGAAAGACAAGATCATCTTCACCTGCGACCGCCAGTCGCAGAAACCTTATTATGCCAGCGGGAAGCTGCGAGGGGACGAAGCCAGGACGACGCTGCTCGGCACCGCACTCCGGCCTGGATTCAGTGTGAAGAAGGGGGGGCAAGCGAGCTTTCGCAACGCGCACATCGTCAAACCTTGAGCTGGGACTAAAGCGGTTGTCGGGGCTGTGGTTAGCAGACTGAAATTGGCAGTGCGAGCTGGAAATCGTACTCGAAGGAATAAGCAATGACGCAACGCCGGATTTTTGCGGCAACGAAGGCTCTGCTTCTTGCGGCGATGAGTCTCCATCTACAGGTGGCCACCGTGCCGGACAACCCGGCCTGGGCCGCGGATACAGCTAAGCCTCGCTCGGCGGGTCCCAATTTAGCGAATGCAGACACCCTCGTGGCAGGCGGCCCGTCAACGGACGCGATTCCGCGAGCCGTATGGCGGGAAATCGACGCCGGGCTGTTCCCCGGCGTCGTGCTCCTGGTCGGACGACCGGGACGCGTGCTCTATCACGAAGCGTTCGGCCACGCCCGCATCGTTCCCGAGAAAGTGCCGATGCAGAAAGACGGTATCTTCGACTTGGCCAGCGTAACCAAAGTGGTGGCTACCGCCACGGCGTTCGGCGTCTGTGTCGACGATGGATCGCTCCGCTTTGCCATGCCGATTGGCCAGGCGCTGCCGGACCTTTCCGGCAACGGCATCGAGCCGATCACCGTGGATCAACTGGCGACGCACACGTCCGGCTTCGACAATGCCAAGTATCACGGGCGGACACGCGGGGAGGCGATGCTGGAGCAGATGCTCCACGCGTCGCCCCAATGGAAGCCGGGCTCGCGTTACTACTATTCCTGCTTGAACATGATTCTGCTGGGCCGGATCGTGGAAAAGGCAAGCGGTCAACGTCTGGATACGTTCTGCCAATCGCGGATCTTCGGTCCCTTGGGGATGCGCGACACGGCTTTCGGTCCGTTGCGTCCCGGGCCGCGAGTGGTTCCGAGCGGGGCTCTGGAGATTGGCCAGATCGAAGACGAGCAGGCGCGCTTCGCGGAAAGGCCGGTGGGCAACGCGGGCCTGTTCAGCACCGCAAGCGACCTGGCCCGCTTCTGTGACATGATGCTCGGCGCAGGCCGGCTCGGCGACGTCCGCATCCTGTCGCCGGAATCGCACCACCACATGACCCGCAAGCAGCTCGGTCCGTCGCTGCCGCCCCGCGGCTTCGGCTGGGACATGG
>Ga0351863_10156_pt1 | contig 25950 bp, 21 predicted proteins | sample TotcelHFGM3001L8_FD_206777 | JGI IMG/M metagenome (GOLD analysis project Ga0351863, IMG submission 206777) | Enriched cells from coal bed in the Powder River Basin, Montana, United States - Total cells FGM rep2 HSBNCT.FGM.300.1.L8 ... | reverse complement strand
TCAGCCACCTGCGCACCAGCGGGCCAGCCGCCATGGCACACGGTAAAAAATTGATCCACGAACACCACCAACGGGGAATGCACTTTTACTTGTTCGTTCAGTTCAACATTTACTTCACTGATTGTTGCATCTCTCGACGCCACCATATTGTTTTCCATTTTCATGGCTTCCAGGATCAGCAACACGGCACCCTTCTTTACCTTGTCTCCTGGCTTCACGTTGATTTTTATCACCTTTCCGGGCATCGGGGCGTTCACGTGCGACTGGTCGGCTCCCAGCGATTCGGCTGAAGCGGCAATCCGCTCATCGGGCAGGAAGTCGAGCCGTTTCATCAGGAAGATGTGACCGCCCATACTGACATACTCATGGTGATCCTGGTCCTCGGAACAGAGGATGTGGTATGGGTCTCCATCAACACTGAATTGCAGAAAGCAATCCTTTGCCTCCTTCGTTTCAGCACGGTAGCTCTTCCCTCCAATCTCAATTTTCAGCTCTTTTTCAGAGTAGACAGGGATAAATACCTGAAACTCTTCCCCTTCGCAGGAGACAGTAAGCTGAATCCGGTGCCGCCAGAATCCTACCCTGCCCCATAACTCTCCGGGTTTTTCCAATACAACTCCGTTGGTTGAAGGATGTTTCAGACTCAGCAGGAGGTACCCAATCAGCAGGATATGCCTCGGGATCTCCTCTTTTTCGGCCTTGATCTCTGCCACGATCTCTTCGGTATGTTCATCACAGAACTTTGTAGAGATTGTATTGCTGAGGAATGGCTCCCCAACGATCAGTTTCTTCAGGTAGCTGATGTTGGTACGGATGCCGTGGATGCCATAAAAAGCCAGGGCTTCATTCATTCTCCGGGCTGCCTGGTCGCGGGTCTCGGCCCACACTACCAGCTTGCTGATCATCGGGTCGAAGGCGCTTTTTATCTCGGTGCCGGGTGTCACGCCGGTGTCGATGCGGATGTGGTCTCCGTGGGGTTCGCAATAGAGTGTCATGAAGCCGGGAGAGGGAAGGAAGTTGTTCTCGGGGTCTTCAGCATAGATCCGGCACTCGATGGCATGGCCGTTCTGGTGAATATCTTCCTGGTTCAGCCTTAACGGCTCTCCTTCCGCTATTTTTATCTGCTCCTCCACGATGTCGATGCCAGTGACCATCTCAGTGACAGGGTGCTCCACCTGGATGCGGGTGTTCATCTCCAGGAAGTAGAAGTTCAGTTCTTTATCAACCAGGAACTCGATGGTCCCGGCGCTGGAGTATCCGATCTCTTTTCCGATCTGTACTGCTGCAGCTCCCATCTTCGCCCGTACTTCAGGGGTCAGGGTGGCTGAGGGTGACTCTTCAATGATTTTCTGGTACCTGCGCTGGATGGAGCACTCCCGTTCGAAGAGGTGGATCACGTTACCGTGCAAGTCGCCAAGGATCTGGATCTCAATGTGACGGGGTTCATCCAGGTATTTCTCGATGTAAACCGTATCATCCCCGAAATAGGCTTTTGCCTGCCGGGCTGTTGCTTCAAGGGCCTCTTCAAGCTGGCCGGCTTCCCTGACGATGGTCATCCCTTTCCCTCCGCCCCCAGCAGCTGCCTTCAGCAATATCGGGAATCCGATTTTTTCTCCGGCTTCCATCAGTGTTTTCTTGTTGCCTGTTACCCCTTCCGTGATGGGGACACCGCTCTTCTTTGCCCAGGCTCGGGCTTCGATTTTGTTGCCCATCACGTGCATCGACTGAGTGTCGGGGCCGATAAATATGATCCCAGCATCGTCGCAGGCTTTGACGAATGTGGCATTTTCTGCCAGGAAGCCGTATCCAGGATGGATGGCGTCGCACCCCTTTTCTTTGGCGATGTCAATGATCTTCGGGATGTTGAGATAGGTGTCGCTGAGTTCGGCCTCCCCGATGCAGATGGCTTCGTTGGCCATGGTGACATGCAGCGAGTCGGCATCGATGCGCGAGTAGATCCCCACAGTCCGGATTCCCATTTTTGCAGCGGTTCGCAAGATCCGTACCGCAATTTCGCCCCGGTTGGCAATGAGGATTTTAGTTATTCTTTTACCCATTTTGGTTTTCGTTTTTCAAGAAAGGCGTTCATTCCCTCCTGTCCCTCTTCGGATGCCCGGATATCGGCAATCATGCGTGCGGTAAAGTCGTACGCCTCCTTGAGGGTGAGGTTGTTGGTTACTTCGTGGATCAATTTTTTACCGTGTGCCATGGCGGCTGGCCCGCTGGTGCGCAGGTGGCTGATGGTTTCATCGGCAACGGCATCCAGCTGATCAGTAGGTACCGATTTGTTAACCAGGTGAAAAGCTTGTGCCTCGGGGCCTTTGATCCGCTTGCCGGTGAGCATCAGATCTCGTATTCCGTATTCACCAACCCGTTTCACCACATAGGGTGAAATGCAGGCCGGCACGATACCGATCTTCACTTCACTGAGTGAGAAGGTGGCATCATCGGTGCAGTAGGCCAGGTCGCAGGCAGAAAGAAGTCCGTTTGCTCCTCCAAGGGATACCCCGTGAACCAGGGCGATGGTCGGCTTGGAGCAGGTGTAGATGGAGTAAAAACATTTCGATAAGAGAAGGCTGTCCTGGTAGTTTGTCTCATAATCATTCCCGGCGCCCTCTTTCATCCAGGCGAGGTCGGCACCGGCGCAGAACGATTTTCCCTTCCCGCGGAGGATGACACAAATGGCATCCGTGGATTGCAGGTCGAGGAAACACTCGGCCAGTTCCTCCAGCATGGTGCTGTTAAAGGCATTGTGCACCTCCGGCCGGTTCAGCCAGATGGTGAAGATGCCTTTTTCGTTGGAGGTTTCAATGGTTGTAAACATGTGCTGTCGGATGTTATAAGTTGTATGTTGTAGGTTGTTTGTTGTTGTTGGATGTTTCATTTTTCAATTGCCGTCAGCTTTAGCTGACGGAGGTGAGGGCATTTAAATTGGTGGACTTCAGTCCAAAAGTTTGGGGCTAAAGCCCCATATCTATGCCAGCCCTCTTCCCGTCCCTTAAAAGGGACGGCAATTCATTCCTCATTTCTCATTCCTAATTCCTCATTTTTCATACTTCATTGCTCATTCCTACATCCTGAAGATCCCGTACTTCGGTTCCGGGTACTTCTTATTCTGTGATACAGCGATCGACAGGCCGATGATCTTCCGGGTGTCCACCGGGTCGATGATGCCGTCGTCCCAAAGCCGTGCTGTACTGAAGTAGGCTGATCCCTCCTCTTCATATTTCTGAAGGATAGTCTGATGCAGCTTGTCCCTCTCTTCGGCTGATAGTTCCTCGCCTCTCGCTTTCAGCTGCTCCTCTTTCACCTGGATCAGCACACCGGCTGCCTGTTCACCGCCCATCACCGAGATTTTGGAGGTGGGGTACATGAAGAGGAAGCGCGGTTCGTATGCCCGTCCGGCCATGGCATAGTTGCCGGCGCCGAACGAACCACCGAAGATCACCGTGAACTTGGGAACGTTGGCGTTGGCCGTGGCATGAACAAATTTTGCTCCATCGCGGGCGATTCCTCCGTGTTCGTATTGTTTCCCGACAATGAAGCCGGTAATGTTCTGCAGGAATAGCAAGGGGATGTTCCGGGCGTTGCAGAGCTCGATAAAATGTGCCGCTTTCAGGGCTGTCTCTGAGAAGAGCACCCCGTTGTTGGCCAGGATCCCCACTTCGTACCCCAGTATCCGGGCAAATCCGGTAACCAGGGTAGGTGCATATTTTTCCTTGAATTCGTGGAAGAGGCTTCCGTCGACCATCCGGGCAATCAGCTCCCGTGAGTCGACAGGCTTGCGCGGATCGATGGGCAGGATGCCATAGAGTTCTTGCGGGTCGTAATAGGGTTCTTCGATTGGTGTTCTCGGCAACTCCTGGTATTCATGCCGTTCGATCGACTCAAAGATGTTCCGGCAGATCTGGATGGCGTGGACGTCGTTTTCGGCCAGGTGATCTGCTACGCCGGAGATCATCGTATGGACTTCACCACCTCCAAGCTCTTCTGCTGTAACCGTTTCCCCAGTTGCTGCTTTTACCAAGGGTGGTCCACCGATGAAGATGGTTCCCTGGTTGCGGACGATGATGGTCTCGTCGCTCATGGCCGGCACGTAGGCGCCTCCCGCTGTACAGGATCCCATCACTACAGCGATTTGCGGGATCTTTTCGGCCGAAAGCCGCGCCTGGTTAAAGAAGAAGCGGCCGAAGTCGTATTTGTCGGGGAAAACATTCGCTTGCTCGGGGAGGAAGACTCCGCCTGAGTCGACCAGGTAAACACAAGGAAGCCGGTTCTCCATGGCAATCTCCTGGGCCCGGACGTGTTTTTTGATCGTTTCCTTGACGTAGGTACCCCCTTTGACGGTGGCATCGTTGGCGACGATCATCACCTCCTTCCCGTGGATTACGCCAATACCGGTGACAATACCGGCCGAAGGAAATTCGTTTTTATAGAGCCCGTAGGCGGCAAACGGAGACAATTCAAGGAAGGGGGTGTTCTTATCCACCAGGAGGTCAATCCGTTCCCGGGCGAGCAGCTTCCCGCGCTCTTTGTGTCGTTTGACTGAAATCTCGGGGCCACCCCTGGTGGTCGACGCAAGTCGTTCTTTATAAGTGGCAAGGATCTTCAGGTACTCCTCCTTCTGCTTCTGGAACTCAGGGCTGGAGGTGTCAATTTTGCTTTGGATTCGGAACATGCAGTATCTGGAATAAGTTCGGATGAGTAAAAATAAGATTTTTTCTCTTTGGTCTGATTTTCTTCTTAAAATATGTATATTTGCCTATTACTAACAGACAAAATTGGCAATAAAATGTCGGATAATAAAAATCTTTTTATTCGCCCTATCCAACAAGAAATTGAAAATCAACTTCCATACAAAGAGATTGTGGTTTTAACAGGAATGAGGCGTGTTGGAAAAACCACATTACTTCGTATGGTATATGACACCATTCAGGACGAGAATAAAATCTTTCTTGATATGGAAAATATACTGGACCAGGCAGTTTTCGAGGAAAAAGATTTTAATAACATTTGGGCAAACCTGAGGGAGTTTGGGATTTCATCAGAAACCAGGGCATATATTTTTCTGGATGAGATCCAGGCAAAACCTGACGTAACAATGGCAATCAAATACCTGTACGATCATTCCGATGTCAAATTTTTTCTCACTGTGTCGAGCAGTTTTTATTTGAAAAATCTGTTTCCCGAATCGTTGGCTGGCAGGAAGGTGGTTTTTGAACTTTTCCCCCTTGATTTTCGTGAATTTATGATTTTTAAGGCTGAGGGGAAATTATTCCGGGAGGATTTTGAAGAAAAGGAGAAAACCCGAAATAAGATTTCCTATGAAAAGCACTATAAACATTTTGAGGAGTATTGCAGATTTGGTGGTTTCCCACAGGTTGTTATCGAGAGTCATGAAGAGCAGAAAAAGCGTTATCTCAGTGATATAATGAGTTCTTATATTGAGAAGGATATCCGGCAAATGGCCGATTTCAGGAATCTCCACGCCATAAGAGAGCTCATTTTTCTTCTGCTCCCCCGTGTCGGGTCCAGGCTCGAAATCACAAAACTTGCTTCTGAACTAAAGATCAACAGGGAGACAGTATACACCTATCTCTCCTTTCTGGAAGGCACCTATTTCCTTAACAGGATCACACCCTTTTCAAGGAATGTCGACAGAGAGGTGAGTGGTTCAAAAAAGATCTATTTCTGTGATACTGGATTGCTTAACCTGTTTGGGAAAGTCTCTGAAGGAGCCTTGTTGGAGAATGCTGTTTTTCTGAATCTGAGAAAATATGGTGTTCTGAATTATTATCAGAGAAGATCCGGCAGAGAAATTGATTTCCTTCTCCCTGAGAAACAACTTTCATTCGAAGTAAAACGAAAAGGAACAGAGCATGATATCAAGGGGTTAGAGAACCTGTCGCAATCGATAGGGATGAAGAATTCCTATGTCGTCTCGCAAGTGTTTAACGACATCCACGGAATCATCCTCGCTCAGGATCTCTAACGTCACTTCTTCCTTCTGACATCTGACTTGACATCACATCCTTACCAAATTATTCCGAAGCGCATACTTCACCATCTCTACGGTGCTTTTGAAGTTGAACTTCTGCATGATGTTGTTTTTGTGGGTCTCCACGGTACGCGGACTGATGTTCAGCTTCTCGCCGATCTCCTGGTTTGTAAAGCCCTCCACATAGAGACGCAGGATCTCTTTTTCACGGATGGTGAGCGACGGAATTTTTGAAAGATCGGGGGCCGACTGGTGCCTTACATTCTTGACGGCTGATTGCATGACCAGCTTCGAGACGGAGGGGCTGAAATAGTCGTTGCCCTGGTGAACGGCACGGATGGCCTCCAGCAGCACCTCTTTGGTCGTATCCTGTTTTGACAACACGCCGCTGGCGCCTGCCTGGATGGCGTTGAAGATGAAGTCTTCAAACGTGTACATGGTCAGGATCAGCACCCTGGTTTGCAATTGGTCTTCTTTGATCCGCCGGGTGATCTCGATGCCGTTCAGTTTTGGCATGGAGATGTCGGTGATCAGGATATCAGGCTTCAGGGCTTTTACCAGCCTGAGAGCATCCCCGGCATCATTTGTGGCACCCATCCACTCTACCTCTTCCACCCTTTCCAGCATCACCTGAATGCCGTTGGTAATGATCTGATGATCATCAACCAGAAGAACTTTTATCCTGCTCATCGTCACGTTTCTGATCATGTAATTTTAGGAATTTTAATCCGTAAAGTGGTTCCGTTTTCACTGGATGATTCTATCGTGAAGGTCCCTCCTAACAACCGGGTTCTCTCCCGGATATTATAAAGTCCGGTTCCTTTACTGATTTCATTAGGTTCGAAACCGCATCCGTTGTCTCCGATCATAAGGATGTAATTTTCAGCCCCTTCACTCAGGTTGATCTCTATACGCTCTGCTTTCCCGTGCCTGATGGCATTGATTACAGCCTCCTGAGTGATCCTGAAAAGGTAGTTACGTGCCTGCAGACTCATGTTGTCGAATTTGCCAAAGGAGGCGAAATCCATATCGATTCCAACCCCTTCACGGATCTCCTTACTGAAAAGCCCTAATGAGCCATCCAGCCCGAATTCCCTGATGCCGGCAGGAGCCAGATCATAGGAAACACGGCGTACCTCGTCGAGGGTTTTTGTAAAATCACGCCGAAGTTCAGTAATCGCCTCCCCATCTCCATCGGCACACTCACTGATGTAATTCTCAAAACGAATCTTAAGGGCTGCCAGCAACTGGCCGATACCATCGTGTAACTCCCGCGAGATCCTCTGTCGCTCCAGTTCCTGGCCGTCATACAGGGCCGTCATCCGGCTGTTGCGTTCCTGTTCGAGTTGCTGGCTCATGTCGTTGAAGGTATGGGACAAGAGACTGATCTCATCGTTACCCCTGACGGCTACCTCCACATTGAATGTACCCTGTCCGATCTGCAGCGCTGCATTCTTTAGCCGGATGATGGGCTGGGTTATCGTATGGGAGATGATCTGTGCTACGGAAAAGATGAAGACCGATACGATGAGGGCAATCAGCAGCAGGTCGTTTCGGATTGAGATGATTGGGATCATCGCTTCCTGGTAATCGATTTCTGCCATGATCACCCAGTTCAATCCCGAAACATCCAGTTTTGAATAAGAGCTCAGGCAGGGTATGGTGCGGTAATCATCAATGATGGCCGACCCCGTTTGGTTGCTGAAAGCATTTTGAACACTCGTTGTGTTTACGGGGATCAGCAGGACTGAGTTGGGGATGAAGCGAGAGTTGCTGCGCATCAGGAGATCTTCACCAACAAGATAAGCTTCCCCCGATTCGCCCAACCCATTCTCGCTGATCTTCTCAAGCATGATGTTGTCCAGTTCCCAGATGGAGACCTCCAGGGCAAGCATTCCAATCTCCTCACCACTCCCGGAAGAAACAGGGACACCAATAAAGCAGGCAGGAAGGGTATCCCCGGGATACCTGGAAGAGAGATCAATGATCCCTTCCCTGTGGCTTTTAGCAACGATTTCAGATAACTTTATCAATTGCTTGTCTACCATATTGTTCTCCGATAATACCCAACTGGAGTCGGTCAATTCATAGCATGCCATACTGCTCTCCCCTGAAGAGGATACCGAATATAAAGCGCCAAAACTGAAAACAAGGGTGTCCATGGGAGCGTTGCGTTTATCAAGGGGTATGGCTTTAGGCCAGGGAGGGTGCTTATGCGAGTTTAACCGATCCATTGCCTCCCTTACTGCGCCCGATCGGGAGATCAGGTCGAGCGACTTCATCCGTTCACTGAAGAAAAACTCTACCTGCGACTTTTTCATGACACGGATGGAGGTCAACTGGTCGAGGGTTCGTTGCAGGATAGCCTCTTTGGCCTTGTAGTAAGAGTAGATGCCAATCAGTGACAGTGAAGTAATTCCGACAACGAAAAAGAGAAGCATCAGTTTCCTGACAATCGACTTCCGGAAAAAGTTCATAGAGACAAAGGTAATGAAAGGGTTGAAAGTGAAAGGGAATGTCACAAAGAAGAGGGATAACCACAAAGGAACGCTAAGTGCAGCACAAAGGAACACGAAGAGACTGAATGTCTGATAGTATTCCTTTGCGATACTTTGTGCAATCCTTTGAGCCCTTCGTGGTTAATCTTCTCCAGGCAGCCACTTCTGGATGCAATTTCCGTTAAAGTACCCCTTCGTCGTAGGCTCTCTCCCCATGCAGGGCTTCATCAAGTCCCAGATGCTCGTGCTCCGGTTTTACCTTCACTTTTGTGATCAGGTTGATGATGATTAGCATCACATAGGTGAAGACAAAGGCATAGGCGGAAGCTGCAACAACGGCAACAACCTGTTTCATGAAGAAGGATCCACCTCCGTAAATCAGTCCGTCGGTACCGGCCGGATTGACGACCTGTGAAGCGAATACTCCAAGCAGAATCGTTCCTAACACGCCTCCTACTCCGTGAACTCCCCACACATCCAGGGCGTCATCCCATTTCATCCTGTTTTTCCATTGAACGGCCAGGTAGCAGACAAGGCCGGCAGCCGTTCCGATGATGGGAGCCGCCCACACCGGGACAAAACCGGCGCACGGCGTGATTGTCGCCAATCCGGCGATACCCCCTGTGAGCAGCCCGACGAATTTGGGTTTTCTTTCCCTGATCCATTCAACGGCGAGCCATGCAATAGTGGCAAAAGAGGCGGCAATATCTGTATTGATAAAGGCGGTTGAAGTGATAAAATCGACCTGTACTTCACTTCCTGCATTGAAGCCATACCATCCGAACCAGAGCAAACCGCTTCCGATCGCCACGAGGGGAATACTGTTGGGAACGGAGTGTTTGTTCACCCGTGCTCCTACGTAAAAGACCGAAGCCAGTGCTGCGAATCCAGCGGTTGCATGAACAACAATCCCTCCGGCAAAGTCCAAAACACCCCACTCAGCGAGCAGTCCGCCGCCCCAGATCATGTGAACAAACGGGTAGTAAACCATGATCTGCCATACGGTGAGGAAAATCATGTAGGCTTTGAACGATACCCTGTTGACGAAGGCACCTGTGATGAGCGCCGGGGTGATGATGGCGAACATCATCTGGTAGGCGACAAACACCATCTCTGGAATCTTCCCGTTGCCCGACCAGAGGGCGTCCGGTGCGATCCCCGTTAAGAAGGCTTTGTCAAAGTTTCCGATGATGCCGCCTTCGCCGCCGGAAAAGCAGAGTGAATAACCGAAAAAGATCCAGAGAACAGTGGTCCACCCGAGGGAGACGAAACTCTGGATCATGATACCCAGAATGTTACGACGGGTAGCCAAACCCCCGTAGAAGAAGGCCAAACCTGGGGTCATCAGCATCACAAGGCTGGTAGCCAGCAGCATGAAACCGGTGGATCCTGTGTCCAGCCCGGCGGTGGAGGCTTGAAGTAGAATTGTTTCAATTACCATAATTTGTTGAGTTTAAAAATTTGATTTTGTTTATGATTATTTATCTTTTTTATCCTTCTCTCTTTTGGCTGAGCATGCATCATGATGCATGACGATCTTCTGTTTTTCTTCCTTGGGAAGCTCATTGAACCAGTTGATCTTTTCAATGAAGGGAAGGTATTCAATCAACCGGATCGGGCAATCATCTACCCTCTCCCCCGCAGGACACATGAACAAGTTCCCGTAAAAGATGGTACAATCCTGCATTGGTAATTGATTAGATCGTAATCCCGAAAACAAAATAGATCTTCTGCAACATTGGGTTTGTGATCAGCTGGCACTGTACAGGGAGGGAATATTTTTCAGTAATGGGAATTTCTTTCGACGCCTTGATGCCGATGTTGATGATCCCTGCCTCTTTGTTGCCATAATAGCCGAGGGGAGCAAACTTTGTATCCGGTTTGTCAAGTGCTGCCCCGATAAATGCTTTAAAGTCAAAGAAGTTGAAACTGTGTATAAACCCAAGCTCCAGGTATTTCGACATTACGATAGCCCCCTGCACACTGTCGTTCTGCATCTTCCGGGCATCATTCCCGTAAAAGTTCATGGCAAAGAGGAGGGTGACGGGAATCTTTTTTGTGCCGTTGAAACAGATCATCCCTTCAAACACATGACCGGTGCTGTCGGGGGAGTAGACAAAATAGTTGTTCTTCGCGCCGGTGTTCAGGCCAGGGAAAAAATAGTCAGTAACAGTGAGCGAAACCATGTCAAACAGGGTGTAGGTGACAAAAAGGTCGACCTCTTCATTGGCGGTTCCCGAAAAAGTATAGGCTCCCCAGGCTCCCACTGAGAGGGAGTGAACCCCGTTTTTTGATGTGAAGTTGTAGGCCAGCGATGGCTGGATGCTGGGGGACGGCCCGCCAAGATCAAGACCTCGCCATAAGTAACGGCTCATCAGATCGGCCCCGAAGGATACGGTTGATTGCGCCCTGACCTGGTTCAATCCTGCAGATACAAACAGGATTAGAAGAATGAGAAATACGTAGTTTCTTTTCATGATGATCTGTTTATTTGTTAACAGGACAAATGTAAATGCTCATGAAAAGGAGTACAATAGAGAAAATACGGAAATTGGTCTACGGGAATTACGTAGGATTGATCATATTGAAATCATTGCCCGGAATCGACCTTCATTTTTCGGGTGGAGCCTCCCAGGATTAATCCGGCACGAAGTCCGCTCCAGCTGACCGATGTGTTGTATCTTCCCCCATCCCCGGTGCTGAGTTTCCCACCGAAATCAAGTAGATACCCGATATAGATCCCGAATTTCACCCACCGGAGCTGACAGGTCAGCACCAGCTGAGGTTCGGCAAAGAAGCCAACGGCCCGAAACGTGTTTTTATCTGCGAATGAGGTATCGGTCACCTGCAACTCCTCTTCCATCCGGATTTTCGAAAGAATGGGTCCCGTCAGAAGAGAGATATCGAGTTGCAGTGCATCCCAACCGGCAATTCTGAACTCATTTATGATGCCACATGCTGAAGACCGGACAAGGTTGTCAAAACAGTAGGATCCTGAATAGTCCCCGGAGGAAATCCGGCTTCCTGTTGAGGTGTATTCAAAGGAGAGCCCCAGTTTATAGGTTCTTCGAAAGGTGTAGCTCAATCTGCCGCCGAAGCAGGGCTGGGAAGGGAAACTGGCGGTGATCTCCGCGGGGAAAGGAAGTGATTCAATCACCGAATTGTTCAATCCTTTCAGATCCTTCATCGCAAACATCCCGATACCGGTTGTGCCCAAGATCTCGATGTGTTGTCCCTGACCGTTAAAACAGGAGAGCAAAGCCAACAGTGAAATGACCAGAACCTTTCTCATCTCAGAAAATAACAAGTTTACTCCCGCCGGAACTGTAAATGGTGTTTTCCCGAAACCTAAAATTGCTGTTCGTCTGGTTGCGGGGATTTGCATAAAGCTGCGATCCGGAATTGTAATCGTAGATCCGGAGAAAACCCTCTTCTTGCCCCAGGATCATGAAGGATCCAAAGTCGATGTTGCAGATCTCATCACTCACCATGGAAAAACTGTGAACCAAAGACCAGTCCTCACGGTTCCTCACCTCGAAGGTATGGTTTGAAAAAAGGTAAGCCCTGCCCGGGTTACCGGTCTCAAACCCGTAATGGGAAGAGGGACCTGAAAAGTTTGCGGAACTCCAAATTAGGTGAAAGGCTGCATCGCTGAATTTCCACAGGGCGAGTGTTCCATCGGATACAAAGAAGAAGGTGCCGTCGGGGGAGATGACCACTCTGTCTGCCTCCGAGGATAAGGGTAAAATGCCCAATAGTTCATCCTGCAGGAAATCATAAAGGAAAATCTTGTCCTGTGAGCAGATGGCAGCCCTGCCATTGTCGGCGACGGATACCGCGCCGGTGGGTGTTCCGGCTCCAATTACGAGGCTGCTCGCGTGGAGTGACGATTGGGAATTTCCCACGTTGAAGAGCAGGTAATCAAAATCGGAAAGGCCCGTTGCAGCCAGCAGATACTTGTCTCCGGGGGACACTGCCATGGCGTAGGCCCATCCCGTGGGAACCTGGATTTCATAGGTCTGGCCGGTTTCGAAGGAGTGCTGCATAATGACATCCAAGGTGGTGTTGTAGTAAAAATGCACGCCTGCAGGAATCAATAACCGCCAGTAAGAGAAGGAGGGAGCCCCGGATTGACCGGAGGCGGAGGTCGAATAGTGGTTAAAAGCAGTCTCGTCGTCAAAGAAGGAGGGAGGGCTCTTCGGTACCACCACCAGTTTGTATTGCAGATATCCGGGCCAGGTGCAATGGGAGAGCGTGACAGATGTATCGTCGACTCCATACAGGGTCTTGTCCAGGTTATACTGGTCTTCAGAGTAATCTTTGCTGTAAATCCGATAACTTCCGAAGTTAGTGTAGTAGTTGGATTTTCTCCATGTCAACAGAGGATATCCCAGTGAGTCGGTGGATGCGGTCAGGTGCGGCAGATCAAAATCGGGACTTTGCTGGATGTCTCCGATCTCCAGGTAAAAATTCGATCCGGGGAACCCGGTGTAGGCAATGGCATGATAATAGGCTCCTTCCCCGACAAATCCTGCATCCCAACCGGTAAATCCGTTGGCCTCAGTCAGAATCGCGATGAGGTCGCTGACGGAGTTGCTGCCAGTCTTATAGACTTCGATCCTTTTCACGTATGTGGTGGATGAAGGCACGTTTACAGCCAACCTGAGCGAACCGGATTCGGGGAAAAAGTCCATGAACGGAGTGAATGAGACAAACTGATTGAAAACGAACAGGATAAAGTCCTTTCGGAACAGAAATCCTTCGGCTCCCGTAACATCGGCGATGCTTCCGGTCCCGCTGTGGACGCCCACTTCGACAGAGAGCACATAGGCTCCCTCAGGCAAATCATAATTTTTGGGCGAAATGGTGAATTCGGAACTGTTCAGCGTACACAGCTCCACTTCCGTACCGTTCACTAGGATCCTGTAAAAGAGAGGGTCACAGTCTGCCGGTCTCAACTGGAAACGGAACGACTTATTCTGAGTCAGCACCAGGGTATCTCCCTGTCCGATGACACTGATCGTTACCTCCAGTGGGTCCGGGTTTGGATTCAGGTCGCGGAAATATTCGTCCTTGGGTTTGAAATCACAACCATCCAGCACAACACAAAGCAAAGAACAAAGAATGAGAATTCGGATGAAGCTGTGCATTCGTCAGGGGATATTCCAATCGGACAAATGTAGGTGAAATGATTATACGATGAAAGGATCCGGGTGATAATCTTCACCGATCTTGTTGCCTTTGCTCCTGCACGATGGCAGTTCTTTTGACCTTGAAACATGGTTCCGTTTGCAATGATGCATCATGCAATCTGGTACGGTGAGGTGGTTCACTAATACGGCAGGGAAAAAGCCTGGGAGATCCTGGATTGAATAATAGAATACTCGAACATTCGAACAATCGAAATATGACTTCAAACTTCGAGTATTCTATTATTCGATTATTCCTCGAGTTTCTTCCCCCTGGTCTCCGGAAATGTCCAGATCCACAACCCGGTGAGAATCGCAAAGAGGGCTGCCAGGGAGATGCCACCGGAGAGGCCGTAGTTGACTGCAACCACGGTGATGATTACCGGGGTGATAAACTGAACTCCCCGGGCAAGGTTGAAAGCAGTCCCCATCGCGGTACTTCGGATGGAAGTGGGGAAGAGCTCAGAGAAGAGCGCTCCGTACCCACCGAACATACCGGTGCCAAACCCTACCAGAAACATGAATCCCAGGATCACCGGGGGATAGGTTACAACTGTACTCCAGAACAGGGTGATCATCAGCAGTCCGGCTGCCATGATGAAGGAGTAGAGAGTATAAGCCGGCCTGCGTCCCCAGCGGTCGGAGACGAAGCCGAACGAAGCGTATCCCAGGAAGCCGCCGCTCTGGATCACCAGCATCCAGAGAGCAGATTTTGTGAGGGTGAATCCCCGCTCAGCATGCAGGTAACTCGGCATCCACGAGTAGGTGAACCAGTAGGCAGTCATATCGAAGATGGCCAGGATGAGGGCCAGGATGAAGAATTTGCGGTGGGCTCTGGTAAAGAGCTGAAGCAGCTTGTTCTCCTTGCCAAGGAGAATCTCCCTTATTCCCCTGATCTTCCTGATGCCTTTCTCCTTCTGTGCCAGCCAGAGGTCCGACTCAGGCAGTTTCTTCCGGATGTAAATAATTAAAAGTGCAGGCAGAATCGAGACGAAGAAGCTTGCCCTCCAGCCGATATGGGGGGCAATGAGCCCGCCGACGATCGCAGCGAGAGCAATTCCGAGAGGGGCACCAGTTTGCATGAAGGCACAATATCGTCCTCTTACTTTTGCCGGGAATGTCTCTCCCACGTAGGTTTGCCCGGTTGCCCATTCACCGCCCACTCCCAGCCCGGTGATAACCCGAAATATCATTAAAAACCAGAAATTCGAGGAAAATCCGCAAAAAAAGGTACCGATGGAGTAGGTGAGGATGGTCCACTGCAACACCGGTTTCCTCCCGTATTTATCAGCCAGTACTCCAAAGAAGATGCCGCCAACGGCTGTCGCTGCAAGAGAAGCTCCCAGGATGTATGAGATATCCATGTTGGTGAGGTGAAAATCCTGGCGGATCATGATCAGCAGAAAAGTGAAGAGGATCAGGTCGTAAAAGTCAAAGACCCATCCTGCCCAGCTCAGGCCGAGGATGCGGTAATGCTGGCGTGTAATCGTGGGGGATTCGTTGAGGAGCATATGACTGGTGTTGATATAATCCGAATGCTAAAATAATAATTGCCTATCGCAAACACGCTATGAACGCTAAAAATTTTACTTCCGCATTCTAACTTCTTACTTCCGGTTCTGACTTCTGACTTCTGACATCTAACTTTCGTGCTATCTTTGCACCCATGTCCCCTTCTCCCGTCATCGAAGTCCGCAACGTCTTCAAGTCGTTCAAAGCCGTGCAGGCAGTCCGTGGCGTGGACCTGACGATCTATACGGGGCAATTTGTGGGACTGCTAGGTCCCAACGGTGCCGGCAAAACAACCCTGGTGGAGATGATCGAGGGGATTCAGAAGCCCCACAAAGGGGAGATTCGCATTCTGGGCAAACCCTGGAAGGGACACGAGAAGGAACTTCGCCAGGTGATCGGGCTTTCGCTGCAGGAGACTCGCTACATCGAGAAGCTGACAACCTATGAAACGTTAAGGCTTTTCGGCAGTTTCTTTGGACTGGGGAAGGAGAGGATTGAAGAGGTTCTTCAGCTTGTAGGACTCGATGAGAAGAGAAAAGCTTATACGGTAAATCTTTCGGGCGGACAACGCCAGCGCCTCGCCCTCGGCATCGCCCTGATCAACCATCCCAGGATCCTTCTGCTGGACGAACCCACAACAGGCCTTGATCCCAATGCCCGCCGGGAGATCTGGGAGATCCTGCGGAACCTGAGAAAATCATCTGATACCTCAATGATTCTCACCACGCACTACATGGAGGAGGCGGAACAACTCTGTGAACAGATCGTGATCATCGATGAGGGAAAGATCCTGAAAGAGGGAACAATGGTTGAGCTTCTTGGCGAAGATTCCTCCCTGAAGAACCTCGACGACCTTTTCACAGCATTGACCGGAAGGAGGCTTCATGATTGACCGGATCCGGAATAACCAACTCTGGCAGCTGATCCTGGCAAACACCCTGGAGAAGGTAAGGGAACCAGGCGTGCTCTTCTGGGGCATCGGCTTCCCCATCCTGATGTCGATCGGGCTGGGTCTCGCCTTCACCCGCAAACCCGAGAGTGTGAGGCACGTCGGGCTGATCTCTGCCGATACCGGAAGCTACTCCATCGTCCTGAAAGACGACAAGCTGGGAAATACCACGTTCAGGCTCGAGAAGATGCAATGGGAAGAGGCGATGGTCCAGCTCAAACGGGGACATATCAATGTGGCGGTTACCCTGGAGGATTCCGGTTACAGGTATCATTTCGACCCGATGAACCCGGATGCCCAGCTTACATATGTGAGACTCTCCCCGGTTCTCAACAGAATCCCTCTTACGGATCTGATCCGGCCTCCTGCTCCTGAAAGCAATCGGGACGACAGCATTGTCACTGCGAGCGAAGCGAAGCAGCGGCATCCGGGATACGAAGAGGACCTGAGTGCGGAGACAGGATCAGAAATAGAGTCCCTCACTGTCACCGGCACACGGTACATCGATTTCCTCATCCCCGGTATGATCGCCATGGGGGTGATGTTCTCCTGCCTTTGGGGACTGGGATACAATATCATTGATACGCGATCGAAAAAGCTGCTCAGGCGGATGATTGCCACTCCGATGAAGCGATCCAATTACCTGGTAGCGATGATCACTGTGAGGCTGGTGATGAATGTGATCGAAGCGGTTTTGCTCGTGCTTTTCGCCTGGCTCGCCTTCGGGATCACCATTCAGGGTAATATCCCCGCACTGTTAATCCTTTTTCTGGCAGGCAACATTGCCTTTTCCGGCATCGGGATCTTCCTGGCTTGCCATACATCTAAAACCGAAATTGGAAATGCCTTCATCAATGTGGTCAGCATGCCGATGATGATCCTCTCAGGGATCTTCTTCAGCTATCACAACTTCCCCCACTGGGCGATCCCCATCATTCAACCCCTTCCGCTTACCATGCTGGCCGACGGCATCCGGAGTATCTTTATAGAAGGAGCGGGAATGGCTCAAACCGCGATCCCCTCATTGATTCTTACAATTACAGGGGTCGTCTTCTTTACGGTGGGGTTGAAGCTGTTTAAATGGCACTGAGGAAAGTCAGAAGTCAGATGTAAGAAGTTAGAACTGGAAGGTAGAAGGGAGAAGTTCGAAGTATATTATTGGTCTTTTTTAGATACTTTTATATCTTTACAATTGATAAACCAATAGAAACCAATTCCAGCTTCATGACTGACAAGAAAAAACTAGGCATGATAGGTGCTACGGCACTTATCGTGTCAAGCCTTGCCGGTAGTGGCGTTATTGCCCTGCCCCAGCAACTGGCATTTACCGGTTCCATCACACTTATTTCATTTGTTCTGGTAACTATCGGGGCTCTCTTTCTGACACTTGTATATGTTCGGGCAGGATCGCGGTTTGATGATCCGAGTCCAACGGCATTAGCTACCTATGTCAACCCTATCCTGGGAGCAAAGAGCGGCTTTTTCTACGTTTACGGTAACCTCATCTCCAACATCTCCATTTTAATTGCAGGACTAGGCTATATGGAGATGTTCGTGCCACAGCTGAAACACCCGGTCTTTCTGGGCATCACCGTAATCGTCCTGATCTGGGTCTTTATCGCATTATCGCTTCGGGGAGCAGGGATCATCACAAAGATCGTCTCCATAACCGTTGCGTTCTTGCTGCTCTCAGTTATTATCACGGCCATTGCCGGATGGCTTGATTTCAATCTGGCACAGTTCAACGACAACTGGAACGTGAGTGGGAAAAAGGAAGGAATGGCCATCATGTCGGGGTTTGCCGTACTGATATTTGCCTTTGTGGGAGTGGAAAGTGTAGCCACTAACAATGTGTACATCCGTGATCCAAAAAGGATCGTTCCCATTGCCACCATCACTGGGTTTATCATCGTGGCAGCAATCTATATCGTCTCAACCACTGTGATGGAAGGGATGTTTTCGGCCAAGGATATCCAGACTGCACCTGCCTCTTTTGCCATGTCTATGCAGAAAATTACAGGGTCGGCAGTAGTGGGAGACGCTGTCTCCATTGTGATGGCCCTCGCCTGCCTGGCCAGTTTCCTGGTTTGGAACCTTTCGTCGGCCAGTGCTGCCAAAACAAGCGCCGACAACGGCTTCCTGCCCAAATCATATTCATTTACCAATAAACATGGAATCAACAGCAAGGGTCTTGTGATCAACGGGATTATCATGTCCATCCTGCAGGTAATTCTGATGATGATGGGCAGCAATGTGGCTTCAGCATTTAACATCACCGTAACTCTGTCAGTGCTTCTCCTGCTATTCCCCTATTTCTGGTCGGGCATCGCACTCCTTAAGAAGGAGAGAGAAGAGGGAACCGGGAAAATCAGCACGAAAATTATCGTAGCCATCTCATCCATTTTCATCATTTCGGCCTTTGTTTCTGCAACTCTTGCTGAACTCTGGATGGTCGTTGCATTGGTCATGGTTATCATGGCTGTTTATGCCCTGATCTTAACTCCAAAGAAAACAACCTAACTATAATAGATTAATCCTTTCATTATGAAAATCACAAGACGTCAATGGCCTGTGTTAATTGTTTCAGGCGAATTTAGTGCTCCAACCGATGAAGGCTTCAGGCTTGCAGAATTGGTGGAGGAACTTGAAGATATTCAGGAATGTAGTGTAATTCCCTCTCTTACCTACGAAGATGCAATGGAGATCGTCCGTTCACGTGCCGATATTGGAGTTGTGGTGGTGGATTGGAATCTTCCGGAAGAAAATCCCGGAGAAAAATCAACAGCGATTGATTTAATCCGCGTCGTCAGGGTAAGGTTTGCAAAACTGCCTGTCCTGTTACTGGCCGACAGGTTGGAAACGGAAGATATTCCTGTGGAGGCTCTTCAAATGATTGACGGCTATCTGTGGAAAACGGCAGATACCATTGAGTTCCTCTCGGGTAGGATTGTTGTGCACATGGATAAATACGCCGAGACCATTTACCCCGCTTTTTTCGGCATGCTTGTGAAGTATTCGCAGGAGTACAAATATGCCTGGCACACCCCCGGACATATGGGTGGCGAAGGATTTCTGAGAAGTCCGGCCGGCGTGGTGTTCCATAAGTTCTTTGGTGAGAACACCCTTCGTTCCGACCTCTCCATATCGGTTCCCGAACTGGGTTCACTGCTTGACCATAGCGGAGTGACAGGCGGGGCCGAGAAGAATTCTGCACGCGTGTTTGGCGCCGATTATACCTATTATGTGCTGAACGGAACCTCCAATGTCAACCAGATCATCTGGAGGAGCCAACTCGTGCGAGATGACATTGCTTTTGTTGACCGGAACTGCCACAAATCCCTCAACTATTCTATGGTGATCACCGAGGCTATCCCGGTGTACATGATCCCACGGAGAAACATGAGAGGGATTATCGGACCGGTGAGACTTTCGGAATTTTCTCCTGAATCCATCAAGAGTAAGATTAAGGCATCCGGACTTATTACTCCCGAGCGAAAAAATGAAACCCCAAAGATGTCGGCACTTACCAACTCCACATATGACGGGGTATGTTACAATGTTGTGCAGATTAAAAAACAATTGACCAGGAGCGTTGAGAACCTCCATTTTGATGAGGCATGGTATGCCTATGCCCGATTCCATCCTATCTACACCAACCACTTTGGCATGGCCGATGACGATCTGAACCAGGAACATCCTCCAATTTTCGTTTCACAGTCGACCCACAAGCTGCTGACAGCATTTTCCCAGGCTTCAATGCTGCATATCCGCAACGGAAGCCATGAATCGGTTGACCCGGATAGGTTTAACGAGTCTTATATGATGCATGGCTCCACTTCGCCCCAGTACAGCATGATCGCTTCCCTTGATGTTGCCACCAGGATGATGGACGACAACGGAGAGATCATGTGGAATGACACCATTATTGAAGCCATACATCTCAGAAAGAAAATGGTGACCATCCTGAAGGACCTGCAGAAGAAGAATACAAACGATTGGTTTTTCGGAATGTGGCAGCCGAAACAGGTGGAGATCGACGGGGAATGGGTAAACATTGAAGATGTTCCGGCCGAGGTGCTTACCAAAACGCAATCGGCCTGGGTTATGAGTAAAGAGAACCCCTGGCATGGATTTCAGGATATTGAAGACGACTATGCGATGCTCGATCCTATCAAGCTGACTTTCACTACGCCAGGCATCAATGATGATGGTGAGATGACCGAAGAGGGCATCCCGGCATCCCTGGTCACGAATTATTTGATTGATAAAGGAATCGTTTGTGAGAAGACCGACTACTACTCATTTCTTCTCCTGAATTCGCTGGGTACAACACGGGGGAAGCAGGGGACACTCTTTGCCGAACTGCTGAAATTCAAGGAAGCCTATGACCGAAATGCTCCGATGGCAGAGATCTTCCCCGAGATGGTTGCAGGCTGGCCCGATCATTACGGCAAAGTAGGTTTGAAAGAGCATGCCAACGCTGTGCACAGGTATACCCGCGACCACCGGATGATGGACCGCATGCAGGAGGCTTTCCAGGTGATTCCCGACCAGGACATGAAGCCGGCGGATGCTTACCATGCGGTTGTAAAGAAGAACGTGGAATTTGTGGATCTCGACAAGATGATGGGAAGGATACCGGCAGTGATGATCGTCCCCTATCCTCCCGGAATTCCCATCATGATGGGCGGTGAGAAAATGAACGCCAAAGCGAAGCCAATATGGGATTATCTGAAACTCAGGCAGGATTTTGAGAACACTTTCCCGGGCTATGAAAGCGATATCCATGGTGTGGAACGTACTGAAAAAGGCGGGAAGAAGTTCTTCCGCACAATGTGTATAAAAGAGTAAGTCGGAAGCCAGAAGTTAGAGGTTAGAACTGGAAGTACGAAGTTAGAACATAGAAGTTTTTGTTTGTAAATAATATCAAGGAGGTCATTATGACAACAGAACATCAGGATCTATCGATCTGCTGCCCGGAGTTTGATCCGGCGCCGTGGCAGGACAAATTATTTACCTGGGAAAATAAAAAATTCATCAGGGATAAGGTATGTACTCTGTTTTACATGCCGTTGAATTTTGGCGCCGTCATGAAACGGCTGGATGGAAAAATCAGAAAAGAGGAAGCAACCATACCGGATTACCTTTGCCTTTCCGACCACACTTCAAAATGGAATATGGATCTGTATCTTGCAGTGGACAAGGAGATCGCGGGAGCTGAAAATACCATGATCAGCGGGAGGTTTTTCAGCAAAGTATATGAAGGCCCATTTAAGGATACCGGAAAATGGATGAAAGAATTTGATGCAACAGTCAGATCAAATGGGCTGACCAGCAGGAAAGTCTATATGTGGTATACGACCTGCCCGAAATGCGCGAAAAAATACGGGAAAAACTACGTAGTCATGCTTGCCAACGTTGACTAAGTGGTAAATTAAGTTAGAAGCCAGAGGTTAGAAGTTAGAACTCGAAGTACGAAGGTAGAATTACGAAGTAATGTAAGTCCCCTTGCGAGCGAAGCGAAGCAAACGCGGATTTAGGGGTTAACCACGTCTGAACCTCAAGCGCTCCTCCTTGCTCATCTTTTCCGTCGTATACTGAAAGATCAGCCGGGCGGCATCGTTTTTCCATTTCAGCAGGAACGCCTCTACAGGTTCCGGATGTACTTTCCACGCTTCACGGAGAAACCATCCCAGTCCCTGGCGAACAACACGTTCCGTATCCATCATCATCGGATCGAGGAAATCAAGGTAAGGCTGGACATCGGGACTCTTTTTCACAGATTTGATCAAAGCTACGGGAACAGCCCGGCGCTGGAACCTGAATTTTGACTTCCGCCATCCGGAGAAATCCTTCATGGTGATGATCTGCTTCTGAACCATTGGCGAAAGAAGCTCACTGCATAGCCCGTCGGTATGGGCCCAGTTACGGATCCCGATGGGAAACCACTGTTCAATCACCCGGAAGGTCTCTTTCGAGAACTGATCGGAGAACCCTTTCAAAAGCTGCATGGCAAAGCTGGGCTCTTCGTATTTTTCAGATTTTATCAATTCATAACTGGCGTCTACCACTGTCTGCATCGTAAATGACCCGGATGCAAGGAGTTCTTTTACTTTGGCCATGAACTCTCCGCTGGGAAGTCCGTAGGCATCGAAGGCTTCTTTGAAATAACGAGCATATTTCTGAACAATCGCCGGGTCGGCATGTGTCCGGCAAAAACGGCGGATATCATCGGTCAATTCCTGTGCATTCATCATTGGTTGATTAATTTTTTATCACATTCTATCCCACAAGATAAAACTTTTTGCCTGAATCTTCTGCATCTTTGTTATAAATATCAAGCAATATGCAAGGAACAAACAGAAATGCGAACCGGAGCGAAGCGGAGCTCAGCGAAACCAAAAACGAAAAACGAAATATGAAATACGTCTCACCGCTTACGTCTTACATCTTATCTCTTACATTTTTCATTCTTCTTTCCTCATTCCTCCTTTTTTCTCCCTCATCCCTCGTTTCCCAAACCTGGAGGGACGCGTCTGAACCAGTTGAGGAGCGTATTACGGATCTGCTTTCCCGGATGACAGTGGAGGAGAAATGTTCGCAGATGCTTTACAACTGTCCTTCTATTGAACGGCTTGGAATTCCTGCCTATAACTGGTGGAGTGAAGCGTTGCACGGTGTCGCGCGCATGGGACGCGCTACGGTGTTTCCCCAACCAATCGGCATGGCAGCCACCTTCGACACGGCCCTGATATACCAGGTGGCCACAGCAATTTCGGATGAAGCCAGGGCCAAATTCAATGCGGCTTTGAAGATCGGGAACATTACCCAATACGGCGGCCTCAGTTTCTGGTCACCGAATATCAATATTTTCCGGGATCCCAGGTGGGGCAGGGGGATGGAAACCTGGGGAGAGGACCCGTTGCTGACCGGCAAACTGGGCGTTGCCTTTGTACTGGGAATGCAGGGAGACAACCCGCACTACCTGAAAACCGCTGCCTGCGCGAAACACTTTGTCGTGCACAGCGGCCCCGAGAAACTCAGACACGAATTCAATGCGAAACCCCCGGTCAAGGATTTCAGGGAGACTTACCTGCCTGCCTTCAAACGACTTGTGCAGGAAGGCCATGTGGAATCGGTGATGTGTGCTTATAACCGTACTTACGATGAGCCCTGCTGTGGAAGCCCTTATCTGCTGAAGGAGATCCTTCGAAACGAGTTGGGCTTCCAGGGGCATATCGTTAGCGACTGCTGGGCGCTCACCGACTTCAACCAGTTTCATAAAATAACAGCGACGAATGAAGAGTCGGCAGTGAAGGCTATCCTGGCCGGTGTCGACCTCAACTGCGGCGTGGCTTTCCGCGAGTTAGTCCCTGCCTTTAAACAGGGGTTGATCAGCGAAGCCGATATAGACAGAAACCTGACCTATTTGCTGAGGACCCGATTCAGGCTGGGATTGTTCGATCCGCCCGGACTGAATCCCTGGGATACAATTCCTGAGAGTGTGATCAGTTGTGCTTCCCACAAGGAAATCGCCCGGGAGGCCGCCTCAAAGTCGGTTGTTCTCTTGAAAAACAACGGTGTGCTACCATTGAAAAAGGATCTCCACAGGTATATTGTTACTGGTCCGCTTTCCGCCGATGTCAATGTATTGCTGGGAAATTACAACGGTGTTTCTGCCGAGGCAGTCACCATCCTCGAAGGGATCACTTCTGCCATTGATCCCGGATCCCGCATCTCGTATCATTCCGGATTTCTGCTCACCGGTGAAGATCCCGACAAGCCAAGGTGGACGCTGTTTGACGTGAACAATGCCGATGCCACCATCATCGTGATGGGGATCAACCCCTTGTTTGAAGGCGAAGACGGCGAGGCGCTGGCAACCACCATGGGAGCGGATAAGGCGGATATCCGGATCCCGGAGAACCAGATCAACTATTTAAGGGAGTTGGTGAAAGATCATGTGAAACCGGTTATTGCAGTGGTTACAGGAGGGAGCCCGCTGGATCTCTCTGAAGTTTATGATCTGGCAGATGCACTGCTCTTTGCCTGGTACCCTGGCGAGCAGGGTGGAAATGCCGTGGCCGATGTGCTTTTCGGTAATGTGTCGCCTGCCGGCAGACTGCCTGTGACCTTTCCGAAATCCGTGGAACAGTTACCCCCGTTTGATGACTATTCCATGGTGGGCCGCACCTACCGGTATATGAAGGTGGAACCGATGTTCCCGTTCGGATTCGGACTCAGCTATACCACATTCCGCTATGAGGCCCTGGAAACCGGCATCCGGGAAGAAACAGATGGAAATAGACTACAGGTAGTTTTCTCGGTCACAAACACAGGGGAGACTCCTTCGGATGAGGTAGCTCAGCTATACCTCTCCAGGGACGATGTGCCATTCCGGGTTCCTATTTTCGAGCTGAAAGGGTTCCGGCGAATCTATCTGAATCCAGGCGAGACGAAACGGGTTACATTCACTATCTCTTCTGATGACCTTCTACTGGTGAACGAAGAAGGAGAATCGGTCTACATGCCGGGCAGGCTGAACATCTTTGTAGGGGGTTCTCTGCCAACAGAAAGAAGTAAGGAGCTTGGGGCAGGGGAGTGGCTGGAGGCGGAGGTTGAGCTGCGCTGATGGAGGCCTCCGGCCTGATGAAATCGTAAATCGAAACCGGAGCAAAACGGAGCTCGGCGCGGGCAATTGGAATATTCGTAAATTATTTTGCGATTCCAATCACTCCACATGCTACCCTTGCGCCTGCATTTCCAGTCGGTTGTGAAACGAGGTCGTCTTCCTGAGCATGCACAATTATGGAATAACCGATGATCGTGTGTGACCCGCTGAGAGAGAGGGTTGGGTCAACAAAGCTGAGGCGGGCTCTCCCGGTCTCATCTGCTTCCAGGTTACCCAGGTCTCCCTCATGCCGGATCTGATCGTGTGGTCCGCCATGGGACGTGCGATCAGGATTGAAATGACCTCCGGCTGAAGTTCCGTCAGCTGCCGAGCAATCGCCAAACTCGTGAATATGGAACCCATGCTTGCCTGGCGTGAGTCCAAAGATATCGGCAGTAACTGTTACGCCATCTGGCGTGGAAGTAAAGGTCACAGTCCCCGATACCTCATTTCCTTCGGTCGGGTAGAGGAGACAGATTGCTTTCATCTGGTCGGTGGAAGCGGTCATCTGCATGGCGGCATGGTCCTGGGCAGAAAGCGACAGGACAACTACTACAAAGGAAAGTACAGCTACTATTTTTCTTGTTTTCATGTGTTAATAATTTTGATTTCATGGGATTAACGGATTAATTTAGAATTTGTAAAAATAAGTAAAATCCGGACAGATCCGATCGTGTTGACAAATTAATCTTTCCTGGTCTTCATAATCAACAGGTGAATGGTTACCCCTGTACCGATTACGAAAAGAGAGATCCTCAGCCATAGGATGGGAAACAGGTACATAGACACCAGCAGAGAAACCCACAGGAAAAGAAGTGTCACGGCTTTCACTTTCACGGGTACTCCTTTGTTTTTTTTATAATCAAGGAGATATTTTCCGAACAAACGGTTGGCATATAGCCAGGTATAGAATCTGGGGGAGCTCTTGTAGAAACAGAATCCAGCCAGGAGCAGGAACGGGGTTGTTGGAACAAGTGGGAGGAGAACCCCGATAGCAGCTAAAGCGACAAAGATCCAGCCCGAAACCAGAAGTAACACCCGAACCACCCGGTTCTTCACGATTCCATTGTTTTCGTTGTTCATCGGTTCGCTGTTTGCTGTTCGCTATTCGCTGTTCGCTATTCGCTGTTCGC
>Ga0351863_10131_pt1 | contig 28906 bp, 21 predicted proteins | sample TotcelHFGM3001L8_FD_206777 | JGI IMG/M metagenome (GOLD analysis project Ga0351863, IMG submission 206777) | Enriched cells from coal bed in the Powder River Basin, Montana, United States - Total cells FGM rep2 HSBNCT.FGM.300.1.L8 ... | reverse complement strand
AGACGGCTTCGCGTGGAAAACCCGACGGATTGGGTTGCGACACCGTTCGCGGTGAGGTCGATGTTGGCAACAGCCAATAACGTTGCGTATTGCATCCGCGCCGTCTCGGCAGCGACGGATGTTGCGGCAACAGCCAAGAAGGCGGCCGATAACGCGTAGTGGTGAGTCTTCATAGGTCACACAGAACGACCATGTTCAATCGGCGGCGACAGATCGATTAACCAGACCGCGGGGCGCAATCGCCGCTCGATTGCAACATATGGTTCGTGCAGTTGCCGAACGGCGACCGTCGCAGTTGCTGGCGGCTGTGATTCTACCGCACTGGCCGCGGGCCGGGCAAGCTTTTTTTTCGATTCCGAAAATGTGATAGCGGGTCCGCGCTCAACGAAGTCGCGCGGCCAAGCGACGTTCCAGCGGGATCATTCATCCGCGGCGGCGAACAAGCCCCGAATCGTAGTCCGCGAAGTTGGGCTTTCGGGCGTCGGCCGTGTTTGGCCGAAGGCCTCTTCCCACCGTAGCCTGGGGCAACGCCCCAGGACCGCGTTGTCATCCGGTCTTTTTTGGCCGAAGGCCATATTCATCCACGTGGACAGGGCACGGTGAATATGGCCTTCGGCCAAAGAACCGATGTTTCCATTTCTTCCTGGGGCGTTGCCCCAGGCTACGGTGAATGTGGCCTTCGGCCAGGAATTTCGGACCGCAAATGCGCAATTCGGAAGACATCAGACGGCTGGCGTCGAAGGATGCGATAGCGGGATGATATCGCCAAGGGAAAAGACGTCGGCCAGCCAGTCCGCTATCAGTGGGGCGTGACCGCCACGACCGGCGGAGATCGCTGTGCGGTGGACGTACGGTGGGGCGAACTGCGCATCGAGGCGGACCAGTTGCCGTCCCAGGTCGGACCGGCGGCCCGGTCGCGGCGAGCGTGGTGGCTCGCCGTGCTGGTGGGCATCGGAATCCTGGGCGGGTCCGCCGTGGCGCTGTCCTTCGGTTGGGGGCGACCATTCCTGAAACGCCTTGTCAATGCCTCTTGAGGCGAAATCAGGGAGGGCCGATGAATACATCCGCTGACATGCCGCTGGTCTCGGTCGCCATGGTGGTCTACCGCCCGGATTTGGATTATTTGCGCCAGGCGCTGACGAGCATCCTGAATCAGACGTTCCAGCAGTGGGAAGCGTTAATCGTCGAGGATCCGTCGGAGCGTATGGGGCGGGACGTGGTGGCGGCGTTGGGGGATCCTCGGCTGCGTTATCTGGCGAACCCCGGCCGCACGTGTTTGATCGGCCAGCGAAACCAGACGCTGGCCGAAGCGCGCGCGGAGTTGGTCGCGGTGCTGGACGGAGATGACGCGGCGGAGCCGACGCGACTGCAGAAGCAGTTCGAGTTCCTTCAGAGCCACGCGGCCGTGTCGGTCCTCGGCAGCCAGATCCGGGTGATCGATCCGGCGGGGAGGCCGCGGGGATTTCGCCGGTTTCCGCTGGACCACGCTTCGATCGTCGGGGCGATGACGCGGGTCGTGCCGCTGAACCACTCGTCGGTGATGTTCCGCAAGTCCGCGGTCCAGGCGGCAGGGGGCTACCAGCCCACGGCGGAAGGACCGGCGGAGGATTACCATCTGTGGAGCCGCTTGGCGCAGCGCGGCGCCCAATTCGCCAATCTGGCCGAACCCCTGGTGCGGTATCGGCTGCACCCGGGGCAGATGAAGGCCCTGGACACGCGGCGGACGATTCGGGCCGTGCTGGAGGTCAAACAGCGTTACTGGGTGGGCGCCATGGATTTCAGGGCGCGACTGAGGATGCTGCAAGAGCGGCTGGTTCTGCGGCTGCCCGAGCCGCTGCTGCTCGGGCTGCTGGTGTGGATGCACTACCGGGACGATTTGCCCGGGGATCCGGTAAGGCTGCTGAAACGGGGGACAGGCACCACAACGGATCGCGTCTGGACTTGACCGCGGGTACAACTTGTTGTGGAGCCAGTCCTTTTTGAGGTGCGTTACCTAGGAAGAGCAGGTGAACTTTAACCGGCTGCGCCGGAACTTAGCCGTGGAGCGGCGGCAGGAAGTAGCCAGGGGCGTCAGCCCAATGCCGCTTACTTTGGGACCATTTGGGGGCGTTCTTGTTAGCGGAGCGGCGCGAGCCGCCCGGTTTTCCGACTGTAATACCGGACGGCTCGCGCCGTGCCGCTACAAAGTATGGCTACGTGAATTGCCGGACGACACGCCAGAAACTGTGACCCAAGAAGTCGGGGCAATCCTGCCAGGAAACCAAGAAGATTCAAAGATATGGCAAGATGTCAGGACCCGCTCGGGCCGCCAGCGGCGCTGTCCGGCAGCGACATGGGAGCGGGACACTGCGGCCTGCGCCCGGTGTTCCGCGGGGGAGTTTGCTTGAGTGCCGCGCAGGGCGCGGCATTGGCGGGCTCGGTGCTAATCCACGTTGTCGCGCTGCGCGGCTCAGTGCGGCGGACTATGCGCTGCTCGGCCTGGTGCTGGTAGTCGGGGCTGGCCTGCAGTCGGTCCTGGCCGGCGGAATTCCGAACGCGCTCCGCCGCGCGGCGGGCGCCTGTTCCGATCCGGCGGCGGTATGGTTGGCGCCGGCGATGTCACTGCATGTGGCAGTGTGCGGCGGTGTGTGGCTGGGGCTGCTGTGGCTTGCGCACGAGGTGGACCGATGGACGGGAAGCGCGGACGCGTGGCCCGTGATGGCGGCGGCGGCCACGGAGTTGTTCGTGCGCGCCGGGTTGCTCGATCCGTCCGTATTCATTTTGAATGGGCAGGCGCGATACCGCGCGCAGGCGGCTCTGCAGATCGGTTTCCAGGCCGGACGAGTGACCTTGTTCGTGATCCTCCTGGCACACGGCTGGGGCTCGGCGGGCGCTATGACCGGGCTGGCTGTGGCGGCTTTCACGGCGGGGTGTGCCGGGTTGTGGCTTGTTCGGCCGTGGCGGGGGCGTGCGGACGTCGAGTCCCGATCGTTGACCGCGGAGGCCGATCTGGCCGCCTGGCTGCGCTACGGCGGCTCGCACGATGGATTGCTGTTTATGATCCCCGTGGCGAACTTGTGCCTGGTCAAGGGCTTGGTCGCCGGTGCGGCGGAGGTGGCCGTCTATGTCGCTTGTTTCGTGGCCGCGCGCGCCACCGCATCGCTGGGGATCGTCTTGGCCGGGATCTTTTTCGCACCGGCCGCTCGAGCGGTTTCACGGAACGACGCGAACTCGGTGCGATCGTTTCTGGCCGTGGGGGTACGGGTGCAGGTGCTTCTGCTGGCGCCGCTGGTGGCCTTGGGTCCGTTCAGGGGCCCCGAGTTTCTGCAGAAGGTGTGCGGCTTTGTAAGCCGGCCCAGCGGTGTTTTGCTGGCCACGTTGCTGGCCGCTGGTGCTCTGTTGACGATCTGGGCGTTCGTAGGCGAGATGCTGGCGGCGGCCGGGCACCTCCGAGCGCGCCTGCGTTTGGCGGCCGGCGCGGCCGCGGGCGGGCTGGCGGGGATGTGGGCCGCCACGTATGCTGGTGGCCTGCAAGGGGCCGCCGTGGGGTTGCTGGCGACCGCGGCGGTGGGCGGGGCCGGATCGATCATGCTGGCTGACCGCGCGTTGGGGCCGTTCGTGCCGTGGCGCGGGCTGGTTCGCGCGGTCGCGGCGGCGGCGGTCGCGGCGATGGTGGGCTCCGCGACGGCGTTTCCTCCGGGGCTGGCGTGGGGCGCGGTGGATGTCGCGGTATGCGGGGGGATTTACCTGGGGTTGTTGGTGTTGTCGGGCACGACCGGGAAGCGGAGGCTGAGGGAAACCCGATGATGAGCGATGCGGCCATAGCGCCTGTGTGGATGGCGGTCAATCTGTTCCTGCTGTGGGCCGGGTGGCGCGCGAGTCGGCAGCTGATGCCCGAGGCGGGTGCGATCATGCGCGCTTGCCAGATCGCGCTGTTCTGGTGGGCCGCGGTGGTCCTGGCCGCAGTGACGACCGGCGCGGTGGGGCTGCTGAACGGTCCGGCGCTGCTGGCCAGCGGCACGTTGTGCGGTTGGGTGCTGCTGGCCGCTGCAGCGCGCCTTGGCAAAACGGTGGAACACGGCCCGGGGAGAGCAAATGATTCGATGGGACTTGCGGCCGGCTCCGGGTGGCTTGGCGAGCGGTTCTGGGTGTTTTTGTGGGGGATCTGGCTGGCTTGGATGGCAGCCCGCGTGGGCGCCGTTGCGCTGCTGAATTTCCCCAGCGAGTGGGACACGTTGATGTACCATTTGCCGCTGGTCAACCAATGGCTGCGCGCCGGCAGCCTGTACGCGCCGGACGATCCCGTGTGGTACAACGCGGCGAACGTGGAACTGGTCGGGCTGTGGTGTGCGGGACCGTTTTCCGGGGATTTCCTGACGGGCCTGACCAACTTGCCGGCGCTGGTGCTGTTTGCCGGGGCGGCGGTCGAGTTGGGCGGCGACGTTGGCTTGGCGCGCCGGCTGAGCCACGTGGCAGGGTTGGCCATCGTCTCCAACTGGGTCGTGTTCCGGCAGTCGCTGGACTCCAAGAACGACATGGCCGTGGCGGCACTCTTCCTGGCAACTCTGCTGTTCGGGATGCGGTATCTGAGGTTGGGCCAACGCGGGGCGCTGGTCTACGCCGCGTGCGCGTTCGGATTGTTGTGCGGCGTGAAGTACTATGCGGTGGGCTACGCGGGCGTAGCCTTGATCTCGATGGCCGCCGTGTCGCTGGCCGGCGCACCTGCGTGGAGGGGTTTGAAACTGGTTGCAGCCGGCATCGCAGGGACCGTGATCTGGGGCGGGTATTGGTACCTGCGGAATTTCTGGATTACCGGGACGCCCATCTATCCCAAGGGGATCGGCGGAAGGACCGACATGCTGTTGCAGATCCGTCCGCAGTTGTGGGAGTCGACGCTGTTGGGCAACAACAGCCCAGACGTGTTCCCGCTGTTGATCGAAGCCATTCAATCCATGACGGGCCCCTGTCATTTGGCGGCCTTTTTGATGCTGCCGACGTTGGTCGCTTGGCTGATCGGCTCGGGAACCTGGGTTTGGGTGCGCGGCGGACGAGCGGAGCACGGAGGACGGCGGCTGTTGCTGGCGGTTCTGATCGCGGGTTGCGGCCTGGTTTTCGGCCTGACTCCGTTTGTCGTGGAAACGGTGCCTGAAACGATGAACATGCTCCGGGGCCGCTATCTGCCGGCTCGTTTCGGGCTGTGCCTGCTGACGCTGGGCGTGTACGCGCTGGTGGTGCTGGTTCAGGACGTCTCACGCGCCTTGCGGGGGCGAGATCCGGTTCGGAGGTGGCAGATGGGACTCTCGCTTCCGCCGCCGGTGATTCTCGGCCTTGCCGCCGCGTGGCAGTTCTACGACAACGCGCGGCGCGCTCAAAACGGTCAGATCGTGGATACCGCCCTGCTCGCCTTGAACGTGTTGTTGATCATGCTGATCGTCGGCATGTTGCGAAGCGTGCCGCGGCGGATCGTGTGGACCTGTGCCGCGGTGGGTGGGATCGCGCTGGCTGGTGCGGCCGGCTGGGGCGCGTATGAACTCAGTCGCGGCTGGCACGATGGTTACGCGCGGCACTACGACACGACGTTCCGCGACCGGATGTTTCAGATGCTGGAGCAGGTTGAACCGCCCGGCACCCGGGTGTGTGTGTTCGGTGACCGCTACTATCCGTTTTTTGGTTCCAGGCGACAATTTGCGCCTTGCCGGCCGCCCTACCTGGCCAGCCGAGAACAAGCACTGGAGTACGTCCGGCGACAGAAGGCCAGCCTGGTATCGGCAATCCGAGATGCCCGCCCGCGAGCCGAGCGGTTTGACGGGTGGGGCGGCTGGTTGAGCGACTACCCCGAGATATTCGTGCCGGTGGAGTCAGCCAGTCAGACCACAGCCCGCTTCGACCTGTTCCGAGTCGATCACGCGATGCTGGAGCGGGTCCTGGCGGATCGAACGGCCGTCGCGAGCGGGCCCGACGCGGACCCTGCCGGCCCCGGCCAGCCGCACGAAGCAACCGCGGGAAAGGCGCAACCGTGATTGAATCCTACTGGTGGCGAACGGTTCCCAACTTTGGCGATGGGATCAGTCCCCACCTGGTGCGATGGTTGAGCGGTCAGCCGGTGCGGTGGTCGCGGGCGGCCGGACGGCCCGTGTTGGCGGCGGTGGGCAGCGTGGTCCAATCGTGCCATCCCGGTTGGCACATCTGGGGTTCGGGGTTGATCGCCGGCGACGTGCGGATCCCCGCCGGGCTGACGGTTCACGCCGTGCGGGGGCCGCGGACGCGGGCGGCTCTGGCCAGCTGCGGTTATCCGGCTGACGTGCCGTTAGGCGATCCGGCCTTGCTCCTGCCGTTGCTCTTCCCGGGCCGTTCGGAGCCGGTCTACGACTGGGGCATCATCCCGCACTACATCGATTATCCTCTGCTGGCCCTAATCCTGTTTGCCGAGCGTCTGCGTCCGCGCCCGGCGGAGCGTCGGCGAGTGATCCTGATCAACCCCTGTTGTTCACCGCCAGCGTACATCCGGCGGCTGACCGCCTGTCGGCGAGTGGCCGCCAGTAGCCTGCACGGCCTGGTGGCGGCCGACGCCTATGGTATCCCCAACGCGTGGTTCGCTACGGGACGGAATCCGCTCAAGGATTTCTGTCTGAGTCGCACGACGTTCGTGCATGACGATTTCAAGTATTTCGACTATCTTGAATCGGTCGGGCGGCTGGATGCGACGGGGACGCTCGTCCAGCGGCGGATTCCGTGGGACGAGTTGGAGGAACAGGCTCGGCGGTGGTCCCGGATCGCCTGGGATCCCCTCCCGTTGCTGGAATCGTTTCCGTGGAAGTCGAGTGGATGGGAGAGCCGGGTAACGGGACCTGCGCGCGAGTACTGGCGCTAGTCCGAATTTCTCCTTCTGAAGTTCCGGTGCAGTGCTGACGCAAGAAACCTGGAAGAGGAGATTGACGGATGTGCCCGCGACCTCGTCGCCGTCCATCCGCAGCCGGGCATCGACCCAACGCCGCTCCCTCCTGCCCCGTCGTTTCCGCTGCCAAAATCGTGCCGACGAACACGCAAACCAAACATCGCCCCGCCCAGGTGGGTGGAATACAACACATCGGGACAGGCGTCTCTCTGACGTGGCAGATCGTGAGAAGATCGTGGAATGGACGGGATTACAAACTACTCGAACCGCCGCCGCGGTGCAACGGGCCCAAAGACGACGCTGAGTTCTCGGCGAGGAAACGGCTAGCCGCGGGATCAGACCGCGGAGGCGGGGGCTGACGCCGCGTCGCCGCCGGTCCGTGCTTGCCTTGCACGTCCGTTCCTTCGTTCCGTCCGCCGCATGCGCAAGGATTTTGCGCGCTCTCGGATGCCAATGACGCGGGAGGATTGGTAAGATAGTCGGTTCAATCGAGCTTGGATCGGTTCCCGGCTTACAAGAAATCGAAAATGCAGCAAGGAGTATGACGATGAGAATCATCTTGTGGCAACGTTGGTGGATCGGGACAATGGTTCTTGCGGTGAGCGTGGCCGCGGTGTGGTCCAACGAGGCGATGGCCCAGGACAAGCCCGCCCAGGCGGCCAAGCGTCCGTCCTCGGACACGGTTCCGGACCTGTCGGCCGCCGATCTGGAAAAGATCGAGGCGGCTCTGCCCGCCAAAGCCGCAGCCGCCCCCAAGCAGCCGCGCCGGATCCTGGTCTTCTGGCGCTGCGAAGGCTTCTTTCACGGCCACGGCATTGCCGGCGGCAACAAGGCCATCGAACAAATGGGGCAGAAGACCGGAGCGTACACGGTCGACCTCTCCCGCGATTACGAGGTATTCACCGCGGCCAACCTGACCAAGTACGACGCGGTGGTCCTGAACAATACCACGGGTTTGAAATTGTCCGACGAGCAGAAGCAACTGCTGCTCGATTTTGTGACCAGCGGCAAGGGGCTCGTGGGCATCCATGCCGCGACTGACAACTTCTACACCTGGCCCGAAGGCGCCGGCTTGATGGGCGGCCTGTTCGCCGGGCATCCCTGGGGCGGCGGAGGAACGTGGGCGTTCAAGCTGGACGAACCGAACCATTCGCTCGTCCGCGCCTTCGGCGGCCAGGGATTCAAGCTTCGCGACGAGATCTACCAGTTCAAAGATCCCTACACCCGCGACGATCGCCGCGTACTGATCAGTCTGGATCTGTCCGACAAGGACACCGGCGATGTGGCCGCCGCCAAGGGCGGGCGCCAGGACAACGATTACGCCGTGGCCTGGATCAAGAACGCCGGCCAAGGGCGAGTTTTTTACTGTTCGCTGGGACATGCTCAGAACGTATTCCAGGACGCGGCCGTGAACCAGTTCTATCTGGACGGCATCCAGTTCGCCATCGGCGATCTGCCGGCCGACGCGACGCCGAAGAAATAGACTGGCACGATGACCGCGACGTCATGCGGCGCGGATGCGAATTCACCGATATCGCGCGCCGCAGGCTGCAGCCGGAGGAGATCGCCGTTCACGTCGCGGCGGCCGGCGTCACGCGTTAGAATCGCATCTTGTACTCAGGCTTTCCAGCCTGACCGGTCAGGCTGGAAAGCTTGGCGTATCAAGGGAGGCGCCCGATGAGCAATTCGACGACACGGCGTGATTTCCTGTGGACAGCGGCCGCCGCCGGCGGTTGCCTGGTGGTGCCCGGGCTGGGCACTGCGGAACCTGCAGAACGGCCGGCACAGCCCTCGGCGGGGCCGGCCACGATCGAGGAGTGCCCCGCGACGGCCCTGAATGCACCGCTCCTCGTGGTGACGCAGCCGGTATCCCGCGACGTCGATCCGCGGGCCATCGCCTGGAGCTACATCCGCGAGGTACTGCACCGCGCGGGCGTGTTCTTCGACGAGCTGTCCCCGGATCGGTTGCCCTGGCTCCTGCGGCGCCCGCATGCCGTTGTGCTGCTGGCCGGCGATCTGCCGCTGACAGCGGCCCAACGTGAAATCCTGGCCGCCTGGATCGGCGACGGCGGCTCGCTGATCGGCATCGGCGGAACCTCCGGGCTCGACGATGTCTTCGGCGTCAACGGCGCACGTCGCCTGTCGGAAGGCTGGATCAAGGTGACCGCGGGCGATCATCCCCTGACCGCCGGCCTGCGCAGCTCGCTGCACGTATTTGGCGGCTGCGTGGTCAAGCCCGATTCCGCAACGTCCCTGGCCGAGTTGGATTCGGCCAACCGGGCGGCCAAAGGCAGCGTGATCCTGGAGCGTCGTGTGGGCGCCGGCCGAGCGATTCTCCTCGCGCCCGACCTGCTGTTCTCGATCGTCCACATCCAGCAAGGCATCCCCGTGTTCCAGGACTGCGGGGCGGCGCCCGACGGTTCCGCGGCGACGAACGAAGGCATCCTGAAAGCGGAGGACGGGATGGTGCTCGACTGGCAGCGGGACCGCAGCCCGATGGAGCCCGACGGCACGCCCGCGTTTCTCGAACCGATCAGCGACGAATTGCGGGAGCTGATCCTGCGGAGCGTTTTCCACGCCGCTCGAGAACGAGGCATCGCCTTGCCGCTGCTCTGGTACTGGCCGCGCCGGCTGCCCGCCGTCGGGCACATTTCGCACGACACAGACGGCAACGATCCCACCCGGGCGACCGCGTTGTTGGAAGTAATGAATCGGTGTCAGGTGAAATCCACCTGGTGTACGCTGTACCCCGGCGGCTATCCGCAGGAATTTTATCGCACGCTGCGCGAGCAAGGCTATGAGGTCGCCCTGCACTATGACGCCTTGGACGGCGGTCCACAGACGGCCTGGTCCCTGGAGAACCTGTTGTTCCAGCACCGCTGGCTGCTCGGCGAGGCGGGCTTGGAACGCATCACCTCGAACAAGAACCATTACACGCGGTGGGAAGGCCGGCTCGATTTCTGGCGATGGTGCGAACAGGCCGGGATTCAGTCCGATCAGACGCGCGGGCCGAGCAAGCAGGGCACGATCGGTTTCGCCTTGGGCGGTTCGCAGCCCTATTTCCCGCTGGACGACGAGGCCGATCCGCCGCGGATGTTGAACGTATTTGAAGTCAATCTGCTGACACAGGATCTGGCGGTGGTCTGCCCGCCCGAATACGGCCGGCAGTTGCTCGATTCCGCGGCGCGGCATCATGGCGTCGCCCATTTCCTGTTTCACCCGGCGCACATCCTCAAGCCGCCCGTGGAAGCGGCCTTGTGCGACCTGGTCGCGTACGGCCGGGATCAGGGATTGGAGTGGTGGACCAGCGAGCAGATCTACCGCTGGGAAACCCTGCGCCGCGGCGTGGCGGCGACATTCGATTCCGGCGGGATCGTGACCCTGAGCACGCCAAATCCGGTCCGCGACGCCACGCTGCTGGTTTTGAAGACCCGTGCGGAGCCTCCCGCGATTGCCCTGGGCGGCGTCTCAGTGACAAGCCGCCCGTTGAACTTGTACGGATTCGAATTCGAGGCGGTGACCGCGGACCTCGCGGGACAGGTCCAGGTGCGGATCGACGGTGTGTGACGGAGGAATTGAGCGCGGCGTAAACAGTACCTTGAACCGTAACCCTTGGTTTTTTCGGCGGAGCGAGATGATGGGGAGAACCTCTGTGCGGAATTGTCTGGCGGGATTTGTAGTGATCGTCGGGGCTTGGCTTGGAAACGCTGGGGACGTTCGCGGGGCCGAGCCCGAGCCGCTTTGGGACGGGCCGGCTTGGGAGCGGTACCGCGACACGGTCGCCCACCCCTGCACCACGTTCAAGCCGGCGGATGTCGAACGGGCTCGAGAGAATATCCAACGCTATCCGTGGGCGAAGAACTACGCCGCGAGCGTCGAGGCGAACGCCCGGCGGAATCTCGATCGGCTCACCCCGGAATTCCTGGTGAACATGATTCCCGAGACAACGCCCGGCGATCCCTTGTGGACGCCCTGTCCGGCGTGCCGGGCGCAAGGCAAGCCGGTCCATCCGCACGGCCTCTGGTCGTGGGACGTGGACGATGCCGACCACCTCCGATGCACCCAGTGCAAGACGGTCTTTCCGAACGACGCGTATCCGGAGGACGTCGTGCTGCAGACGCAGTGGGGCAAACCGCAGACGATCACGTACTGCGGCGGCGAGACGTTCGTCATTTTCGGCTACAAGACCGGCCGGCCCAGTTTTACCGCCAACGTCCGCGCGCGCAAGGTGAAATGGATCGCCGGTTACTGCCGCACGCTGGCCGAGGCGCATCTGCTGACCCGCCAGCCCGAATACGCCCGCGCTTGCCGCGAGATTCTGGTGCGGTTGGCCGCCTGCTATCCCGGCTGGCTGGTCCACGTCGGCTATGGCGAATACGCCGATATGGACCCGCGGATCGCGGCGCAGAACATCAACAACCTGCCCGAGCCCGAGTTGTGCCCGCCGCCGAACAAGCCCGACCGCCGCTTGCACACGGGCTATTGGAGCGCCGGCCGGGCGGGCGGCGTGGGGATGGAATCCGGGTTCGTGCGGCAGGTGGTCGAGGCGTATGATTGGACGTGTACCGCGCAGGACGCCGACGGCAAGCCGATTTTCAGCGACGCCGAGCGGCGGAAGATCGAGCGCGATTTGCTGCGGGAGAGCACGATCCTGCTGGTCTGCGACAAGGCGATCAACAACAAGTCCGTCAGCAACCGCACGGCCGCCGCGCTGGTCGGCATGTGTGTCGGCGATCCGGAACTGGTGCGGTTCGGCTTGGAAGGCTTTCACCGCACGGTCGACGGCTGGTTCCTGGCAGACGGCACGACCTCCGAGTCGCCCGCCTACGGCACCATGACGCTCGGCGGCATCTGGGACCTGGCCCAGGCCGTTCGCGGCTACAGCGATCCGCCGGACTATCGCGACGCCGACGGCAAACGCCTCGATTCGATCGACCTGTACCACGGCACGGCTTACGAACGCGTGTGGGAGGCTTTCTTCCGCGGCCTGCAGGGCGACCTCCGCTATCCGCCCTATGCCGATTCCCATCGCAGCTCGAGCCTGGGCGCGAACTACATCGAGCTGATGGTCAGCAACTATCCCGACCGGCCGCAGTACCTGGCACTGCTCCAGGAAACGCTGGGCAGCCGCACCAAGGCCCCCGACGCCGCGGGCGACGTGGCGCGGCAGGAGTTGCTGAAGGAGTTGCCGGGATCCGGCTTGGCAGTGTACGTCCGCGAGCCGGGCCTGGAGCAGCGGACGGCGCCGCCGCTGTCACTTCCCGATTGGTGTCCGCCGGAACTGCGGATCGGCCACATGCGAACGGGCGCGGACGGCCGCGAGAGCCTGTTGACGCTGAGCGCCAGCCAATGGGGCATTCATCATCATTACGACAGCCTGAACCTGTACTACTGGAAACAGGGACACGAGCTGCTGTCCGACCTCGGCTATCTGTGGGACCACCCGTTGAAGCACATGACCGTGCGGACGGTCGCACACAACACGGTGGTCGTGGACGAGAGAGACCAGGTGACGCGGGAGCGGGGCGGCGAAGTGCTGTTCTTCAAGACTTCCGAGCACGTCAAAGCCATGGAAGCTTCGTCGCGCGCCTATCCGCAAGCAGGACTGTACCGCCGCACGTCGGCCGTCATCGACCACGGCGGCGGCCGGAACTACGTCGTAGACTTTTTCCGCGTCTCCGGCGGCCGGCGTCAGGACTACGTCTACCACGGCGACAACGGTGGGTTCGCCGTTCACGGCCTGAGCCTGCAGCCTGCCCCGGCGGCAAAGCTGTACGATTTCCGCAACGTCCAAACCGCCGACGGCGCCGCCGTGTGGCGGACCGCGTGGAAGTGTGCCGCCGACATGACGTGTGTCGCGTGGAACGTGGGCCAAAGCGGCGAGCGCGCGTGGGTAGCCGATGGCTGGGGCCAGCGCGACTGGAAGAATTCGGATCTCGGCGCAACGATCCCGTACGTCGTCCGCCGCTGCGAAGGCGATGGCGCGCGGACGTTCATCTCGGTTTTCGAGGGCCACGCGGGGACCGAGCCGTTCGTCCGAGGCGTCCAGCCGGCGGACCCGTCCGGCACCCTGCTGGTCGAGACGGCGCTGGGCCGCGACTATGTGCTGTCGGCGCTCGACGCCGGTACGATGCAAGTGCCGACGTCTGCCGGCCGGCAACGCATCGACGCCCATTTCGCCGTCGTATCCGTCCAGGACCAACAGATCGCGTGGACGTTCGCCGTGGAAGACAAGCCGTCCGGCGACGCGCCGTGAGCACCGGCGGGAAAATCGGTGAAAGCACCACAGCAAGGCGGGCAGCGAGCAGAAGCAGCGGGAATCGCGGTCGCACGTCGGCGCCGCGACAACGACAGCGGCGGATGCGGCGCCGGCGATATCAGCACGATTTCACCTGGCTTCACCGCTGCTCGCCCTTTCTCAGGTCCGCCTCGGTGTATTCGGGTTCATCATCGCCGTACGCTCTTGCCAATTGCGTACGGCCAAACTGCTGCCAAGCTTGACGTTCCGCTTCGAAACGGAGGTAGCGCGCGTAATCCAGCAGTTGCGACTGCCGATCGTCCGGCAATTCTTCCAGGATCTGCGCAAGCGATTCTTGTGCTGTCATGTTTTCGACCCCTAGCGATGGTGCAACGAAAATCGACGCGGTGGATAACGATGGCTGCAACCGAGAATCCGGTTCTGGATGAATTGAGTGTATCACGCCGGGTCTCCGGAGAACAGTCCTGAAGAATCGCGGCATCCGTGTCCCGTAGGACTGGAGGCTAGCGAGCATACATCGGTCCAGCGGCGGATCGAGGCGGAACGGGCACAGGCCGGCACCGCAAGCGACGAACAAGGGCGAATCGAACCGACCGGTGATCTCCAGATGGCGGCGGCTCCGTCCCGGAACGCTTCTCGGCCCCCGACTGGTTTCTGGCCCCGCTGGACTTGACGAGCATGGCGGCAAACCTGGGCCGCGCGCCAATCGTAGCAGTAGCCGAGTCCGCCAGAAACTCGCGGCACGCGCTGGCTGTCTGCCACGGTCGAGACCGCTCGACGACGCAGCCGCCGTCCGACGTGCCGAGCGTCTGGCCGTGGCGTGAACCGAGCCGACGTTGGCAGGCCGAGCGGGGTGATCGATGCGGCACGGCTTACTGGTACACCGTCGGAGCAATGCCAATCTTGATCAAGGATGCTGAGGGTGTGTGAATCAGGCCTGCCGGAAACCGGCGCGAGACATCGGGTTTAGGGACGCAACGGGCCGACAGGCCGGGTCGCTCGGGCGACGTCGCTAGGCAGTTCCGCACTGCTGGGAACCGTGGAGACGCCATCGCGCATGGTGAGTCTGCGCGATTCCAAACAGTGCCACACACGCAGGGCCACGCCCGTCACGCGATCGCAGGGGCCGGTTCGATGACGGGCTCAATGAGCCGAGAACCTTGCGGTGGCGCAAGGCCCTTGATGCGCACCAACACGACCAACACGACCGGCACGCCTTCTTCACGCTGCTGCCGGTCAGCCAGTTCGCGGCTGATTTGGTTGAAGTTCGGCTCGCCGCCGCCTCCGCCTCCGCCTCCGCCGCTGGCGGCGGCGGAAAGGGTATTTCGCGTCGGGTTTCTGGGTGGATGGTGAAGCTCCCCTGGGGTGACCCCAGGGGCCTCAAACGCCCGGTTTTGCTGTCAGGTACATTTCCGCCGACGAAGGTCGGCGGCGAGGACCTCAGTACCGCTCATTCTTTCCGCCAACTTTCGCCGCCGCCACCGAGGCGACCGACGCCACGTCGACGGCCACCCGGAAGCCGACGTTTGCACGGGCTGATGCGGCGGGTAACGCCGAGCAACTCGCGTGAGCCGTGTTGATCCCGGCCCGTTGTCCGGCACAAGGCCGCGTGCTCGTCGTTCCTCTTGGCTGAGTTCCTTTCCTCCACCAGTTCCGCGGGTACTTGAGCAGCGCCGTTGTTCGCCGGTTTCGTTACTATTATGGACTCATCTGACTTCCTAAAGGCGTCATGTCAGTCTTACCATCGGTGATGTTCCGTGATCGTTCCCGCCTTAGCGTGAACATGCCACGTTATCCTTGGGAAACCGGTAGGATTTGCCGTTTCTCGCGTCTGGAGTTTCCACTCATGCGCAGGTTCTTCGACTCCGTCGCGTCGGGCGTCGACTCCCGTTAACGTCGCCGCCCGTGTGGCCTTCCCCCTGACAGGACAAGGCCGGCACGCGAAAGTGGTGATTTCGGAGCTCAATGGCTGGCCTGCGTGTACTCCTTGCCTATGCCACACCCAGGGCGTTACAGATCGAACCCCGGAAATCCTCATCAGACCAATGATCGAACGGCGGCAATAGGGGCACGGTCGTTGAGCAATCGTTGTCCATGGCCGAGGTCCTTTTATTCTTGCCTCGTGTAAGGTTTTGCTTCTGGACGCGAATCATCAATTGGACCTAGCCGAATTGCTCGAATCACGCAAACCGTGTGTACTGGTTCGGGGCATCGTCGATCGGAAGAACGTGAGGGGCACGCAGATGTGCGATTCACCAGCAAAAAGAACGACCGCTCGCGCGAACAGCGAATGTCCGAGCGATGAGGACCTGCAGGGCCTACTTGCCCTACATGTTCGGCCGGGGCTGTACGCCGCTCTCGTCCCGCACCTTGACCGATGCAGATCTTGTCAGAATCGGATCCGGCGGTTGGCAGGAAACGACGAGTTTTGGGCCAAGGTTACGCAGCACCTACGTCAAGACGGAGAAGGGCCTTCATCCGGCCTACGCTGAGGGTACTCCAGACTTCGGGACAGCTCCGTCAGGCCATACTCCTCGACAACACGGCCAATGGCGATCTGTGCCGCGACGTCCAACGTCATGCCAGGATCGCGAGAAGGTAATCCCCGCGCAGTGGTGTAAGACCGGACGGGAATGGCCGCCTCGCAGGCGTCGGCGGACCAGTCGAGCGTCGCGAAGAATTGCGCCACCTTGGTCCACGACGCGGTCTGGCCGGCGAGTTCGGCGTACGAAACCACCAGCGAGTTTCTTCGCCCTCTCAATTCTTCCGTGGCCACGTACGTCTCGATACACCATTTGTTCGCCAGCCTCTCGACGAGGCCCTGGGCTTGGGCGATCGTCTTCTCGAACGGGGCGAGCCAATCGCGCATCAGGGCTTCCTGCGACAGCACGTCCGTCTTGTTCCAATCGAACCGCCAGCCCTCGCGGATTTTGGCCAACTGAGAGTGAATCACGTGACTTGGGTGACGGAGGACCAGCACAATCGCCGTTCGTGGCCAGTTCTCTGCCAGGTAGCCGAGAAACAAGTTGGCGCGGATTTCCTTGATCACTCGATGCCGGAAGATTCCGGGACGGGCCTGCATCTCGGACCAGAAACTCCGGACTTGCCCCCGCAGAATGCGCTCCATCTGACCGAAGTGGTAGTCCAGCGGACCGGAGTTGGTAGGAAGATAGAGTTGGTAATTGCGCTTCAGGCGTGCTGGGAACCCCCTTGGCCGCGACATTGCAAAGCCGCCGTGACGGTCCACGAGAAAGGGCTCAAAGATGATCCGGCTATTCGTCGCTCGGGCGACGACATCCCCGATCCATGTGGTCCCACTGCGCGCCGTCCCGGCCACCACGATCGTGTCGTCGGGTGATTCTCCCAGATCCACATACCCGGGCCAAACAAAGCGAGCGGCCCGGCGAGCGTGAAACCAGACTCGCATGAACGACACTTCAATGCTTCCTCCCAATGACCAGAAACACCTTGGACACGATCCAAAGCCATGGGCACCGCTGGATAGCCGCCGCCCCCCAGCGGTAGATCCTGCGGGGCCCGAACGTCGCCAGCCGGATATCGGCAGGCAGCACGTAGCGGTGCTCGAACCCCCCGGCGCGAAGCAGGCGATTGAGTGAAAAGTAGGTCGGAGCGTAGCTTGCGTCGCGGTAGTCCACGCCGCGTCGCGTGCAACGCAAGTAGACGTTAGCCAGGGGAAGCGGCAGGTAGCTCAACAGCGGCAGGCGATAATGGACTTCGATCGGCCAGAGCTTATTCGGGACCAGCATGAACAGTACCCCTTGCGGTCCCATGCAGGTTCGGATCTTCGCCAACGACAATCGTTGATTCGGGAGGTGCTCGAACACGTTGTCGAGAACCACCAGATCGAAGCTATCCACGTCGTCCAAGTCTTCGACCGCTACGGCGCGCATCGCCAGATTCATGCGGCCGGCCGTTGCCGCCAGTTCAGACGCGTGACGGTAGAGCGGTTGGCTGGGCTCGATTCCGACGACATGCGCGCACCTCTTAGCCAGCTCCAATGTCGTATGCCCGTAACCGCACCCCACGTCCAATACCCGCAGTTCCTCGACCGGACAAGCAAGAAACGGACGGCACGTGTCAAGTATCAACTTCGCAAAGTCGGCCGCCCGCGGGGCACGGCCGGCAAGCATTGGCCGCCGAGCGCGGTCGTAGGACGGACGATCATGGGAACTTTCCATCGTAATGGGCGCCTTTGATGGTACTCGGTTTGCAGTAGCACTCGATACACGATGGCGGGCGGTAGCCAGAGGAGCAACTGCTCGGCCCACATCCGCAACCGTGAGGGGAAGTCCATTTCCGCTCGCCAAAACTGTTTTTTCACGCAGAGCACACCCTGGATGCATTCCCGCAGTCGCTTCGCTTTCGTCTGGTCGGGATGAACGCGGTACTTCAGGAGCGCATCGGGATGGTTGGCGAAGTGGGCCTGGTGTTTTGCCAGCCGGCTCCAGAGTTCGTAATCCTCGATGGGGTACCCCGTTTCGCGGTAGCCTCCCACGCGCAGCAGCGGCTCCCGGCGAAGCATGACGCTCGGATGACAGAGGGGCACCACACGCTTCATCGCCCCCACGATCCGCTGATGGTCTAGCGGGAACCGGCGATATCCGAGGCTCGCTCCATTCTGGTTGATCACCGTCACTTGGCTGCCCAGCACGTCGACCTCCGGATGCTTGTGCAGAAACGCGATCTGTTTCTCGAAACGGCACAGATCCGAAATATCGTCCGCATCCATGATCGCAACGTAACTGCCGCGGACGCAATCCAAGCCGCGGTTCTTCTGCTGCACCAGCGACGTCCGCCGTTCGTTGAGCAGATAGCGAATACGAGCGTCGTCACATTGCTTGACAATCTGCTGGCCGGGCGACGACGAAGGGTCCTCGACGATGATCAACTCGAAGTTCCCGAGCGATTGGTTCAGCACGCTTTCCAGCGCCTGCTGCAGGAGTGGAGGCTTCGGCTCATACACTGCCATCACGACGGAAATCAGGGGCTGCATTTCAACCTCCGTAAAGTCTATGACCGCCGGGCTTGGGCTCCTGGAAGCACGGCGTCATGCGGTTCGACCTTCGGTTGGAGAGCAGCGTCCTTCGGCTCCCGACGGATATGTTTCAGCGCCGCTTGCAGCGCAGATTGGTCCACCCGATACGTGGAAAAGTGGCGTTCGCTGCGTAACATCGCGAAAACCTCCGGGTGCTCGGTCACCCACCCTTTGACGTTCACGTAGTGTGCGTCGTTGTCCCACCTTACGACGTTGAGCAAGGTCGCGCCGGACCTACTCAGGTATCCCAGCAGATCCTCGAACGATCTGACCCGCTGTGGACGGTAGACCCGCAACTGTCGGCGCGAACCGAAGAACGGATAGTAGCGGTAGTTGCAGGCACAGATGCAAGTCTCCGACGGCGGCGCGCCGGCCAATTCGGAGAATAAGGACGTGTCGAACATGCGGTCGTAGTGGGCAGCAAAGCCCGCATGCCAACTCTGCGAGAGCCAGCAGGTGGCCAGCCCAAATCCGATCAGGCCGCCTCCGACCGTCACCCAGTTGGGCGGAAAATGCCAGCGGGAACGCATCCTCCGAATCACCACCGCAGCCAGCACGATATCCAGCCCGATAATCGACGCAAAGAGCAGATCTCCCGGCAGGTCCCGGATCAAGGGGCTCGTCAACTGCCAGACAGCCAATCCTGCGAAACAGCCCGCCATCGCGATTGACGGCCACTTCCGTGCGTTGATAGTGACCCTGCGAATACCAGTTCGACTCGCAACCAAGGGACGTCGCACCCAGACTTGCCGCTCTGGCTTCAAACTTCCCTCGGGTCGGCCTTCGTCTATGGCTGCCTCGCTGTGTGGAGAAGCCAAGCCGCGCCGGCGTCCAATTCGTGCAAGAAGCCCAGCCAGATCGTCGCTCGCGACGACCAAGGCAACGAGTGCCAAAGTCACAAAACACAGACCAAATCGCACCGGCGAGTATCCCCACCTCGCCATGTTCAGGGTCCCGGGCAGCGTTTCGACAGCGTAGGGCGTAATCCCCCAGATCACTGCGCAAACGCCGATTAAGACCACCAGACTGATCCGAAAAACGCCAGTCAACGATCCCTTCGACCGCTTGACACGCAGATAGCCGGACACGAGCAGCCAGCAAGCGATGCCGGGGAAAACAGAAAGGATTGCCACGCAGTGAGCCGGGCCGGTCATCTTCCACAGGCCGGCAGCCACCAGGGGATACGCTTCCGGGTTGTTGGTTCCCAACAGGCTGCTGCGCCAAATCGATTCTCCGCGGTCGGCGGTGAGCAAGTCGGCGCGCTCGGTGAATCCCTTCGGGTACAGAGGCAGCCCCGTAACGGCTGCGTTGCGTCCATAGTAATATCCCGCGAACACGATCACAGAAACCAAACCTGCGCCGGCTAATCGCAAGGCGGCGCCACGTCCGCGGAGTGCAGAGGCCAAGACGAAGACCACGCCGCCTGCGGCGGCCGCATAACCGAGCGCGTAGTATTTGACACCGCACAGCAAACCCAGGCTCATCGCAGCCAGCACCAAATCGCCCACGCCCATTCGTCGCACGTAACGCAGCCCATACGCCACCGTCGCCACGAAAAAAGCTGCCACGGGCAAGTCGTTTCCGGCGTCCAGCGTCTGACGCATTACCACATAGTGCGAGACCACGAGCAATGCGCCGGCATGTCGAATTAGCAAACTAACCTGCAACTCATCCAGCAACAAAATCAACGAGCCGACCAGGATCACGATCGCGGGGAAATTGTTCAGCGAGATGAGGAAGTCGCCGGAAAAAGGCGCCACCATCCAAAGTCCGATCAATTCGTTGTTGGCCGGCTCGTACCACCGCGGAGACGCGGGCGCGTATAAACTTTCCGCGGCCAGCCAATGGTTAACGAGTGGGATATGGTACATTAACGAGTCCCAATCTGTAGGAAACTGAAGGACCCCGCCCTCGATCACATGCCCCAGGAGGAGCGCGAACAGCACGCCCCAAACACACAATATCCACCGCTCCAGCCGGACACGCCGCGATCCGGCCGCCTCGCCGTTGTCCATGCATCCGTCAGCCTCCCTCGCGCTCGGCGAGTGTCGCTCTTCCGTGCTCGCGCTCGACGCGGGTCTCCCGACCCTGCCGGCGTCCGCGATCGAAGGTCGCCCAGACCGCTCCAGCGCCCCAACCGTTCCAAATCGTCGGTTTCCCAACAAACCCAAACCAGCCACTGACAGCAAGGCAACCGAAGCCAAGAGCGTTACGGGCGATAGCACGCTGAAAGCACCTAGTCCGATCGCCACCGCGACGACCGCGCCGTAGGCCAGCACGCCGGTGTGGAGCATCCTGTACAGGGATCGCTCGCCGGGCAACAGCCACCCAGCGGCTCGCCACGCGGCGGCCAGCAGCAGCAGATTGACTGCCAGCCAAACAGGTGCAACCAACGCGTCCCGAATTTCCATAACTCCCTCAAGCCGCAGTGCTGTCCAACCCTACGCCTTTCGCCTACTTCCGGATCCAATCCTGCTCGCTGTACCTTGAGTCCCCATTCCCTATCGTCGCTTGCGCATCTTCGGCAGTTGTGGGACAACTTTCGGTGCGTTCGACGCCTTGATGGGTTTCGGCTCCGTGGGCTCGACCGGCCTGTTCCGCCGCCAGCGCCAGTACACGAAATAACCGATCGCGCTCAGACCCAGCATGTTCACCCCCAACCACACCAGCCACAGGGACGTCGTCCCCTGGCCGGACGCAGGCAACGGAAGATCATCCGCCGTGATGCTGAACTCCGTAAATCGGACGTCGAGGTTCATCGGGGCCATCCCCGTGACTCCGGCGATACGGCACATCTGAACGTCCTCCGTGCCGAACTCCATCTGTTTGACTTCACGAAAAGCAACCTCGTTGCCTTCGGCGATGGAGAACCGGACCTGCGATCCGGTGCGCGTGATCCGCAGCCTCCCGGCTTTGGCGGACGTGGGGAGGAACTCGTGCTTGTGCTCGCGCTTGCCGCCAACACTCCGTTCGTCATCAGCCACAAAGACCTCCCCCCGCTCCGGATGATTGAACCAGGCCAGCGTGGCAGCGTTCGCTTCGGGTGGGGTTTTGACCAGCCGCAGCGTCACTCCGTTGCCAAACCCAATGCGGGGCTTGGGTGCCTCTAGAATTTCGAACGTCGTCGTCACCTCGAAATCCCCGCGGATCGCAAACCGAGTCTGGCAACCCACCGGCTCCAGACGCTGATCGGCCTTAGTCTGCCTGATGCGCAGGCCGGCTTTTTCGAGGGCGACAAACTGGTGGACCTGCTTGCCTACCAGGCACAGGACGCGCCGGTCCAATTGGCCATTGCAGAAGTCCTGGACGAAGGTCTCGGCCCCTGGTGAGGGTCTCGGCAGACTCAGGAGCAACAGCAATATGGCAGCGTTTCTCGAAACCCATGTGCGCGCCCACGCGGCGTTGTCCTTAGGCATGGCTGCTCCTTTACCCGTAGTCATCGGACGGCTTCTTGACTTTATTGCACCACCTCTCCCCCGTTGGGTGTCAGCATGGCATCCATCCGCACCCATGACGTCCCAAAGGCGAGACTTCGAACCGAGCCGTCGGCGAACAGGAAATTCACGCCGCCCAGGTGCGCGGCGCCCCAATTTCCTTTGAAGTCGATGCCGACGCCGTCAGGCAGGACCCGCAGCCCGGCCCGTGCCGTGCCTGCGGACCCGCCGCTGAAAAACGGCTCATCCCAGTACCATGTGGTCGGCCTATGCACCTCGCGGTCGAGTGCCTTTTCGCCGATTAAGATCGTGGTCGATGTTCCATCGGTGAATTGCGCCAGGGAGAAGCAAGACGGCCGTTTCGGAATCACCCGGCCATTCGCCGCATAGTCGGTCTTGCCCCACGGCCAACCGCCACCATCGTAATTGCCGTAGGCATCGTTTTGCACGGTTTGCGGTTTGAAGCGCCCGCGGCTCGGACATACGTAGGTTCCCACCGATTCCGTCCACTCGCGATCCTCGTACATGGGCTGCTGCTCCAGGTATGGCAAGATCGCAAACGCCCAACAGCCCGGCTGGTCGGGAGGCGCCTTCGCCGGATCACCGACGCCCCAGTGATAGGTTGTGGCGGTGGCGAAATCGGTTGTACAGATCTGCACCGGCGTTCCGCCAGCTGACGGTATCGTTTCGACCCCCACGGCGCCCCCGTTGCTCGGCAACGTGCCCCGCGCATCGTGGTGGCCTTGCAGCGCGATGCCGATCTCTCTGAGATTGTTAACACACGCCATGCGTCGCGACGCTTCGCGCCCCGCTTGCACAGCCGGCAGCAGCAGATTGAGCAATAGCGAGATGGCGAACATAACGACCAGCAACTCGATCAGGGTCATTCCCCGTTCCAGCCGACGAATTCCTTCCGTTTTTTGAACGTCGAGAGGATTCATGTCTTGTCACGCCTCACGTCTTCCTGCGAGGCAGCGCATTCGATCAAAGGCCACCCCATGTCTAGCCGCATCCGGTTCGCTTGTTCCAGCGTGATGTGGTAGATGTAAATTGAATACCCCGCGGTCGCCACAGGTTCAAAACTGAGAAAGTACGCGTATTCCTTGGTGCGCGTGTGCAACTTGTTTACGCTGAGCGCGTACCACCCCGGTTGGGGGCCTACTTTTCCTGCATGCAACGTTGTCGCAAATCCGGAATCGAGACCTACTGGCGGGGACGTATGCGGAATACCAAAATCAGCAGGATCGACCAGCGGGACGTAGTAAGCCACGCCCAGCGGCATCGCGTCGGGATGCTCGTCGCACCAGCGTTTCAAGTACAACAGATCTTGTCCCCAATCAATGTTGCTGTTATCCAAGTGGTGATGGCCACCCATCGGTCCGCCGACCAACTCATTGAAGTATGATAAGCCGTGTGGGTAGTAGTACAAACTGCTGCCGACTGACCAAGCCGACGTGGCGAAAATCGCGAAAACTACCTTGCTGTGACCCAATCGGAACGCGAGAGCAATCCTGCTGATCCAAATGAACAGGAAAGGAAGAGCTGGGAGTGCATACCGAACGTGGTGATTGAATCCTGTTTGCGAACTCACTAACGCAAGGACCGAGATAGCGGGTGCTACCAGAGTCAGTTCGTCGCGCAGCGATGTCGAGTAGCCACGCCCGAGCACGACCAGACCGCCTGCCAAAACAGCCAAGATCCAGGTCCCGACGGGCTCTTTAATAGCGATAGCGAAAATATAGTAGTACCACCAACCATGTCTACGCCATTCTCCCCGCAAGTACGACCAAGCGTCAGCCTCGAAGTCGAACTTCTGCCGATCAATGCCCTGCAAGTAGTTTGCTGGAAGGGGCACGGCGAGGCCATTGGCCCACGAATTGGAGAAGCGGTTCCCCACCTTCGAGGGCAATGTGGTGTCCTCACTTGGGATGCGTCGCAGCATTCTGCTGACGAACCGGATGCTTCCCAACCTCGTGCAGGTGCCTTCGAAACCATAACCGAGATTGATTACAAATACAGCAAGCCCAAAAATAAGGATTAGCTGTCTAAGTTCGCCGATCAAGCCGCGTGCGCTCCGAAGTCGCACTTCAACCACGCGCCAAGCAACCCATAACACAGGCCAAAGCGCAAATAGGATAAGCCAAGTGAACTTTGTCAACTCCGCCAATCCCAGCATCACGCCGACCCCAATAGCCCTCGTGGCGGTTGGCGTCCGTAGCCAACCCCAAAACAAGTAGCATGCCGCAGTCCCTAGCGCAGCCGCCCCCGCGTCTGGTGTGATAAGTTGGGCGTTTCCGAGTATCCCGGGACTAAAACACCAAAGCGTCGCTGCAAGCAATCCGGCCTCAGAACCATACAAACGTGATGCCCATCGGAAGCAAATCCATGCGCCAACGATTCCGAACGGAACACATGCCCAGCGCGACACCGTGAAGTACCACAGGACCCGCTGGCCTTGTTGGCTAACCAATCGCACCGCGCATTCCCATTCCAGGCGGAGTTCAGGATTATCCGCAACGCCAGGCCAGTTGTCGAGCTTGATGCCCGAGAACATGACCGGCAGAGTCGCGACCATCCGAACCAGCGGCGGATTCACGCGGTACAGGTCGAAATCACCGAAGTACCAGTGACTTAGGCCCGCAGGGAGATGTCCCCATTCATCCCAAACGGGAGCATTCTTGGCGGAACTCCAAAGCAAGAGGCCAGCGTGCGCGCCAATGACCGCGATCGCCAGCAACACCACGACGCGTGTCCGTGGGCGTTCTCCTTCGATCACTTCCCTGCAACGGCACGCCCCGATACACCCTTGCAGCGACGAGTAATGGCGTCGACGAGCGTCCATAAGAAATCCGACGCAGAACACCAAGTTAGAGTTTGCACCTCAGCCTTGCCAAGGCGGAAATCACCTGCCACGAAACCGTCTCACCCCACGTTGTCATCGGATACCGTCTTGTCATTCTCAACGTTGTGTCACGTGGGCAAAAGTCGCACTCGGCGTTGCGCACATCTGACCGTGTCAACCGTTGCGATCGCAGACCCGGCTTGCGAAATCCGTTTCTTGCCCGTCGTTGCCAAAACCCATTGAAGCGACGGATGGGAGGCTCTGACAACCTTCGGAGCACTCCTGGGTTTCTCTCGTCGTGACCCAATAGGCGTTCGTCATCACGCGGCACTCTCCCCCGAATGCCGGCGAAATAACCCACAAGCTTCCTTCACTTTGAAACCTGCACAGTCCCGATCCACTGACCACGTATCTGCAATCCATGTCCCCAGGCGGAGGAGTTGCCGCCTCTGTCTTCCAAATAGAAACATAGTCACAGTCGGTTGTGCAAGCGGCAAGAAGAACACCTACGCTTGGCAGCAGAACGCAGAGGACGGTTCCACACCTTATTAGACGACACTTGTCGAATGCGAACATCTGACTCCCCTCCCATAGAAAACCGAGGAAATACCCAAGGACCACAACTACTTACCACGAACCATTGAGTAGGCCGCAAGTATCGAAACGACAACAACCAACGTCGCGCAAAGACCGACGGCGAACAACCGGCCCCCCCCGATCCCGTCGCCGCGTGGCGAGACGCCTCGGCGGACTCCGCTTTCAAGCTCCTCCAGGCTTGGCACGCCAATCAGATCAGGGTTTGTCACGGCTTGCGCGACCCCATCGGCTCCCACGTGGAACATTCGCAATCCCCCGTGATCTGTATTGAGATCTCGGCCCTCCGGCTTTGAATCAGGTGCGACACCGTTATTCACCCCCCTTCCGGTGCTATCCAGAACCTGCGCGCCCGGCGGAAACGTGAGGTCGAACTCCGAATCTGGCAGGGTGATGTTGACTTCTGAACTAATAACCGTGGCCTTGACGGACTTGGTGAGCGTCCCATCCCCTGCAAAGTACATCACTTCATGCCATCCCGTTGGCACGGGGGCGACAATTTCCTGACCATAATCAAGCTCCAGTTGATACCACACTTTTCCCTCGTATTCCTTGGCATAGCGACGGATGCAGTACTGCTGATTGGGGTCGAGCCACAGACTCTCCGTCACTGTTGGCGTGGAAGAGTCCAGCCGTCGGAGGATCACGCACGGCTTCCCGTCGGCTTCGCCCCGATCCTTGGAAACCGTGAAGCCTTCCAAGGCGCGCGGCGACAGCAGGAATGGGCGGAAATGGAATGTTACGGGGCGAAGATCGCTCATCCTCCCTAAAAAGCTCTGTTCAAGCGGCTTGTACTTCGAAACCGAGCCGCTACGTGGAACAAAGGAGGTATCTCGTTTCGTGTATTCTTTAGCTTTCACACCATCACTTACGAAAATCGACTCCTTGCGAATCCAATCCCCTGTCTGTCCGTTCTTGGCCGGCTCGGTGCTACAAAACCGATACTTTCCGTCCTGAACCGCAAGCAGTTGCTCATATTCATGCGCAACTGGAACCAGGGTCTTTCTATCGGTCCCATCGAATGGAGAACAGGCTTTGGGGCTAGTGGCCAGGATTCGGCTCACTTTCCATCTCAGTCGAAAAGAAACCACGTTCTCTTGCCGCTCACGCCACGTGCGTTCAATAACTGACATCGCGCTCTCGTCTCCCGCGAACAGCTTGTCGCAGCCAAGAGCGATGGTTACGGCCACGTAGAATGGAATCAACCTACGAAACGATTGTTTTCGCGGACTATTCATCATTTTTCTCCTGTACTAATGATGTTACCTTTGAGTCTCCTTGTGTGAAACTCGTGTCATACCGCGACAACCAATTTCACGCTCCCAACAGCCTAGCTGGTCATCGGGACGCGACAAGGCTCGCGGTCTCATTCCGAGACCATAGTTGCACCTCTTTCGTCCGCGATCCCGTACCACCTCGCCGGAACTCGTAATTCTGACACATTCTTCCCTTCCACGCGTACAGAAAAGAGCAGTTCGCCTTGATGATCTCCCTCCCCAGCTACGGAAACCCTCACACGACAATGCACCTCGCTATCATTTTTTTCCAAGCCAACCACCGAGAGGTTTTTGTCGTTGCTGCGCCCAAAGAAAATGTCAAACGCTTTATCTCCGCGCGACTGGAACTGCAGCACACGCTCAACGACTTGCCCTACGCGCGTGGCTGGGAGCCCCACTGAACCTGGAACAGAGTAGACCTCTGGAAAAACGCGTCCTCGCACAGGAATCTCGAACGGAACGGCTTCGATGCCACCAACAAGCATCGCCTTCAGTTGCACGGCAGCTGCGAATTCCCCAACGGGCACGGAGTCGTGTACTCTTGCCCGCAACAGGAACCTGCCGCCCTCACCAGCCCGTGCGACTCGCTCCAGTATGACATCGGCCAGCGGCGGATCGACCGCAGCCGTAAGCGATGTAATGGGATGCAGACATGTGACGTCGACTGCTCGCTCGGGCAAGGGTTGTCCGCGAACAAAACCTTCGCTGCAGTCCACTAAAGCTGGCGATATTTGGAACAGTTTTCGCACCGTTCCCCGCAGACGCCAGGGGCCGCCTCCAAGGCGAGTCTTTGACGGTTCCCCCGATGCAGACACGAACGGCGTAAGATCGGCGTCGAAGGGCCAGGTTTGAGCAGACCCGTCTGCAGGACCTTTAGTCAGATCCAGTTTCAACTCAAGCTCACGGGTTGCGTCTGCAGGAAGAACTATCGCCTCGTTCGTCATCTGCACGCATCCACACGAGGTGACGATCTTGTGAAGTGTAACCTCGCCGTTGCTTATGTTCCGGATCCGAAGACTCCATCGGAAGTCCACGGTTGCCCACTGATCACCAAGGTCCAAGCTGCCGACGTCCACGTCAATTAGGGGTTCCGTTGTTGAGTCAACCCAGGCAATCAGCAAGCCGACGCCAAGAAAGACGGAAGCCACGGAGAACCCACCGAGTAGGAACTGGATAAAGCGTACTCGAGACGCATTACCAATGGTCGCCAGCCACGACGTCCGATTCATCTTCGCACCTACGTACAACTCGGTTCTTGATCAGCCGTACTGCATCTTCACATTCGCCGCCGTCGTCGAACCCTCCTAGACTTATTGGGACTGAGATCGGGAATCAAACAGACCGCGGGCGTCCACTTCCCACACGCCACCGGATGGATCAGGGGCGCCTATGCGATTCGCATGAATGGCACGCGCGGCCGCGAGAAAGAGCGATGGCAAGACGCGCAGGATCCGCCATTTCGTTCCACCGTTGCAGGCACGGGTATACGGCGTATTCGACGCCGCGGTCCATCGCGCAGGATCCGCCATTTCGTTCCACCGTTGCAGGTGCTTTCCGACGACTTCGAGCGAGCGGCGCCACGCGGACACCTCGAAACTGAACGCTTCGCAAGCCTTCTTTAGGGCCAAGATCGAGACGCCGTGTGGGTCCCCTTTTAGGGATTCGTGACAGGATCCGAGCGAATACCGCCGACCGCTCAACTCGCAGATTACGTACAAACAATTGCGCCCGCAGTCGGCGTTCGGGGCGATTTGATCGCCGTTCCCCGCGATGGTTGCCGATGCGCGAATCGCGTCCTCGGCAGTGTGGTACGTTGCCACTACCGTGCCATTTCGTACACGCACCAACAACGGCGTTCGCACACGCCATTCGCGGCCCTCCACCAGCCGTCCGCGTAGAGCATTGCACGCAGGGACTGAATCCTGAGTGGCAGCCGGAGGAACTTCGATGAGGGCCCGTTTGCCGCTCCCCCTACTGTCATCGCGCGCTGAGGCCCAAGATGACAGCACCGAATGGCACTCGGAGCAGTCCGCCCGGTAGAGGAGGACCATCCAATCGCCTCGCACCAGCCTGCGACCAACGTCGATGAACCTCGCGAGTTTGAACGGTTGCCCCGGCATCCGCTCTGGTTCAATCACGATCACGTTCCCAAAACGGGGACCGATGGCCGCAAGCACGTTGGACTCCGGGACGCTAACCCCGCCGAGTCCCACAGCCAGCGCCACGGCCAGCCAAATCCCTGCGAAGCATGTCATCTTTGCCCACCTTTGGGTTGGCGAACCAGGACGGAAATCCCTTGCCCTAACGGCTGTCGGACCGGAAGATCGTTTCACACATGCGACGCACCGCGGACGAGAGCACCACAGGGCGAGCACTGCCAAAAGATCGATCGACAAGGCGACCCCAGGACTGGTCGATACGCGTCCGAAGCAGCCGCAGGACGGTTCACCGGCGACGGCCTTTGTGGCGGCAACCAAGGCGAAGAGAGAGAACGTGGCGAGGGCGGCCCAGCAAGCCCACCGTCGCCAGAATCCGGATGCGAGCCAGAATGCCAGAAGGACTTCGAACTG
>Ga0351863_10127_pt1 | contig 29443 bp, 27 predicted proteins | sample TotcelHFGM3001L8_FD_206777 | JGI IMG/M metagenome (GOLD analysis project Ga0351863, IMG submission 206777) | Enriched cells from coal bed in the Powder River Basin, Montana, United States - Total cells FGM rep2 HSBNCT.FGM.300.1.L8 ... | reverse complement strand
AGATCGAACCGCCTTCGTCTGCACGCTTCTGCCTGGGCATGTTATCTCCCCGTGGAACGCCTGTCATGGCGAGTTCAACCGACATTCTATCCAACGCCTTCACCGCCGTAAAGACCCCCGTCCCCTTTTCCTCTCCGGTAAAAGCAGACTAGACTCGCTGGAATCGCGCACCCGGTAGTTGCAAATTAAACTCGCTGGACTAGCGCACCGAAGTGTGATCGCCGCCTTCGAGTGCCCGAACAGTATTGGCACGGGGGTCATTCATATCAACTGCCCCGTCCCCCTTGCATTCCCCACAACTCTCGGCGTCCGTTTTCCTCGAGAGACGGAAGACGTGGTCGAACAATATCAGGCTTCCAAGGAAGCAAATCATGGATAGCAGAAACACTCTTGAGGCCATATCTCGGGGGCCGTGTACCACGCCAAACGACTTACCCGTCAGAAACGCAATTTGAGCCCACGCCACGAACGAAGCAAAGGCAATGAGGCTAATCAGGAACTTGATTAGTCTGTTCCGGCTTGAGTCGAGGCACATGGCCAAAAGAAGGCACCATTGACTGGCTACAGCAACAACGACGGTTACTTTTCCTGCGCCTCCGGCCGAAGCCACCCAAATCGAATCACTCGCTACACAAACGATGGCAGCGAGCGCACTGGCGAAAGCGATGATCACGTGAGGCATCTCACCCTCCAAGCGAGCGAAGCAAGATCTAGGACGCTTCTATGCCCGGGTAAAAGTGGTTTAGTGGCCACGTTTCGTGGAATTGATGAGGATCATATATCTCTGGGCTGTTTGTTGACCAAGGATCAAGAACAACGTCCGGAAATGGGGACTTGCCTGTCTCGGGGTCCTTGTCGTCTTTGAAGGTCAGGGTCATAAATGAATGGAGTGGGTGAATTGGAACAAACATCTCCAATCCTCCCGTCTCACTCTCAAAGTGCGGTAAGAAGGCGTAGCTCTCCCACCATCCGAATTTCGGGACGTTGTAGTGGATTCGGAGACTCCACTTTGTCCCCTTGAGCGCATTCTGTATTCCAGACTCCTCGCTCAAGAGCTTCACCCACTCGGTACACTTGTTGCCGAGGGACGTGGTGTTCCCCAGCCATCCGCCATGAGACTTTCTGTTCCTGTTTACAGCGGTTACGTATGCAGTCGCGATCGCTTCTGAGGCGACTCTGCCGCTTGTGAATTCATTGCTCGTGATACTGCCTTGCGTCAGACGGGCCTCAAGCAGTTTGTCGAGGTGATTCGCGATGGCGGATGCAGTTGCCGCCTGGCTGTTCCCCCGAGTCGGTATCAGACCAATAAACCCAAAGTAAGTTCCGGCCCCTAATAGGTTTCCACCGATGCCGTATGCGGCGTAGCCCACAAGATTGCGCAGTAGAGCGCCTGCGCTAAAGCCTGCGCTCGTCACAACAGTATCGTGAGATCGTCGAGCGTACATCATGCCGGCAAACGCTCCGATGACGCTTATGATCGAACCAAGGAACTTCCCGCTTGGATCGGTGCCCCGGATCGGATCCCCATGCACATACAAATACTTGTGCAGGCTCAGTGGATCATTGAGATTCCCAAAGAACGGATCCACGCGATTGAACCTACCGGTGGCCAGGTCGTAGTACCGCGCCCGCAGGTACTGCATCTGCAGACGCTGGTCGAATTGTTCGCCGGAGTACAGGAGGGTGGTGAGGGCATCGGTCGGATAGAAGCCGATCGCGTTGCCGTAGGCGTCGTACGCGAAAGCTTGGCCCGCAATCACGCAACCCGCTCCGTTGAGCAAGGCTCGCGTACTGCCGTGGCCATCGTAGAGCAAGTGGTACACCGGGCCGGCCGCTTCGGCTTGCGAGATCACGTCCAGGCCGAGGGTGTAGGACCGAATGAGTTGCTGGATCTGCTCGGCGACCGCGATCTCCGCCAGGACTTGGGCGTAGCCGGTCGGGTTGTGGCGATCGACCAGATAGAGCACCTTGTCGGTGCCTTCTACCTTGCTGATTCGGATGCCGGTCGCATCGTACTCGTATTCGACCGTGGTCGGGGCGACTGGACCATCGCCGTCGGAATCGATCACGGCGCCGGACATGCGGTTCTGGAGATTGTAGTCGTACTGCGTGTCGCTCAGCCTTGTGCCCGTCTCCGGGCCGGTGTCGGCGCCCTGCCAGACTGTCTTGCGGGTCTGCATCGTCCAGTCGCCGCCGATGCCGGTGCCGGGATCGGCGTTCGGGCCGTACTCGTACAGCGTTGTTTGCTGCGCGGCGCGCGTGCCGTCCGCGGCAATGCTCTCGACCAACTCGGTCAACAGGCGATCGTTAGCGTCGTAGCTGTACGTGATCGCCCGGTCGGGCACTAGCTCGGCACCAGTTCGGTAGGCCGCCAGTTGCGTGAGTGTCTCGCCTTCGACGAGGATCTCCTCGTTGGGCGTCGCGTCGGTCAGCTTCTCCAGGCGGTTGCCGACGAGGTCGAAGATGTAATCCGTGGCATAGTCCAGGTCTGTGCCCGGACCGTCGTAGATTTCGCGAGTCAAACGGCCCACATCGTCGTAGAACCAGTCGATGCGGGTTTCGGCGATTTCAGACGGGGCGACGATCCCGTTCTCGTCGGCGTCCTGCCAGATCTTCTCGGTCACGCCGGCTCGGCGACCATCCGCGAGCAGGTCGTAATCGTACTGGGCGAGCAGCGTGTCGATCGTCGCTTCGTACGTGCCGTTGGCGTTCTCGTCGCGGAAGTGACGGAGCAGTTCGAGACGGTTCAAGGCGTCGTAGTCATAATCCGCGATCACGCCGTTAAGGCCGCGCACCTGGTCCAGGTTGCCGAGCAGGTCGTACACGTAGTCGGTGACTTCGGGCTGGAAGCCCGGCGTGTCCGGGTCGACGTCCACGCGCTCGCCGTTGCGCCAGTGGACCGCCACGGCGTCCAAGCGGCCCAGGGCGTCGTACAGGTAGTGCGTGTCGGTGACGGTGACGGTCACGAGCGCGGCGGGATCGCCGACCTGGGCCGTGGCCTCGGACCGGGTGCGGCGGCCGGTGGCGGGATCGTACTGGTAGTGGATTGTGCCTTCGGGCGTGGCGATCGTGACGATCCGGCCTTGGGCGTCGTAGGTGGTCGTTTCGAAGCGGTGAGGTGTCAGCTCGCCGGGCATCGTGTCTCGGAGAGCCACGGCTACGTGGGTCTGACGGCCGAAGGCGTCGTAGGTGTAGGTCCAGAGTTCGTCGGGATTGACCGTGAACGGCGCACCGTCCTCCTGATCGGCTCGCCAGGTCTGATACCCGGCCAGCGACTCGAAGTACCGTTTCGCGATCAGCCGTCCTGCATCGCCCACGTCCACACCATCGTCCGTATCGTACTGCAATGCCGTTACGACGCCCTCGAAGGATACGTGCAGCGTTTGCTGCCCGAAGTCATTGTACTCGAAACGCTCGGTGAAAGCATCCGTCGAAACCGTGGCGTCATCCGACGTGCCGGCGATCCCGTCCGGGCCGAAGCCCAGCGGTAGCGTGCGGGTGAGCTGGCGGCCTTGGGCGTCGAAGGTGAACCAGGTCTCGCGGAGCAGCGGGTCGCGGATGAGCGTTTGATTGCCGCGGGCGTCGTAGCCGTATTCGTAACGCGGCCGCACCATCTGGCCGGTGTCGGGATGCTGGACCGCAGGCAGGATCACGGCTGAGAGACGGCCTTGGGCGTCATACTCGAACAGCTTGGTGGGGACGACTGCTTCGGGAGAACCGCCTGAAGGCGGAACTACGAACGACTGGGCTTGCTCGGACCACTGGACGTTCGTGCCGGCGGGGACTTGCTGGGCTTCGGCTACTTGGCGGCCGAAGTCGTCGTAGCGGACCAGGATAAAGGAGCCGTCGGTGAACGTGGTCCGCACGCGGTTGCCGAAGGCGTCGTACTCGTAACTGGTCTCCTGGACGGCGGAGCCGTCGATCGCGATCACGTTGCCGGCAGCGTCTTCGACCTGGACGAGGTTTGCGCGCTGCGCGGCGACGCGGCCCTCGGCGTCGTAGACGGTTTCGCTGCGGTGGCGGACGAACGTGGATTGGAGATCCGGGATTTGAGATTTCAAAGCGTGCGGCAGCGATACGCTGCCAGCTGGCACGGCGTGGCCGATGGTGGCGACCTGGCGGCCGAGCGAATCGTACTCGTATTTGGTCACCTGGTCGTCCGCCGCGACGCTGCTCTCGACTTGGCCCTTGGAGTTATAAATCGTCCGCGTGTCGGAAATGAACTGCCCGCGGCTGGGCGCGGTGCTGTCGTCGTTGGCGAGCGTGATGGTCAGGTTCTGGACGCGTTCGGTTTTCCACGCGCGGCCTTGCGCGTCGTACACCGTGTGGGTGCCGAAGCCGGTCAGTTCGGCCGGGATCGGGTCGGGGGCGACGAGCCGGTCCAAGGTGAATTCGACGCGGCCGTGACCGTCGTAGACGGTGCGGGTCACCAACCAGACTTCCTCGCTCGCGCTTCGGGCTTGTGTGGCGGTCTGGATCACGTCGCCGTAGGTGTTGTAGGTCGTGCGGGTCTCGTTGCCGTACTGGTCGAACGTCGCCGCGACGCGGCCCAGCGGGCCGTACTGGGTTTGGCTACTGGAGACGACGATTTCTTTGGCCAGGAAGAAGTCCTTCAGCTCGCCATCGGTCAACGGGTCGTAATCGTCGCCCGCCACGGCGATTTGCGTTTGGAGATTCGGGGCGGTACCGCTGACCTTGATCACGACGTCCTTCAATCGCTGCGTTTCGACGACGCGGCCGGTTGCGTCGTAGATCGAGTAAGTCGCAGTGGTGGGCGTGGTGTCGTCGAACGTGAAGGAGGTGTACGTTCCAGTTGCGGCATTGAAGGCGGCTTGGTTGGCCGCGGTGACGGCGGGGTCTTCGACGAACGAGTTGGCGGTGAGGATGGCGCGGCCCGCGGCGTCGTAGACGGTGCGGGTCAGGAGCCAAGCGTCGCCCTCGCTGACGCTGCGGGTTACGGGGTCCCACTCGCTGGCGCTTCGGGTTAGTGTGCGGGTCTGGATCGGTTGGCGGCGTTTGTCGTAGATGGTTTCCGTGCGGTTGCCAAAGCGATCCAGTGTCCAATCCACTTGGCCCACGGCGTTGTAATGGGTGGCGGTGGTCCACAGGGTCCGCGCCGACTCCTGTGGTGTGCCGGGGCGGTCGATGACCACTTGGCGCGTGGCGGTCACGCGGCCGTTGGGGTCGTAGTCGGTTTCGCTGCGCGTCTGGACGTCGTACGCGGTGCCGTCAGGCTGGAAAGCCTGACGCACGTGCCAACTGGCGGTGCGGTTGCCGTTGGCGTCGTAGGCGAAGTGGGTCGTGGGTCCTGCGGCGGGCGTGCTCGCGATCAACTGGCCGCGGGCGTCGTAGTTGTTGCGGACCAGCGGCGTGCCGGCCTCGTCGCGGACTTCCGTCACGTTGCCTGCGGCGTCGTAGCTGAAGAACGTCTGGCGGCCGGCCGCGGTGATGCTGGTCAAGCTGCCCGTCGGGTCGTATTCGCTGCGGGTCGTATTCGCTGCGGGTCGTATTCGCTGCGGGTCGTGTTGCCCAGCGGGTCGGTGCTGGTCAGGAGTTGCCCGTACTGGTCGTAGGTGTTCCGCGTCCGCTGGCCCCGCGCATCGGTCGTGGTCATCGGCTGGCCGAGGCTGTTGTAGGCGTAACGCGTCGTCAGGTCGTCGCAGGGAACCGGCGTGCTCGAAAATTGGGACAGGCACCGATCGTCCTGATCGGAGCCAGTCCCATTTTCGTGCCTATCTTCCTGGCCGACGACGCGGGTTTCGGTCAGCAGCCGGTCGCGGCTGTCGTAGGTCCGCACGATCAAGACGCCGTCGGCGCCCACTTCGCGCAGTACGTTGCCGCGGCGGTCCAGCGTCTGGCTGATCGAGCCGCCCGACGGATCTTGTACCTCCTGCACGCGCGTGTCCGGATTGTAGCCGTAGCCGGTCGTGGCGCCGGGGTGACATCTGATTCAATCGAGTCTTCAAACATCCAGATACTCCACGATACGCACCTTATCGTGTAAACCAGATCTGACACCCAGCACCGCACGTCGCATTCATCCGCGAGTTACGTACAGAACCCTGGTCACCCTCGCGGTGCATGTCGACAGAAACGCTTCCAATCCACTAATTTTTTCACAGAGGTCAAACTGTCCTTTCCTGCGTTTTATGACGCATTCCTTGAGGACGCTTCTCCAGAGATTGTTTCTCTCCCTGAGATCGATGGTCGCCAAGACCCGACCGGCACGATCGCCGTTGCTTCGCATAACCGCAAGCTTGCAAAATCCCTTAGTCCGGAATCGGATCGCGACAACTGGATCCGTTGTCGCAGTGATCTCGGCCAAGTCGTCCCTCGCCTTCCACTCGCAGGAGTAGTCGTACATCAGCAATTCACGGTCCCTCAAAAGACGTTTGAGGAGCAACTGAATCGTCACGAGGAACTCCGAGGTTAAAACGTCGACTGCCGTGTCCTTCTGAATTCCCTCAGAGAGCGACATGTGATCAAATACCCCAATCTCTCGACAAAAACTCACGCCCTCGATGAAGTCGCTGTCCATTAGGATAGCGCAGTCGCGGCTTGATAGCGACATTTCGACAGTGGAATCTGCCACAAAACGGAGAATTACAGACATCTGTCGAGCCTCCACATGCACAAATTCTGACTGTGACGCGTCCTACACCGAACCCGATCATGGCAACCAAGAATGTCGCAGCCCAGGTACCTTGGCCGCGCGCGGTGTCAAACTGGCCGCGTGCCCCAACCAGTGCAGGAATTCTCTCCAGAGCGCCGATCAGGGTCTTGAGTGCAGCCGGATTCCTCGCGAATTGTCGGGCAGCCGCCAACGATGTAAGTAGGACGAGTTCCTTAGCATTGCCTAACAAGTCAGTGTAGAAACTGCTGACGCAGCGTCCGATTCTCGGCCTCCAAGGCCTGGATGCGCGACTGCCACTGCGCTGCGACTGCCGGTTGCGGCGGCCGTCCCAGCGGGCGTGGCTCCAGCAGCTCCAGGGCTTCCTGGAGCCACTCCCCGCGCAAGGCGTGGAATCGGGACTCGCCGATCCCCAGCCGTTTACATGCCTCCGGCACCGGAAGCACACCGTGGAGCGTTTCCAAGAGCACCGCCAGTCTCTGCTTGGCCGGCTCCGAGCCCTGCAGGCGGTCCACGTGTCCCGTGGCCAACGGTTTGCGTCCCATCCGCGTCATGCGTGGACTCCTGAACTCCCGTCCGTGAGGTCTCGGCCGCCAGCGGCGAAGACGGCAGGGCCGCGTGAAGCCGAGGCAGGGTCGCCTCTGGGGTGCTTCCCTGCGCGGACGATTGTTCTACCACGTCTGCCTCGGTCGGCCCAGACGAGTTTTGACGCAAGCTCTGTGCCGCCCGCAGGGCGCGGACCGTGGCCCGCCGCCGCCGCGGACGCTTCCCGCTGGCCGCCGTCGGCTTATCCCTGGGTTTCGATGCGGCCGTAGCCGGGAACCCCAACGCCCGCTGCGTGGCTCGCACCAGCGCCGTTTGCCGCTGGCACTCGCGCTGGCTACGCTCCAACTCACGCCGCAGCCGAACCAACTCCTGCTCCGGCCGCGGCCCCGGAGGCCCCTTGGCGCGCGGCATGCAGGCCGCCACCAGTCCCTGCAACGCGCGCCGCTCCAGCAAGTAATAATGCATCGGCGACACGCCCAGAGCGCGAGCTGCCGCCGCGGCCGTCTGTTCCCCGGCCAGGACTTCCAGGATGGCCGCCGCCCGTCGCTGGGCCGAAGTCGGCGCGTCCCGGCCCAGATCCGAATACGACGCGGGCCTCTTGCTGCTGTGGGGGACAGGGCTGCGAACCGACCCACCTGCCTTGGCCGACGGACGTGACTTGGCACGGCCGCGTTGCGCTGCGGCGCGACTCTGGGTTGCGGGCACTTCCGCTGCCGGGTCCACGTTTGAGGTGACCTTGCTCATGAGGCACCTCCTGGCTGAGTTTGGTCTCGCTGCGGCCGCGCGTCTTCGGTCATGTCGCAGCGCGAGTCGCCCGTCACCTGGGCCAGGGCCGCCAAGTCCAACCCCGTTTGGCCGGGCGCGAGCGCCTCCGCACAGGCCGGCTCCCCGGCACCCGGACGAGGAGAACCGTTGGGACACAGCGGCGCCGGCAGCGACTCGGCCACCAGCACGGTCGGAGGCGTTCCGCCACTCGAAGAGCACGTGCTGCCCGACGCGGGGCTGGCCGGCGAAGTCAGTTCGATCTCCTCCCGCTCTTGCCCCTCTCGACGCAGCACCAGACGCTCGCCTTCGGCATGCACGCTGAACGCTTGGCCGGCCACCTGTCCGGTCACGTAAAATGGCGACTTCGGCTGCCCGTACCGCGCCAACTCCAGCGCGTTGGCGGCGACTCGCTCCTTGAGCGTTTGCAGCACCGTCGGCGCGGCCTGGAAGAACCGGTCCGCCGGCACCAGGCCGTCCGCGCCCCGGTGTGGACGCTGAAAGTTGTAGTAGTCAATAAAGTGGCCGATCCGCCGCCGGGCTTCCTCCAAGTCCGCGAACACGGCCGACTCCAAGAACTCCCGCCACAGCGTGCCCCAGAAACGCTCGATCTTGCCCAACGTCTGCGGCCGCTGGGGCCGAGACACCAGCTGTCGAATCCCCCGCTGCTCCAGCCGCCGAGTGAACTGGCTCTTGCCCCGCCACGTCACGTACTGAGCGCCGTTGTCCGTCAGGATCTCGTCCGGCGGGCCGTAGTTGGCGAGCCCCGCCTCCAAGACCTCCAGGACTAAGGGCGTCGACTGGCTGGCGTGCAGGCCGTAGGAGACGATGAACCGACTGTGGTCATCCAGGAACGCGACCAGGTACACGCGGCGATTCTGCCGCTTGAGCACGAAGGTGAACAGGTCCGTCTGCCAAAGCTGATTCGGCTTGGCACGCTCGAACCGCCGCTCGCGATCCGGATGCGGATGGGTGGCCTGTTCCACCGCCTCGTAGCCCGCCTCGTGCAGCACATGAGCCACGGCCGAAGCACTGGCCGGCAGCGCGGGACCACGCAACAACAAGTCGCTGATCCGCTGGCAGCCCCGCTGCGGCGTGAAGCTGTGCCGCTTGGCCTCTTCTGGCACACGCAGTTGCCGCCCCTTCGGCGGTCGTCGCGGGCCGCGCGGCGGCAGCGGCGCACCGATGCCGAGCTCATCGTCATCGAGTGGCGTATCTTCTTCCGAATCCTCCTCATCGGACCGTTTCAGATTGTGCGCCGTCCGCGCGTCGCCAAGGGGCAGCAGCAAGGGGTTCGCTCCCGACGTCGGGCCCTCCATTGCTCGCGGCGCTTCGGTCGGGAGCGAAGCTCCCTCGGACTTGCCTCCTTCGGCGCGCACCGACGTCTGCGCCGTGTGCCGATGATCAGGCAGCAGTGATTTCGTCGGAGCCGCCTCGGCAACCAGCGCCTGCCGCCCATCGGCGACCGACAGCGGCGACTCCCGGCCAGCTTCGCCCGCAACCGATTCCTGCGGCACCGTCCCTTCCGGTTGCGGTGAGATTCCCACCCCCGCTTGCCCGGAACCTGCGACAGCATTACTAGCTTCGCAGCTCATTTCGCCCGTGCCCAGCGTGGCGAACGCCGAATCCGGCTTGTGAAACAGAGAAAACATACCAGCCTCCTTCCAGCGGCCTAAGCCGCCAAAAACGAGGAGGCACTTACTCCACCTATTTCACATCTACTTTCGGCAATCTTTTCAGCAAGAACGACAGTTGAGCGATGCGACCAGCATCTGCCGAGGTTCCAGGACTTCGATCAGACTCCTTCGAGTTCGACGGCGGGCGCGTTGGCGTCGGCCGAGGGTACGTTGGGTGGCGGCGACGAGGCGCTGGACACGACTGGGGTTGGTTTGCATCGCCCGTACTCCTTGGATTCTGCTGGGTGTGCGAGAAGAAGACGCCTCGGCGACTGGCGGAGCCGTGGCCGTACCTCGGAATCGAGGGAAAGTCTAGCACATCGAGAAAAAATTTCATGTCGCACGACCGTGTGTCACCGTCAGGTGCGATACACGAACTGGTGGTATTCAAGTAGAACTGAAGCGTTGCCGCTCCCGGCTTGGGACGAGATCGGAAGCATGACGGCCGGAACGGCGTGGCCGAGGCCGGCGCAAGAATACCCCGTCCCGTCTTCGCCCCCCATTGTCGCCGAGGCTTCGTCCGTTTCTGATGCCGCGAATTGCGGCGCCCCGCTCAACGTCCGCGACGAGGCTCGCAGGACATCGGAACAGGCACTTCGCAACCTGCGAGAGTCTCCGGGGGTTCGCGATGCGTGCTCGGAGCCGGTTCCCTTCTTGTCCCGCCGCGCAGATTGAGATATGTGCGAAAAACGCAGCGTGCCAGTCCGAGCCTGTCGCGTACGTCCGTCTTGACGTACAACTGTCACTTTACGTCGCGGGTGACCAGGGGGCACGGCCACTTCATGACAAATGCAAGTCTAAGCGAACTCGAATCGGGTTTTGCCGGTGACGAACGCAGCGAAGGACGAGTCGATAGCAAGATAGGATTTACGTGATGAAACAGCGGACGATCCTGTTTGCCTGGGAACTTGGCGGAGGCTTGGGACATCTGCTCCGTTTCCGGCGGATCGCTGAGCGACTGGCGGCTGCGGGGCATCGCGTGTTGGTGGTGTTGCGAGATCTATCGCAGGCGCATCGGCTGTTTCCGGCTCCCGGCATCGAATTGCTTCAAGCGCCGATCAAGACGGGTCCGTCGCCCGAGCGGTTTGCTTTGCCCTCGACGTTTGCCCACGTTTTGTTCAATATGGCGTTCGGCAATGTGGACGAACTGTGCGCGTTGGTCCGAGCGTGGCGAACGCTGGTCCAGTGGGCGGAGCCGGACCTGATCGTCTTCGATCACAGCCCCACGGCGCTGCTGGCCACCCGCGGGTACGGCGCCAAACGCGTGCTCATCGGCAACGGCTTCTGCTGTCCTGCGGTCTGTTCGCGATTCCCGGATTGGCGTCCCTGGGAGCACAACGATCCGGATCAATTGCAGCGTGACGAAGACCGGGTACTGGGTAATGCCAATCGAGTCCTTGAAGAGTCTTCCTGCCCGCGGCTACGGCGGCTATCCGATTTGTACCGCGACGTCGACGAGACCGTACTGACCACGTTCGCCGAACTGGACCCCTTCGGAGATCGAGGGCCAGACCGCTACTGGGGCGTGTGGTCCGTCGACCTCGGGGTTCCACCGCCGTGGCCCGCCGATGCGAATCCGCGCGTATTCGCCTACATAAAGCCGTCTCCCATGTTGCCCGCGATCTTGGAGGCGATCAGGGCTATCCGGATTCCCGCCGTGATTTTTTGTCCCGAAGTTCAGCCGCAACTGCGGCAACGTTTTTCGGATCACCGGCTAAGTTTTTGCGCTCAACCTGTCGACGTCCGTCAAGCGGCGGACGGCTGTGATTTGGCGATTCTGAACGCCACGCTGAACACGACCGCCACCATGCTCCTGGCCGGCAAACCTCTCCTTCTCGTGCCGCTCCAGCTGGAACAGCGGCTGACGGCAGAACGCGTCGCGGCAATCGGTGCCGGACGGTTTGTGCTGCCGAATCACGCGCATGAAATCGCGGTGTGTCTGCAGGACATGCTTGCTTCAACACGGTACGCACTGGCGGCCAAGCAGTTCGCAGAAAAGTACGTTGGCTTTGCCGGCGGAGATCCAGCGGGACGGGCCACGGAGCGTTTATTCCAGCTGTTGGCACCGTAATGTTTGGGACTGTGGGCGTGCTGCAGGATGGCAAGACCGACCGCGTTTTTTCCGCCGCCGGGCGTGCCGCTGCGCTGCGTCCACGCGCGGCGAGGCGTTGCAGCGGCGGGATCTATTAAGGCTTCGATCTGCTGGTCCGGGGCCGCCGAGAGCCGCACGTTCAGGCCGCCGTACTGATTGGTGCCACGGCGCGCGACCAGCACGTCGGCGTCCAGGGTCGTGAAACGGAACTGCAGGTCGATCGCGCGCCCGCCGTTTTTCGCCGAGCGCACACGGTGACCTGCTCGCGAACGATCGGCGTGCCGTCTTCCCATTGCCACTGGTTTTCCGCGACGATCTGGACGAAGTCTGACTCTTCCTCGACTCGGATCTGCCCGGTCGGCCTGGCGAACACTGCCTGCAGCGCGTGCAAATCGCCGCGACGACCTTGCCAATCCCCCTCCGGCCACGCCCAGTAGATACCACGATGATGCGGATGATCAGGACTCCAGTCCTCCGTGCGGACCTCACCCTTTTTCATGGGGGCCTTGGGGATTTCGTTTGCGTGGCTGCCAAGACAAGTCCAATGGACTCCGCGTCGTCTTGCGGAATTCCGCGCTGCGCCGATCGAGCGCCAGCGATTGCTACAGGCCCAGCACGTCGTTCATCGTGTACAGGCCCGGTCCTTGCCGGGCGACGAACTTGGCGGCGGCAAAAGCTCCCAAAACATAACAGTCGCGGCTGGAAGCTCGGACCGTCAGTTCGATGGTCTCGCCCAGCAATCCGAACAGGATCGTGTGCTCGCCGGGATTATCACCGGTGCGGACGGCGTGATAGCCGATCTCGTCGCGTGGCCGCTCGCCAGGAACGCCTTCGCGGCCGTGGGCCTGCTGGGTCTGGCCCATCTGGCTGGCGATCAACTCGCCGAACCGCAGCGCCGTGCCGCTGGGCGCATCTTTCTTGAAACGGTGATGCCGCTCGATGATCTCTACGTCGGCCCCGCCGGGAACCTGCTTCAGCACGCCGGCGGCGATGGTGGCCAGCTTCATGGTCAGGTTCACCGCCAAACTCATACTGGGCGACCAAACAATAGGAATCTGCTCGGCGGCGATGCGCAACTGATTTTTCTGGGCATCCTCCAGTCCGGTCGTGGCCAGGACCAGCGGCAGACGCCGCCCGGTGCACAGGGTGATCGCCGCTTCCGCACCGGCGGGCAGCGAAAAATCCACCAGCACATCGGCTTCGACATCCAAGTGTACCGTCAGGGGAACGCCCAGGGCGGACACGCCGGCCAGCGAGCCCGCATCTTGTCCTAATTCGAGATGACCACCGCGCTCCAAGGCGGCGACGATCTGGACTTCGGGATCTGTGCTGCCCAAAGCGATCAGCCGCCGACCCATGCGTCCGGCGGCCCCGTGGATGGCGACGCGCGTCCTGGTCATCGTCAACGATCCTGCTCGATGGCTTGAATAATCCGGTCTAAATCGTTCGGCACTGCAATCGCGTAATTGGCGAACTCCGCCCGTTCGACACCCCGGCTGCCAAGCGCCTGCTGAAAGTGCTCCCGGTCCGCCGTGTGATAGGCGACCGTCGCCGTGGGATCTTTCAACTGATGGCCGGTCAAGATGCAGACGACCCGTTCGTCGGGACCGATGACGCCTTCGCGAACCAATAGTTTCGCGCCTGCGACGCTGGCCGCACTGGCCGGCTCACAGCCGAAACCTCCGGCGCCGACCCGCGCTTTCGCATCCAAGATGTCCTGATCGGTCACCTGCCGAACAACGCCATTGCAGAAATCCAAAGCGCGAAGGCACTTCCGCAAGTTCACCGGCCGGTTGATTTCAATCGCGCTGGCGATGGTCGAGGCTTTCCTGTGCTGTGCGTCCAACTGCCGATAGTAATCGGCAACCAACGACCCGCCGACCTGTCCCCCGTTCCAGCGCAAACCGCGCCGGTTGTACAACTCGGACAAGGTGTCCGCTCCGGCCGCATTGATCACCGCCAATCGCGGCACGCGCGAGATCAATCCCAAGCGGGCCAACTCGGCGAACGCCTTTCCAAACGCGCTCGAATTCCCCAGATTTCCGCCCGGCACGACGATCCAATCGGGCGGCTCCCAGTCGAGCGATTCCAAGACGCGGAGCATGATCGTCTTTTGACCTTCCAGCCGGAACGGATTGACGCTGTTCACCAGGTAGATGCCCAGATCCCGCGAGACTTCCTGGACGCGGGCCATGGCGTCATCAAAGTCGCCGTCAATCTGAAGGGTCAACGCGCCGTATTCCAAAGCCTGCGACAGCTTGCCGTACGAGATCTTGCCCGAGCCGATAAAGATCACGGCTTTCATCAGCTGCGTCACGGCACTGTACATGGCCAACGACGCACTCGTGTTGCCGGTCGATGCGCATGCAGCGCGCGAAGCGCCCGACAGCCGCGCGTGCGTAAAGGCCGCCGACATCCCGTTATCCTTGAAGCTGCCCGAGGGATTCATGCCCTCGTATTGCAGGTGCAAGCGGCCGGGCTGCAGGCCCACATACGAACCCACGCCGTCTGCCTGCTGCAACAGCGTCTGACCTTCGCCGACGGTGACCAGGGATTCGGGGGCGGCGTAGGGCAGTAATTCATGGAAGCGCCAGACGCCGCTGTGCCGCGTCGGTGCCCGGCGATGGCCCCACCACTGTTCGAAGTACCGCAGACTGTCCGGCGGCCTCAGACGGTCCCAATCGTATTCGACATCCAGCAAATCGCCGCAACGGTCACAGGCAACGCGGACCTCGGCGACGCCGTAAGTAGCGCCGCAGGCGGGAGAAATGCACTTTTGGTAAGCAAGTTCTGGTGACATCGGGACACAGTCTAAACGAGGAAATCGGGAAGTTCAAGCTTGGCTCGCTGTGAATCTTCGGCCTCAGCCCCGGCGTAAAATCGGCGGGCTACCTCCGTCGCGTGATAAGGCAGCCAGCACAATCGCGTGTAGATCGCGTGTCCGGCCAGCTGTCTGGCCGCAGGACCGTCCGGATATTTCACCAGTAAGGCCTCGCCTTCGTGCGGGACGCGCTGGCCGATCTTCAGCCGCTGGAGCAAATCCCGTCGGCGAATCCCAGGCTGCAGCAGCCGACCCAGTCGCCAATCGGCCAGCCACAATCGCCAAGCGAATCCGGCCGGCGCCAGATTGGTTCCTGCGATTCCCAACTGCTGGATGTAATCGCCGTCCGTTGCGCCCAGCAAGTCTTCGACCGACCGCGGCAACGCCGTGAGGTGCTCCAAGACGCCGGACCGAGGACAATGATAGATGAAATGAAGCAGCTTGGCGTATCCCCCCGTGTCCCAACCATAGCGAATGGGTGTGCCAAAAGTCACGAAATCCAATCGAGGCATCCGCCGCTCGATGGCGGGCGTCTCCAGCCATTGCCGGACTCGCTCCCAGACGTGATGGTTCGATCCGCCGAGCCATCGCCGGCAGTAGTAACAACGGGAAGCCGCGAAAAAAGATTCCCGTTGCGAGCTGTCGGCAGCCAGTAAATTGGTGAGCAGTGCAAACACGTTTCCCGCGTGGCTGTGGCCCCACAATAACAAGCGGTCATGGGCCTCCCAGCCCGTTTCGACCAGCCGGTCAAGCAGGCACACGGCAGCGTGAGCGCGCGCAATGTGATGGTCTTCGCTGGACCAAGTCATGCGATCCACCGGAATCCCCGTCGTGCGTTGAAACTCGGCAGCGTACTGCGACGTATAGTTGCCGCTGTCGTTGGCCAGCCTGTCGAATAGCTCTTTGACCAGCTGCCGCAAACGTCCGGCGGTTCCCGGCGCGAGGCATTCTACAATGCGGATCAATCCCATCACGTCGTCCCCTGCAAACGTGCCGTGAACCAGCCAGAGGGCACGAACGCCCGCCTTGCGATACGCTTCGCCGGCGGACGCCATCTGCTGCACGTACTCCGCCGACTCAATCGCCGGCGGCTCGGGCGGCCGGATTAAATGCCAGTCTGTCGTTGGCTTTTCGGCCGAGTAGCACTGATGTGCAAAGGCGTTGTTGCTGGGCATCGTAAAAGTCACTACGGATCGAAAAAGTCACTGCTGGCTGAAACGATCGTTATCAACAGGATTTTGGGCTTGCATCGCATTGCTGTCACTGCTATCATATCGCCAATTCGATCCTGCCCTCAATTTCTTTTTCTCAGGCGTGCTTCGTTTTACCGTTGCCAACCCTTTTTCAAGGAAGATCGGGTTCCCATGTTAGTACTCAGCCGCAAGGTCGGAGAACGGATTCTGATTGGCGAGAATATTTCGGTGACTGTGGTCCGCGTGACGGGCGGCGGGGTTCGGTTGGGCGTAGAGGCGCCGTCCAACATGCCTGTGGTGCGGCAAGAGTTGAAAGACCGAATCGAACCGCAGCATGCCCCCATTCCGAATGCCTCGTTGAAGGTTGCCAGAGGGTAGACCAGCTGTCGTGGTTCGACGACATCGTAACCCGAAGCGTCAGCGAGGACGAGTCGCGGAGGCCACGCCCATCCTCGCTGACGCTTCGGGTTACGAGGAAATCCACCCACCCCAAGATTAGCTCTGGACGGCGCACTAGCTGTCATCGCGCCGCGGCAAGTTGGCGGTGCGTTGGCCGGGCGTTACCGTTTGGGTGAGGTCGATCTGAGCTTCGGAATTCAGGCCATCCAAGGGCCCGTGCTGTTCGACGTACGCGACCAAGCGTTCGACTTTGCCCAGCGCTTTTTTCACATCGGCAACGTCATCGACGTGCGGAGCGGCGCCCCACAGGACTTGCGCGCCGCGGCGCGTCGTCAAGACAAAGACGGCTTCTTCTGGATTCGCGCGAGGCGCTTCGGTTGCCTGGACGGTCACCCGATACAGTCCCAAGGGCTTCCAATGGTCCTGAAGCACGGCCGCGACTCGTGCCGCGCCGTCCACGCGAGGATCGCCCCACGGGGTGCCCACCGGCCCGGCCGGCGTCGCGTTGGCAAGTGACAGCCGCAGATAGTCTCGCGCCTGTTCCGCCGAAAAATCTCCGGGCGGCAAGAGGACGCCATACACGTCGACGGGCAGCAACCCGGGCCGATCGTTCATCGTGACCTCGACCATCGCCACGGGCTTGCGATAGACCAACTCGACCAGCACGCGAGGCGGGTTCGCCTGCTCTTTCTTGACGCGGCGCACGCGCTCGACCCAGGTGTGCAGGCTAAACGCCCTGGCAATCTTGACCGTCAACTCACGGTCCAGGAGCGATAATTCGCTGAGGCCCCCGTCGCGGATCGTCTCGCCGCGAATATCCGCTCGGATCCAAGGCGGCGGCGGGGTGATCGCGATCTGCTCGGTTTCCAGCACGTACTCCGGTCCCTGCGCGATCTGGGGACCGACGCGCTGCCAGCCGTAGTAAGCGCCGCCCACCAGGCCCGCGACCAGCAGAAAAACGGGGAAGCCCAGGCGAAAGGCCCGCTGCCGGAACCCCGCCGTCGTGCTGCCAGAGGGCGGCTCCGGTTTGCGTTTCGCAGCATTCATGACTCGGGCCTCCTTGCACGCGAGTTGCCCGCGAACAGGCGAACGTTTACCAAATGCTAACGTTACCAAATGTCGAGGGCGGTCTCTAATTCGACGCCCAGCCGCTGCATCACACCTTCCCTCAGATAATCCATCAAGCCGAGAATGTCTCGGCTGGTCGCGTTTGCTTCCGCGACGGCGTAGTTTGCATTCCGGTCGCTCAGCTCCACGCCGCCGACGCGCGTGGCGTGCAACCCCGCTTGATCGATCAAGCTCGCCGCACTGATCCCGCCCGGGTCCTTGAACAACATCGCCGCCCGCTGATCGCGCAAAGGCTGAGCGGCCTTGTTCATAATCCACAGCTTTTGCATCCGCTTGGTCAATTCCCGTGATTCCGAACGTTCGAGTTCGAAGCGAGCCTCGAGGATTACCAGTTCGTCCAAACTGCTCTCCCGGTACGCAAACAAAAAATCGCCTCGCGAACGGTCCACGATCTGGCCGGCATGCGTCAGAACCGTCGCGGATTGAGTACAGTGCCCAATGTCGGTTCCGTGACATGTCGCATTGCCATGCAAGGCTCCTCCGATCGTGCCGGGGATGCCTGCCAGCTGCTCCAACCCGGCCAGGCCGTCCCGGACCGCTACCGAGATCGCGTGGGACAGCTTCGCGCCGCCACCGGCCGTCAAGCCGTCGTCACCGGTTCGCACTTGGCCGAATTGAGCTGCCGACAAGTGAATCACCAAGCCGCGAACACCTTCGTCACGAACCAGCACGTTGGAACCACCGCCAATGAGCCGCACCGGCGTGTCGTTCTCACGACAGCGTTGGACTAGCTGTGCTAGCTCGTCGACGTTCGTCGGCTCGGCGAAATACTCGGCTTGCCCTCCCAAGCGGAGCCACGTGTAAGTCGCCATCGGCTCGCACTCGCGCAGAATATGTTCAAACCCGCTCTGGAAAGGCATTTTAGCTTGCTTCCTCATCAAGAAAATCACTGGCTGCTGTGGATCATAGGAAGCCATCGCTTGGGTGTCAATCCAAGGCGCACAAGCTCGGTGGCGGCTTCGATCGTACGCTAGGAAATACGGCCGGCATTTTATTCCTCGCGTGTGGCTACGTTGCGAGCTACGTCCCGCGACCGGCGCTCATTCCTTCGCATCCGCCGCGGCTTTCCCATGTTCTCCCTCAAGAGGCCGTTGGCTCCAGTATTGATGACCTTGGACTCCTAATTTCACACGAAACACGGCTTCTTTCTCGGCCACTGTTGTGTACAAATATGCTCCGTAGAAATGGCAATTTGTCGCTTGCCCCCCTCCCGCGTTGTACTGCCGTACGATCGTACCGGAGGGCACATCGACGACATTGATCACGCCTCCGAGCCACATTGCCACGTACAGCCGGCCGGCCCCGTCGAAAACGAAACCGTCGGGGGCGAACTTTCCGCCCAGCACATCGCCCTGCGTTTGCTGGGGAAAATCGATCAGCACCCGAGGATCGCCGACCTGACCGGTCGAAGCGTCTAAAGGAAAGATCAACATGCGATACCGAGCGCTTTCTCCCACGCACAGGTGTTGCTGATCGGGCGTGACGCCGATGCCTTTGGGATAGGCCAATCCCCCGGCGAGCCGCATCGTCTTCTTGGTGCCGATGTCGTAGCGGTATACGGCGCCGACGGAGTTATCCGCCGCGGACGTTCCTGAGTCCGTGAAGAAGATATTCCCCAGCCGATCCAGCGCCACGTCGTTGATGGAATTGAATCGGACCCCCTCGCAGCGGTCTGCCAGGACCTCGACTTGTCGTCCGTCGGACGAGATCCGCAGGACGCGACCGCCTCCCGCATCGGCGGCAATCAGACGGCCTTCGCTGTCGATCTTCAGTCCGTTCGCCTGGACCTTGCGGCCTTCGACGGGCGATGCCTTTTTCAAATCGCACCAGATGGAGGCGGTGCCGTCAGGCGTGATCCTGCCGATCGTGCCCAGTTCACGATAGTTCACGGCGTACAGATTGCCGTGCACGTCGAAAGCGGGACCTTCGGCAAACGCAAATCCCGTGGCGAACAGTTCCGGCCTCACAGAACTGGAAGGGGGCAGTTCCTCCGCTGCAAGCCCTCCCCCAACCAGGAACTCAACCAGCAGCACAACGCCTGCCATCACGGCTCGCTCGAGAACGAATGCCGGTCTCGAAGCGACTCGGGTTGTTGCAAGCTTCATGAGGGGACCTCCGCTCGTGGCTCGAGAATCAAAGGTTGGTCGCTCGCCGGATCGCCCACGCGGATCGTCATTTTACCTTCGATCAAGTCCTCGATCTCGCGCCCGACGACCTCGGCGCGCCAGCCTTGCGCCAGCGGGGGCGACGGTGCGTCGGGCCCCCGGCTTGCCAAGTGATAGGCGATCAGGTCGCGGACGTCGTCGACGGTTCCCACCAAGCTGGGCGCCACTTGCCGGCCGCGGCAGATGCTCGCCAAGGCGGTTGCCAAGAACTGGCCCAACACGGTGTATTGCAGCCGGTTCACCGCGCGGCTCAACGGTTGCGGGCACGCCTCGGCCGGCAATTCCAAGGCCCGGCGGATGGCTGCCGCCAGCATCGCCAGTTGGCGTTCCTGGCCGCGCCGGTTCAAACCGCGAATCGCCTGGATACGCTGCATATCGTCCGTCGCGCTTCTTGCCAGTTCCGCAATCAAGTCGTCGCGGAGGATGCGGCGAGCCGGCATGTTGCGCCGCTGGGCCTCTGCGTCCCGCCACTGCCACAGTTCCCGGGCGATCGCCAGCGCCCGCGGTCCCAAGTTGGACAGTCCGGACATCCGCCGCCAGCGCTCGTGAAATTCGGCGTTCTCGACGTCCCTTTGCCAGTCGTTCAATTCCGCGGCCAGCCACTCCGTCCGCCCCCACGCGGCCAGCCGTTCGCACAGAACGTCCCGGATCGGTTTCAAATGGATCACGTCCTGCAAGGCATATTCGATTTGGCGGTGGGACAGCGGGCGGCGGCGCCAATCCGTGCGCGTTTCGCCCTTGCCCAAACTCTTGCCAAGCAGTTTCGCGACCAAGGTTCCATAGGCGGCCGGATACTCCAAACCGATCAAGCCGGCCGCAATCTGCGTGTCGAACAACCCGCTGGGCCGGCGCCCGGCCGCCTGCAAACAAAAGCACAACTCGTGCCGCCCCGCATGGACGACCGACTCACGCCCCGGTTCGGTCAGCAACTGCCAAAACGGCCCCAGATCCTTCATCGCCAAAGGATCGATAACCGCTAGATGCTCGGCCGCGGCAACTTGAATCAAACACAATTCGGGCCGATAACTGTCTTCCGACACAAACTCCGTGTCGAAGGCAATACAGTCGGCTCCGGCGATTTCGCCGCAGAAATCAACAAGGCTTCGGTGGTCGTCAAGGTATTCGTATTTCACGCCCATGATGATAAGGGATGCGGCGGGGGTTTTCCAGCCGTGGTTCCACGCACGCATCCATGATATATTCCCAGGTTGTGGCGTTCATGTGGGTCGTGTTTGCTTGGATCGGCGCTTCGATGACGGGACTCCTCGTGAGTACGCGAAATGCAGCAGAGACGCGACTGGCTCTCGCGGGCGGGGCCGATCTGATCGACGTCAAGGAGCCGTCGCGAGGGGCGCTGGGCGCCGCCGACCCGGGGATTTGGGCGGAAGTTCTCTCGGTGACGGCGGGAAAGGTCCCGGCCAGCGCCGCTTTGGGAGAAATGCTCACCGCCGTCGAGTCGGAGCATTTTGCCGATCTGGCTCGCTTTCAATTCGCGAAATGGGGCTTGGCTCATTGTGGAAAACTTCCCGATTGGACGAGCCGATGGTCCGAGCGGCTGGGCTGGCTGCCGTCGGGAGTTATTCCCGTGGCCGTCGTCTATGCCGATTGGCAACGGGCCGAAGCTCCTCCGCCGGAAAGCGTTATCGACAATGCCGCGGGCCAGCGCTGCGGCGTGGTGCTGTTCGACACTTTCGACAAGACTCGCGGCGGCTTGCTGGACTATCTGCCCGTGGCGCAGCTGGCGAGTTTGACGAGCCGGTCGCGCCAAGCCGGACTGCGCGTCGTGCTCGGCGGCGGATTGTGCCGAGCGACGATTCCGCAGGTCTTGCCGTTGGCGCCCGATTACGTCGCCGTGCGCGGCGCCGCGTGCCGTCGCGGCCGAACCGGGAACCTGGACGTGGCGCGGGTCCGTGAACTATGTGCCCTGCTCCAGCGGGTTACTTGACTTCCCCAGCCGGAAAGCTGATACTGGCGGACATGACAGAGGTTGCTTGGGGTACTGGTCTTCCATCGAGGGAATAGGAATACAGCCGTGCCTATTTCAGTGATCGAAGCGGTCAGGATGGGCGTTTGGGATTTTGAGCCGGACGCCCGGGAGGCTTCCGATTTCACCGCCACCAAGGCCATGCCTGGTACGGATGAAAAGCTGCAGGTTATCGCGGAACGTGTGCGGCAGGGACTGCCGCTGTGGCATCCAGCGGACTGCCGGAATTATGACGCGATCGAGAAGATCGATTAGCTTGGGGAGAACCGCTTGAGATTCTTCAGACGTCGCAGCAGCGGACCGCGCCGCGACGGGTGCGGATTCGTCTTGCTCACCTTCCTGTTCTCGTGCTTGTTCCTGGTGCTGAACAGCGCCTTGCTCGGCAAGTTCGTGCCGCCCTTACTGGACGTGGGCCCCGCCTTCCTGCGGCGGCTCGGCGTGGTGCAAGCCGTTCTGTTCGCAGGGCCGGTAATCTTGATCTTCGTCGAATGGTGGCTCGTCGATCTGGTCGTCTCGCTGGTGACGCCTCAACGGGACTCGCCGCGCGAACGCACTGCGCGTTCGGCGCGCGAACGGTCTTGATCGCAAAACCGCACAACGAAGTGAGGTAGTCTCCCCGGCGGCATCGCGCTAGGCCGGCGGCATCGCGCTAGGCCGGCGGCATCGCGCTAGGCCGGAGACATCGCGCTAGGCCGGCGGCATCGCGCTAGGCCGGAGACATCGCGCTAGGCCGGAGACGGGGCGACCGTACAGGCGAAATCGAAACGCACGGCCAGCCTGCCGGCGCACGTCACCTTGGCCTGCAGAAAAAAGGCATCCGCCAGCCGCTCCTGCAATGTGACCTCCATCTCGATCGTATCGCCGGGGCGGATCATTTTCTTGAGTTTGACGTCGTTCAATCGCGTGGCCACCGGGACGCCTGCGGCCTGTTGCATCAGCGGAGCCAGCAGGATCGCCCCCGCCTGCATCGCGCTTTCGCACAAGATTACCCCGGGCACCAGCGGATGACCGGGATAATGCCCCTGAAAAAAAAACTCGTCGGCGCGAAACGTCTTGCGGCAGACGATTCGCGCTTCGTCCTGGAACACGATTTCATCGACCAACAGCATCGGCGGCCGGTGCGGGATGGCGGCGAAGATTTTTTCTTGACTCATGGTTCGATCTTCGCCGTCCGAAGGAAGGCTCACAGAAAACAACGCAGACACACGGAAAACATCGGGCTTCCCGGAGTTACAGCCGGCACTTGCGGTTTGGCGCTAAGCAATCCTCAGGAAACGCTCCTCTTCGTCAATTCCCCGTCCACGCTGTTGGCCACGATCACGCCGTAATTAATCGCGCCCAGCCAGCCGGACATGATGATGCCCACGCTGCCGGCATGGTACAAGCCACCGACCTGTTCCGGAAGATTGCGGCTGACCGCCAGCCCCTCGAACTTGGTCCCAAAGCTCGCTCCTGCCACATGTTTGGTGTAATGCTGAAACGTCACCGGCGTCGCCGCCTCGGCATGCACGATCCGTTGCCGGCAATTCGGCACGTACCGCTCCAGGGCATCCAGCGTGGTTTCGATCAAGTCCCGTTTGCTCGCTTCGTAGTCCTCCGGCGTCAGCCCAGTCCAGTCCTCGTGCCGCGCATTGGTGCTGGAGACGACAAAACAGCGCGGCGGTGTCTCCGGCCGTGTGCGGGGGTAGTAAAAAGAAAACGTCCGGCTGGTGATGTCGCGGCTCAGCAGCAGGTCGGTGCGGAATTCGCGGGCCGTCGAACTGAACAGCAGATCGCCCGTGGATTCCTCGATCAGATCCCCCGGGCGAAACGCCATGTAGACTTGCGTGCTGGAGTTATTCAAGCGGACCTCACGGGCCTCGTCCACGAAGGGGCGATCGAAATGCTGCGGGCCGACCAAGTCGAAGATCGTCGATTTCAGGTTCGCGTTGGACACCACGGCCCGGCACTTGATCGTCCGGCCGTTCACCTGTACGCCCGCCACACGGCCGCGGTCGACCAAGATCCGCTCGACGTCACAGCGAATTCGCACGTCGGCTCCGTTGCGGACCAATTCGTTTTGCATCAGCCGGATCAGGTGGTCCGTGCCTCCTTCAAAGATGAACACTCCTTTGGACATGAAGTTCGAGAACACGATGCCATACGTGATGGCGGGATCTTCCAACGTCGAACCGTTGGCGTACACGATCGGCTCCATCAGCAATCGCACGACGTCCTGGCGACCGGGAAAAAACCGTTCGAACAACTGGCCCGTCGTCGTCGTCTGGTCGTCGAAAAAGTTCATCCCCCGCGCCGTGTCGAAAAAAGCCGCGATGGTGGCCGGCGCGACGGCGAAACGTTCGATCAACAAGCGGGTAAAGTCGTCCCTCGTAAAGGCCGTCGTCAACGAGAACATGGGGTTGTCGAAGCGGATGGACTTGAGTTGAACGATCCGGTCGGCGATTTCCGCGCTCCAATAACGGCGGCAACTCTTGATCATGCCCACGGGAAAGCCGTGCAGCGAGATATCGAAAATCTGCCCTCGGGGACGTTTGAACCACGTCGCCAAACCGCCCAGCTTGTAATGCTGTTCCAACAACAGCACGGAATGACCGGCACGAGCCAAGACGTTGGCGACGGTCAGCCCGCCCAGGCCGCTGCCGATCACCACCACGTCATACTGACCTTTGGTATCCTTGAGAAAGTCTCGCGGCATGGCGCACAAAATGACCCCGTTCCCTGTCCCATCGGCAAAAAACGACGGAGTATGCTATCATGTTCCTAGCGGGGCCGGTAGGTGGAGAAAGCGGTAAGCGGGACCATCATGAGCATCCCGCTTCCCGGCGTCGTGCCCCGATTTTGCCGTCAGGATTTCGGCCATTCGGAGCGGGACGCCGCTTGTAAACTGTCGAGGTCCGGCGTAAGTATTAGCCGAGAAATGAGCAGAACCTCAGGGACGATCCAATCATGGCTGGCGATATTCCCAGTGCGACCGACGCGGAGCCGTTGACGCCCAGCGCCGAATCCTTCGGTTCGAATCCTTTGCCAAACCCGGCTTGGCGCGCGTCGCCAGCGGGCTTCGAGTGGCCGGCTGGTTTCAAGTTGACGATTGTCATTCCGGTTTTTAACGAGCAGCAGACGGTTGCAGAAATCCTGCATCGCGTCCGTGCGGTGCCGATCCCCAAGGAAATCATCGTGGTCGACGACTGCAGCACCGACGGGACGCGGGCCGCGTTGGAACCATTGGCGGATTGGCCGGAATTGCGCGTGATCCACAAAGCGCAGAACGCCGGCAAAGGAGCTGCGCTGCGCACGGGCTTCGCCGCCGCCACGGGCGACGTGGTGGTCGTGCAAGACGCCGATCTGGAATACGATCCCAACGATCTTCCCGGCTTGCTGGAGCCGATCCTCCGCGGCGAAGCCGACGTCGTGTACGGCTCGCGATATCTGCATGCGCATCCGCAGGATCCGTCGGTTCTGCACCGGCTCGGCAACCAAATGCTGACCTGGGCCTCGAACCTGTTCACCGGCCTGCGGCTGACGGACATGGAGACGTGCTACAAGATGATTCCCCGCCCGTTGCTGCAATCGCTGGACATTCAACAGAACCGGTTCGGGTTCGAGCCGGAGGTGACGGCCAAACTGGCACGTCGCGGCGCGCGGATCAAGGAACTGCCGATCCGCTACGAAAGCCGCGGTTACAAGGAGGGTAAGAAGATCGGCTGGCGGGACGGCGTCAACGCTTTCTATTGCATCGTTCGCTACCGCTGGAGGAATTGAACCCAGCCGATGGAGCTTCTTTGCACATTGCATGGCCGGTTAATTTTCCTTCCGCATTGTTTCCTCAGGAGGTTCCCATGCCACGACGATTTGGAAGACGACTTGGAACATGGCTCGGCATCGCGGCGGCGTTTGGACTGGCGCCGCTGTGGGCCGCGGAACGGCCGCAGCTTGACACCGGCCGAGGCGATCGGATGATCGCCGAGTACTTTCGCGTGGAAACTCAGAAATTGCAGGATGCCTGCCTGACGGAGGCGTTGAATTCGGCGGACTGGAGCACGCAACGCGAACAGTACCGCCGCCAGTTGCTGGAAATGCTCGGCCTGGATCCGCTGCCGCCACGGACGGATTTGCAGGCGACGGTGACCGGCCGCGTCGAGCACGAAGAATTCCTCGTCGAACGGCTGCACTTCCAGTCGCAGCCGGGACTGTACGTCACCGCCAATCTGTACCTGCCTCGCAATCTGCAGGGCCGCGCGCCGGCCGTGCTGTACGTGTGCGGCCACGGAGCCTCGAAAAAGAACGGCGTCAGTTATGGCAACAAAGTCAGTTATCAGCATCACGGCGCGTGGTTCGCCCGGCACGGCTATGTCTGCCTGACCATCGACACGTTGCAGATGGGCGAAATCGAAAGTATCCATCACGGCACTTATCGCTACAAAATGTGGTGGTGGCTGAACCGCGGCTACACGCCCGCGGGCGTCGAAGCATGGAATTGCGTGCGGGCCTTGGATTATTTGCAGACCCGGCCCGAAGTCGATCCGGAACGGCTGGGCGTGACCGGCCGTAGCGGCGGAGGCGCATACAGTTGGTGGATCGCGGCGATCGACGAACGGATCAAGGCCGCGGTGCCCGTGGCCGGGATCACCGACCTGCAAAATCACGTCGTCGACGGATGTGTCGAAGGCCATTGCGATTGCATGTACATGGTCAACACGTACCGCTGGGATTATCCCCTTGTGGCCGCCTTGGTCGCGCCGCGCCCGCTGCTGTTGAGCAACACTGATCGCGACGGCATTTTCCCGCTCGACGGCGTCGTCCGCACTTACGAAACGGCGCGCAATATCTACGATTTGTGCAAAGCCGGGGACAAGCTCGGACTGCACCTGACGGCGGGTCCGCACCGCGATACGCAAGAATTGCAGACCGGCGCGTTCCTGTGGTTCAACCGGCATCTGAAAGATGACGCCGATCCGATCGGCACGCCGGCCGTCAAATTCTTCGAGCCCGAACAACTGAAGGTTTTCGAGCAACTGCCGCAGGACCAGCGGAATACGGAGATTCACGAGTCGTTCGTGCCGGCCGCCGAGCCCGCGCAGGTGCCGGCCGATGCGGCGGCGTGGGAATCGATGCGCGACGCATGGCGCACCGCCCTGTTGGAGAAATCGTTCCGGGCGTGGCCCGCGGAAACCGGTTCGCCGAACGCCGCCCGGACTCTGGCGGCCGACCGCGAGGGTTTGCACCTGGAAGTCTGGGATTTCACCAGCCAGGCGGCGATTCGCCTGCAACTGTACCTGATCCATCGCTCCGGCTTGAACCAAGCCGCCGCGGCGGTGTTGAATGTCTTGGACGACACGGCCTGGAACGAGTTCCTGGCCGCCCTGCGCCCGGCATTCGAGTCTGAATTAGCGGGTGAAGCGCTGCCGCCGTCCGACGAAGCCGGCTTTGGCCGGATCGCGGAAACGCTCCGCAACTCGTCTCACGTATTGGCCTATGTCGCCCCGCGCGGCGCCGGACCGACGGTGTGGGACCAAAGCGAGAAGAAACAGACTCAGCACCAGCGCCGCTTCTACCTGCTGGGCCAAACGCTGGACGGCATGCGCGTCTGGGACGTGCGCCGGGCGATCCAGGCCTTGCGGTCCCTCGAATGCGTCGGCGGCATCCCGCTTTCACTGCACAGCCAGCGCACGGCGGCGGCGGTCGCGCTGTACGCCGCGTTATTCGAGCCGAACATCGGCCGTTTGGACCTCCGCGACTTGCCGCGTACGCACCGCGACGGTCCGTATCTGTTAAACGTGCAACGCTACCTGGACATGCCGCAGGCGGTGGCGATGGCCGCGGAGCACACCGACGTCGTGATCCACCAGTCGGATGCCGTTGGCTGGGAATACCCGGCCGCCGTGGTCAAACAGTTGAAGTGGGACGCCCAGCGTTTGCAACTGCGGCAGCCGGATTGAGCGGCAGTTCACACCGGAGATCAACGCTCGGCTAGTCCAGCCACTCGCCGGAAAATACCTCCACCGCCGGGCCCGTCATGTAGACGTGATTGTCCGATTGGTTCCACTCCAGTTCCAGATCACCGCCGCGCAGATGATTGACGATCCGTCGCTCCGTTCGGCCGGTCAAGACTCCGGCCACGCACACGGCGCTGGCCCCCGTGCCACAAGCCCACGTCTCGCCGGACCCGCGTTCCCAAGTCCGCTGGCGCACTTCATTGGCGCTGACCACCTCGACAAACTCGACGTTGACGCGAGCCGGGAAATGCCGATCCACTTCGATCTGCGGGCCGAAGCCGAGCACCAGTTCGTCGCTGGCCCGTTCCACAAAAATTACGCAATGCGGATTGCCCATCGACACGCTGGTGACGGCAAAACGGCGCCCCGCGACGGTCAATTCCGCATTCACGACGGGATCGCCGGCCAGCGTCGTCGGAATCCGCTCGGCGGCCAGGATCGGCGGCCCCATGTCGACGCGCACCTTGTCCACCGTGCCCCCGGCCAACAGGACGGAGACGGCCAAGATCCCGGCTTTCGTTTCGATCCGCAGCTCAGGCCGGCGCGCGATCCCGTGATCGTAAACGTACTTGGCGACGCAACGGATGCCGTTGCCGCACATTTCGGCTTCCGACCCATCGGTGTTGAACATCTGCATCCGAGCGTCTGCGGCGGTCGACGGCAGGATCAGAATCAGCCCGTCGCCGCCGACGCCGAACCGTCGGTCGGAAATGCGATGGGCCAATCCCGGCAAATCAGACGGCAACGTTTCTTCGAATCCATTGACGTATACGTAATCGTTGCCGGCGCCATGCATCTTGGTGAACCGCATGAAATCTCCTCAGCGATAACCTGCTCTTCAGAATCCCGTCTGCTGCGGCGGGAACGTCGTGACAAACCAATATATCGACTGTGCCGACGACTCGATAGCCGCAGCGGATCACTTCCGCGCGCCGTCCCCCGCTTGCCGCCCGCAACGGACCCCGGTAGCATGTCGGCACGCCGACGGCGCGGGGAGGCACGGTTCGGCGCAATCGCTGTCAGGAAGACCGCATGATTTCCGCTCACGACCAATTGCGCCGCATTTACGAAGAGGTCCCGTACTTGGGGGTGGCGGACCCCGAATCGCACGTCCGGTGCTTGCACGCGCTGGCCGCGTTGCACGGCATCCCGGCGGCGGACCCGCGCAGCTGCCGCGTGTTGGAGTTGGGCTGTGCGGCCGGCCGCAACTTGATCCCGCAAGCGGCCGATTACCCCGGCAGCCGGTTTGTGGGCGCGGATTTCTCCGCGCCGCAAATCGCCGATGGCCAGTCCGTCATTGCGGAACTGTCGCTGGACAACATCGAGTTGCGGCAGGTGGGCCTCGAACACGTAGATGGGTCCTGGGGCCAGTTCGATTACATCCTGTGCTTGGGCGTGTTCTCCTGGGTGACGCCCGACCTGCAATCGCAATTGCTGTCGATCTGCCGCGAGAACCTGGCGCCGCACGGCGTGGCGCTGGTCTCGTTCAACGCTTATCCCGGCTGGCACCAGCGGATGATGGTGCGGGACCTGTTGCGGTATCATGTGGCCGCGTTTGCTGACCGCCGGCAGCAGATCGCCGAAGCCCGGACATTGCTGGAGTTCGTCGCCGCCAATAGCCTGGCGCCGACAGTGCAGGGCCGCGTGTTTCAAGCCGAACGCGAGCATCTGCGTACGGTTCGGGACGATTATCTGTTCCATGAGTACTTGGTGGACGACAACCATCCGCAATATTTGCACCAGTTCGTCCAGCGGGCCGAAGCCGCCGAGTTGCAGTTCGTTTCGGACGCCGAGTTGTGGAGGATGAGCGGCGCGTTCATGCCGGCGGCGGTGCAAGGCGTCCTGGCCAATACGCCCCTGTTGCAACGCTGTCAGTTGTTGGATTTCCTGCGTAACGAGACGTTTCACAAAACGTTGCTTTGCCACCGTCAAGCCGGCTTGCGACGAGATTGGAATCTGGACACACTCCAATCGTTCTTTCTATCGTTTGCCCAGAAACCGAAACCAGTGATCTTGGAAGTGGACAATGCCGAACCCGTCGGACTGGAATTTC
>Ga0351863_10093_pt1 | contig 35899 bp, 45 predicted proteins | sample TotcelHFGM3001L8_FD_206777 | JGI IMG/M metagenome (GOLD analysis project Ga0351863, IMG submission 206777) | Enriched cells from coal bed in the Powder River Basin, Montana, United States - Total cells FGM rep2 HSBNCT.FGM.300.1.L8 ... | reverse complement strand
GCGACTGGGAGGCCTGGATCGAAGAAGTTGGCTTTGGCAAAGCCTTCAAGTGACTGCTCGTGGAAGCGAAAGGCGACCGACTCGTGAAGGAATGGCCGAAGGTGAAGGTTACTCGATGACCGCCGCTTCTACCACCACCACGCATCCCCGCCGCCGCTGGCTGCAGTTCACCCTGCGGAGGGCATTGGAGTTGTTCGGGTCACCTGTCTTCTGAGGGCAAGCATCTTTGGCCGTCTGGCACGTCGTCGCTCGCGCTGCGGATACGGCAGTAGTGATGGCACTTGCGCAGGCGATCCGCGTTGGCCTGCGAGACTTCGACGGCGCAAAGGTCGAGGTAAGTCAAGCCGGGAACTTGGCACAGCAACGAGATGTCACGATCATCGAGGGACCTCCCGCATCTGTCCCTTCCCTCGATCACGACGATCTTTTCATCTTCACGACTCGGCGGCAGCATGTGCGGGCCAAAGCAGATCGCGATCCCTGCGTCCCGAATGTAGACCGTCCCGCCGATGGCGGCTATTTCCACTAGCAGCGGATGGCCGCGGATGAACTCGTCGTTTGCCGACACCAAGATCGGCCCTGGTATCGGACTGTGCTCGGGCGGCCCGCAGGAGACGAGCGTCGCCAAAAGCCCAGCTGTCAAAACTCCGACGAACCACGGCGGCAACGTTCTCATTGGCGCACTTCCCGACATAGCAAGACGTCGCTGGAGGGGGCCTCCTGCAACCGACAAATGGCTGAATTGCGTGTTAAGCCGCGGAGTGCCTTCCGGCCCCCAGCGTGGAAACTGCACCTGAAGGCGAAACATCCGGAAACGGAGAATCGCCCCCCGAAGACCATCACATGTCCCGGCGACGCCGCCTTGCTTGCCGAACGGGATTCGGCCGCTCACGCGTCAATCAGTGTACCACTGTTGGCGTCCAAGCGATAGAATCAACGGCGTGGCCCAAGGAGTCCAGACGTGACCACCACCGCTTTCACCACCCCAAAGACCCGCCGCCGCTGGCTCCAGTTCAGCTTGCGGACGCTGGTGGTGTTGCTGCTGCTGCTTGGCGCCGGGTTCGGGTGGCTGGCCCATGAAGTGGAACGGACGCGGACGCAGCAGAAAGCGGTTGCGGCGATTGAGAAACTGGGGGGCCGAGTAGAGTACGAAGCCGTATCCGGCGTCAGGATCCGGACTGCCGTGGCTTGGTTGGGGAAGTTGTCCGGAGAGGACTTGTCCGGAGACATCGCTCAGGTCTATCTTGCTGGCACCCAGGTCAGCGAGGCGGGGTTGGCGCATCTCCAGGGACTGACGAAACTCCAATGGCTAGCCCTCCACAACACCCAAGTCGGCGACGCCGGGCTCGCGCATCTCCAGGGACTGACGCAACTCGAAGTTCTGTCCCTCACCAGCACCCAGGTCAGCGACGCCGGGCTGACGCACCTCCAGGGACTGACGCAACTCCGAGAGCTGTACCTGGACGGCACCCAGGTCAGCGACGCGGGGGTGGCGCATCTCCAGGGACTGACACAACTCCAACGGCTGTTCCTGACCAGCACCCAGGTCAGCGACGCGGGGTTGGCGCATCTCCGGGGACTGACGAGACTCCGACAGCTGTACCTCACTGACACCCAGGTCAGCGATATGGGGCTGGCGCATCTCCGGGGACTGACGCAACTGCAAGTGCTGGACCTCGCCGACACCCAGGTCAGCGACGCGGGCCTGGCGCATCTCCGGACCCTGACGCAACTCCGAGGCCTAAACCTCGGCAACTCGCAGGTCAGCAACGCGGGGTTGACGCATCTGCAGGGACTGGCACAACTCCAATGGCTGTACCTGACCAACACCCAAGTCAGCGACGTCGGTCTAGCGCATCTCCGGGGACTCACGCAACTCGAAACACTTTCCCTCCACGGCACGCAGGTCAGCGACGCGGGACTGGCGCATCTCCAGGGACTCACGCAACTCAAATCGCTGGACCTCGACAACACCCAGGTCAGCGACGCGGGCATCAATGGACTCAAGAAGGCTTTGCCAAAGGTCTACATACAAAAGGCCGGTTAATGGGCACCGCCGCGGCATTGACCGCCGAGCACGCATCCAAGTTGAAACGCTGCCGCTGGCTGCGATTCAGTCTGCGGACGCTGATGGTGCGTACGCCTTGGCGGTACGGCCAGCGTCGGGCACAAGCAACTCAGCATTATCGATCCAGGCGACGAAATACGGCTGTTCCGCCGAGCGACGCTTGATCACGATCAGGAACGGCCGATCGATAATGAATTCGCGCGGAATCGCTGCCGGAAACGTCTGTGCTTCTGAAGTCACTGTCGCTCCACTCCTGTCGAGGCGAAAGCGGATTGATTGCCCGGCCTTCAAGATGAACAGGCCTTGGAACTCGCCGGGGTTCTCAATGACCTTGCCGCCGCCCTGCAGTTCCACGAACTCGTGATTCACGCTGAACAGTACGTTGGGAATTGCCAGCAGGTCGATGGCCTGCAACTTCGCCGAGTACTGATCCGGTGCGGACTTGTCGATCCGTCCTGCCAAATCGTCCAGAGCGGCGGTCAAATGCTCCGCTCGCGGCAATACGGCGACGATCACCTGCTGCTCGGCTTGATCCGCGGTCAGATCGAGAGCGAAGGCGGTCGGCTTGGACCGGTTCACACCATCATCGTTCTGGTCGTCGGTCTGGCTGAACAGTACCTTCACCTGTGCCGCCTGCTTTTCTCGCAGGTCCCAATCCGTCCCTTCGTGCAGGCCAAAGCCGGCGACCGAGTGTGTGACACCCGCCGAATCCGAGAACTGGATCGATCGTTTTGCGTTCGAGAAGGGCATGGTAAACGCGACCGTCTTGTCCAGGTAGGCATAGGCCACGAACCCAGCCGCTCCATCGAAAGTCGGCAGTGGCGTGTCGGGAAACTGCCGCTGCATGTCCTTGTGGATCGTTTCGACGATCCCGTCTTCGAGGCGTCCCGCCACGGCGAAGAAGCTGCCGGGTGGCAACGCCGCTTCGGTGACCGGCGACTCGTTCAGGCGGTCTGCAACCGGCTGTGCCTTAGCAATCCGCAGCCGGTCGCGGATCACGTCGTCCCTTGCGTGGTTCCAAGCCGCCTGGAACGTGGCGCACCAAACTGCGTTCCCCGAATTGGCAAGCGGCGTGTCCAACGTTGGAACGATCGCCGTTCCGGTCAGTTGTGTTGAAGATATTGTCGGCACCTGGCGCGGCTGGTAATCACTTCGCTCGCCGGCCTTTTGACAGCCCAGCGTCACGCAGCCGACCGCGAGTAGGGAAAACAACGCAGAATCAAGCGTCTGTCGCATATCTGGCTTCCGTGAAATCGCGCAATCAAAGGCCGTCCGTCTCGAACCGTCCTGTACCGCTCGGAGTCGGCGCCGCTGGCGGCGAAGGTGCCGACGCGGCGGAACGTCAGCGGCCTGTGGTTGTCGCCAAAGCGGTGGTAATCGAACCGCAAGGCCGTGTTCCGCCATTGTACCAATGTTCGTGACGGCGCGATAGAATCGACGGTGGAGTCCAGGATTCCTGACATGACCGCGACCCCATCCACCACCCCGAAGCGCCGACGCCGCGGGCTGCAGTTCAGCCTGCGGTTGCTGCTGGAGCGCCCTCGGCCTGCTATACTGATCGGTGCCGGCTTGGCGGAAATTCCATCCGTACAGGCGAATCCCTGTGAAATCGGCTCAGTTCGACGCCCGATCTATCTCGCTGAGTCCAGCCGGGCAGATCGTAATTCGTTAGACCGGTGCCGGAGGCTCCTTGATGCCACGCGTTCCGAAGACTCGTGTTGCCGTCGGAATTCCTGATGTCTTCATGGCGTTTATGAGACACGTCGCAGCGCTCATTGACAGTGGCGATGAAGCCACAACGATCGAGTCTGACGACCTGCTTCAGTGCGACTGCATCTACGGTGGTTTATCCGACTGCGAAACAAAGCGGTTCACGTTTCGCTACTTCCACGCCCAGGATGCGATTTGGGATGTCGATCTCGATGCTTTTGAGATCGCCGGCATTGCGAACGGCTCCTTTCGGCAGCTCAATCTATGGCGATGTTCAGACGGATCGTGTGGCTGCCTTTATCCCGCGGAAGACTCATACTGCTCCCATTGTGATTCGATTCGGCACTTCGATCACGAGTATGCCAAGCGATTGCGCCACCTGTACCCAGAGGCATCCCTCGATGCGCTCGCGTCAATGGCGAACCTGCGGCGGATTGCGCTCGCAATCGGCGATTACGTGGACGCGAATGACGGTCAAATGCCGCCACCGTTTACCTTTGACGTGAGCGGGAATCGGCTGCATAGTTGGCGGTCCCTCATCCTCCCGTACCTGGACCTTGATGACCTCTACGCCGTGATCGACTTCAATCAAGCGTGGGATACACCCGTGAATCGTGCAGCCACCGCGGCGATACCGGGCGTGTTTCAGTCACCCGGAACGGCGTCATGCCACACCCGATACCTGGCGATCGTGGGGCAGGACACCCTTTGGCCGCCAAGTGGGCGGCGCAGGCTATCGGATGTGACGTCCGGCACCTCGCGCACAATTGCCGTCGTTGAGGCCCCGGCCAGCGAATGCCACTGGATGGAACCCAGAGACATCGGGATCGACGCCCTCGCCGGTCAGCTTGCTTCGCACGGCCGGTCTCTGTCGGCTGCCCGGATCGACGGAAACGCAACGGCACTGTCTGGCATCGACGCGAGTTCGTTGCGCGAACTCGCTACGATATCGCCGAACTCCAGAAGGCACTGCCAAACGTGAAGATCACCGGATGACCACCGCCCCACCGCCCACCCCAAAGCCCCGTCGCCGCTGGCTGCAGTTCAGGCTGCTCACGCTGTTCGTCATGTGGTCTGCGGCCGTGGTGTGGATGAACACGTCCCCTCAGAAACACCTGTGGCCACCGTGTGTCGCGGTCCATTACTGGTCCGGCTGCCCTTGGGTCTATGTGAGATACACCGCTGCTAGCAGTCATGGCTTTGCTGAGGCGGTAGACGTGTCGTGGAGCTACACGGCCTTGGCAGGCGATTCTGTCGTCGGTTTGTTGCTCGTCATTGCCTTGACTTGGGGCTCGAAACAACTGCTGCGGCGTGTCGAGGCGAGTCTGCGACGCTCGTCTGGACACGATATTGTGACCGGTTCGGTTCGCTTCCATTTCAGCTTGGCGACGCTACTGCTCCTGGTCGCTTGGTCTGCGGTTGCGTTGTGGTTGAACATGACACCGCGTGTGAGTTCGTACGAAGTCGCTGCGGACACGTTCTTTTTCGGTGTCAAGGGGAATGACGCTTTTGAACGGCATGTCGCTCGTTGGGGTTGGCCTTGCCGCTACGCGGGTGACAGTTCGTCGGAACGGGCATCTCTGTCGCGATTGCCACCGGACGGGCAAATTGACTACCGGGCGCTGTTCCTCGACACAGCTGTTGGTGTGCTACTTGTCGGGGCTTTGACGTGGGGCTCAAGCCAGGTGCTGCGGCGCGTCGGGGTTAGACTGCAGCGCCACCCGGATTCCCGGCCCGTGCGGCAGTTCGACGTTCAACGCTAAACGACTTCCGACCCAATGTTGATGTTCACCTGATAGAATCAACGGCGCGGCCCAAGGATTGCCGACGTGACCACGACCTCGACCACCACCAGGAACCCCCGCCGCCGCTGGCTGCAGTTCAGCCTGCGGACGCTTATCGTGGCGTCCAACGCCGTCCGGCCGCAGAGCCGGTCACTTTCTGGCGTAGTGCAAACGGCGGTGACGGTGGTAGAATACAGCGTTGTTCAACCCGTTTTCCTTCGGCGCGGGCGGCGACGGCCGTGCTACGCGTTGGACGGCCCGCGATTTGTCCTGAATATGTTTGCAGTCGATCAGGCAACTTACTTTCCAAGTCGTTCAAAACCGAGACGAAGAATGCCGAACGCCATCCGAAGCCCAGCAGAGCTACTGGCTTTCGGGCTGTGGTTTCTGGTTCTTGCAGCAGTCCCTTGTGCAGCGACGGATCGATATTTCACCGACGTCGTAGCGCGTTCGCCCAACGGTCGTTACCGATTATCAGCGAAATCGCCCGATAACGCTGAAAAAGCGAAAACGAAACCGTTTCAAGCAGGATTCGTCTACAGTTTCTGCGACACGCGATCACGCGCGGAACTCTGGAACCGAGTTCAACCCGAAGGGCAGCCGATCGTACTCGATGCAGGTGAATTGTCGAGCGAACCGAACAAGACTTGGACATTCCGCAGGTGGGAAGAGGGGGCCCCCGAGCCCTTTATGTCAACGATGATGGATGGTCAGTTCTGTGGCTTGCCGGGGATGACTTGGTAGCCATGCGAAGCGACGGCGTTGAAACCGGCAAAGTAGACGTTTACCACGCGCTGCCAGAAAAGGATCGCGATCAGTTTCTGCAGCATACGACGGCAGGGCCAATGTGGGGCACACGCCACGGAAGGATCTGGATGAGACCGAGCGTTTGTTCGCGAAACGGACATTGCTGGCGGCAACCAAGGACAAGAAGTCGTGGGCGAAGTGTTGCGATGGCCTACCGCCTGTCATGATGGCAATCCAGATTGCCGGCCAGAGAAAGATGGTGGATTGCGTCAGCTCGCTTCGTTCGCTGGAAGATGTTCCGTACGTCGGATCTGCCGCGATGGTGCCGTTCCTGATGGAGGAGGAAGTCAAAGAGGGCGAACTCGACCTAAGCTCCTGGGAAACACTAACCGTTCGGCAAGCCGTCCAACTTTCGCTACGACGCCTCGGCGAAAAGCCGTCGTGCTGCGCGGCGACAAGGTTCGATCTGCAGACGCATGAACCACAAAATCGACGGCCATACGTGCCGCAGTCCCTGGAGACTCCCCGACACCTACAGGTGAATGCCGTGAGACGCGGGTTGTCACCGTCGGCTGTTCTGCAGCTAATCGGCCCACCCGATTACGTCGACTCTGGCGTCTGGGAATACGATATGGACGCCGATCCTCCATACACCCTGATCGTCAAGTTGGGGCGATCAGGCGTTACTTCAGTGGACGTGCGGCGTCCCCCGGCTTGGCAAGACGGTTTTCGACGCGACAGACTTGTTTTTCAATAATACGTCGCTAATGGTGAACTGCGGTTGTTGATAGAGATCAAACGAATACAACTGGCGATGGCCGCCTACGGTATCCCGACATGCGCGGAGATAGGTCGGGACGCCAGTATGTGTTGGCGTGGGTGCGCGATAGAATCGATGGCGGACCCAGGATTCCTGACGTGACCGCCGCCGCTCCCACCACCAACCTGAAGCCGCGCCGCCGCTGGCTGCAGTTCAGGCTGCGGACGATCCTGGTGATCGTGCTGGTGTTCGGCTGCGGCATGGGCTGGTTTGCTTACGAACTGCAGCAGGCGCAAAGACAACGAGACGCGGTGGAGGCGATTCGGAACCTGGAAGGCATCGTTGCGTACGACTATCAAGTCTCCGCGTCCCGCTTGCGACGAATGCCTCCGCCAGAGTGGGCGCGCAGGCTGGTAGGTGATGACTTCCTTGCCGATGTTGTCTTGGTGGATTGCTGGGATGAAGACATGGACACGCCGGCAAACATGACAGATGCCGAACTGATACTCCTTCAGGGCTTCCCGCAACTCGAATGGCTGAGGCTCAACGGCACGCGGGTCACCGACGCTGGGCTGGTGCATCTCCGAGGACTCACGCGACTCCAATGCCTGTCCCTGGAGCACACCTCGGTCGCAGACGCTGGATTGGTGCATCTGCGAGGGCTCAGGCAACTCGGAATCCTGGACCTCACTGCCACGCAGGTCACGGACGCAGGGCTGGAGCAGCTCGGGGAACTAACGCAACTTCAAGAGCTGATACTCGCAAGCCGGTTCACCGACGCCGGGCTGCGGCATCTCCGGGCACTGACGCAACTGCAGCGTTTGAGCCTCGCTGGCCAGTTCACCGACGCTGGGCTGGTGCATCTCAGCGCGCTCCGCGAGCTACAACGCCTCGATCTCACGTCGAGCCGGGTCACCGGCACCGGGCTGGAACATCTCCAGGGACTGCTGCGACTTCAACACCTGGACGTCCAGGCCTGCCCCGTCACCGACATGGGGCTCGAGCAGATCGGACGACTGACGCAACTCCGTCATCTGCGTGTCGATACTCCCCACGTCACGGACGCGGGACTGAAGCATCTGCAAGGACTCACGCGGCTTGAAGTACTGACGCTGGGGGCGCACCAAATCACGGACGCCGGACTGGTGCATCTCCGGGGGCTGACGCGACTCCGAGTCCTTTCCCTGAACAGCACCCAGGTCACCGACGCTGGGGTCAATGAACTACAGAAGGCATTGCCCAACCTGACGATTTACCGATGACCACTGCACGCCCACCCACGCCGAAGCCCCCTCACTGCCGCTGGCTGCAGTTCAGCCTGCGGACGCTGATGGTGCTCGTGTTGCTGATCAGCGTGCCGCTGGGGTGGTTGGGGATGAAGATGAGGGAGGCGAGGGAGCAGCAGGCAGCCGCGGATTCGATCCGCTCATTCGGCGGATGGGTGGAGTACGAGTCCGAACAAGAACCTGCCGACGACGAGTACCCTTCTGTTGCGTTCGGGCTAGACGCACGATTCGAGCGCCGGGGACCAGCTTGGCTCTGCGGCTGGCTCGGAGACGACTTCTTTGTCAGGATCATTGCAGTCAATGGAGAAAGCGACGGTGTCCTGGAACACGCGGCACGACTGCCGCATCTCAGTAACCTCAGGGTTGGTCCTCTGCACCGCAAACCGTTTGCCAGCTACCCGGTTACAGACGCTGGGCTGAAGCACCTGAAAGAGTCGTCGCAACTCCGCGAGTTGATGCTCAATCAGACCCAGGTGACCGACGCCGGGCTGACGCACCTCAGCGGGTTGACCGGCCTCCAGAAGTTGGACCTGTCGTCCACCAAAGTCACGGCTGCCGGCTGCGCCGAACTTCAGAAGGCATTGCCGAATTGTGAAATCCACCGATGACCACCGAACCATCCACTACCCCGAAGCCCCGCCGCTGCTGGCTGCAGTACAGTCTTCGGACAATGATGGTGCTGATGCTGGGGTTTGGCTGCGGGCTAGGTTGGCTCGCCCGCGAAGTCCACCAGGTGCGGGCGCAGCGCGTCGCGGCAGAGAGGATTGCGGAACTGGGAGGTCGCGTCAATTGGGAGGCTGCATCCGGCGACATCATGCGAACCGCCGTCACGCAGTTGGGGCAGTTGTCGGGGCAGGCGATTTCCGAAGACGTAGTTGCGGTCATTGGGGAATTCCGGCTTGGCGACGAGGGACTCGCCTATGTTCACGCGCTGAAGCACCTCAAGGCCCTGCTCCTTTACGATACGCCAGTCAGCAACGCTGGGCTCGCGCATCTCCGCGGCCTGACACGACTAGAACACCTCGACCTCCGCAGCACCCAGGTCAGCGACGCGGGGCTGGTGCATCTTTAGAAACTACCGCGACTCGAAGAGTTGTTCCTTGACGGCACCCAGGTCAGCGACGCGGGATTGGTATACTTCCAGGGCTTGACGCGGCTCAAATTCTTGAGTCTCAGCGAGACTAAGGTCAGCGATGTGGGACTGACGCGTCTCCGGCGACTTACAAACCTCGAAAACCTGGACCTCAGCAACACTCAAGTCAGCGACGAGGGAATGGCATGCCTTCAAGGCCTGACAGGACTTGAATTCCTGGACCTGAGTAGCACCCAGGTCAGCGACTCCGGGCTGGCACGCCTGCGGGGACTCGCGCGGCTGAAATACCTGCATCTCGACAACACCAAGGTCGGAGACGAAGGCTTGATATCCTTCCGAGGACAGACTCATTTCAAAGGGCTGTTCTTCAACAAAAGTCAAGTCTCCGATGTAGGATTGGCTCACCTTCGCGAACTTACGGACCTTGCGGTGCTGGATGTCAGCGATACCGGGGTGACGGACGCTGGGCTGGACAACCTCTGTGGATTGACACGGCTCGAAACACTGCGACTTAGCGGGACGCAGGTCACCGAAGCAGGCATCACCAACCTCCGGAACGCACTGCCGAACTGCGAGATCATCCCATGAATGCCGCCGCACCGCCCACCACCCCGCCTCCCCGCCGCCGCTGGCTGCAGTACAGCCTGCGCCGGCTGATGGCGGTCACATTACTCGGGTGTATGGTTTTCGGGCTAGCGGCGCAGTTCGGCCCCCTGAACGTGCTGGTGTTCGTCCTAGTCAGTGCGGTCGTGCTCGGCGTCGCGATGTCGAGGAGGAAACGAACAGTGTTGGACGGCGACGGCCCTGCGGAGCGTATTCGCCAACGGCACGTCGAGTACCAGCGCCAGGGCAGTTGGGCTCGCCCGTTCATCAACGGGGTATTTTTCCTTTCGAGCGCATTGGCCTCGGCCATTGGCGCACTTTGGTATGACGGGCTCCACGATTTCGGCGAATTCGGCGGCGTATTTCAGTTTGTGGCCGCGTCCCTGATCAGCTGCCTGCTACTTTGCGTGGCCGTGGTTTGCTTGACCGTCACGCTCTTGAATTTTTCCAAGCTGCCCGGGACACAGCGTGTTTTGGGCACCTTGCCGATCGTGCTGACGGTGGTGGTGTTTCTCCTCATGGCGGTCTGGAGGTAAGCCCGTCGCGGATTTCGAGACGACCGCGGAAATCTGGATGAGAATGACCGAAGACGCAAAACGACGCTTCGACGATCGCTGCCTCTGTGACACGCCAACGCAGAGCCAAACGGACCGTTGTCCGCGCTGTGGGCGACGTTACGCTGGCCGCACATGGGCGGAGTTCTGGCGTGACACAGCCCTTGCGGCGATCCCTTGGGTTCTGCTCGCTGGCGTCGTCTGCTTGGCCGTCGTCGGCCTTGTCGCGTTGCTTGAGCGGCTATTCGGAGCCTGACCAAGGCGTGGTACGGCCCGAAGCGGACCAGACCGGCCATGCTCAGGATGCGGCATTTCTGCGTGGGTCGGCCTTGCCCGATGCAATTGCCACCACGGAGATCGGATTGGGCGCAACGGCGGCGTCTTGGTAGCATGGAGGCTGATCAGTTGTTTCTCCCGCAACCCGCGCGTTGTGCCCGTCGTATGGCTCGCCGACATTTGAACTTTCATTTCACGATTTGGCAGTTGCTGGTCGTCATCACGGCAACGTGCGTACTGCTCGCGATGCTCGTCTGGAGCGTGCTGTGGGGTTCGATCATTGCTTCGGGTTTGGCGGCGCTGGTGCTGGTCATCCTTGGAATCGGGACGGGACGACGATCGCTGCTGCTCGGCGCCCTGGTCCCGTTGGCCCTCGGCGGAGGGCTGTTCTACTACCGTGCCGCTTCCGTCACCGTTTGGCAGGGATCAGCAAAGCTTGACGTGTATGTCCTCGTCCTCGACACCGACACCTTTGAACCAGTCTCGGGTGCCACAATCGAAGTTTTCAGCGGTCCCTGGTTTCCGCTGGAAGGGCCTGCATCTCCCAGGCTTTTGTCCCAATTTGCACCCACACCGATGGAGCCGGGATCTGGCGAATTGCTCACGGACTCTTGCGGACGATGCAACTTCGCCCACCGCTTCTATGCGACGGGTGGGGATGGTTTATTCTGCCGAGCCGGCTACATCCACACCGGCCGCCACTGGCTGAAAGCTTCGGCTCCCGGTCGCGGGTCGGTACTGCTTCCGCTGGACGGTCAAGGGTATCCTCGCGATATCGATGACAGTAGTGCGCTGTTTGTGACCGTTCCCCTGAGAAAGCAGGTCGCTAGCGACATGGCCGCAACCAAGACGCTGCCGTGAACGGCGCCGTGGCTCCGCAACGCACGCCGCCCCCGTTTGTTCTATCAACTCTCGTGGCGGCGCAGTAGAATCGATCGTGGCCGCCAGGATTCCTGACATGACCACGGCCCCACCGTCCACCCCGAAGCCCAGCCGCTGCTGGCTGCAGTTCAGCCTGCGGACGGTGTTGGTGCTGCTGTTTGGCTGCGGGCTCGGGTGCCTATTGCGCGCCGCACCGCCATACACGGCGGGGGACGTCGAGGGTTTGGACGCGTTCACCGCGTCCGAGGAAGCGAAGCAGTTGCTGTTACAGCAGGGATTCGTCGTTGGGCCTGAGCAGTTCAAGCAAATCTACGCGGCGTACGTGGCGAGCCACCGCCTTCCGCCGTTCGTCACCGAGGATAGCGTGCTGCACGCCTAGGCAAGAGGACCGATCTCGGCGATTCGCCGCCCCGCGGTGTCGTAGCTGAAGGTCGTGCGATAGCCAAGCGGATCGATGCCCGCCCCTGCTCGACCGGCCGCGTCGTACACCGTCGTCGAAGTATAGCCCAGTGCATTGCTCACAGGGGATTGCTCACGGACACCTGCCGGCCCGCCGCGTCGTAATCTAGCGTGGTACGATTCCCCAGAGCGTGGACGATAGCTTGCGTCGGACCGGCTGGATCGTAGACCGTCGTCGTCACGGCCCCGCGGGCGTTCATTACGGCCGTCTGCCGTCCGGCGGCATCGCGCGTGTAGGCCGTGGGCCTGGGTGCGGCCTACAACGTCGAGGACCGTTGTGGCCCGTTGACCTTGTGGAACACAGAGAGAGCCGAGAAAATGCTGTGTCCCCATCCCGCCTCTTCCTTTTAGTAGCTCTGCTCTTGGGCAAAGCCATCGTCCCCCGTTTGATCCGAAACTCCTGCTAATCCATCGAGGGCGATTTGTGCCGCGGTCTTCACCCACTCGTCGCGGTCCTGCGCAAGTGACTGTAGTGCTACTTTGAGACCCCGGCGGGAACGGACGGCATCGACAAACGAGACTTGTTGGGAGTCGTCATCGCGCGAACTCTGCAGTGCGGTGACGCTTCCTAGCCAGAAGAGTGCCTCGAGTAACTCGGCACCATTACGAGCCTTGAGGGTCCTTTCCAATTCCGCGATTGGCCACTTCGATGGCGGCTCCCCTATCGCTAGATGACGGTAGCAAGACTTGTTGACAACTGCCTCCCCCCTTCGATTCTCAAGGCGAATTACCGAGTATTTCCCATGAATGAACGCGTAATACTGACGCGCGATGTCCGGGCCAAGCATGTCCGACCCAGTGGATACTTCGATATAGGGAAATCCGTGCCCACCTTCGGCCTCCCACGCTGCATCGACCACATGCACCCGCCACCCAGTGGACAACGTCGTCTGGCTCAGTATCCTCGCTCTTGGATCAAGAAGAGTTAGCCGCACACTTGAAGTGCCTGGAACCGTCACTACTCGGGCTGTCTGGAATACCAGGACGGACGCGCCGCCGTAGACGTTGCGAACGTCCCACAGGTACCACGACTCCCAGAACGACGGAGATTTGTCGCCAAGAACGTCGCATGCGATGCGCTCGAACTCCATGTATTCGGTTTGTGGCATTTTGCGCAGATCCTGCTCACTATATGTCATCATCCGGCGAAATTGTATCGTGCGCCAAATGTGGGGCCCCCCGAACACGGCTGAGACCAAGCACATGACGACTATAAGTGTTCGCAAACGAAACCGCAGTACAAAGTTCTTATGCATTCGCGTCTACCCACTCTACGGCGATGCCCCCTAAAAGGTGCATGACTGGCATGCCGCCGTCAGGCGGCGGTTTGGGAGAGGGTCGCCTGTTCTCGCTGGATGCGGTATTCGATGAAGTCGTCCCACTCGCCGTTTAAGTAGATTACTCGTGTCTTGAGCATGGCGCGAGCTCCAGGCAAACGCCAATGCATTCCCGTGCAGTCCATCCGGTCCTTAACCAAGTTGCGACACGTGCCTTCCGCGATTCCACTTCCGATCGGATACCCCACAATGCAGGCCCCATGCCGCCATTCTACCAAAGTTGGTGGCGGGGCGATAGAATCAACGGTGGACCCAAGGATTCCCGACGTGACCACGACCCCACCCACCATCCCGAAGCCCCGCCGCCGCTGGTTGCGGTTCGGCCTGCGCACGATGCTGGTGCTGGTGCTGGCGACGTGCGTGGCACTGAGTTGGTTGGGGCTGAAGGTCAGACAGGCCGGAGAGCAGCGCAAGGCCGTGGAAGCAATCCACAGACTCGGTGGTACCGTCTTTTACGACTATCTGCACGACTGGATAGCCCCGGTTCCACCACCGATATTCACACCGACAGATCAGCCGACGCGTCCCCGGTTCGTATGGCTCCGCGAACAGCTCCGAGATGACCTGTTTGCGAATGTCAAAGAGGTCCATCTGCGTGGCCCTGAAGTCACGCGCACAGCCGTCGTACAAGTCCTGAAACTGAAGCGTCTCAAGAGCCTCCGCCTTGAAGCGACCCACGTCACGGATGCCGACCTCGAACTCCTTTGCGGGCTGGAGGGACTGGAAACGCTGAGCCTCGCCAACAGCCAGATCACAAATCTTGGGGTCAAGCGTCTCAGCCCGCTCACGAGGCTCACCTCCCTGGACCTTTCGAGCACCCTGGTCACAGATGCGGGACTTGAACACTTCCAGCGACATCCATATCTCAAACGTCTCTACCTTGAACGGACGCAGGTCACGGACGCCGGATTAGCGCACCTGGCGAAAACAAAGGGGACATTCTACTTTTCAAGAACAGCGACGTGGAAAAGTAGAATGTCCCCTTTGATCCCTCCGAACGGGCCGCTCAACATAAGCCCGCGCGATGAGTCGCGCCGGGCGGCAGTGCGGCATTCATCGCGAGCGAGTTGTTGCACCGATGCTTCCGTCCGAGCGGTAGAATCTACGACGCGGTTCAAGGATTGCAGACGTGACAACCAGTACGCCCCTGCCGCCTGCACAGAAGCCCCGCCGCCGCTGGCTGCTGCAGTTCAGCCTGCGGACGAACTTGGTGTTTGTCCAATGCGGCCTGGCCGCAGAGCGGGTACTTTCGGAATCGGGGCGGTTGCTGTTATTCGGCAGGATTCTTTCCGTTGCGGAGCCGCACGATGAAGGCGCGGGTCTGTGTTTGTCGCCAAAGCGGTGGTAATCGAACCGCAAGGCCGTGTTCCGCCATTGTACCAATGTTCGTGACGGCGCGATAGAATCGGCGGTGGACTCCAGGATTCCTGACATGACCACCACCCCGCCGCCCACCCCGAAGCCGCGCCGCCGCTGGCTGCGGTCCAGACGGCGGACGGCGAGCGCAGTGCCTTTGCTGGATTGTCTGCGGTGTGGTTCAAGGAGTGGCTGGATCACAGACTTGCATTCCACCTCGCGGCGTCTTTCTCCTCCACCGTGTGACCGCGCTGCCTAATGTTGCTGCTATGGATGGACAGCCAAGTCACAAACGACCGTCTTCGCGCCCGCGAGAGTCGCTTTGCCGGTGGCCAGCACGTTGTCGCCATTGCGATCGAACAGACGCACGGTCCATTGTCCGGGCCAGAGGTTGGGAATCGTGTAACTGCTCTCACGAATCTCGATGCCATGCAAGTCCCGGGCAACCACGCCGCCGGGGACTTTGTGTCCCGGCGGCATCGTAATTTGGCACTGGATGGCTCCGCCGGGCGAAAGTCGCAGTGTGCCCACATCGGTGATGTTCCCCGCCGTGACCGGCAGATTGTCCGCCCGAGCCCAGCCCCGTTCGGGGTCTCGCGCTAAGACCGTGTACTTGCCGTCTGCCAAGAAGCGGAAGGCCCAGATGTCACCGAAGAGGTCCTCGAATTGTCGAGGCTGCTTCTGCTCTTGAGAAACCACATACACGCAGGTGTTTCCATCGCCGTGTTCGACCAGGCCGATGAGTGAAGCCGGATTGAGGCGGATGCGGATCGGCGGGGCGTGGGTTGTTGTGTCGGCGACCTCAAGATCTCGCTCGAAAAGAGGCTCGTTTGAGGTCGAGTAAGCGTTCAACCAAGGGGCAACCCGCAAATGATACCTGCCTTTGGGGACGGCGCGGATTGTGCAGGGCGTCACGCCCGGATGTTCGAGAAGGCACGAGGGTGTCCGGGGAATCGCTGCCGCGGCGTCCTTCGGCGGCAGGAGTTCGATGTCCACGTGAGTGTCTTCCCCCAGGAGTGAATCGTCCTGGGGCTTTGGAGGGGATTCGCGGAGTCCCAGCCCCGCCAAACGGTGAGCCTCCGAACCGTCCCCGACGACGAACTCCAACGGCACGTCCGGCGCTCCTGGTGGCGGGGCGAACCACAGCTGGGTTTCCCGGCCTTCTACAACCTGGGCTTCGCGCGAGTGGCAGCCCCCCCATGTCCGCGGTGGCCATGTAGCTGATCGCCACGCGGACGCGCCCCACCGGCGCATCCTCGACGGTGAAACGCCCATCTTCGTCTGTGATGAATTCGGCCTGGCCGGGGACGGGCCAGCAGTAGATTTCACCTCGGACAAAAGGCCAGGGGCCAGGACTCGGCCCGTCGTCCGGCTCGGTGACCTGCCCCACAATCCGTCCCGTCCCCCGCAGCTTCAAGCTCCCGAGATTGATGTCGTCGTCAGCCACCCGAATCCAGAACTGGCTGGCCGTGATTCCCGAACCGGAGATCTGCAGTTCATAGATTCCCGGTCTTACGTGTTCGATCTGGAACTTCCCGTCGTTGTCCAGCGTCGTCTTCCGCTCCGCACCCCCCTGCATGGCTTCGTCGACAACGTCGGCGGTCGAATAAATGACCGAACCCCGGGAAGACCCGTCAGGCACCAGAACTGCCTGCGTCTCCCGCGGCCTTCGCAGGGGGCCGCAAACCTGTCCCGCAACCGTCACTCCGCGCTCCAGTCGCACGGCCAGCGACTGTGGCTCCTCGCCCACTTTGACGGTCTTCTCCCACGCGGTGAAGCCTTCGGCCCGAATGGCCACCCAGTGAGGCCCCGCCTGCTCGAAATCGAGCGTGAAACGGCCTTCCGGGTCGGCAAAGTCTCGCGCAATGACTTGCTCCACCCGCGAATCGTCGAGCGGGGCGAGGAGCACGCGGAACTGCTTGACCGGCAAGTCCTCCGGGGACAGAACTTGACCGCTCCACTTCGGCAGCGGCCACAACGCCAGCGTCATGTCATTTGCCGCGACTCCCAGAAAGTGCCTGCTCTCCTCGAAGAAGCCTTTCTTGCTCGCAGTCAACGCGAATTGCGTCCCGGGCGTGGCTCGCCGGACGTACTCCAGGACAAACCGGCCCTGAGCATCCGACTCCGCCGAAGCGCGGTCTGAATCGCTCACTTTCACGCCCGGCAGCGGTATGCCCTCCCGGTCGGTCACTCGCCCTGAAACTCGGCCGCCCGGCACTCGCCGGAGGCTCACATCGAGCGAGACTTCCGCCTCTTCGCCCTCAGGCTCCTGCGGAAACCGCACATACTTGCCCTCGTAGCGTGGATGTTCGACGAGAACGTCGTCCGATCCCGGCATGATGCCCAGCAACTCGAACTTGCCCAGGCGATCCGTCGTTGCCCACCGCCGCCAATCGGGAACGATCGCAGGCGCGGCGAACACCTCAGGTCGGACCTTCGCGCCGGCGACCGGCGCGTCAGTTTCCGCATCTCGCACGACGCCGCGGACGGTCCAGCCGCGAGTGATTCGCATTTGGACTCGCGGATGCTCTTCCTGGCTGCGAATCAGAAACGGCTTGGTGATTTCCTCGTATCCCCAGAAGTCGCAGTAGCCTCGAACACGGACCGTGACGTGCAACTGGCAGGAGCGCGGGACCTGAACCTGAAACTGTCCCTGAGACGATGGCGCGGCCCGCCACAGTCCTGGTTCGTCGGTACGTCGCACATCCGTAGTGACGATGGCAATCCGGTACGTGAAGTCCGAAACCGGCTGACCCGTCCGATCATCGACGACCGAAACCGTGACGGTCTTGGGGCCGCCGACAGCGACGGGTGGCTCCGCCTCCAGGCTGCTTGCGGGCATCGCCAGTAAACTCAGCCAACAGAAGACGCCCCACCACCAGTGACTGGGATTCCACAGCGGCCACCGAGTCAATCGTCGTATCATTTCACTTTCCTTCCGCAGCTTGCAGAGGCTCTCGAACCTCACCGTTGGAAATCCAGCAGCCGAGCGTCCGGGATCGGCCAGTAAGGCTCACCGCCGGCGCCGCCCAAAGCGAACGTCCAGTCGCCCCGGAACACGACGGACCCTGTGGTCGCAGTCCACGCGATTATGCGACAATGCAGGCCCCGTACCGCCATTCTACCAAAGTCGGCGGCGGGGCGGTAGAATCGAGGGTGGACCCAAGGATTCCCGACGTGACCACATCCCCACGCACCACCCCGAAACCCCGTCGCCGCTGGCTGCAGTTCAGCCTGCGGACGCTGCTGGTCTTGGACCAACGCAACCCGGCCGCAGAGCGGGTCCCCGAACGAGTACGTCATACGTCCTACCGTGCTTGCCGCTATTCGTTCGCTTTGCCGTTGTTGGCTGAACCGGCATCGGCGTTGCTGACAGCGTCGGGCACGAGCACTTCCGGGTTCTCGACCCACATGACGAAGTACGGCTGTTGGGCTTGACGCTGCTGCAGGTAGAGCAGAAATGGCCGATCGAAGACGAATCGCCGGGGTTCGGGCGGAGGCTCATCGCCGTTAACCATGAAGATCCCAGCTTCAGCGTCCAGAATTGCCCCGGATTCGTCCAGTTGAAAGCGAATGAGTTGCGTGGCATCCGCGACAAAGAATGTCGTGAAGCCGGGATTCAAGCAAGTCCGCCCGATCAGTTCCGTGTACTTGCGCTCGACAAACAGCGACAGCAACGGGATTAGGCGTAAGCCATCAAGCCCTCCGTGCCCGTCTTGCCGGCCGCGGGTACGAGCCGTGGGGTGACCGCCGGGAACTTCGCCGTCATCTGCGACCGGATGCCGTCCAGGATGTTGTCCGAGAGTCGTCCCGCGATCGCCACGTAGGCGTCTTCCGCGAGACTGCCGCGGGGGAACGCCCGCTTGTTCAGTTCTCGCACCATGTCGGGAGCGCCTTCCAGTTCGACCGGCGCCCGGATGATATCGTCCCGCAAGCGATCCCAGGCAAGTTGGAAGTTGGCGCAATAGACGGCATTTCGGCCAGGGACGAGAGGCGAATTCAAGTAGGGCATGACCGCGGTCTTCGGCAGTTCAGTCGCCGGCCGCGGGACCGTTTGGATCTCTCCGGCGTCCGCCACGGGCAAATGCCAAGCCACACCCGGGAAGGGACGCCCCCCGGCAGGTGTGCAAATGGCGCGGAATAGCTTCTCTGCGATATTCCGATTGTATTCCTGAAGACTCCCGTCCAGGAACAGAAAACGCACTTGTTCGGTATGCCGTAGCGAGGGGCGCGGGTTGGAATGATAGCCCCCGTTTTTCAAGTCCGCGTAGTTCAAGTCGCGAGGTTCGAGCCAGGCGATGCCCGCATCCACGCTTTCGATCAAACTGGCCGTGTTGCTGGTCCCATCCGTGACGTGCTTGAGGCTGAGCGCGCAATGCTCCGGCCAGGCCGTCTGTGGTCCGACGATCGCGAAGTAGTTCGTGATCCCCTCCGCCCGTTTCCCGTCAACCGGACACCCGTAGACGGCCGGCATCTGCGCCAGCAGTTGGCGGTTGTGCGGGCCGTTCCAAGGTTCGTCGAAGCGGTACTGGTCGTACAGGTCCGTGTAACCCAAATCCGGCAACAGCAGCACGCGCCAGCTGTGCCAGCGCTGTCCCTGTTCGTTCAGCACATAGGCCGGCGGAAACGAGCCGTAGCGGTCTTCATAGTTCTGCAACGCGACCCCGATGCGATTGAGGTTGGCCCGACATTCGTCCTCGTGCCTCACATCGACCACCACTCGATAGGCAACGGCGGCACCAGTAGCGCACACGGCAATCGCCATGACCCATCCCGCGTACTTCTTGTACTTGGTTCGCGCTGGCGTGGGCGAGTTGGTTTCGGCAGACGGTGTATTCATCGACTCGTGCTCCCAGACGCATCTCCCCGAACTACCGGCATCACCGAGGCATGCGCCAATGATGCCACCGCTTGCTCCCCGCCCGATCGCGTGTTCCCTGCATACGATCGTTATTCGGCGTACGGCGTCCCCCAGACCAGAAATCTTCGGAACATTCGCACCCCCCAGTTATGCCGTCTCCGGAGCGTGTGCAGTACGCCGTGGCGGAAGACCCAGGCGGCAGCCGCAGACACCGTTACGGCAAACACAATGTTCCCGGCCAATGCCCATGGGTGGAGGTCCACCACGGATCTTCCCCGCCGAGTTTGTGACACCGAAAGGGCCATCCTGCAACTTCGATCCCGCCGGTCTCGTAGGCACCGCGTGTCAGCAGATATGGCACAATGTTCGCGAAAGCCATCAACGTCCCGAATGCAGCGCATCGAAAGACAAGCATGACTCCAAGTTTGGATTCGAGACGTGACTCAGCCATGACACCTCCCGGAAAGCGATCAGAACCAAACAGCGATCCGGCTTCACGGCCCTGCGGCCCATGCCCCTTCCACTTCAAATCGTCCGGAAGCCGACGCTGCCGGGCCGTGCGCTGGTTCGGCGAAATGGTCCCGGCAAATCTAGGGCGTCGCCGGGGTTCCGCCGCTCAGGGCGAACATTTCGCCATCGATCACACGAAACAACTTGCAGTTGTCCAGTCTGGCAGTCGCTTCACGGACTTGATCCGGCGAGAGGTCACAGTCGGCAAAAGCCACATTGACGGTTCCGCGAAGCGAATTGAGTTCATCTAGTCGGTCGAGCTCGTCGGATGTAAGGGTACGGAAAAAAGTGATTCGGTACTCCGCTCCAATTGGCCAAAACGGAATTGAGCCACAACGCCCGCCGTATTGCGCAATCGCATGAAACACGCGATCCTCTTTCGCTCGGACACGGGCGTAATCGATGGCGAGCGCAACAACCATGAAGACGACGATCAATCCGAGGATTTGCGTGAGTCGTCGCACGAGGACTCCTCGCCAAAGTTCGTGATGCACCGGCCGGATTTGCCCGTCCACTCGTCGTATTGTACCACCTGGCAAGGGCTGAAACATCCAGGAAACCGCGTTGAATTCGTCGCCCCGCTGGCCTTGAGGCTGGCGTTGTTACTCGACGCCAGCCTGCCCAGCGGCCCCTGCCCCTTCCACTTCAAAACGCCGGAAGGTCGCCAATTACATGCATCACCGGGTTCGGCATTACGGTCCAATGAGGCCTTCGGATACGTACACGTCTCCGGCGCTGTCATTTTCGAGAACGACAATAATTTGCCAGCGGCGATGCACCCACATGTCGCCCCGATCCCGACGATCGCACCAGAGAAAGTCAATTCCTTCGTGGACAACTCCCTGATCTGCGAATTTTCCGTTGCGTATGACGGAACATTGAAACCCTTCGTGTTCCATGAACTCTTTTGCCGCCGCGAGTGGCGTTCCGCGCGGGACACCCTCAAGAACGGTCGATTTCATTGTGGCGGGCCGTTCAATACTCGCTGTGTGACGCGCGGACTGTTTGCCCCCCGCGCAGCCGATCGCAAGAGAAAGCAAAACGACCCAGCCTCCATGCAGGCTCGACACGGCGTTATCCTTGTCACTGTTGATTGGAACCTCTGATTTTGCCGCCGGACCTGCCCGGCCCCTCGCCGCATTGTACCACCCGGCAAGGGCCACGAAACCGCGGGCTCCTGCCCCTTCCACTTCAGAACGCCCGCAAGCCGCGAACGCTAGCAGCGCCTTGATCTGGACAACCGGGGCACCCGTGTGGAACGCGTCACGTTCGCGTGGGAACGGGGAGTGGTGCGCGAGAAGTAACGACGCGGGTCACGCCGGCGGCGCGAGTGACCCAACCATCATCCCCGCCGCGACCGCCGCTCTCGTTGATCCGCTGGTTCGGCGATGTCAATCACTCGAGCCGCGCGATTTAGTTGCCTCCGAATCGTACCCTGAGAGCTTCCACAGATACAAGCCGTCCGATGGAAATGTGGAGGTGGCGATCAACTGGCCGTCGGGCGAAAAGGCAATTTCAAAGACCCTCTGGCCGGGATGGTTGAGGACTGCAATCTGTTAACATCCCAGAGACGCACCGCCCTCGCCTCACCATCGGCAATGCCGTAGCCTTCAGCCAAGGTCGCCAACGTTTGGCTATCGTGCGAGAAGACTAGGCTGAAGACGGCAACGGGGTGTGTACCAAGCAAAGTAGTCGCACCCGTGGCTACGTCCGAAATCGCTACCTTCTCGAGCTCGCTCGTGGCCAGTCGTCGTCCATCGGGAGAGAGCGACATTCCAAAACCTGAAACACCACCGCAACGCACGTTTCGCAAGAAAACCTTTAGAGCGGACCGATCCCAACTCGGAAAACCGCCGAGCCTCTTTTGCTGCTGAAAGGTAGCCAAGTCCCAAATCTGCACTTCGGCGGTGCCCAATTGCCGTGCCTCGGAGCCCCTCCCGACCTCGCGCGCGATGGCGAGCGTCTTGCCGTCTGGCAGAAACCGGAGAGAACGGACGCCCCAGCCGCTGTCGAGGATCGCGAGCTGTCGCCCCGTCTGAACGGTCCAGAGGTCGACGGTCTCGTGTGGTGCCGATTTGGCTGCGTGCTTGAGTCGGTGATCCCCCGCTGCGGCCAATACAGCCCCATCGGGCGAAAACGCCAGGTGCGTGACGTATCCCGCTGACGCTGGCGATGGCTCACGTGCCTTCCCCGTTGCCAGGTCCCACAGTCGAAATCCATTGTGCGAATACCCGGTAGCCAACACCTTCCCATCCGGTGAGAATGCTAGACAGTGGAGGTTGACAGGTTCCGACAAGGAGATGGTCTTCAGGACTTGGCGCGCGGACACGTCCCAGATGGTGATGCCTTCGGTTTTCGAGGTGCCCGTCTTTGCGGCCAACAGTTTCCCGTCTGGCGAGAACACGAGCCGGTGCGGGACTCCGCGGTCGGGCACCGGAAGAGCGTCCCGCTGCTGCCCTACCGTCGGACGAGGAGCGAACCCCGCCACGAACAACCAGACAAGCGCTACGACCCGCAAGAATATGGTCCTCATGGCACCGCTCCATAGACCACGTGGTCCGACTCGTCCATGCACTCTCCGTTTAGCCCATCGCATCGCCCCGCACGAACGACGAGGATCAGGCGGCGGGGACGGGAAAACGCAACCACTGGCAACCAACCTTACCCCCGACGCCTGGCTCCTTTGGTCCGTTGGGTGACGACGAGACGGCTTTGAGCTCACGGCTCACCGGGAATGCACAGTCGGGAAACACATCTTATTGCTTTTGTTCTAGCCGTTCGAGGCTGCGCAGGATGTCTAACGTGCCTATCTTGCTGACCATCTTCGTGGGGCGCGGAGCGCCCGCTGAGCCGCTCACGCACAGCTGAAGGCGATCGCCATCGAGCGAGACAATCCCCTTACGCCGGCCGCCACCACCAACTGCAGGGTCATCCTCTGTAGTTTCAATGTCAACTTGCCAAGGCTTCTTGGTCGTATCCAGCCAATAGCGACCTTCAAGCGTTCTCCCGCCGGCAAAATTCATGGTAAACCGATCCTTACCCTGAAACTCCCAGACCAGACCAACCTCATTCTTGGACTCTTTGCCATACCATGTTGTCGCGACAAGTTTCCACTTACCTTCAATCGTTGCCGCGAGGTCGGGCTCAGCAGCAGCGGCCGAACGTTCGCCAACAAGCAAACCTGCTGCGAAGAGTAATGCTACAAAGAACCTTCTCATGCCAACTCTCCTTTGAGAACCAGTGCGTTCAACGAACTGTGTAGTTTTACGCCCGAATCTCCACGGCCGCTCGCCGCATTGTACCACCCGGCAAGGGCCGCAACAACCAGCGAATCGTCTCCCGACGCCCAACCCGCTCCACTAGAAATCTGGGCCGGTACTGGTCGCTAGCCCGCCCAGTTGCCACGCTCACGCCCCCACCGGCCCCTTCCACTTCAAAACGCCCCGAAGCCTCCGCCGCTGGACCGGCATGCCAGATGGTCCGGGAGGGGCGCCAGAGCGGTCCGGGCCCCGATTCGGCTCGCTAGTTCGATGTCCCTTGGGCATTCCGGATCAAGACCGAAATGGACTCGGCCATCCTCTTGTATCCCGCCGCATTCGGATGCATGTGGTCATTCCTCAGAGCAGAGGTGGAGAGAATCTCTGCGACGGTGTCGGAATCGAGCGGTATGCCGTGCTTCTTGGCAAGTTCCTGGTAGAAACCAGGCACCTTGAGGGGGTATTCAGGTGTCGGAACGCCAATCAGGACCACGTCTGCTCCACTGTGTTTCGCGAGAGAAATCATGGCATCGAGGTTCCGTATGGTAGCACCCTCATCTTGCTTCTGAACCATATCGTTCCCGCCATGACACAGAATGACGAGATCCGCCTTCTCCTTCTCCAAGACGGATTGCAGCCTTTGGCGGCCCGAGGAAGTCACCTCTCCAGAAACACCTGCGTTGACGACTCGACATTGGAGTAGCTTCGCGAGCACAGAGGGGTAGCTCGTGGCTGCGTCCGCGCCAGTCCCGAACGTAAGGCTATCGCCAAAGGCGACAACGACCGACGACTTCGACAACTGCCTGATCTTGCCATGCCGTCCGCAACCAGATCCCAGGGCAAGCAGGCAGCATGCGGCGATCAAGGCTGCTCTTGTCATGTCGAGTGTCTCCAACTTGACGGGCGGTGCGCCAGTAACTGATTTTGGTTCCATGCGAGTCGTAAGCCATGCGCTGTTCAGCCCGATACTGCGTAGTCTGCGGCCGGCCCTGCCCGGCCGCTCACCGCATTGTACCACCCGGCCAAGGCCACGACACCGGCGGTCCCCGCCCATTCCACTTCAAAATGGCCGAAAGTCGTGGCGGCCACAGGTTTCGAAGTCCGCAGGATCGGCCACAGCCGTGCTGGCCGGCCGATCCGGCCGCCAATAGGGCATTATCCCGGTCGGCCTATCCCGTTGACGAGCAACCCTGTGATCGGGCTTCAAAGGCTTGACAGGCAATTGCTTAAGTCGATAATTCAAGGTCAGTGTCAGGCGGGATAGCCCGCCGTGTCGGTCTGCCTATTGCCTGGCAGCGTGCCGGTGATAGGCCGTTCCGGATAATCACTGGTTCGCCCTGAAAGTGGGTCGCATGATACGCATTGTAGTAGCGATAGCCGCACTCGCTGCCTTCTCCGACGTGGGGCAAGCGCAGCTTCTTAATCGGACGGGCCGAGGCAGCGTTGAACAGGCCGCGAAGATTCTCCCAGAGCTTGCCGGAAAAACGACGCTTCACTTTAAGAAACACGATTTCTACTTCACTAGCGGGGACGAGCTCGCTGTTTTTCGACTTGGTGACGGCCGAAGCTTGAAATTGGAATTCCCTACTCCACTCAGCTGGTCCCTGAATGCATTGAAGGAGTCCGCTCGACCCGTTGTCATCGTGGTGAGGCGTAATGCCAAAGAACAGGTCTTGGAGATTGTGCGAAACTCGCCGCTTGAAAAGCGCCTCATCGAGCTTTTCCAAGCGGACCTCGTGGATAGCAAGCATTCCCCCGAGGACGCGCAAACTATAGCCCGGTTGCGCGATACACTTCGCAGCCGCAAGCCATCACCAGAGGAGAAAGAGTGCGTGGAGTTGTTGCTCAGGATATACCGCGACCCCAGCACTGCCCCACCGGAGTCAAAGGAGTTCTTTGAGGCTTGGCGTAAGACATTAACCAGCGAACAAAAGGATGCAGGCGAGCGGGCGTAAGGTCGGTTGCCAGTGGTTGCGTCGTCCGGTCCCCGCCGCCTGATCCTGGTCGTTCAGCCTACACCGCGCACACCAGTTTGCACCACCTGCCGAGCGGCTTCACGAACAGCCCGTTGACAGCCATCAGCGATCGTTCCACCCGCGGCCATCACCACGCCCAGCGTCGCCAGAACCGTATCCCCAGCCCCGCACACGTCCCGAACTTGAACCGGGACTGCTGGCACCCGTCGGACTGTTTGACCGTCCGACCACCACAGGCCAAGCTCGCCAGCCGTGACCACGACGTGGCATCCCTGCCGAATCGCCAAACGGCGGGCCATCATGGTTGGCGGATCGCTTCATCGCTGGGTCGTCAGCATTATCCCCATCCTCTCATGCACCAACCACGCCCCCTCCCACCCCCCGTTCACTGCCGGCGACAAATCCATCGTCAACCGCCCGTCGTTCCCCGCAATCAGCAGTCGCCCGTCCCGGATCGTCCAGTACCGCTCACACCCGGCGCCACCCACGGTAATCGTCCAGTCGCCGCGAAACACCATCGGCCTGTGGTCGTAGCCCACGCGGCGGTACTCAAACCGCCGACCATCATCGCCGCGATGCCCGCGCGGTCGGTATCTGTCGGCGGCGTCTGGGCCGCTGGCGACTATTCGCGTTTCGACTCGTCATTTCTGGGATTCTGAACTTAGGTTCGGAAGTCCTGCGTCCGAGAAGGTGGGCCAGTCGATTGGCTAAATCTGGCGGCAAAACGCGTCATATTACATGAGGGAATGTATAGCTCTTGACCGAGATTCAATGGCACCCAACATGCGGCCAGCACGGCAGTTCTTACGGGTCTGCACTTCTCTGGCTGCAAACGGCGCAGGATTTCGGCCGGCTGTTTGCGCGTAAGCAACGGCCCATGGGGCCAATGGCACGACCGTCCGGCGTGCGTGTAGAATGTGACAGAAGGAGATTCGCCGCTGAATCGTGTCCTGCACGTGCCTAGTACTACAGCGCCTTTTTCCGCTTTCTACTTCGCACCACAAGTTCGGCGCGCCGGCGCTGTTCGTGGCATGCCTTTGCGACACGGTTTCTTTCCATCCGCCAATTGCACCACGTCACGATCTCGTCCTCGTCCCAGCGACGCAGATCGATTAGATGACGAATGATGCTGCGCACCTGGCGCACGGTCATCTGAGGCTCTTTTTTTTCCCAACCGCAGTTTCTGCAAGACGAGAAAGAGAAGTGCCAACACCGACAACGCGGTGTGATGGTGCCATCCTATCCAGCCTCGTGTCTCATATTCGTCCAGGCCGCATTCCCCTTTGCTCGCCTGGATGTCTTGCTCGATTGTCCAACGACAGGACCTTTGCTGAGCGAGGCACTGTAGAGGAATGTCAGGTGGCGCGTTTGACCGATGAAACTTGACTTCCGGGTCTTGCCCTAACGAGCGGCGAACAAGCAAACGCTCCGCCGTCTCACAAGGAAGGCCTTCTTCCGATACCCACACAGTCAATTCCGCGTACTCGTACAAGATCGGTCCTTGGCTACCTTCGCTTACTGTGATCCGCTTAAAGTCACTCGAGGACAACGTAGCCGCGACTTCTTTGACACTGATTGCTTTCGTTATCGGTATGGAACGTCCGCTTCCTCGTACGTTCCGCATCTGTGGCTTGGCCAGCCAAACACGAGCCTCCGAGGAGACATCTAAGACGTATCGTTTACCCAGCGCGCGGACGCCTCCCGCAAATGTTGGACTGTCCCCATATACACAGTCCCCACCGACCCACTGAAATGGAACGCCTTCTTTCATAGCTTCCTGAACCATCTCCAACGCCAGCTCGGGCTTCGAGCGGAAAATGACGCGAGAGGGAACGCCTGCTTCCTCACGGCGGGTTGCATCTTCTGCCCACTCGTTAGGAAGGAACAGCCGCCGATCCATCATCGTATGTCCCTTCGAGGAGCAGTAGTTCGCAAACACGCCAACCTGGCAGTTTTCCACACGTCCCAGTGTTCCCGAGTACTGCCGCTTCACACCGACCGACTTCTCGCCCTTCTTCGGAAAGCCCGTTTCGTCCACATTCACGGTTCCATCTTCGTCACCCAGAGATTCGCTCACGTGTCTCCGCACTTCTCGGAGAACGTCGCAATCGTCCCAGACAGCTTGTGCGACGAACTTCTGCATCGTCCGCACTACACCGCCTTCCACCGCTTCCGCGATGTTCTCCGTGTTCCTGCGCTCCTGGCCGCCCAGCAGGCCATACACGAACCGTTGCGCATGCTCGTGATTCTCAGGTCGGCCGAACAGCGGCAAGTAGCGCGTCAAAAATGTGTCGAGTTCTGGCTTCAGCTGACGCACCTGACTCCCGTCCATGGGATTTACTCCTCGAATGGTGAACCCGATTTAGTTCCGACTGTTCCACGAGTTGGCCTTGTACAAAATCGAGCGGCGGCGTACAAGAGCAGTTATTGAGGCGCTGTAGTACTAGAACGCCGACGATCGAAACGCGACATGACGCCCAGCCACAGCTTCGAGTTGGACTCCGACGAACTTGACCTTCGAGGGCCAGGACGAAAGCTGGACCTTGGGTACTTCACGGAGCCGGGGCGTTGTTCGCTGATGGTTCAACGCCGAGCCCGTGCTGGGTTCGAAGTCTTTCTGTACTTGGCCGACCGATACCTCCAGGATGACGGCCGACCGGTGGTAGCGACGCACGAGGAGTTGTGCGCATCGTGCGGACTGGACCCGAAGTCGGCGCATTCAAGTTCCACGATGTCGCGGCTGTTGCGGTCCCTGCGGGAGACGTACCGGGTCATCGACTTCAGTCCGATCCAGCGCCGGCGTCCGGAGATTAGTCTGGCCCCGCCGCGTCCCGGTGCCGACCTTCTCAATCCAGGGCACTACGTGTACTTCGAAGGCTGGAACGTCGCGCAACGCGAGTTGTTCCATTCCCTGGGCAACCGGACCTTCGCCGCGGAATACCTGTACTGGATCGCGCTGTACGAGTCGGCACTGGCTCGCGTGAAGCACCAGCGGCCGTACTGGTTCTTTCCTCTGGAACGGATGTCGGAGACGTATCACATCTCGCAACGGTTTGCCAGTGTCGGCCTGCGGGCGCTGGTCGACCTGGGAATCATGAGGGTGGTTCCTGGGCAACGCGGCCGCATCGCGTCCCAGAACGAATTCGGCGCGGCCAATCGGTACTATTTCGAGGGGTTGGGTGAGGTTGTGCGACGCGATCTACGGCTGCAAGAGTTGCAATCGCAGCACCCGGCCGAGTTCGGCTTGGCACGCGAGTGGAGCCAATCGCTCAACAACGGGGCAACCGTCAAGAATGTCGCCGGGCTCTGCGAGTTGGCGGCGACCTATGGTGCGGAGCGGGTTGACGCGGCAATCCAGCAGTTGTCGAGCATGTCGCCCCGAAATCTCAAAAGACGGCTGGCGTATGTTCGGTGGCTCGTTACCGGAAGCCGGGACGGCAGTCAGTAACGGCTTTGGCAATCAGGGCAGAAATGCCAGTCGGATACCCTTGACAACAAAATGGCGTTCGAGTACGTTTATATAATCTAAAGGGTCCCGATGTTGTTTCGTGGCCCCGCCCCCGCCAAAGTCCTACGGATTGGGAGCACCCACGCTCAAACAGACGGTGCATGGATGGTTACTTTTGAAACCGACGAAGGAACGTTCGCTCTTCCCTCCACACTGGTCGCCGCGGTTATCCGCCACTCGACGCACGAAGCCGACTTCTTGGCGGGGGTCCTGAGGGAACTGGGGTGGGACAAGCTGCGTCTGCCTGCCGCCTTTCTGCTTGACTTCGCCGCCCTCATGGAGCTCTGGTTCTGGGAATGGCAGGGGCTGCGTCCCCTCCTGCCGGATAACGTGCCGACGTTCGCTGAGGCGAAGAAATCGCTCTCCGAACGCGCCGCGAAAGGCCCCCAAGAATTTGCAGGGCCGGATGCCCAGCCGTTGTCGCGCCAGATCTTTGATGTCTGGGTGGACAATTTCGCCTGGGACGCTCGCGACCAGTTTGGGGGCGACCTCATCGTGAAACAAGACGACGAAGGAGAGTTCGTCGACTCAATGGCGGAGTTCCTGTGGGAGCATCGTAACCAACTGACACACCTGCTTGGCAATCAAGAGACGCAGCCATGAAACGCTCTAACCAAGGCCGAGGCATGTTTTATTCGCGGGACAGCCTCGGGCTCCACGAGATGACGCCGGGTGAGTACGTGCGGTGGGCTCAAGGCAAGGCCAAAGACCTCGGCCTGACTTTCGAAGGCACACCTGAACGCATCGAAAAAATGATCCGCACGGGCCGGTCAGTCGATGGCGACATTTTCTTCGATTACGGCGTGTCCGGGAACGTCCTGACCCGAGAAGGACTGAACGCGATGGTCGAGCAAGCCTTGGACGACCCCAGCGTCAGTCACATCTTCATCCCTCGGCGAGACCGGCTGGCGCGGCCGGACAACCCTCTTGACGGTGTGCGCTTGGAAGACGTTCTGCGGGTTGCCGGAATCACTCTCGTGTTCATGGACAAGACTTGCCCGCCGCATCATAAGGGACGACGTCGAAACCCCGCCGACCTGATCATGGCCATGTTGGACTACGATCGTTCCGGGCAAGATCGGCGTGATTTGGCCCAGAAAATCATCTACGCCCAGATCCGGCTGGCGAAGCTGGGGTTTTCGACCGGTGGGCGGCCTCCGTACGGTTTTCGCCGCTGGCTTGTTCGCGAGGACGGGACCCGCGTAAGAGAACTGATGGAAAAGGAAAAGGTCCGTATGCCAGGACATCACGTCCTCTGGCTGCCAGGCCCAGAAGAAGAACTCGCGATCATCCGACGGATTCTGGAAATGCTGGAGTCCATGCCTGCTGGAAGAGTCGCCGCGGCACTGAACCAGGATGGAATCCTTTCACCGGACGCGAATCGGCTTCGCAAGGTCGCTGGTGTGCTGAGCCGAACACGCGGGCTCTGGAATCATACGACGGTCACGAACATCGCCCGAAATCCCCTGCTGCTTGCAATGCGATCGTACGGCAGACGCTGCGTCGGCGATCAGTTACGGTTCGACTGCAACGGGCCTCGTGAGTTGACCGACGAGGATTATCGGACCGACAGGGTCTCGGACCAGGTCAAGCCGAAGGTGATTCGCAATCCGGAGGCCAATCAGATCGTATCAGCAGCGCGATTCGAGCCCCTCGTCGATCCCGCTCGGCATCAACAACTGCTTGCGAAGCTGGACGAGCGCGGTGGTCGACAGCGGGGAAAGCCGCGGGCACGCGGGCAAGCCGAGAACCCGCTCGGTTGTCGCGTCTTCGACATGAACTGTTCGTGGCCCATGTACCGCAACGCCTATAACGGCTCCTACCGGTATCGTTGCGGCCTGTATCAGCAGACCCACGGCGCGGAGTGCTCGCACAACCATGTGGACGGTCCGACAGCAACACGGTTTGTGCTCAGTTGTGTACGGCAAAGGCTGCTGTCGCCCACTTTGATGAAGCGACTCGAACAGCGACTGACGGAGCTGGCCGAACGCCAATCAGCGAAGCAGGGGTCGGAGCAGGAAACCGCCAGGAAGTCGTCGGCTCTAGCGAAAGTGCGTGCTGACATGGAGAAGGTGTCCCGCAACTTGGCATTGGCCGATAACGCCGATCAGTATCGCGCTGTAGCTGCGGTATTCGAGGAACTCAAGCAGCGAGAAGCCCTGCTGACGCGCGAACTGTCCGAGCTTCAATCAAGTACCGGGAACGACATCGACATGGCCAGTGAAGTACGGAAGACGTTGGAACTGGCCGAGCGTTTGGCGGAACTGGCGAACCGCGAGGGTGCCGCCGACAGAGCCGCGGCGTTGTTTCGGCTGTCCAATGCTCGATTGTTCCTGGCCTTTAGCCCCGTCCAGCTCAAGAAGCAGGTGCGGAACAGGATTACCGGCGGCGTGGTGACGTTTGGCTCAGCGGCGCCGCCGATCCAGATTCACGAGGGTCCAACGGATCACACGAAGCTTGCGGCGGCCCTGACTTCGGCGGGAGCCGATTCGCGGCCGTCTGCCGCCTGCGATTCGCACGAATGTACGATTGGTTCCGGTCAGGAGGTTGAATCGTTACGAAATGTCCAACATCGCGGCCGGATTTGAACCGGCGATCTCCTGGCCCCCGACCAGGCGCGATCCCAGGCTTCGCCACGTTCTGATCGAGTACGTGCGCGGGGGAGTCGAACCCAAACCCTTCCGGTATTCGTAGTCCCAGCGCCGATCCGCTGGACGGGGCACTGCGTGCGCAAACATCGAGCGCAGTGGGCTGGGAGGTGCTCGAACCCTCCTCTCCGGCTCTTCAGACCGGCGCTACACCGTCTCAGCTACCAGCCCCAACGAAAAAAGCCCGGCGTCTTGGTGACACCGGGCTTTTCGTGTAGTCCCGTCGACTTGTAGGCCGAGTGTCACAAGCGCAAATGGCGCAGGGGGAGCGTATTGGCCGGATGACCGGCAAAACACGCCGCGCCTTTTTGTTCGCAAATGTAACTCGACCACAAAACGATCATTTTTCGCATCTCCGATAAAGGGCGGCTCCCAAGCCGCCGCTGATCAACAACCGCGTGCCACTGTTAAGAAAGACGAGAACTGCTTCCGAAGGTTCGCAAGAAAGTTTTCGCGCCACGCTACAAGATAAGACGCTCGAAGCGGCTGTTTTATTCCCAGCAGCTGAGAAAATGTCTGCTACAGTAATTTAGCGAGCAACCTCCGTGGAACCTTCACCCGGTTCGCAACCATACGGCGCTCAACACTCTGGCTGCTCTCCTTCGGCAGCTCGTTACCGCGGATCACAGGAACCTGCTAGATTCTCGACCGTGTTCGCAGCTTTCGCTACACTGCTGTGGACCTTCGTACGCTGTACTCACGGAGTCGGGGAATTTGTCCATGAACGGTGTGTTGTGGCAAACAGGCTCGCCGCTCGAACTGTTCACCGGATTCGGACCATCCGCGTACTTCAGCGGCCAATCGGCGTTGGAAAAGCTGGACGTTGCGTTGGAACCTCGCGAAGTCCGGCGTCGCCTTCGTGCCGTTTGCCCGACATCTCCGGGCGTCTACGGCATGGTGGATCGCGCCGGACAAAGGCCGCGTCGAATCCCAGATCGGTCAGGAGGTGGTCAACCTTGGCTTGGGACCCGGCCGAACCGACGACGTGGCAGCCCTTGATCTTGGTGATCTGCCCCACCAGCGAACCGACCGCACCAGCCGCCCCAGAGACGAAGACCGTCTCGCCCGACTTGGGCTGGCCGATGTCCAGGAGGCCAAAGTACGCGGCCGGGCCGGGCATTCCCAACTTGCGACACGACTTGCCGGTGTGCGCTTTGGTGATCGGGGGGCCGCCGGTCGCCTGGGCCTGACCTGTTGACAACACTTATGCGACTCTCACAGAATGGACGGTTGGGTTCGGTCTTGATTGAAAGGTTCATCCATATGGACACGTTTCGATTGATCGAGGAGATTTCGGTGCTTTGCCGCCGTCGCCTTGCTTGCCGAGAAGTGGCTGCTTGCTCCGAACCGCCGCGTCGGCAACCGGTGGACGGAATGTTTTGTCGCAGTCGTGCAGTCGGTGATGGCATCGGACATTTGGAGGCGTGCCCGAGCGAGCGATCGCAGGTTGGCGGAGGTGCCGTTCCAGGTACTTATGCCTGCCGGATTGCCCCAAGGAGGCGGCGTACCGACTGTCATCCGCGGCGTAATCGACTGGGTATTCCACGAGTTGAGAGGCTGCGTCATCGTGGATTACAAGACCGATACCTGCCTCAAAATCCACGTTCCGGTGCTCGTCGAGCACTATCGTGGCCAGGTCGAAACTTACGCGGACGCGTGGCGGGAGATGACCGGTAAAAGCGTGATCGAAAAAGGGCTGTACTTCACCCATGCCGGGCTTTATTCAAGAGTCTAAACGGACTTGTGTGCTGGGATGCAGGGCCTCGTGATCGGCATTTGTGGTCGGCTGACCAAGACGGACGGCAAGGTGCAGATGCCGGACAGCCACAGATAACCGAGCGATCCAAGGAGATGCGGCATGATCCAATTGCGATTCCACATAGTTCTGACATGGATGGCCGTGACTTGCTGGCTGTCGGCGAGCTTGGCAGGGATGGCAGGCGAAGCTGGCGGACCTCATCGGAAGGGCCCGCTGGCAGCACTGCCCAGCCCGCCGGGGGCGACGATCGGCAAACTCAATGCTTTGGGCGACGACGAATGGCTCGTGCTGGGCGTGCCCGCCGAAGATCCCAAGTGGGGCCGCGCGCGTGGCCGGTCCTGGTCTTGTGCTATGCCTTTCGCAGCCAATCTGCATGGCGCGTTCCTCTTCGGGGAAGGCGTCCACGGCTGGTGGGATCAAAAGACTGGCCGCTACATGGACGACCTTTGGTTCTACGACGTCCTTGGGCATCGTTGGATCTGCGTCTATCCCGGCACGGAGGTCAAAGGCTACCGCAAGGTCCTCACCGAGGACGGCTTCGAGGCCGACGCCGACGGCAGGCCCGTGCCCGTGGCGTCGATGGTCCATGCCTACGAAATGGTGACGTACGACACCGACTCGCGGCGGTTCCTGAGCATGCCTTGTTCGGGCGACTACTGGGATGCCATTGAGGGCCGCAGGGAGTTCCTCCAACAGCAAAAGGACCGCCTGAATCGACTCCAGGCAAGTCCGTGGATGTACGACACCGTCGGAGGCCGCTGGGACCGGTGTAGGACCAAGTCCGCCAGCCCTCCGAGCGGCTTCGGCGATACGCTCGTCTACCTCGCGCCGCACAAGAAGACGTTCTTTTATCATCCCGGTCACGGGGTCTACTATTACGACCTGGCCGCCAACGATTGGACCGAGGTGAAGGCCCAAGGGCCGCTGCCGCCGTTCGGGATCGACTCGACCTGCTGCTACGATTCCGTGCGGGATCGCATCTACTTGGGCGGCGGCTCCTATCCGGTGACTAAGGGTGATAATGCGTTCTGGATCTGGGACGTGAAGAGCGGCTCTTGGGTGGACCCGAAGCCCAAGGGCAGACCCTGCAACGGCTCGAACTCCTACGCGACGAACGTCGCAACCATGCACTACGACTCCGCCAACGACGTGGTGCTGGTCTTTCGGCACACGGGCCAGGCCCAAGAGCGAGGCGTGTTCGCTTACAATCCGCAGCACAACGAGTGGACCGCGCCGAGCGGGTTGCCGGAACGCTGGCCGCGCGGCCAAGTCAACGGGTTCTATGACCCGACATTGAACGTACACTTCTTCCACGTGGCCGGTGACAGCGACGACAACGGTGTCATTGTGGTTTACCGTTACAAGCGGGTCGAAAACCAAGCGAGGTGAACATGGCAAACGGACTGCGATGGGCTCTGAAACAGGACGCAGGGCCGGTCCTGGCCTTCGAATCCGGTTATGATGGTGACTGCTGCCGAATCAAGATGGCCTGTCGGAAAAGGGGGAAGCGTCGGATGTCGCACTTGCTGCGTTTGCTTTCGTGCGTCGGATTGTCAGCGCTGTGTGCCACCCTACAGGCAGCCGCTCCCTTGGATGCATTCCTAGACGAATGTGCGGATCGCTACAGCGAGGAACTTCAGATGCTTGGGCAGGAGTTCCACAGTCCAGGCTACCATACGACGGTTGCCTCCGGTACCTGGGTTCACCCCGTGCTGCCGTCGTTGGATTACGCGTTGGGGCTGTTGCAGCGTAACTCGCCTGGCGATAGGCAGCGGGCTGAGAAGATCATCGACAGGGCAATTGGTCTTCAGGATACGGACCCCGCAAGCCGTACCTACGGCATCTGGCCCTGGCTCCTGGAAGAGCCCCTGGAAAAGATGTCGCCGCCCGATTGGAACTGGGCCGATTTTTGCGGCGCACGTCTGGCGGTCATGCTGGCCGACCACGGCCAGTCCCTGTCCGAGGAGTTGAAGCAGGCAATGCGGACCAGTTTTCGCCATGCGGCGTTGGCCATCAAGAAGCGCAATGTCGGGCCGGGATACACGAACATCGCCATCATGGGCGGAGGAGTGTGCGCTGCGGCTGGCGAAATCTTGGGCGATTCGGAACTCCTGAAGTACGGCCGGCAAAGGCTGCAGCAGGTCGCGGTGCATGCGGGACATCACGGCGGATTCAACGAGTACAACAGTCCCACGTACACCATGGTCGCACTCGCGGAGTGCGAACGAACCATGCACCTGGTCCGCGACGAGGCGACGCGCTAAGCGGCTGAGTCGCTTCGCCGTGTGGCTTGGCGGACGATTGCCGACAGCTACCATCCGGGCACCGGGCAATGGGCCGGTCCCCATGCGCGATCCTACTCCGACTACCTATTTCCGCGGTCGGCGACTTACTTGACGAAGCAAACGGGAGTACCGATCCCTGTGCATCCCCGGGCCGACATGAGCCGAGCCGCCGACCTGCCG
>Ga0351863_10012_pt2 | contig 40215 bp, 22 predicted proteins | sample TotcelHFGM3001L8_FD_206777 | JGI IMG/M metagenome (GOLD analysis project Ga0351863, IMG submission 206777) | Enriched cells from coal bed in the Powder River Basin, Montana, United States - Total cells FGM rep2 HSBNCT.FGM.300.1.L8 ... | reverse complement strand
TCGCTGACTTTGGCCCGCATGTCGGTCGCTTTGTCGCGGGGCAGCTCGCCGAGTAGGCCATCGAGCGAGGCGAGCTCTGCGCGGGAAACGAATCTCCAATCAATCCGTAATGCTTGCACGGCCTGTACGACCTCGGGGTGGTAGGAGAATTGCTTCAAGATTTGGGTCCGGTCGACGACATTGCTCGACTTCTCTCGGCCTGTGCTAACGGCCGTCTCGTCGTCAGCCACGGACTCAACGCCGTCACTTGATGGTATCGCCAACGAAAGAAGTACCAACAATCTCAACAATGGCCTGTTCATAAGACGCCACCCCCCTCCAAGTTGCGAGTAACTCCATGTTACCAAGCCGCCGCCGTTGCGACCAATCCGATCTCGGTAGTGCCAAATGCATCAGGCAAGGCCGGCCCACGCAAAGATGCGGAATCCTGAGCATGGCCGGTCTGGTCCGCTCCGGGCCGCACTATGCCTTGCTCAGGCTCCCAATAGCCGCTCAAGCAACGCGACCAGGCCGACGACGGCCAAGCAGATGACGCCAGCGAGCAGAACCCAAGGGATCGCCGCAATGGCTGTGTCACGCCAGAACTCCGCCCATGTGCGGCCAGCGTAACTGATCCCGCAAATCAAGCATGCCGCAAATCAAGCCGAAATCTCGGTCTGCCGCCGATGATCTTGAAGCCTGGCACAGGATGCCCACGCCGCGGACCGACGCAGCCTGGGCGCGGATGCCTCCCCCGAATAGCCACGCTTCGATCTTGGATTGGCGTTCCTGGCTCTTGAAACGTCAGGACGCCGTGCCCAGTTGATCGAGGTCTCCAGCGGGGCGGCCACAGTGGGATTCGTGCGGTGCTGGCGACGGGGCCTACTTTTGGTGCCGCGTCCTGGAAGCGTTCATAGGCGAATTGGAAACTGCGGTGGGGGCAATGGACGTCTCGGCGAAAGTCGCCGAGTTAGCTTGGTTCGGGCATCCGTCCAGCCGTCGCCGGTCGCTACGACTGCTAATCATCTCCACCAAGTAATTATGACACAAAAGAGGGGATTCTTTAGCGCTGCGGTCGAGGCCCTTCAAGACCCTGGTCACGCTAATTCCGGCGTGGAGCACGTCGGCGCTTCCACCGCCGGCGCGCCGGCGCCAGGGAGCGCGGAGAAATGCAATCGTGGGCGACATTAACGGTACCGTGGGCAGGCGAATAACACCCCATTGTGGAGGACGCATGGGCCCCGCCATCCCAGTGCGTCCCTGACAGAGACCGCGCACAGCTAACATTCCCTCCTAAGTATTCTGCCACGAAACCGACCAGGAATTTAGGCCCTTGAGCCAGTCAAGCCCATGCGCATGTGATCCCCGACATAACGAACGCTACGTGGAACCGGGCGACGGAGGACGCCGACACGCGGGCGGAGCGAGGACAGTGCACCGCAGCCTCGTCCCTTCCGAACGGGTCCGACTCGAGTCCGCTGCTGCGGTTCGAGCACTGCGACGGTGCCCGTGTGGGTGACCCCTCGCGATTCTCGGCCGTCGATGCCTCCTAACGATCGGTGCCGCACTGGGCCTGCAGGCGTCAGGACTTCTCTCTCCTCAGCGAATTCTGGCATCTCATCCTCCATCTCGAACAACCGTTCGCAGAGTACCTCGAATTCGTCCAGGCTAAAATCGGGCAGCGGATCGGCGATGGCTGCGAAATCGCTTTCCGGCGGCGGAAGTGGCAGATCGTCGCGGAAGCGGTAGTCGGCGAAAAACGCATCAACCGCTTGCTGCCGTCCAGCCTTTACTTTCCCGCGCCGCCGGTTCTCCAGCAAGGCCACTCCGCCCACGCCGACAATGACGAAAGTCAGACCCAAGGCAGTCCACGGCGGGCTACTCGCCGCCTCCGGGCTTTCCGCCGCTTCCTCGACGACTTCGCCGATGACCACTTGCGTGCCGGCCACAAAACACGTCTTGAATGGATTCCACGAACAACGCCCGCCGCGCCAGGCGCGGGCGCCACCGACCGCGCGGGCACCGCCCACGACCGTGCTAGCCAGTCGGATGCTCCCGTCGATGAAGCTGGTCACCCGTTCCCAGGGACCAAGTTTTTCCAGCGTCAGCACCTCTTCGACGCTGATCCCATTGTAGATGCCCGTGACACCGACCAGGTCATAGAACCCCACGCCCAGGACCTGGTACACCGACCCCAGCCAGCCGGAACCCGTGCTTTGGGCCCGATTCCACACGCCGCCCAAACGCTCGAATGCATCCACGACGCCTTGCCCTAGGTCGAGGAAATCATCCACGCCGGGCGGCGTGAGCCAGTCGCCAACCTTGCACGGCGATCGAGTTCCAGGCGTCCAGCCATGCTTGAACGCGGCGGGCCTGCTGGTCCGACAGGTCGATGCCCACGTTGATTTGCTTGTCGGATTTCGCCGTGGCCTGGGCGGTCGCCTGATCGCGCACGGCATCGGCAGCGTCCCTGAGCCTGCTATGTTCCGCATTTCCCTCCGCCACCTTCTCGGCCAAGGCCAAATCGTCCGCGGACCAGCGGAGGTTCGCCTCGGCGACCGTGGCGTTCATGGCGTTCTGAGCTGCCAGACGCGCGGCGTCCAATTGCGCGACAGCGCCGGCCACAGCATCGCTCAGTTCCGCTCCGGCGGCCAACTGAGCCGCACTGATTTCGACGGCAATATCCGCGAGCATCGTGGTCAGTTGCGCCAGCGTGTCGGCTTTGGCTGTGGCGAGATCCAGGGTGAATTGGAGGGCGTCCGCCTGCAGTTGCGTTTTCCACGTCACCATGTCGGCCTGAGCGGCGCTGATGCTGGCCATCGTGGGACCCGTGTCAATCATCGGCGCAGGATCTGCCAGCAGCAACGTGTCCAGTCGACCACGCTGCTCACCACCGGCGCGGTGATCGCGGCGGCGATCGTCCCCGCCGCGTGGACGGCTTGGATTTCGCTTTCGGCGGAAATGCTGCCGCCAATATCGCCGTGTGCGAGCACCAGGTCGATCACGCCACGGGCCTGGACGAACGCATCGCCGCCCGCCATGATCGACGCGCCCAGATCCCATAGGCCACGTCGCTGCCAAAACCGCCGGCGTTGGCGGTACCGGTCAGGTTCCCCAACGCCTCGGCGTACGCATTGCCTCCTGCGTTCAGCGTGACTATGGCGTCGGTATACGACAACGCATCCGCGTGCAGGACGGCGTTCAACGTGACGGGGCAAATGGTGTTGGGGCTCATTTGTGTCCGTTCCAAGACCGTACTCTGCCCGCACCCGCGGTTGAGGGCGTGACAAGAATACCCTCCCATTGCTCGTCGTGATCGCCGAGGCATGTTTTTAGTATCAACGCCCTGGCCGCTTTGCTGCCCTGTGCAACATAATGAGACCCGACCCCGTTTGTTCCGTCGCAGGCACCGGAGCGGGAAGACATCCTGAACATCGGTGGCTTCAGTGACGCCGTGTTCAGCGTCGTGGCGTCGTTCTTGAGTGGCGACGCCGGCCGCTTCGTGGCCGAGGTCGAGGCCGTCCAGCTGTAGACCGGTCTGGACTATCAAAGTTAAACGCTCCCGAATCCAATCCTGAGTTCGGGGGCGTTGTGCTTATCTGCGCGCGTGACCCAACTACGATTCTCCGCGCAGGGCGACGATGCGCAGGTAGTCGAATAGGTTGGCGTACCCGGTTTCGCCAATATTAGCGGTCTCGTGATCGAAGAAGAACACGCGAGAGCTGCACGTGCCCGCATCCACACGGAAAACATAGCAGTCTCCCACCCCGTTTTCCGAAAAGGCTATGAAACCTCGATGCGGTAAGCCCGCCTCGCGGTTTCGCAGAACGATGTTCCAATCGCTCTTTTCCTCCAGCGAGTACACGTTGGCAAAAGCAAAATACCCGCCGCCAAATCGCTTTACGAAGGCAACATATTCCGGTGGCAAGGTGACTGAGAGACAATCTTGAGCGGTCGCAAGATCGCAATCCGTCGCTGGCGGATCGCGGTCAAGTTGAAACCAAATGGGCCACCTTGCTTGTACCCGCTCGACAAGGCTGAAGAACTCCGATACGTCCACGCAGAATCTCCCATGTTAATATAGATCCAGTTGGGCAAGAGGAAATCTGCCCCCATCTCCCGGGCACGGTACCACCAATGCAACAGCCGATCCGCAGCCCTCATGTCGCCAGTCACCCCCTGGTTGAACATGTTCGGATGCAAATCGGGATTGTACCGGTGCATTTGCGGCAGGATTCCGTGAATCCCGGAACCGGGCATTTGCCCGGCGTGGTGCAAGTCAGGTGAACCAAGAGTGCGAGGCGGATGGCCCAGGAGTGCCTGATTGACCGTCGTCAGGACAATTCGGCCAGGCCCAGGAGCAATGGGCGGGCACGATTCGATGGCCAAGACATGGGCCTGCAGATCCTTGGGCAGGCCCATCTCGACAAGGTCCAGCGGAATCGGTGCTTGACCGCCGACGCGGACACGGTTGGCGAGGAGCCACTCGGGTGGCTGCAAGGTCTCGGTGTTGACGTCGTCCAGCGTGCCGTCGTCCCAGCGCAGTTCAGCTCGCAGTCGAATGAGTTTCCAGGTTGCTGGGTCCACTCGCTCGTCGGGCGGGATGGCGGTCGTGCCCTCTTGGGCTTGGCCAGATTCGCGTCCGACTTGTAACTGGTGGTCGGCGGCCAGAGCTTGCCAGGGCGCATCCGTGATTACCTTCTGCCCAACCCGCAGGTCCGCAATCGTTTGCGTGGTGTCGTGGGAGACTCGCCAGCCTTGGAAGCCACAGAGCAGGGCTACCAGAACGCCTACCATCAAGAACCCGATAATCTTGCCTGTGGTTGGATGTCAATATTTGGACGCCTCCCCTTTTGGCTCGTCCGCAGAATTCGTGGGTGAAAACGACCAGAAAACAGGAAGAAATCGGACTGAAGACAGTCTTGGCTATGATGGGGGACCAGTCCCCCAAACCCCCTGGGATTTTGCGCCTTAGTGCTGGAGGCAAGTTGGCCCTTGGGATGGCTGTGGGGGTGGTGATTGGGCAAGCGGGGGCGGCCGAGCCGTCCCCCTACTTGCCTCCAGCCCCTGGTACGGCGCTCGGGTTGCTTCCCAGCAGAGCCCTATCCTCCGCCCAGGCCGAAGGCGATTATAGCAGACGAGGCGGCTTGGGACACGGGGTCGAGGCGGCGCATGATCTTGAGGGCATCGTTTTGGGAGACATTTGGTCAGCGGTTGTCAAGGGGCATACACCCTCGTTCGGCCTCCTGGTAAGAAGTGGTTAACAACAATCACTCTGTCCCAGGAGCGAACGAGGATGCAATTACAAGTTATCCTAAATTTCGTCGAGCCTTACAAGTCCTTCGTTTACAAACATGTGAGTTGGGATAAGTCCAGTTCGGTGCGGAAACTGCGGGTGCAGATCGAACCACGTGCCAACGGTCGGCCGATTTGTTCTGGCTGCGAGCGGGTCCGCCCCCACGGCGAGCGCACTTAGCTAGCATCAGTTTTTCCCAGGATTTCAGCCAAGTATTCGTAATCCCAACCAGCACGGAGGCGGCGTTGACGGATACTATGCTTGTCTCCCCGATAATGTTTTAGCAACGACACCGCGATCCGCCGTAAGAGCCCAATGTTCTCGGCCCCATGATCTTTACTTATGCGTGATTGGTCCTCATCAAAAGTGACATCGAGAATCCAATGCAGAGAGTTCTCAATTCCCCAATGGCCACGGACCGCTTCGGCAAATCGCTTGACGCTCAGCGGAAGGCTGCTGATGTAGTAGCGTACCTCATCGGTGACTTTGCCGTTGCACTTTGTGTTGCTTAGGACCATACCGATGGTCTTCAACCCATCCCATTCTACACGACCAGATAAATCGAGAGGAACTTTCATCTGATAGTATGACCGTTCTTCCGTTCGGCCGTGACCTTGGTCTTGAGTATGATGTTGACGGCACGCGACATGAGCAAAATCGTCCTCAATGTGCTTGATGAATTCTTGTTCTGCGGCTTCCTGTAGATGCTGCTGATTGCCCTTGAGGCCGATGACATAATCTCCGCCACCTTCGCGGATCTGACGAACGATCTGTTTCTGACCACCCATCGCGTCAATTGTCACTACGGCGCCCGTTAGATCCAAAATATCGAGTAATTTCGGTATCGCGGTGATTTCGTTGCTCTTTTGGTCCACTGCCGTTTGACCTAGTAATAGATGATTTTTCACCGCCCAAGCACTCACCAGGTGCAACGCATTCTTACCGGAGTGACGGTTGAACGAATGCCTTAGCGTCTTACCGTCAATGGCGATGATTTCGCCGCCACTAGCATCGCAAACAGCTGCCGTCCAAGCAGTAAAGCAAGTCTGAAACTGGTCTGGGCGAATTCGGGAAATCACTCGACGAATGCAATCACGGGAGGGAAGGCCATTCGGCAACTTCAGGAACGTGGCCAACCGATCCTGATGTGCTTGCGCCCATGTGAAAATATCTGTCCAACCTTCCGCGCCACTAATGACCGCCAAAATAGAAATGGCAACAATATCCAATAACTCATGTCTCATGTTTTCGGTATAGACGCGGGGCTCCTCCAAATCTTGAAAATAACCTACGAAGCTAGTATTCATTCAGTGGTCCTCCTTGTAATTCGGATCTGTCGATTCAAAGTACAAGAAGTCTTAGCCCATTCCGCCGTCCCTGCGTACCCCACCACTTGCCATGCTAGCATAGTGCGCTCGCCGTGGGTCCGCCCCGGCTACGATCGGTTGCCGGAACGGACCTGGGAGTTTGTGCCGTTGTGGCAAATCCCCGTGTTGTTCGTCTATGCGCTTCGCCGGGTCAATTGCCCCGACTGCGGGGTCGTGGCCGAGCAGGTGCCTTGGAGTCAAGGCAAGCATCGGCAAACGAAGAGCTACCGTTGGTTTCTCGCCCGCTGGGCGAAGCGGCTGTCCTGGCAGGAGGTGGCCGATGTCTTTCACACCAGTTGGGACACGGTGTATCGCTGCGTGCGTTATGCCGTTGAATGGGGCGTCGTTCACCGGGATTTACGCGGGGTCGAGGCAGTGGGGATCGATGAAATTCAGTACCAACGCGGGCATCGTTATCTGACCTTGGTGTACCAAGTCGATGGCCAGATCCGCCGCCTTCTGTGGGTAGGCCAGAATCGGACGACAGCGTGTCTGGAGTCCTTCTTCGACTTGTACGGCGACGAGATCCTGCCCACGTTGAAGTTCGTCTGCAGCGACATGTGGAAGCCTTACTTGGACGTGATCCGTGCGCGGGCCGGCGATGCTCTGAACATCTTGGATCGCTACCACATCATGGCGAAGATGAACAAAGCCATCGACGAAATCCGCGCCGGCGAAGCGCGACGCCTGAAAGCCGATGGATACGAACCGGTACTGACCCACTCGCGATGGTGTTTGCTGAAACGGAAGGAGAACCTGACGTCCCGGCAGACCGTCAAACTGCGCGAGGTGCTCCAGTACAACCTCAAGACGGTGCGTGCCTACTTGTCACGCGAAGACTTCCAGCGGTTCTGGACCTACCAGTCGGTGCCGTGGGCCCGCAAGTTCCTTCGCGAGTGGTGTAGCCGGACCATGCGGAGCGGCCTGGAACCGATGAAAAAGGTCGCTCGTTCCCTACGGGAGCATGAGCCCCTCCTGATGAACTGGTTTGAGGCTCGTGGAGAGATTTCTGCCGGTGCGGTTGAGGGGTTGAACCTCAAAGCTAAACTGACCATGAGAAAAGCTTTCGGCTTTCGCACGTTTGAGGGAATCGAAACCGCGTTATATCATCAACTTGGCCATCTTCCTGAACCCGAGTTCACCCACGAATTCTGCTGACGAGGCCCCCTTTTCACACATCTTCCTCACGTTCTATACACCTTCGAGAGTATCGAGAAATCCACTCGGCAGTTGCTTCTTGGCATTCAGATCCTGAAACCCGGCACTCACGGACCAGCTCGGAATCCCCAGCAAGAGCGTTAAGTCCCTGTGACGTTCCGTGGCCAGTGCATATCGACCGGAATTCGTCGCGGGAAGGACCCGTTCGACTTCGGTAGCCTGGTCCAAGCGGTCAAATCGGACACACAAGACATCGGCGTTCCCGCCAGCCGGACGGTCGCAGCTCGGCCATACGGGTCGAAGTGCAATGGCGTTCGAAACGTACTCATCGTCGCGGGCTCCCCCGAGCACAACTCGTACCAGAGCAGGTCGTCGCAATTCCTCCTGCGCCTTCGTCCATCTTGCAGTCGAGACCATCCTTCCAGACAGCAACTGCCTCTTCAGGTCTATTCCCAACCCACTCGCAGAGGCCTAGGCAGGAGTACTCGCCCGTGGAAAAGTGGGGCTGGTCGGAAATCAATTCCCTGAACTGCGTCGCGGCAGCTTCCACGTCGCCGAGCATCAAATATGCAAGACCGATGTTCATGAGCATTCCGCGAGATTTTAACTTAGCAAATTCCTCACGGAACTTCTCAATGGCCTCACGCGGCCTGCCGTTTTCTAACAATTCCCATCCTGTGATCATCAAAACAACCAGTTCCAACCGGAGGAGCCTATGATCCCATGAACGTCATACCAAAACAGTTGCACCTCTTCCGAGTACTGACCACCCCAGTTCTCCATCTGTTTCAAGAACTTGAGATAAGAGTTGTCTGTGAAAGGCTTCAGCTCGGCATGATCAAATCCAGGGTAGGCGCCCCTCAAATACGTCGCGTCGATGCCCGTCTCTCCAGGGAACGTTCGCATAGTGAACTCGGTATCCGGGTACAAATGAACCAAAGCTCCTCGAAACCTCTGATGGACGTTCGTGCCCATCTTTGGATTGGAGAATCCGCGGCTTCCCGGCTGTGGGAGTACGGGGGCCGCACTGACCCGTTGTGTTGTGCGCCAACGATGCAAGGGAGGACACACGGTACATGTGTTCGCCTTGGACCGTAAGATTATAGACCCGATGCACGCCAGAGAGTCGCCCAAGGGAGACTACGTCGAGTGAACCCTCTAACCCGTCGAGGCGTTCGTCGGGGCGCAGTTTCGCGGCCGCGACCCAAGCACCGCGTGTAAGGCAGTAGAACTTGTGCCCGCCGGTGGTGCGGATTGTCTCCCGGCGTCCACGGGCATCGCGGATTGTCAATTCGTGAAGATTGGCGTTCAGGTGATTGACTGTCGTCAGCACGATCCGGCCCGGGCCAGGTGCAATGCGCGGGCATGATTTGATCGCGAGTACTTTGGCTTGGAGTCCCTCTGGCAGGCTCATTTCAACAAGGTCCAGTGGAATCGGTGCTTGACCACCGACGCGGACATGGTTGGCGAGGAGCCACTCGGGTGGCTGCAAGGGTTCGACGTTCACGTCGTCCAGCGTGCCATCGTCCCAGCGGAGTTCGGCTCGCAGGCGAACGAGTTTCCACGTCGCCGGGTCCACTCGCTCTTCGGGCGGTAGGGTGACCGCGGCCTCTCGGACCTCGCCTGACTCGCGCCCGACTTTCGACGCGAGGTGGGCGGCCAAGGCTTGCCAAGGTGCATCCATTGTGACCCTTTGGCCAACTCGGATGTCGGCAATCGTCTGCGTGGTGTCGTGCGAAGTAGCCCAGCCTTGGAATCCGCAGAGCAACGCGAGCAGAACCCCGACCATCAAGGCGCCCAGCGCGAGAGCACGCCGCAAGCCGATGTCGCCTGGACCAGCACTCTTCCTGCCTGGAATTGTTTGGCGGCATTGTGTCGGTGATGGCACGCGGGGCGCGCGGCGTGTGCGCGGCACGACCAGGGCGGTCCGTGAGACGCTTGACGCCCAGCCGGCTCCGCCTCGTGGCAAATCCGGGACCCAGCCAACCATCTGAATTTCAGTTGCCCCAAGCCTTGACATCGATTCCTTCGTCCGCCGTAATGGTGCCGGAGACATTCGTGCCACTGACCAGTGCCACACCATGATCTGCGGTGATCGTGCCCGTGACACTTGCCTGAGCATGAACACTGGCGGAATCTCTGGCAGTCGCCGCACCCGAGTAGCTGCCCCACGTAATCACAATCGCGTCGTGGAGCAACGCGTCGACGTTGGCAAAAACATCCCCGTAACTTACCACGACCGTGTACATCGCGCCCAGGACGCCACCGCCCACCACGCCGAACATCGCCTGGAGCGCGGCATTGGCCGCCAGCGAGGAGACATTAGCCGAAATCTGGCCCAGGGACGACGCGACAACGGATTGCTCCGCAGTTACTGCGCCGGAAATATTGCCCGCCACGTCGAGGGTCGCACCGCCGGCCGCGGAGGTCAGCGTGCCGCTGGAGTCGCCGTAGCTGCTCAGCCAAATATCCGCCAACGTATTGACGGGCCCCGACACGCCGTGCGCACGGAGGACGGTACGGCGTTCGGGGAGCTTTTCCGCGAGAAGCCGCGCCTGCCACGCGTTTGGCCGCCAAAGTTGGCAGGCGACAGAGCCGGAAGCGTCCGCGCCGGAGAGGATTCGCCCGCGGCGAAGGCCGGATCGTCCCAGAAGGATGGATCGCCGCCCGCGGGCGGCGTCCGGTCCACCAGCGCGCCCACGGGGGCCGTGCTGTGAGGCACTGTCATAGTCCTGCAATTCACAGTGATTGTCATGGCCGAATAACTGCTCCGGGCTTGGGCATGGATCTCACGATCGAGCCACGCTACTTCACTACCAGGGTTCCGGCCGTCCGGCCAGGCATTGGCACGAGGTCGATATGGACATGGTTCGCTGCTCGCATCTTATGCTTTCGATTCCGATGCAATGTAGCCCACCTCTCGCAGATATAGGTTCGAACGATTCAACGGCATTAGAATGTCGCGTGATCGCTCCGTCACGAAATCTGGGCCGAAGAACTCGTCTTCGGGCATGAGTTTGCAGCTACAGCCAACTAGCTTGAAGATGTCCTCGCCGTGCCACGCCGACGGATCGACGAAGATGCGTCCATCTCCGGTGACCGCATACCGGACGAATCCGCAAGCGGCACATTGCTGTTCGACCGTCCGTCCTGAACGCTCCAGCTCCATGGCGTAGCAGGTCTTGACTTTGAGCCGCCACAGCCGCAACTCCTAATCACTCGCGAGTTCTTCGGCAAGCCGAGATGCGCCGCGTTTTCCAAATCCCTTGCGTCGTTTGGGGTTCTCGACCACCACCACCGGGTCAAATTCGAGAGTATCCGAAATGCGCGCTAATGCTTCCTTCGCGGCGTCGGAGACGACGGTGTACATCCCGATCGCGGAGTAGTCGGGGATCGGTCCGTCATTTGGATTCCATCGATCGTACGATCTCTTGGTCTCGAATGGCGACGGCACCTGATTCAACACACGTTGGCACAACGAACATCTGCCCATCGTGATGCTTCTGGCGACATTCATGTCACCGAATCGATCAAGCCAACCGGCCGTAGTATCCATCCGAAACAATGGAGACGAGGTTTGGGCCATGGTGACGCCTTTCATGGAATTCCAAAGTACTCCCGCGACAGGCGGGCGCATATTTCCCAGTAATCCTGCGCTGTCACCACACAGGCGTTCTCTTGCTCCGCAAGCTTTAGGAGAGCCTTGAACTCATCGTTATACCTTGGGCGGTGACCGAGACGGCTTGGCTCACCGCGTCCTGCACCTGGGCGTCGGTCCCGGCCGTCAGCGTGGCCGACAGGCCCGCCTCGACATCGCCCGTAATGCTCTGCAACGCGTCGGCCTTGGCATCGCCCGAATCCGCCTTGAGATTACCCGACACAATCGTGTCTGAGCTGACCGTGGCATGCTGGCCAGCGTTGACTTCGCCGGAGATCTCGTCAAAGGCCGTAACCCCCGTTTCGATGGGCTCAGGCCCACCGACATAGAAGCGACTTCCGGCCTTGATGTGAACGTCGAGATTTAATGGCAGTTCCCAAATCTGCCGCAAGAAGCCGCCAAAGCTATCTGGAACCTTCGTCCTTCTCGCGGTGCGGTGGGACATTGTCCTTGGTCCGCTCTTGCAGCTCATACGCGGTCAATACCATGTGCGAGGTGCCTGCCAAAGCCACTTGGTACCTTTTCTACCATTTCGCTCCCGCTCCCTCGTATGGTCCATTGACGTCTTTCAGCTTGCCTCGTGCGCATCGCGGCGTCAACATGGGGACGGGCTTCGGCGTTGTCGAATTCGCCGAATCGGCTTGCGGTCTGTTGCTTGCCGGCGCAGCCCGAAATACACTAAATCGTCGAGGGGCAAAGTCAAATACACCAGCACGCGAGAAAGCATTATGCCAAGAGCGAAGAAGTCCGTTGTCGAACCAGCCGTATCCGAGACCGGCAGTCAGCCGAATGTGAACAAGACTCAGGCGGTCAAGGATTACCTGAAAGAGCATCCCGGTGCCCTGCCGGTAGCCGTGTCGGAGGCATTGAAAGCCCAGGGCGTCGATGTCGATCCGAAGTACGTGAGCAACATCAAGTTCAAGTTGGGCATCAAGAAGCGGCGAAAGAAGGCGGTCGCCAAAGGGGAGGAAGCCAAACCGGCGGCTGCCGCTGTGCCCACCGACATGATTTCGGTCGCCGCATTGCAGAAGGCGAAGAAGCTGGTTCAAGAGATTGGCGGCGTACAGCAGGCCAAACAAGCGTTGGCAGCCCTGGGGCAGTTGTTGGATTAGCCCGTCAGGGAATTGCCGGGCCATGCCGTCGGCGTAGCATGCAACAGCGCGTAGGCGGCGTCCGAAGTCCAGACGCCATGCATGGGCGTTACCCGTTCTGTTCCTTATCGTCTACCGCTCCGGCATGCCCTCTGGTCAAAGCGGTCCAAGCGGCCCGGTGTCCGTTGGGTCGATGGGCTGGCCAAGGTCGGGATAGGTTCCTAGACTCAGTGATAATAGACGGTCGTAGTCGGCTCTGGCGGCGGCGCTGACGGCGGCACAACGGTCGGCGGCGACGGCGCGGCTAGCGCGGCCGGCGGCGTATGTGGCGGCGCGGACGATGCGGTCAGCGGAGTTGGGGTCGGCCCAGGAGTCCTCGACGGCGGCGGTAGCTTGGGCCGCCGCTTGGGCAGCTCCCGCGGCAAGGGCGACGGCGGAGCCGCCGGCGAAGGACTGGGCGACGGAGGCGGCGCGGCCGGCGGCATCCGCGGCGCGTTCGACGGCGTCAGGGGCGGCATTCAAGTCTTGGCCGACGCAGAAACACTCGACTAATGAAATCGCGTGTTTGACAGCCGCTCCATGCATGGCGAAGCTCGGTACGGTGTCAACTATCGGCAGTGCCCGCCTTGCACACCGCACCGCGTATGCAACGATTGCTAGAAGCGGCAGTTTCATGAGGTCTTTTTCTGTCGGCAACGATGGCTGATCTGACATGGGTTCCTCCGGTCGCTGTTTGCGCCGATTATCGCCCGGCCGGTGGCAAGAAGCAATCTTGGGCGGGACCGCTGCCGCGACTCAGACGACTCGCCTCGCTGAGCCGGCACTCATCCCCCGCACATCCCGCAAGGTTTTCCCTCGTCGCGCCCGCACGGTCGCCCACGTTTCGTCTTGCCGTAGTTGTCGCATCGGCTGTTGTGCCGCACACCGCTGGACGTATTCAACCAGTAAACCATGCTGGAGCAGTCCCCCGCTTATCCCCCGACACCCGCTTGTCACCCGCTGCTTGATTGGTGCTTAATTCGCCGTTACGCTGCTGGATGGCTTAGCCTGATCGCTGGCGTGTCCCTGTTGGGTTACGCTGCTGTGCTGTGCTGTACGGCACGAATTCCGGGGCGGCATCGACATGGAACCCAACCTGAGCCACGGATCTCAGATCGAAGCGTCCCACGCTGGCGCGCAAGTGCCATCGTCGGGCGTCGAACCTCCGCCGAAGCCATCGCCGCTGAATTGCCCGGTCTGCGGAGTGCCGATGGTTCCATCGCAACGATGGGGGCGTCGGTTCGAAACCTGCGCCGAACACGGAATCTGGCTGGACAAGGATGAAGTTCTTCAACGGTTTGGCTCGGTCTTGCGAGCGAACGTAACGTTTGCGATTCTCTGCGGTCTGCAAATACTCGGCGTATCCGGGGCTGTCATCGCTGCCGCGATCGATATCGAGAGCATCGTGGTAACCGGGCCCGTGTTCAGCGTCCTCGGCGTCTTGGCAGCTCTTGGTTCACGTGTTTCGCGATCAGCATTCAATGCGATATTCGGCCTCTCGGCGATCGCAATGAGTCTGTCTTGTTTGATCTGGATCGCCTCCTTGTCATGGAGCCCCGGAGACGCGCAAACACCTGTTACCACCGTCCTGATTTGTTACGAAACGCTGCTCCTTCCCGTGGGGTTGCTTGCGTTGTATCGTACACTTGTCCCTCGCGTTGCATCGGGTACGGCAGATGTTCGCTTCTGGCAGTTCAACATTCGCCACCTGTTGACGACCACGTTTGTCGTAGCCGTGATGTTGGCGGTTGGAAAGCTGGGGTTCGAACACGGAGACAACGTTCGCCTCGGCATCGCGGTTGGCTTGTCTGCAGGATCAGTCATCGGCAGTGGGTTCGCTTTGTACTTCGGCATCACGAGGCGACACAGCGTAATGTGGGCTGAGCGGAGTGGATGAAGGAACAGACAGATGGACACCGACGCCCTGCTCGCCGTCTGCCGAACGACGTACCGTCGCGTCATGGCGGAGTCGGGCGGCAACCCTCCAGCCGCGAAGGACGCGGTTCGTTTCGAGCTGCGCCGAGCGGGGTTCGAGGTGGCAGCTGACGACCAAGAGCGGACTGCCGGAATGACGACAGTGATCGTCATGCTGGCCGATGGGCACTACGTCCAGGACAGTTCAACAGCACGCGTCACCAGGGACGCCGGACGAAGGGGACGACCCGATTCCGGCGGGCTCGGCGGCGGATTGGTGAACGAGCTGGTTACAACATCGTATTCGTCGTTACTTGCTGCCGACCAACGCTCGGAGTTTCTTCCACAAGCCACTGCCAACCATCTCTTCGGCGATTTCAAGTATGCGTCTCACGCGGTGGAGAAGGTCCGCTGATCCCTTCCAGTGACGCAGGACGATTTCCTCGTCGACCTGATTGACAAGCTGGTTCAATGCGTAGGCCGCCAGCGCGAGATCCTCCAGGTATCCGACCGGTCCAATGATGCCCTCCGGTAGAAGATCGATGGGGCTTATGACGTAGGCTATGACGATTCCGAGCTTGGCCTTGTGCTTTGCGGGAATCTCTGGATCAAGGATCAATGAACAAAGAAGATGGAACATGTCGGGCATTAACAGGACGTATTCGACCCATTTCGACTGCTTACCTTCGTCTGATGCGGCCCAAGAGTGAATCTTGGCCCGCAGGCGGTCGTAAAAATCATTGTTTCGCGTGGATTGTGCCCTCTTGGGCGCAGGCGTCCGTTCGGCGATGGGGCTGAAGCTTCTCCCACATGCCGTGCAAACGATGTCCACCGAGGGGCCGTCTTCGAGTGTCTCGATTGGATTCTGGCAATGAGGGCAGCGGATTCGCATGGGAGTTACCTCGACGATTTCTGGCCGAACAGTTTGACACCACTGGTTCGCCCCAGAGTCTACCGGACGCATCGTTCATTGTCAGCTACTTCCGATGCGATGGGAAGTTCATTTTTTTCTTGATGGCCGCACATCTCGTGTCGAACGATTCGCGCATCGTCGCCAACTTGTCCAAGTTAACAAAGGGGCCGCCGAGTGCGGGCTGGACCGGCGACGGAAGCGCACAGGCGTCCAACCCAAGACCCAACGTGCCCTTTTTCCATGCTTGTGTCGCGCCGCCAGACGGGCTAGAAACGCATGGGACGGGTCGGGACGACTTCGGGCCGTGCTTGGCGGTTACGATGCGTTCTAGCCGGTGCCGCCAGGACTCTCCGGCCTGCCATAACGCTTCAGCAGCAAACGGAGACAGTGGATGCAGACCGCCCGCAAGTCGTCCGCGTCTGCACTGCCAGCCTGATCCTGGCGAAAGAGCTTCTCGTGGCACTTCGGGCAAATCCAGCCGATGTCCGAAATCGATCTGCTCCCACCAGCCTTCGCAACGGAGCATTGAGGCGTTGCCATTATCGGGTGCGGCCTTCATTTCAACCTCCAGATGACGGAGACGACCCTCAAACAAGGGCGCATTTCGATCCCAGTACCGGAGGATCGCGTCATCCATCGCGCCGATCGTGAATCAAAACATGATCAGGTTGCTGCCATCGCGATTGTATTCGCCGGTTGGTACTTCCGCTAGGGGCGGGGCAGGTGATCCATGCTGACGGGATTTGGCCTGCTATGGCGTTTTATTCGTAGGCAGGATAGACCGCAGGCTGACTGCCGAAGCCGCGTTCTCAGGACCTTGCGGATGGCGAATGACATTGCGAATGTGCGGGCTCTCGACGCCCGCGGCGATCAGCGCCGACCGCGGGCACTCTTGAAACTGTGGTGTATATCGGCGGAAGCCTATCTGCACCCGTGGATCATGCCGCCCGGCGCAGGTCCTTCGCCGTAAACCGGATCAGGAATGTCCCCTCATGTTCACAATTGCCAGCAATCCCACGTTATGACACCGTAAGTACGTCAGCACTTGAGTCACAGCCAGCAAATTGGTCGTCTCGCCGGGCGGAGCGTGCTGTTCGATCGCCTCCCGGCAGCGCTGCCCCAATCGTCTCCGGCGGGTCAAGAAAATCGGTCAACGGCACCCACGGGATCAAGCCGACGTCCTGGGCCTGCAGCAAGAAGCCGTTGTATAATACGTCGGGGCGGGACCGAGGTGATTCTGGCGGGCGCTGTCTTGAAACATGCACTACGAGGAGAATCGGATGCCGATGCACGATTGGACCCGCGTGCCTGCCGGGTCGTTTCACACGTTCCATACGGCGTGGATTACGGAAATCACGCGGGTTTTGAACAACGGCTTGCTCCCGGACAGCTTTTACGCGCAGTCCGAGCAGGTGGCAGGACAGCCGGGGCCGGATGTGCTCACGTTGGACGTGACCCGGATTGGGATGTGCAGGGCCGCACGCACGCCCTGGCGACCGCCGGAGCGACCGCCGCGGTCGCGACGCCGCCGAAAGTCAGCATCACGCAGGTAGCCTCGGAGCAGGAAATCTATGCTGAAAAGCGCAACCGGCTGCTTATCCGGCACTCATCGGGCGATGATCTCGTGGCGTACATCGAAATCGTTTCGTCGGGAAACAAGACGAGCCGTCGAGCGCTCGACCGGTTCCTGGACAAAGCCTGTACTGCGACCGAACAGGACATCCACCTGCTGGTCATCGATCCCCATCCTCCGGGGCCCCTGGATCCCAACGGCATTCATGGAGCGATCTGGGGTGAGATCGATCCCGCGGCGCCGTTCCGCTTTCCAGACGACCGCAAATTGACCCTGGCCTCGTACTGTGCCGCGAGTCCGCCCCAAGCCTATGTCGAACCGCTGGCGGTCGGTATGGCTTTGCCTGGGATGGCCTTGTTCCTCGATCCGCAGTGGTATGTCACGGTTTCGCTGGAAAGCTCGTACTGTGCCGCGTGGGAGGCCATTCCCGCCCGCTGGCGTCGGGTGCTGTCGGAGTGAGTTGGCCGCGGAGCTGCGCCGGTACAGGCCATTCGTTGTGATCCTTGCGTGAACACGGAACTGGGATGAACTTCACAGGCTGGTGCGCAAAATGTGACAGGCGTGGCCCTGCGCGTGTGGCACGGCTCGCTCGCACGCAGTCGGCAAACCGTGGTCCTGATCATGGACGTCGGCGGGCGTGCGAGCTAGACGTGCGGAACGCGCCGCGCAACGTTGCGTGCGGCGGCGAGCAGGTCGCCAGGGGAGGCGTCCAATTACCGCATAATTGGACGCTTCCCCTTCCGTCCCCTCCAGGTAGACGTATTGCCAACTCGCGTTGTTGGGTGCTTCTACCGGTGCTAGAATACACTTGGCCTGCAACGGCCGCGTTTCCGTGCGACCATGGCGGAGGAGGATGCTGTGCGATGACTTTGACGCTTGACCTGCCCATCGAATTAGAGGACCGTTTGCGCCAGAAGGCTGCCCGGGACGGCGTCACGCCTGAAACGTGTGCTTTGCAACTCCTGGAAAACGAGCTGACCGATAAGCTGCCTTCCGAGATGGACGAAAACGAATTGCTGCGGGAAGCTGCACGTGGCCTTTCGGAATCGGTTTGGAAGCGATATCACGACTTGACCCAACGGCGGCAGGCGAACGGACGGCTGACGGAAAGGGACCACCGCGAGTTGTGCGAACTCAATGAACTTGTCGAGACGACGCATGCCCGTCGGGTCGAGTACGTGGCCGAACTTGCTGCTCGGCGTGGCGTGGAACTGCGGGAGTTGATGGACCAACTTGGATTTCCGAATTATGGGCGAGCTTGAGTCGCGCGTTCCGCAATCCGTTCGCGACGCCCTGTTCGACCTGGCCGCCGGCTGCTGTGAGTACTGCCTATGCCAGGCGCGGTTCAGTGCGTCGCCCTTCAGCGTCGAGCACATTGTTCCACGTGCTGACGCGGGCAGCAGCGGCATCGGGAACCTGGCCTTGGCCTGCATGGGATGCAACGGGCACAAACACGCTGCTCAGGAAGCCTTGGATCCGCTGCCGGGTGAACGAGTACGATTATATCACCCGCGACGCGATCGGTGGTCGGAGCATTTTCAGTGGAGCGCGGATTACGCAGTGATGATCGGGATTACGCCGATCGGCCGGGCCACTGTCGCACGCCTGCATTTGAATCGATCCGGCGTCGTCAATCTGCGCGAGTCGCTGCGGCGACTCGGCCTGCATCCGCCGCAGCGGCCCGCGTCGTCGCAGGAATCTGCGGATCAGGTGGATCCAGACGCGGAATGAAATCAACAGGAGTGGCTAGTTCCCTCAGCCGCTTGATCCAGTATTCGGGATTCCGGCGAATCTCGTCCATGATTCGACACGCCGATCCGTGGGGCGGCTTCACGCCCTGCTCCCAGTCCTGAACAGCCCTGGCTGAGACGCCCAAGAATTCGGCGAAAATGCGCTGACTTGCGTTAAGAACTTTCCGTGTTTCGCGGATTTCCTCCGGCGTGTACGGCTCCAGCTCCAAGTTCAGCTTGATGGTCCGACACGTGTATTTCTCGCTGATCTTGCCGGTCGTCTTCAGCGTTTCGGCGAAGTCTCCCAATCGCCTCAGAATTCGCTGGCCGACGGTCCTTTTCATCGGATCTTCTCTTCCTTAAACGGTGTGCTGGGCTTAACCGTACGACTGTTCTGACAAGCAACGGTCGACGCCATCACCTGGACTATCGACATGGCGGCCGCTCCATCTTTCATCAAACTATACCGCCCAGCGGTACATGCGTCAAGACGCCAAGCCACAACAACACGACTTCGCGCCGGGAATTAAGAACACGAGAAGACAGTCGATTCATAACTTCAGACGCCAGCCGATCCACCACAAAGTATTTCTGCTGCGGAACATATTGAAGCACAGGTGAGGGGCTGTTGTCGCGGTCCCAAAGCCGGACCGAAAACCAAAACGGGATGCCTCGCTCGGGCAGTTGGTCCAGCAAAGGAACTATTTCCGTCGGCATCCCATCCATCAAGATTCCCACGGACCGATCCGACTGAACGAAATCGTAAGCCCTGTTCACCGCGGCCAGAATCTGCTCCAACGCCGGACGACATGGCGAGTTACCTGGCAGCCGGCACCGCAGCAGAGGCGGCAGGCGGCCGGTAAACGCCGCCGCGAACTCTCGACCCTGGCGCTGGTCCCCGCCCACCAAACCGAGACATCAAACCGCCCCATTCATGAAGAGCCTTGCGGCGCCATGCGCCATTTTCGCCGGCGGGTCAGACGTTCGCTTTCTCGCCAAACCATTCATCGAGCAGCGCCCTGTCTGTCTCGATGTCATAATGGACCCCTTTACGTTCCAGTTCAGTCTTGCCCAGCCCGATTGCTTCGTCAGCCGTTTCAAAGATGTAGCGCCGGATCTGGTCGGTGTCATCAAGTGCAGCGAACTCTTCTGCAACGGCGATCTGGACCATTAGACAGCGTTCTTTTCTTGAAAACGTGCCGGTTCGAACACCCACGTAGTCGGGCTTAACAACGGCTCCCGGAACGTGATAAACGACGTTGATTTCAGAACCTATAAAGCCTCGCTCGCGATTCTCCCGACAGAATTTCATGAGCTTTCGAACTTCGCGGTCGAATCCTACGTGTTCTGGGCCGCCAAGTACCATCCCAATCGAAATCATCGTTCGTTCCTTATTCCCCCGCCCGGCTGCCAGCCCAAGGCTCGAAATTCAGCGGCCCGGGAAGACGTTCCACGAGGTCGCGTTCAACTGCAAGGATAGTCCTTCGCGGCCCGATTTCCAATGGGATAATGACCTTGTCTCGCATGAAGGCCCGCGGGTATCGTGTAAAGGGGTCCTGGGACACCCCCCACTTCAAAACCCCGTCGGCATCATTTTCCAATCGGTAAAGCCAGGCCGTTTGCGATCCGGCTGTATTACCATGTGTACTGCTAACTCCTTCTGACCAAGCTGCGAAGCCTCCATCCTCGTTGTACAGCGTTGAACCGCGACTGTTTGGACGGTGAGCTCCGACAAATCGTCGGAAGTTTGGTTGCGTTGGCGTGCCGGTCACACCAGTGGCGCCCTTCCAGTGCTTATACGCTGCTAACCTTTGTGACAGGGTTGCTGGATACGCACTTCCGATGGGCGTTCGTTGCGACAATCTTTGTGTTCGTCCTCCCGCCGGCTCCTCCATGAATCGAAACAGGCGTTGCCGCAAAGGGCCCGCGGGGCGGGACGGGGCGGGTTCTAAAACCCCTTTGGAACTTGGCGGCTTGGTGGCGGGGTGAGGTTCGGATGGCCTGCTGGGCCGGCCGCGCGGGATGGGCGGTTTCGGAGAAGCGAGGCCGTTGGGGCTGCGGGGGCCCATGAAGGGCAAGCGGCCGATTTGCCCTGTCATCCAGCGTTGGGCCGGCGAGCCGACGGCGGCGCTGATGACGAGGCAGCCTACGCGCACGGCGGTTACCTGCCACGGATCTTCAGGGGCCCGGCCGATGATCAGGCCGGCGGCGACGCCCATCAGAATGCCGCCGCCGTAGAACTGGACCACCGCCGGCAAGGCGGTGAGGGTTCCGCCGAGAGCCGTGCCGATCGCGGCATAGGTGATCGCTCGCTCCCAGGCCATCGCTAAGGCTGCATCGCTGTCCGCATCCGTCGAGGATACCGTCGCCTCGGTGAAACCTTCCACCCAGCCGCACGCAAAGCCCAGCACGCCGCCGACGGCGGCTCCGGCAGCCATGGGCGCCCGGCGAGCCATCAGGCCATAGAATAACGCCTCGCCGGCAAGTCCCAGTGGATCGCGCGCCGCGAGCGGAGCGTTGCCGACGTAACGATACAGGTTGCTGTCGCCCGCGTCAAAGCCCAGCGGATCTTGGCTGACGAAGCGGCCCAGGTGCGGGTCGTAATAGCGGGCTCGGTAATAGTACAAGCCGAGTTCGGGATCATACTCGCGGCTTGTGAAACCGAAGCGGTCTCCAGCGGTAGGATTCGTCTGGCTGACCAACCGTCCGAAACTGTCGTAGTCGAGCTGGTTGATAATGACACCGGCGGCGTCGACGAGGTCTCGAATTGTCCCCAAGTGGTCGGTCAGATACCACGCGGTGCCGTCACTCGGACGCCAGCGGGCCAGCAGGTTGTCCAATCCCTCGGCGTACAAGTAGCGGGCAATCACTTGGTCCAGGACGTCGAAATCGGCCCAGACGTTCAACCCGTCGTACACGAAACGCATTTCCTGCCGAGACGCTGGGCCGGCTCCGTCCGGATCGACCGACTTGACGATCCGGCGGTCGAAGACGTCGTAGACGTACTCCGCTTCGGCCAGCAGGATGCCGCCCGCCGAACGTTGTTCAAAGCGGATCAGCCGGTTCCGGTGATCGTAGGTGTAATGACTGCCGACGCCGGTGGCCCGCTCCGTCTTGCGCACCAGGTTGCCCTCCGCGTCGTAGTCGTAATCGTACGCCGCGTCGGCTAGCACTTGGTGGTCCGGGCCCGTCACGTACGTGTCGCCACTTCGGTTGCCGTTGGCATCGTACGCATACGCTTCATCGTCTTGGCCGCTGTGGTTCGCGTCGGTCAGTTGCCCCGCCGGATCGTAGCTGTACTCGGACAACCGGCCATGGTGGATATAGCGGATCAGTTGATCTGCCAAGTCGAACGTGTAGTCGTATTCGGCCAACGCCGTGTCAACGGCGTTTCGATGCGCCAGTTCGGCCAAACGCCCGCGCGCATCGTACGCGAAGGCCGAACGCCCCAAGGCCTGCAGTCCTTGGGCGTCGCGAAAGCGTTGTATCTCCGTCAATTCGCCTCGCGCGCTGGAAGCGAATTCAACGCGGGCTGGATCGATCTGGCTGCCCTGCCAAGTCCGGCTGGTCAGCAGGTCGCGCGCGTCGTAAGCCGAGGTGACACTCACCCCCGAGTTGTCGCGAACCGAAAGGACGTTGCCCACCGGATCGTAAATGTAGTTCAGCACCAGGTGCGGAGCCCGCGGGGTTCCCGCATTGTCGGCTTGCGTCATGCGGTCCAGGACATCGTAGCTGAACCCGTATGTGCTGTCGGCATCGGATGCGCCGGTCAGGTTGCCGACGGCGTCGTAAGAGAATTGGAGACGGCGGACCCGCTCGTCGGCCTGCCACCAATCCTCGGAGATGCCGCGGTCCAAGGCGTCGTACTCGAACGTGCGAACTCGTCCGTTGCGATCGGTGTATCGCGTCAAGTTGCCGACGGGGTCATAGGCGTACAGGCGGTCATGGCCCAGGGGATCCGTGGCGGTAATGAGGCGGTTGAGGCTGTCGTACGCATAGCGAGTGGTCTGCTCCGACGGGTCGGTCACGGACAGCCGGTTACCGACGGCGTCGTAGGTGAACGAGGTCACGGCATCGCGAGGATCGGTGACGGATATGAGCCGGCCTGAACCGTCGTAAGCGTAGGTGGTGGTCCGCTGCAATCCGTCGCGAGCCGCGGTGAGGTTTCCCGCCGCGTCGTACGCATAGGCGGCGACCAGCCCCACGGCGTCCGTTACCGAGGTAAGCCGCTGCAGGGCATCGTACGCATACGTCGTGGCGTATCCCAGCTCGTCTGTCGCAGAGATCACGTTGCCGGCTTCGTCGTAGCCCAGTTGCTGGACGAAGCCCAGCGGATCCAATTGGCGGACCAGCCGATGCAGCTCGTCGTACTCGTAACGCGTCGTATGTCCGTTGGCATCCGTCACCGCCAGCGGGTTGCCGACCGCATCGTAGATCCAGGCGATGTTGCCGCCCAGGGCGTCGGTGAGCGTCACAAGGCGGTGCAGCGCATCGTACTGATAACGGGTGACATGGCCGTTCTCATTCTGCTGCGAGGCGACGTTGCCGACCGCGTCGTACGTCAGCGCGCGGACGCCGCCCAGGGCATCCGTCCGCCGAACGAGCCGATGCAATGCGTCGTAGGCATAGGCGGTGGTATGACCGTTGGCATCGGTCAATGCCGTCAAGTTTCCCGCCGGGTCATAGCCGAAACGCGTTACGCCGCCTAAGGCGTCGGTGATCGAGACCTGTTGGTCCATCGCATCGTACGCGTAACGCGTTGCATTCCCGCGGGCGTCGGTCCACGTCTGCAGGTTGCCGAACGCGTCGTAGTCGAAATGTTCCGTCCCGCCCAGCGGGTCGGTGCGCCGCACGGGGCGGTTCAGCGAGTCGTAGGTGAGTTGCAACGTCTGGCCATTGGCATCGGTTAGGGCAACGGCATTGCCGACGGCGTCATATTCGAACCGCCTGACGCCTCCCAGAGCATCGGTGATCGAGGTCAGTCGATTGAGTTCGTCGTACCCATAATGCATGCCGCTGCCGCGAGCGTTCGTCCAGACCAGCAGGTTGCCGATCTCGTCGTACGAGTAGACGCGGCTTCCGTTGCGGGCATCGGTCTGCTCGACAAGTCGGTTCAACGCATCGTACGCGAAACGTTCGGCCCGTCCGTTTTCGTCGACCTCCGCGACCACGTTGCCGACCGCATCGTACTCCCAGCGAAAGATGGCCCCGAGCGCATCTTGACGCTCGACCAGTCGGTCTCGCGCATCGTACCTGAATCGCGTCACGCCGGCCCGACGGTCCGTGATCGACAGCAGGTTTCCCCGTCCGTCGTAGGTGCGTGTCTCGACGCTTCCCAGGGCGTCGATGGTTTCGAGGAGCCTCCCCACGCGGTCGTAGACGAACGCCGTAAGATACCCGTTCTCGTCCGTCCAAGCGGTGAGTCGGCCAACTTCGTCCCAGGCAAACCACTGGCTTTGCTCCAGCGAGTTCACTCGCTCGATGGCGCGATTGAGCGCGTCGTAGCGGAAGCTGATCCTGCGAGCCACTCGTTCGTCAACCCAGCCTCCCAGACCATCGGCTGCGGAATTCGATAACAACGACTCTGACGGATCCGTCGGCTCCAAACCGTTGAAATTGTGGGGACCCGCGGCAGCGACTGGCCTGGGCGGCGTTTCGGTGATCGTCGTCGGATTGCCCACGGCGTCGTAGTCGTAGGTAGTCACCGTCCCAAGCGGATCGGTCTGGGACTCGAGTCGTCCGTCGGCCCGATAGCCGTATCGCGTGACGCGCCCCAGCGGATCCGTCTGTTCGACCATGCGTCCGTTGGCGTCGTAGGCATACCGCGTGGTTTCGCCTTTGGCGTCCGTCATTCGGGCGAGGCGGCCGACGGCATCGTATTCGTAACGCATCTCCTGGCCTCGCGGATCGACGAGCCGGATGAGTTGATCGCCGGAATACTCCATGCGGACCGTGCCGCCCAGCGGATCGCGAGTCTCGACGAGTTTGCCGGCGGCGTCATATCGGAATACGAACTCGTGCCGCCGTCCGTTGACGGTGCGCGTCGGCTGGCCCCAGGCATTGTATTCGGTGAGCAGCGTGGAACCATCGGCAAACGTGACCTGTGTCGGCTGGGACTCTGCGGACGTACGATACGCGAAAAAGATCGCGTGTTGATTGGAATCTGTCACCGTCACGACCCGTCCGACAAGATCTCGCTCATATTGCGTCTCGTAGCCGAGAGCGTCTGTGACGGCGATGAGATTTCCCCCGCCGTCGTAGCGGAGTTGCGTCCGATTGCCCTGCGGATCGGTTTCGTCGAGCAGAAGGTTTTGTTCGTCGTAAGTCCGCTGCCAGGTATTGCCCATGGCGTCGGTCAGGCTCGTCAGATTGCCGCGATCATCGTAGCCGGTCAGCGTGACATAGCCCCGTGCGTCGGTTTGAGAAACGGGGTTATCGCGCGCGTCGTACTCGTTCCAGGTCGTATGGCCCAGCGGATCGGTTGCGGCCAGCACATTGCCGCGGGGGTCAAACAGAATCGTGGTCTCGTTGCCCAGCAGGTCGCCGACGATTTCGAGGTTATTGAGTACGTCGAACTGGCGTGTCGCGGAATGGCCCAGCGAGTCGGTCAGCGACACCAGGCGTCCGGCAGCGTCGTACGCGGTACTTGCGATGCAGACGCCGGAAGGACACGAATTCGTCGTAAGATAATGAGGAGGCGAAGCCAGGTAGCCGTACGTGCTGCGGTTTCCGACTTGATCTTCCACCCCGACCAGATCGCCGGCGGCGTCGTAGGTGTAGCGGAGCGTGTTGCCGTCGGGGTCTTCGATGGCTGTGATGCGGCCTTGGGCATCGCGGTGGAAGCGGATCGAGACGCCGGTGGAACTGGTGATGCCGTCGGCGGTGTAGGTCAAGACGTTTTGATTGCGATCGGTGACGTCCTGCAGGCCGGTGAATTGGTCGTAACGGTACGTCAGGCCGTCTTTGGTGGTCAAGCTGTATTGGGCCGGATTGTACGGCAGGTTGACGGGGTAGTGGGCGAACGTGCCGTCGGCGCGTTGGGACAGGGGCAAGTCGGCGACGGTCAGCTGGTCGTAGACGCCTGGGTCGGCGATGAAACGGGGACGCCAGATGGTGCCCAGCACGCCGGCTTCGGCGATGGGGTCGAACGTGAATCCGACGCGGCGGCCGGCCGGAGTGGTCAGGTACACACGCGTGCCCGGCCGGAACGGGGCGGCGCCGAAGATCGCGGTGATGCCCGATCGCTCGGCCTCGGTCACGCGGACGCTTTCACGCAGGCTGGCTTGCGCAATGCCCAGCGTCCAGCCGTAGCCGAAGTCGCCGCTGCGTGCGGCGTTCAACGTGTCGTACGTGCGGCGGATCTGGATCGGGATGCCGGCCAGGGGGATGCTCAAATCGGTGAAATCCAGGCGGAAGTTGCCCAGCACGGCTTGCGCTTCGACACTGATCGGCAAACCCAACTGGACGATCGTGGTCAGGCCGTTGATGTCTTGAGCTACCACGCGCAGATCGTAGTTGTCGCGTTGCAACAGCGTGGGATCGAAGACGCCCAGCAGGCCATCGATCACGCCGCCGATCACGCCGCTGTCGATCGCGCCGCCGTCGAGAAACGGCGTGCCGCGGGCGACGGCCGAATCGTGAAACGTGGTCCATTGCTCGGTGCCGGCCAAGGCGTATTGCAGACGATATAACTCGAGGTTCTCGTCGGTGACCGTGCCGATGACGTCGGTCAAATACGTGATCACGTCGCCGCCGACGGGGCTGGTGATTTCGACCACCGGCGGTGTGGTGTCGGCGGGATCGAAAACGCGGAGCGCGCGCGTCGCGGTACCCACGTTGCCGGCCGTATCGGTCGCGGTGGCGGTGAAGCTAAATAGGCCGGGGCCGGGCGGGGCGAATTCATAACGCCACCAGGCATCCGGCGGCAGGAGCGTGCCGTTCAGCGACAAGGTGACGCCGGCCAGGGCGACGTTGTCCACCGCGTGGACTTGGACGATGACGGTCGAGGTGATGTTCGCAGATTGGGACGGGCACCAATCGTTCTGATCGGAGCCCGTCCCGTTTGGCAGGCAGATCAGATCGTCGCTGAACGAAATACGGACCGCCGGCCCTTCGGCGTCAGGCAGCATCTGCAGCGTAAACGGCTGGTCGGTCCACAGGCCGCGCTCGTCCGTGGCGCGGACGGTCACGGCGTGCAGGCCGGCGTCGGCCGGAGTGGATCGCCAGAACAGCAGGCCGCTGGCGGCGTCGATGCTCAGATCCGGCGGGCCTTGGACGATGCCGAACGTGACGGCGTCTTCATCGTCCTCGGCGGCGGCCCGATGCCGGTAGACCGCGCCGGCGGTGCCGGTCGTCAGCGGCTCGGTCGTGAACCGGGGCGGCGTGTTCGGGCGGCGGACTTCGACGTGGAACGTCTGCTGGGCGAAGGCGTCCAGCGGGTCACGGGCGCGAACGACGACGCGGTGCCAGCCGAGATCGGCGGCGGCGGGACTCCAGGTGAGGAGGATGCCGTCTTCCTGGCTTGCGTCCGGCGGGAGAGGAGACAGATTCATGCCCGTGGGCGCAGAGACCAGTTCGTAGCGGAGGTTGCCGCCTTCGGGGTCTTGGGCTTGAACGAGGTGCGTGAACGGGACGTCTTGGGTCAGGAACAAGGTGGCAGCTTGGCCGACGAAAGACGGCGGCCGGTTGATGGCCGTGGATGTCACGTCGATTGCCCACTGCTGGACGGCGGCGCCGCCGCGTTGGTCCGTTACTCGCAAAGTCACCGCTTGGAAGCCAGTTTGACCGGCCGCGGGTTGCCAGCGGACCAGGCCCGTGGCGGCATCGACAATCATGCCGGTGGGGGCTTGCGTCAAGGAGAATTGCGGCGGGCCGCCGTCGGGATCGGCCACGATGGCTTCGTATTGGTACAGTTCGCCCGCCACGCCGCGGACGGGCGGGCTGGAGATGAATTGCGGCGCAGCGTTGGGCGTGCCGTCGCCCACGGTCAAGATGAACGTCTGCTGGGCAGTGCCGCCGCGGCCGTCGGCGACGCGCAAGCTGACCGCGTGCGCGCCCGCGACGGCCTGCGGATACCAGACGACGCCGGTCGCTTCGTGCACGGTCATGCCTGCCGGGGCGGCGTCCAGTGTGTATTGCAGCGCGTCGCCGTCCGGGTCCTCGGCGCGGGCGGCGTACGTGTAATCGGTACCCGGTTCGACTTGCACATCGGGGATCGTTTGGAACAGGGGCGGCCGGTTGGGGATCGCCGCCCAGACCTGCAAGGAAAAAGTCTGCCGCCCGGTTCCGCCGTAGCCGTCGTCGGCGATCAATTCGACTTGGTGCGCGCCGACGTCGTTCGCGACGGGCGTGCCGGAGACGAGGCCCGTGTATGGATCGACGCCCAGGAAGTCCGGCCCGGCGGCCAGGCGATACGTCAGCACATCGCCGTCCACATCCGAGGCGACGGCGGCGTAGCGATACGGGCGGCCGGCGGCGGCCTCGATTACCGGCGGCGAATCGAACTCGGGCGGATGGTTGCCGACGGCCAACAGCGTCACGGCGAACTCGAACCGCACGCGGCTCGGATTGCCGAACCGCACGGCGATGGGCAGACTGGTCTCGGCGGGCGACAACACGCCCGGCGGATTGGCAAGGCCCAGGCCGAGCGCCGCGTCGCCGTCGAACGTCGGCGCATCGAACGTGACGTAGGGACGATCCGAGGGAACTTGCAGATTGATGGGAAGCGGATCGGAGGCGGCGGGAGCGGGAGGATCTTTCGGGTTGGGCTTGCCGGGATTGGGCTGCTTCTGCGGCGGGAGGTTGGGATCGATGGGATCGGGCTGCTTTTCCGGCGGCAATCCGTTACCGTCGGAAGGCGGCACGACGAGCGGGTATTCGGGCGTCGTGCCTTCGGAGGCGCTCAGCGTGACCGTCAGCGGCGAGATCTGGTCGAATACGGCCAGCACGGCGGCGCGAAGCGGCGCGTCGCCGGTGTTGGTCAGCCGCAGGGCGGCATGCAGGGTCTGCGTCCGGCGATTGAAGAACGTGCCTTCGTACGTCAACCGGCCGGCGGCGGTCGTGTCGTAAGCCTGCTCGAATGCGAACTCGCGCGTCGATTCGTCCACGCCGATCAGCGTCAAGCCGGCCGTGGCCGACTGGCCGAAAACGTCGGTCGCTTCGACGCTCAGCGTCATGACGCCGGACTCGACGTGCACCAAAGCGAAGAAGTTGCCGGCCGCGTCCAGCATGTCGACGGGGCGGCCGTTGACCGTGACGGCCACGATCGGCGCGTGGGGCGATCCCGGCGTGGCGCGGCCGGTCAGCGCGGTGTAAGAGCCGGCTCGCAGGCGACTGTCCGGCGCGGGCGCCGTCACGACGATGGCGGGCGCCGCCGCGATCCAACTGGCCGCGGCCACCTCGGACCACGCGCCGACCGACGCCGTCACGACATCGCCGCCCGGCTGCGAACCGGTCAGCGCAAACACGGCTCGGCCCAGGCCGTCCGTGAATGCGAACCCGTTGCCCGCGTGCGTCCCGACGACTGCAAAATCCACGCGCACGCCGGCCAGCGGCTGCGAATCGCCGTCGGTCAACGTGGCGACGAACGGCTGCTGGGCGCCGACCGGTTGGCTGGCCGACTTGGGCGTCAACTCGAAATTCGCCACCGCGTTGATCCGCCCAAACGCCTGGCCGCCCAGATAGCCGTAAGCGTCGGCGTCGGCGAAACCGTAGACGGAAACGGAGAAAGGAGCGGAGGTCGGAGGTCGGAAGTCGGAGGTCGGAAGAGCGACGGTAGTCGGAGGGCGGAGGTCGGAGGACGCCTCCAAGCGATGGGCGCCGGGCGAGACGGGCAATTGCACCGCGTAGTAGCCGCTGGCGCCGATCAGCGTGAACTCGGCGGCGGGGATGACGGCGCCGTCCAAGAGGATCGCTCCGACGGCCGCTGCCGGAGCCGCGATGTTAATAAAATTGACGTCGAAGCCGGTCAGCGGGACGGCCAGCGTGTAGCGATCCAAGAACTGTTCGACGGGCGGCACCAGCAGCAGGGTCGGATCGCCGAAGCCGTTGTCGTAGCCGTAGCCTTGGGCAAATTGAGCCACCACGACCGGCTGGCTCGCGTTGATCTCCGCCGGCTGGACGAGCACGGTCTCGTAGAATTGGCCGCGGTCGAGCGTCGCGACGGGCATCCCATCCACGTGGATTTCAGTCCCGGCCCGCGCGGCGACGATGCGGAATCGGTCGCCGCCGGTCCGCGTGGCCAGCGGCACGGTCACGAAGTGCCGGCCCCACATGTCGATGGGCGGCAACTGTTCGACCAGGTAATTGGCCGCACTGTATCCGGCGGGGATCCGCGCCGAGCGATGCCCGCCGTAGACGCCGATCGGCTTGTCCGCCAAGATCGCGGTGCCGGTCAAGTCGGCGACCGTGTCGGCCGTCAGCTCGTACACCTGGCCTGCGTTCAGCTGAATCGAATACGGCTCGCCCGCCACGCGCGAGCCGACGGCGACCGGCAGCGTCACCGTCACGTTTGTACCGTCCTCGGCGGCCACCAATGCGAACGACGACGTGCGTCCGGTCAAAGCGTTGCCTTCGTCATACGAGACTACCAGGTACTCGGTCCCGAACGTATCGCGAGGCAGCGCCAGGTAGCCGTCGGAACTGTACGGCAAATAGCTGAGCGCGTACACCGTGACTTCGTCCAAGGCGCGCACGCGCACGCCGCGGGATTCCACTTGATCGCTGCCGGCGATCTCGGCCGTGGCGGGCAGCACAATCCGGGTGACTTGGCCGGCGCGGACCACGAACGACGTCATCCACGGTGTGGAACCGGGGATTCCCGCGCCGGGCAGCATGACGGTGCCGGACGTGTCCACGGGGCTGGTGATCTGCAGGACCAGTTCGACGTCTTTGGCGCCCAGCACATCGCGGGCGTGCCGCGTAAAGGCGAGCCAGAAGTCCGTCCCGCGGCTGTCCGGCACGCCCACGGCCGGCGCAGCCACTTGCTGGACTTGAAATTGGAACTCGCCGAACCGTTCGCTGATCACGCCGGTGACCGGCTTGTAACTGGACGCGACCAGCGTGTACGTACCCGACTCGGACAGCGCGGCCGGCAACTGGTCGCCCGTCTGCCGCTGGAACACGAACGAGCCCGAGGGCCGCACCAGGTCGAAATAGACTTGCTGCGGGTTATCGATTACGTCGATCAAGAACTGTTCGCCGGCCGTCGCGTCGAACCGGTAGCGGACGCGGTCCACGGGCGAGGCCGTCTCGCCGCGGATGGGCGTGTTTCGCGGGATCCATTGCTCGCGATCCGGCGGGACGTCCCAGATTTGAAACGCGTAGCCGCCCGTCTGGTCGCCGCGGCCGTTGACCTCCAGCGTATACGTGCCGTTGTAGACGAGCGTCAGGGGGCCGCGATCCTGGCGATCGTCGGCAAAGTCGATCTGCGTGTACACCGTACCGCCGGCCGGGTCCCGCAGCCGCGTCTCCAGGATCGGACTGCCGCCGCCCAAAGAACGGAAATCGACGTAGATCGCCTGGCCGGCGATCGCATCGAACTGCCACCGTTCGGCCGCACCGGGCGACGGGACGCTGCCCGAATTGACGACGCCGATCTGGATGTCGTAGACCGGCGTCGCCGGCACGTCCCATAATTGAAACCGATACGTGCGCGTGCCGGTGCCGAACGCTTGGACGCTCAGCGTGTACGTTCCGGCGTCCAGATGCAACGGGCCTCGATCCAGTCCGCCGGCCGTCACGGCGGCGGTCGAGTAGACCGTGCCGCCGCCGGGGCCCAGCAGTCGCGTCTGAAGTCCGCCGCCGGTCAGCAGTTGGAAATCGACGAAGATCGCTTGGCCGCCTTCCGGTACGTCGAAGAGAAACTCGTCTTCTTCGCCGGCCTCGGAGATCGCCTCCGAAACCGTATCGCCGATCTGAATCTGCGTGGCCGGATCGGAAATCCCTTCGGGAGTGCGGTTGGTGCCGGCCAGCTTGTACGTCTGGGCGGCCCGCGAACTGCCGCTGGTTCGCGCCGCGGCTTCGGCGTAGCGGTACACCAGAACGTCGTGGCGATCCGCGATCCACAAATCGCCGGTGGACCGCTGCAGCGCGATCCCGCGCGGATGACCGTTGGCCGGATCCAAGGTCCACGAGCCGACCAGGCGGCCGTCCAGCGCGTACACGAACACGCGGGGCTTGTGGCAGCGGGCGTCCGTGACCCACAGCAGGTTCCCGTCGGTCGCCAGCCCGCTGGGCTTGCGATTATCCTTGTGCAAACGGAACGAACTGGTCGCCGTCCACTTGCCGGACCGCCGGTCGGCGGCATCGGCGTAGAAGTACAGCCGGTCCGTCGCATCGTCGACGATCCACAGATGCCGGCCGTCCGTTGCGATGCCCTGGGGCTGGCGCACGTCGGTGGCTCGCCACGCCCCCAGCGCGGTCCCGCCGGCGTCATAGGCGAACACGTCCTTGCTGGCGTTCACGACCCACAGCATATCTCCGGCCGGATTGGCCGCCACGCCTCGCGGCGCGGCGTTGGTGCGGGCCAGCGGCCACATGCCCGCCGCCACGAACTGGGCGTCGTACAGGAACGTGGCCCGGCGTTTTCGGTCGACGACGTAGAACCGCGTGGTCTGAACCGCTTGAACTTCCAGCGTGAATGACTGAACGTCCGTCCCGCCGTCATCGTCGGCGACCGTCACACTCACCTGGTAAGTCCCGGCCGCCGCGTACTGATGGCTGCCGTCGATCGTGCCGGTTGTGAAACTGCCGATAGAACCCGCGACGGCCGTCACGTTGCCCGCCGCCGCTGCCGTTGCATCGCCCCAGTCGATGGTCGCCGTAAACGTCTCGACGGTGCCCGCCGCCGGGTTGGAAAAACCCGGATCGCTGAACGTGCCGACCTGCAAACTGACGTCCAGCCCCGTGTGCCGCACGGTGCCCGCCGGCCCCGTTCCGACCGGCACCGTCAGCGTGGGCGGCGTGTTGGCGATCCGGGCGGCGACCGCGATCGTTGCCGGCGGCAGCGCGAGCGAATCGTCGGCCAGCGCCACCCGAATCGTGTAGTGGCCGTTGTCGGGATAGACGTGGAGAATCGGACCGATCTGACCGATAGGTTCGATCGGACTGATCGGTCCGATAACCGCAATGGAACCTATCGGCGGCACGACGACTGTCTCCACGCTGCCGTCGCCCCAATCGATCGTGGCGGTGTGCGGGCCTGGGCTGCCCGGATTGCGGAACGTAACCGCCAGCGATATCGGCTGGCCTTCGCTGCCCGTCACGTCGGCCGCCTGGACGTCGATCGGTCCGGCGGCGTTGACGGTAAAATAGAACACCACGTCGGCGCCGTCGGCCAGCGGCTGGCCGTTGATGTTGACCGGCGCATAGCGCGCGTCGCTGCCCAGCACGCGCAGCGCATACGACCCGTCGGGCAGCGCGCCGCACAGCGAAATCACCGCCTCGTGCGTCGCGGCGTCATAGCTGACGACGTCCAGCGGGATCCACTCGTCGTCCCCGTCGTCGGAGGTCAACCGGTACGCGGCGAGGTTCGTCACCGAATGCTCGCCCGCCGGGCCGGCGTCCTGCATCGCTTCCGAGAACCGCAGTTCGATCTGTGTTACGGCAGCCGTCGCGATCTGGCTCGGCGCGGGCTGGACCAGCGTCACCTGGGGCAGCAGTTGATCGAAACGCAACGGCGTCAGCACGCGCGTGTCGAGGCCCAGTCCGATCGCGGCGTCCCAGACTGCGTCATCCGGCGTCAACGGCCCCAGGGCCACCGCGCGCGGACCGTGCCCGTAGCTGCCCACGTCCCATTCGTATCGGGAGAATGCCCCGGCACCGTCGCCGCGAAACATCACCACGCGATCGGCGGCCGCGTCGGCCACGACCAGGTCGGTGTGGCCGTCGCCGTCCACGTCGCCGGCCGCGATCCCCGTGCCGGCTTGGAATCCGCCCCAAACCAGCGCCGGCGTGAACGAATAACTGGTCACCGAGTCGGGCGCGATCCGCACGTTGTCCACCGCGACCACGGAACCTTGTCCGGGCGGATTGCCGATCAAGTCGAACGCCAGCGTCGCCTGTGTGCCGGGCGTCAGCGCCGAGATATCGAGCGTCACTTGACGGCCGTCCCAGGCGACGCCCGCCGCCCAGGCCACGGCGCCCTCCGGGTTCGCGTTGAAGAACGACGATGCGTCGGGCCGGAACGTCGGCACCAGCGACTGGCCCGCTTCGTTCCACAGCGACACCTCGAACGCATCCGGCAGACTGCCGGCCACCGCCGGTTCCAGCCCCAACGCCACGACGTCGAACGAGATCGTTTGCGGCGACGGCGGAACGGTGAACGTCTGCTGCAGCGAAGTCAGAAAAGCATCGTGCTCCCACAACTGGGCCATCCCGCCCAGCGCCGACACGCGACTCTCGACCGCCGTGTCGCTCGCCCAGCCATCCGCCTCCGTCCGGATCGTCCATCCCGTCAGTCCGGCGGCGAAATCGCCGTTGCGGATCGGACTGGCCGGCAGCGGATCGTCGTCCTGCCACAGCACGGTCACGCGATCGCCGCCGCTGACCGCCACATCCAAATCGCCGTCGGCGTCGAAATCGCCTGCCGCGAGAGCTTGAATCACCCCCAAGCCGGCGACGGTCGCCGCCGGTTGCAGCTGGAACATCCCGTCGCCCATGCCCACCAAGAACGTCACCGTCCCGTCGCGGTGCGCGACTGCAAGGTCGGGCCACGGCGAGCCGAGGAATTGGCCCGCGATCACATCGACGGGCTCGTTCGCTCCGCTGGCATATCGCACCGGCGCCGCCAGCGGCCCGGCCGTCCCGCCGCTACCCTCGTTCCCGCCCCAGAACACCAGTACTTCATTCGAGCCGGGCAAAACGGCGATCACATCCGCGGCGAAATCGGCATTGACCAGCGTCACGGCCAGCCCGACGCGAGCGGCATCCGAGGGAACAAATGCCCCCGCGTCGCCGGATCGCCAGGAGGCCAGCGGAGCGAACCGGCCCGTTCCATCGCCGCGCGCCACCGTGATCCCCGCATCGTGCTGGACCACCGCATCCAGCAGTTCGTCGCCGTCGATCAATCCCAGCGCCAGCCCATGCGCGGTGCCGCCCGCGTCCAGCCCCAGATCGCTGATCACCAGGCGGCTCCAGCCTCCATCCCCGCCGTTGATCGCGACCGTCAACCGGCCATCGGTGCCCAGCGACACCAGATCCGGCCAGGCGTCCTGATCCACTCGACCGACGGCCACCGCGATCGGTGCCGACCCGATCGGCAGGGCTCGATCGGGCAGCGCCGCGAACATCAACATTCGCCGGTCTTCCAGCTGTTCCACCATCGCCGCCCGCGTGCGAGCGGTTCGCGATTGCTTCCGTCGAGCGCGGCTCCACCGCCGCGACAGCCGCCGCCAGCCCGCATACTCCGCCACGCCGCACCGCCTTTCCAACCGCCATCAAGCCGCAGCAGCAGATCTGGGTAATAGAGTTTGGCCTGAACTCTCACAAAACCCCAACCTTTGGATAGCGGATTGTTCCGCGGCGGTCAACCAGCGCATGGGCGGATCGCGCATCTTGCCGCGAAAAGCGCTTCCCCTGTCTTGACAAAGCGTTTCGAGCAACTTTCAAAGATGCCGACGTCGAAAGAACCGAACTCCACCGACGCGTATGGGCTGTTGATTTATTGCCGGATCCAGCGGTCGCGAGTGCCGGCATCCCGATCCAGCAAACCGTCCAGCGGATCGAGCAAGCGTTGAACGCATTCCGCGACGGCAATCGGCAAACCGACGACATGACGCTGGTGGCAATCGAGTTTGAGTAGCCGCGGCCGACATGGCCGTGGGTCAGTTGTCCGCTTCGTTCTCCCTCTTGTCGGTGGCCTTGTCGAACATGCTTTCGAAAAAGAACCAATCCAACCCGGCCGCCCCCGTGAGCTTGTCCTTGTCGGCGTCATCCAGGACGGTCGTACTTTTTTCCAGCTTGACGAAAGTTCCGTCAGCAAGCGAGACGCCCGTGCGGAGTTTATTAACCCGCGTGGGGAAATCATCGCTGGAAGCCCATTCCTTGAGCAACGCCAACAGCGCAGCATCGTTCCTGTCGTACATGGTCGTTCCACCGATCAGAACATCGTCCGCGGAACCGCCGACCAGTCGATCGGCGCCGGATCCTCCGATCAAGATCGAACGCCCCCCCCCGCCGGCGATATAGTCATTCCCGGCTCCACCGTGGACCGTCGCGGGAATGTCGATGTCGCGTGCGATGGTGACTTGGTCATCCCCGTCGCCCAGCCAGATCTGGATGTGGCTGATCTGCGCCGGTGCGAACAGTCGGAAGTGTGCTTCCGGAAAGAAATCGGCATAGACTTTGAACCAGCCATCGCCCTGTTTGCTCACCGCGACGTCGTTCGCCTCGCCGTCACCGACGATCTGCAGCACACCATCTCTTACGCCCGCGCCGACGACGACCGTCGTTGTCGTCTGAACGTCGGCACCAGTATCGTCATCCATGATGGTCAGTGTCACGGTGAACACCCCTCCGTGGGAGTAGGCGTGTGTAGCGCTGACGGAGCCGCCTCCGCTGCCCTGGATTACCGGAGCGGGTTCAGGCACGCTCCCGTCGCCCCAATCCACTGTGGCGATATGGGTATCGAGCGTCCCCACGTCCGTGAACGTGGCGAAGACGGTGACGGGTGCGTCTTCGGATGCCATCGCTTCAAACGTTGCATCGCTGATCAATCCCGCCAGCACGGGCGCGACATTGTTGACGGTCAGCACACCGCTCGTTTCCGTTGCGCCGCCCAGATCATCGTCGTTGATGCTGACAGTGACGGTGAAGTCATCGGACGCGCTGCCCGTGGATGGGGCGTCGTCCGGGAAGCCGCGCGACGTGCTGAAGGTGCCGTCGGGGTTGATGGTCAGCAGTGTGCTGACGCCGTCGCTCCACGCGGCCGAGCCGCTGAACGTCTCGGTCCCGACGCCCAAAGCCGGATCCGTGAAGCTGCCCGTGACGGTCACCGACTGGCCCTCGTCGATCGAATACGAGCTGAGCGACAAGGCGACGATCTCCGGAGCCACGTTGGTCACGAAGATCGTTGCCGTCTCTTCGGTCGCGTTGCCGACGTTGTCGACGACCCGAAGGGTCACGGTTACCGGCCCGTCGTCGAGAGATGCGGCCGAGAACCGAGGCTGCGGTCCCCGTTCATCGCCCCGGGCCGCGGCCGCGCCTGTCTCGCCGAACTCTCCGTCGGCGTCCAGGTCCCAAAGGTAGGTCAGCGGCATACCTTCAGGATCGGAGCTGCCGCTGGCGTCGAGGTAGATGGCGCTGCCTTCCGCGACGGCGTACGGTCCGCCGGCGTCGGCGATCGGCGCGGCGTTGTTGCCGAAGCCCACGAGTTGGAGCGATCCTGCGATCGGCAGGACAACCAGCCTTGAAGAGAAATCCCCAGCCACGAATTCCAGCCCGTCGAGCGTCAGCGACATGGACAGCAGGAGTTCCCCGCTGCGGGTTCCCATATCCGGATTCACATACACCAGCCTGTCCGTGAGGCTTTGCACCGCCGCGGTACCGTTCCAGGCCAGCCCCCACGTGTTGATCGGCGGCGAGGCCACCGACAGACGCGTGGCGGTTCCCTTGCCGTCGAACCCGTAATACTCGTCATCGGCATTGTCAAAGGCGATGAGCCGGCCATTGAACGCGTCGAATGTGAGACCGCTAGTCCCGGTCAAGCCCAGACTCCCCGAGCCGACCGCGGTGGCCGCACCGGTGGCGCGATCGAATATCAGCAGACGGTTGTACCCGTCGGTGGCGGCCCGGCCGGCGCCATAGATCGTGTCGGTCGCCCGGTCGTAAGCCAAGCCCCAAGTAATGGTGAATCCGCTAGGGCCAATGAGCGTCGTCTGGCCCGTCACCGCATCGATCGAATAGAACGAGCCGCTGGGGCCGTTGATGCCGTACAGGCGGCCGTCGTGGGTCATCACGACCCCGTGCATGTACGTGCTCATCGGCGTTCCGACCCAGGCTGCCCGGCCGGTGGCGGCGTCGATCTGAACCAGTCGCGTCTGGCCGCCGACGTTGGCCACGCCATAGTACGTGTCGGCGTCCGGGCCAGCGGCGATTTGCCGATACCCCAGCGGCGCGACTTGGCGCACTACAAACCGCCCCGGGCGTAGAGCGTCGAAGCGGTAGACCCCGTCTTGGTCCGTCACGGCGGTGATCTCCCCGACGTCCAACTGCCCGTTATCGTTCTGATCCAAGTAGACCGTCACCCCCGCGTGCCCCGGCTCGCCCCCATCCCGCAGACCATCACCGTCGATGTCCACGAAGACGACCCCCTCGATGTCGCCCAAGATGGAGCGATTGCCGAAATCGCCGGCTGTGACGGTCTGGGCAGGGCCGACATACACCGGCTGACCGAAGGAGGTGCTGGGAACGCGTTCCAGGCCGTCCACGGACACAGACTCCGAGAGAGGCGGCAAGGGAGCCGTGGCCCCGGTCGTCAGATCGACGGTATACATGTTGGCGCTGTTGACCTGCTGAAGAACGGCTTTCTGGCCGTCGAAGGCCAGGCTCCAACTGTTGATGGCCGACGTTGCCCGCGTCACGAACGTGGCGATGCCGGTGTTAGGATCGAAGGCGTAGATGTCCTTGTCGGAGTTGTCCAACGCCAGCACCCGGCCCTGGACCGAATCGAACGCCAGCCCGCTGGGACCGTTCAACCCGGTGGTTCCCGGACCGATCGCAGTTGCCACTCCGCTGGTGCGGTCGAAGGTCAGCAGCCGGTAGACCGTGTCCGACGAGCTGCTCCTGCCCAAACCGTAGATCGTGTCCGTACCCTTGTCGTACGCCAGTCCGTAAGCCAAGAGGTAGCCGGCGTGGCCGATCCGCGTCATGGCACCGGTGGCAGGATTGACCGAGTAGAACTCGTTCGCGGTGCCGTTGATGCCGTACATGGCGCCGGAGGTGGTAACGACCAGGCCCCGCAGAGGCACCGTCTGGGGGTTGCCGATGCGAGTAACCTGCGAAGTGTCGCGATTGATCTTGATCAGCTGCCACTGACCGTTGGCGGAGGCAGAGCCGTAGTAGTAATCGCTACCGTTGCCGGGCGAGGTCTGCTCGAAGTCGACGGGAACCACTTCTCTGACCGCGTAGTTCCCCGGCCGCACGTCCGCAAATCGATACGTGCCGCCGGCTCCCGTTGTCTGCGCCGGCTCTCCGGTGTCCTGCTGGCCGTTGTCGTTCAAGTCGAGGTAGACAGCGACTCCTGCATGGCCTTCCTCGCCCGCGTCCCATGTGCCGCTTCCATCGGCGTCGACGAATACCGATCCCTGGATCTCGCCGAGAACGAGGCGGTTGCCGAATTCCAGGCCCGAAACGATCTGGCCGGCCGCCAGCTTGACGCGCCGCACATAGGAATCCCGGGGCACGTAATCAAGCGTCTCAAGACTGATGGGCTCGGAGATCAACATCGCGCCGGTCGCCACCCCGAGATCAGGGTTGATGAAGGTCAGCATTGTCGAACTGGTGGGCGCGACCAGGCTGTGTCCGCTGTAGGCGAGCCCGTAGGCGTTCATGCCGAACACGGACAACCGGGCGGCGTTGCCGCTGGTGCTGAAGGCGTAGATCTCGTCGTCGGCGTTGTCGAAGGCGAGGATCCGGCCGTGCTCCGGATCGAACGCCACTCCGCTTGTGCCTGTCATGCCCGTGGTTCCCGGCCCGATCGGCGTGGCCAGACCGGTGTTGCGGTCGAACGTGAGCAAGCGGTTGACCGTGTCGGACGGACTGGTCTTGCCCAGCCCGTAAATCACGTCGGTGGCCCGGTCGTAGGCCAGGCCCCAGACCAGGAAGTAGCCGCTCGCACCGATCCGCGTCGCTTGGCCGGTCGCAGGGTTGACCGAGTAGAACGCGTTATCGTAGCCGTTGATCCCGTACATGCTCCCGTCGCGGGTGACGACGAGCCCGTGCAAGGGCGTGTTGTTCGCGCTCCCGATCCGGGTGACCTGCCCGGAAGCCGGGTTGATTTCGATCAGTTGCCAAGTGCTGGCTTGGATTCCGTAGAACGCGTCGGCGCCCACGCCGGGAGACGTTTGCTGGTAGTCCTGGGTGAGCACTTCTCGCACCGCGTAGTCGCCCGGCCTCAGGCCCGTGAATCCATAAACCCCGTCGGCATCAGTCACTTGACTGGGCTCGTCGAGATCGAACTGACCGTTGTTGTTGGTATCGAGAAAGACGGTCACACCCGCGTGGGCGGGTTCGCCGGGATCGCGCAGGCCATCGCCGTCCGCATCCACAAACAGCGATCCGTGGATCTCGCCGGGGATGTGGCGGTTACCAAAGTTGATGCCCTCGAGCACTTTCGCTGCTTCCAGGGTCACGCGGTGGGAACCATCGCCATCGGCGATGTCGTCGCTGCCGAGTGCCGAAGAACCGAAGGGCATGGTCAGCTGGCGCAACAGGGTGCCCGTCCGGGCATACACGTTCAGCGTCGGGGAAGTCGTGCTCGCATTGGTGTAGATTTCACC
>Ga0351863_10060_pt1 | contig 46464 bp, 27 predicted proteins | sample TotcelHFGM3001L8_FD_206777 | JGI IMG/M metagenome (GOLD analysis project Ga0351863, IMG submission 206777) | Enriched cells from coal bed in the Powder River Basin, Montana, United States - Total cells FGM rep2 HSBNCT.FGM.300.1.L8 ... | reverse complement strand
GATTCGATACATGGTCTTGCTGGCCAACCAGGCCATAAAGCGAATACTAGCCTGCGGAATCACCCACACAATGTAGATGAAAACCGGAACGGTCAGCAGACCGCTGAGCAGAAATATCTGACGCGCCGTCAACAGCGGCTCCGCGCCCCGCAACGGTGCCCTCATGCCGGCAAACAAGACGGCGGCGCCCAGAATGCCGCTGAACGTCAACAGATTGCTGGCGGCCAGCACCGCGCCTCGCGACTGGGGCGGACTGTGATGCTGCAGATAGGACTCCAACGGCACGTCGAACAGCCCGGCACTGACGCCCAGCGCGAACAGCAGGAACGCCGTCCAGCCGTAGTAGCCGATCCACGCGGCCCCCGCCGTCATGACGCCCTCGGGAACGAAGAACAGCAGCACCGCATTCAGCACCAGCCCGGCCGCGCCCAGCGGCAGGATGCCCAACTCGACGCGGCCGGCGGACCAGTACCCTGCCAGCACGCTGCCGATTCCCACGCCCGCGACCAGCGCCAGCAACAGCGGCACGATCTGCGTCTGCCGCGTGGCGCCGCTTTCGAACGCGAACTGGTCGATATTCAATTGGGCCAGGGCTCCCACCGACCAGAAGAACACGATCCCCAAGGCCACGCGGAACAACGGGCGATTGGACGCCAGTTCGCGCAGCTCCGAGACCATCTTTGGCAGCGGGTTGGCGGGAAAGGCCAGCGTGGGATCCGCCGGCTCCAACCGCGTAATCAGCAGACTCGCCAGAGAGCCCAGGACCGCACAGCCGATCAGCGTTGCCGCCGACGCCGCAATGCCGGCCGCGAACCGGTCTCCCACCAAGTCCGCCAGCACGTTGCCCAGCGCCATCCCGATGACGGTCGCGACGACGGTCGTCAAGCCCATCAGGCCGTTGGCTGCGGAAATCTTTTCGACCGGTAGCTGTTCCGGGATGCTGCCCAGCCGCGACGGCGAGAACAGCGCGGATTGCATGCCGAACATGGCCACGACGGCCAACAGAAAGACCACATTCCCCGTCAGCATGGCGGCGACGCCCAGCGTGGCCAACACGATCTCGGCGACTTTGCAGCATACGATGACCGTGCGTTTGCTGAACCGATCCGCCAGATAGCCGGCCGGAGCGGCCAGGACCAAATACGGCAGCACGAAACACGCGGTGCCGGCCATCAAGATCAAGCCGATATGTTCTTCATCGCCGGATTCCTCCAAGACCTGCTTGCCCAGGCCAATGGCCAGCCAGCGAAACGTGTTGTCGTTGATCGCCGTCAACAGTTGCGTCAGCAGCAAACCGCCGAAGCTGGGGGACCACAGCCCGCGCTCCGAGCCGCCGCCGCGCTTCGAAACCGTTTCCTCCGCCGTCGAACCATCCATCGGACCATGCCCTAAAGCCTTGACGAATCGTTGCTCAACTACCATTCTCTTGCTGCCGACATCTCCAGTCCCTCTCCACCCGGCCTCACGGCAGGTCGCTCAGGACGAGTTTGTTCGGATCCACGACGACGTGTTTCACCCGCTGGCGTTTCCAAGTATAGGTGATGTGGACGAGGCCGTCGGCGGTCTGGATCACGGCCGGATAGCTGTACTCGCCCGGCTCGGACTCCAATACCAGGGCGGCCTGCCAGCGCTGGGCGTCTTGCGAGACGGCGACGTTCAGCGGCGAGAGTCCTTTGGGGGTGTGGTTGTAGACGATCAGGTGACGGCCGTCGGCCAGCGTCGTCGCGTCGGTACCGGAGTTGGGATTGGGCAGCGGCGAGGCGGTCATCGCGCCCCAGGTCCGGCCGAGATCCTCCGAGGCGATCTGAAACACCTTGCCCTGCCGCGTGCGGCCCATGGCCATGAGCCGCGTGCCGCCCAGGAACAGGATGCTCGGCTGGATCGCGCTGAACTGTTGGCCGTCGTTGACCGGACCGATGTGCTGCCACGTTCGGCCGCCATCGCTGCTCCGCTCGAAATGCACCCGCCAGCCGTCGTGTTCGGTGCTCGAAGCCGCCAAGATCGCGCCGTCGGCCAGTTGCACGGGCTTGTTCTTGACGGGGCCGAGGATCCCGTCGGCCAGGCGGCGCGCATCGCTCCAGGTCTGACCGCCGTCATCGGACGTGCGGACCATGCCCCACCAGGCGCGCGGACTGGGACCGACCTTGTAGAACAGCATCAGCGAACTGTCCCGAGGCTGAAACAGCACCGGATTCCAGCATGGATGCCGCGTGCCGTCGGCCTGGACGCCGTCGGCCACTTCGACCGGCGCCGACCACCGGCCGTCGCGGTGCCGCGAAACCCAAATGCCCACATCCGGGTTGCCCTCCCGCGTGCCGCCAAACCAGGCGGCGACCAGACCACGTTGGCCCTCGGCGATCGTCGAGGCATGGCAGCTGGGAAACGAAGCCGTCTCGTAGATGAACTCGGCTCGGACCATTCCCGGCTGGTCAGCCGCAGCAACAGCACCGGCCAGGACGGACAGAATCAAGGAAAACCCCAAACCTGCATAGACAGTGCGCGACATACGATTCTCCTATTGTTGACGGTAGCCGTTCAGGGAGGCGTTAGAGTATACGGTATAATCTCGCCGATGTGGTAACGCCATCTGCACCAACGAACAGTTGTCGGCCATGGCCGAACGCCGCCCGGCGTCGATCGGTGTCAACATGCCGTTTCACCTTCATGACGCGAACGGAACACAGCAGACCCAGCCGCCTGTCAGTTCCAGCCCTTGGCCTCGAACAATTGCCTCAAATCATTTTCCAGGCGACGAAAGGTGGTCCGCGGTGTGGTCGGTTCGTCCTGTCGCCGCTCGGTCATCCCGGTCGTAGTCGCTTGACGCTTTCCAGTCACGTCGAGGATGTGGCGGTGCGACGACACCGGTGGGCCTTTCGGGGCTCAGTGACTATACTCATGGGTTGTGGCGGCCTATCACAAACAGAACTCGTGAGGTTGAATCGAATGAGCCAATTGACGGTACCCCCCGAAATCCGCGACTTGCCCATCCCGGATCGTATGGCATTGGTTGAGCAGATCTGGGATAGCATTGCCGAGGATCAAGCGGAATTCCAGCTGACAAACGCGCAAAAGGCCGAGTTGGATCGACGCTTGGCACGCCGTCAGTCATCGGGCCCTAGTGGCTCAAACTGGGACGATGTGAAGCGTAGAATCGTCGGCGAATCATGACGCGCCAACTGGCAATTGAGCCCGAAGCGGAAGACGACTTGGCTGAAGCCTACCGGTGGTACGAGAACCAACATCGCGGCCTGGGTGACGCATTCATCGCGTGTGTCGAGGTCGGGCTCGAAGGCATTTGCGACGCGCCGGAACTGCACGCAGTCGTCTACAAGAACGTTCGACAGGCTCTCATTCGACGCTTCCCCTACGTGCTCTGCTACGTGTTCGAGGAACCCTGGGTGAGCGTGATCGCGGTGTTTCATGGTCACCGGGATCCCGCAATCTGGAAATCGCGTGTGCGCGGGAGACTCAAGACTTAGGCAGGATAACTAACGGACCGCTTCACGGTGGACGTTGGGTTTCGGCGTTTGGCCGCAAGGTGTGATCACCGCAAACGATTCCCGAGATCGGGACCAGGACCGGACCTGGATGTCCTGCCACACGGGCTGCTTACACTCGCGACATCCTTGAACACTTGCCGGATCCATGATCGCCCGGCAACCTTGCACCGAGGCGGCGAGTCGACAATCATAGGAAGCACTGATCCTTCGACCTCGGTCACGGCATTCAGATGGTAGACCATTTCGATCCCTACCACCGTTGGCTGGGCATTCCGCCCAAACATCAGCCGGCCGATTATTATCGGCTGCTGGGGTTGGAGCGTTTCGAAGACGATTTGGAAGTGATTGTCGACGGGGCCGAGCGGCAGGCGGCTCATGTGCGGCGGTACGCATTGGGTCCGAACCAGATCCTGTCGCAAAAGATCCTGAACGAACTGGCCGCCGCCCAATCGTGCCTGATGGATCCGGTCGAAAAGGCCCGCTACGACGCAGACTTGCGCCAGCGACAGACGGCGGCGACGCCCCACGCCGCGCCGTCGCCGCTCGCTGCCGCGCCGGTGGTTCCGCAAGTAGACATTCCGCCGCTCCCATCAGCCCCGGCGGCTAAGCTGGGGAAACTCCAAACCGCAGCCAGCCAACGACCGACGGGCGCTGAGCCCGTCCCCGTGAGCCGCAATGTCGTTCGCTGGCTGGACGAGCGGCTCGTTGCGTGGGCCGGTCCCGGATTTCCCGTACCGTTGTCCGTCTTGCGCGGCTTGGCGGTGGGCGTTCCCCTCGGACTCGCGGTCGTCGGCTTGCTTCTTGCTTTCGGCATGTCAACGAACCGTCGCCCGGTGGAAACCGGCGCCAACCGTCCCGGTGCTGGCGCTGTTGCTCCCGGGCCTACCGACGAGCCCGTTGTCAAGCCTGCTCCGGAACCTATCGTCGAACCTGTCCCGCCGTCTTCTCCACCGCCTGTCACTCGCCCGCCCCGCATCCGGGAGATTCCCGATCAAATCATCGATGAAGGAGTTCCGTTCCAAGCACGGGTGGAAGTGGATTCCGATGAACCGCTCGACTCGCTACGATTCCACTTGGAGTCCGGTTTTCCGGCGGGGATGATATTCGACGAGCGGCAACGGATGGTGATTTGGACGCCGGAGGAATCGCAAGGTCCGGGCGAGTACTCGATCACGGTGGTGGCGACGATTTCAGTTCTGGACTCGCGAGAACTGCGCGAGTCGTTTCGAGTTGGTGTGCGCGAGGTGAACACCGCACCGTCGATCGTGCCGATTACCGATCAAGTGATCGAGTTGGGCAAGGAAGTGGTGGTGGCGATCGCGGTTCGAGACGACGACGCACCGGCAAATGAATGGACGATCAGCCTGCTGGAAGGTCCGCCCGGTGCCGTGATCGATTCGGGTGGCCGTCGTTTCAATTGGACGCCGGACGAATCGCACGCGGGACGAGCGTGGCCGATCACGGTTGTCGTGCGAGACAATGGCGAGCCACCGCTGGAAGCCGAGGCGCGGTTTACGATTCGCGTGACCCCGCCTCCAAAACCAGCGTCACCGCCGCTGGCGTTGGCCCCGTTCGCCGCAGCCCAGGCCAAAGTGCATCAGGCGGCTTGGTCGCGACATCTGGGACAGCCGGTGGAGGTGAGCAAGAGTATCGGGATGAAGCTGATCCTGATCCCGCCGGGGGAGTTCATGATGGGATCGCCGGATAGCGAGACGAATCGCGGCCGCAACGAGACGTCGCATCGGGTGCGGATCACCAAGCCGTATTACCTGGGCGTATACGAGGTAACGCAAGGCGAATACGAGCGGGTGATGGGCACGAACCCAAGTATGTTTTCTCAAACGGGCCGTGGCCGCGACAAGGTGTCAGGCCAGGATACAAGTCGTTTTCCGGTGGAACAGGTATCTTGGGAGGAAGCGGTGGAATTCTGCCGAAAGCTGTCGGCATCATCGTCTGAGCAGTCGTCGGGGCGTGTGTATCGTTTACCAACGGAGGCGGAGTGGGAATACTCGTGCCGCGCGGGGACAACGACGCCGTTTCATTTTGGGTCTGAACTGAACGGCCGGGACGCAAACTGCAATGGTAATTCTCCGTACGGCACGCCGACCAAGGGCAGATGCCTGAATCGTCCAACGACGTTGGGCTCCTACGGCGCGAATTCGTTTGGTCTTTACGACATGCATGGGAACGTATGGGAGTGGTGTTCGGACTGGTCCGGCGACTACGCGGCGACGTCGGGTTCCGCTTGGGCTTTAGTCCGGTGGATGCGTCCGGGCGGTAGAGCTGGTTCAAGCGCAAGCGGAGCCTTCCGCGGAGGCCGAAACACGATCGTGCGCAGCGGAGCGGAGCCGAGCGTGTTTCGAGCCGCAGTGGAAGGCGCAGCGGGGCGAGCAAGAAAACCACACGTAGGCGGCGCAGGGCCGCCGTCGGGTTTGGAACGCAGCCCCAGCGAATTCGAAAATTCAATCGACAAATAAGTAATTTACAAAAGATGGACAAGCTGGCGTCCATTGGTTGTCAAATTAGCGATGTTAGTGTTGCCTGTCCTTTGTCCCAGCTAGTTCTCGCGGTCAACGTTTAATGAGCGCATGTGTTTCAGAGAAATTGGCGTTCAGCCCAGGAGAGACTCGCATGCAATTCCGCCTGTTATCCGTCCCAGCTGCGGGCGACGTCTAAGGCGAAGACGCCCTGAACGCTTTCCTGCGGTCGCATCGCGTCGTGTCCGTGCAACGCGAATTGGTTCAAGCAGGCGCCTACTGGTGCTTCTGCATCGAGTTCATCGATGGCGTCCAAGGGACGGTCACCGAAACAGGCGACAGCCGCCGGCGCGTAGACTACAAAGACCGGCTCTCCGGCCCCGATTTCGCCCTATTCGTCCAGTTGCGCGACTTGCGATAGAAAATGGCCACCGACGAGGGCATCCCCGTGTACGCCATCTGCACCAACGTACAGTTGTCGGCCATGGCCGAACGCCGGCCGGCGTCGATCGGTGTCAACATATCGTTTCACCTTCATGACGCGAACGGAACACAGCAGACCCAGCCGTCTGTCAGTTCCAGCCATTGGCCTCGAACAATTGCCTCAAATCATTTTCCAGGCGACAAAAGGCGTCTAGTTGGCGCAGTGGTGAAAAGTCGCTGATGTGCTCAGCCACCCGACGCGCCGCTTGACGGTCGGAGAACTTCTTGAGCCGCCGCCCGCTCAATTCACTTGCTATCCGCAGGCGCTCGTACAACACGGCTTTGGGATCGGAAATCGTCTCGACGGTTCCCAGCGACGGCAACGACAGCTTGACCTTACCATTCGGATTTCCAGCCGCTTGACGTATGGCCGTTTCGTCGAATAATAGCCACGCCTCTTGCATCCGCACCGGAACCACGCACACCGCGGGCGGCGACTCACTGCCGTTCTGCGCGATGGCCTTCCGAATCTCTTCGTATCGTCCCTGAGCCCCTTGGTTCTCTGCGTCGCGATGCACGAACAACAAATCACACGGATACAAGATTAGCGACGTCTGAATCCGCGAGGCTAAGCCGCTGGGCCGTTGTCGACATGCGCGGAGGTCAGCCCATTGGGGACGCGTCGAGACCTCGGGGTTCAGATGCTGGGTGATCAACCAAGCCAAGTGGCGCAGCAGGACCTCATCAGAGGCCCCGTCACCGAGCAAGGTATACGTTAGCTCTTTCATTCGCCCGTCTGCTGAAAGCCCAGGTACATCTGTCTCGCGTCGTCCCGGTCCTTGACCCGTCGTCGCGTGCGCGGCGATGGTTCTTCGAATGCCAAGGGATTCAGATAGGCACGCAGTTGTCCCAACGAAAGCGTCCGTTCGCTGGGACGAAGGCGGCAGCGCCAGGTATCGTGGAGCCACGCGAAGCCGACGCCGCGATGGCGCTGGCCGCCCAACGCGATTTCTCGCTGCTCAGCCACCAACAAATCGTCTTCGTCCACGAGCGAAACCACCGAGGGCGAATGCGTATTGACGATCACTTGACGAAGCGGATTGTCCGAGCCGGATTCTTCTTCGGGATCGACGGTAAGGTCTTTGAGCAGCCGCACCATGGCGGGGATCCGTTCCGGATGAATCCCGTTCTCAGGTTCTTCGAAACACAATAAGCCCCTCGCGCTGGGGTCTAACTCTAAGATCGCCAAGGCGAGAAATCTCAACGTGCCGTCCGACAACGCGCGAGCCGCATGTAAGGTCTGGCTGCGGTCTCGAACCTGGAGCGTAAGCAATTCGCGACGATGGTCCTCATCGACCGCGACATCGAGCACGTCCTCGACCAGTTCCGACAGGCGGTTGGCCACACGGGCGTACACGGCCGCTTCGTCGTGCGAACCGTTCGAGGTGTGGGTCCGGGCCAAACGATGCAGGGTCGAGGCCAGATGGGAACCATCGGCCCCGAGATGAGACGGGGAATTAAAAAAGTCCGAGTTTCGCAGTGAAGAAGGCTCCAGCTGCAGCAGGCGCCAGGATTGCATTTCGCGGCGGGCCAGCAGCGCGGTGGGGCTTTCGATCGCGTTGGTTGTGGACAAGACGGTCCGCGGCAGCATCTCGGCCAGGTGCGCCCTGGGGCGGCCGCCACCGGCGTCCTGATGCAGGAGAATCCGGGGCATGGCCGTTTCGTCCGCCGCAGCTTTGTCGCGTTCGATGGTCGAGATGAACGGCGGCCCACGCCGCGCCCCTTGGACCACCGACTGGCGCCACGCACGTGAATGTTGGAAGCCCAGCAATTTGTGCGCGTCCCCGACATTGATGTGCTTGAGTTCCTCCTTTTTCACGACCAATTGCTCGGGATGCTGGACATCCCCCTGGCGGTAGCCCAAGACGAGGCTGTAACGCAAGAAAGTGATCGTGGCTTTCGCCCGCTGGCCCAGATCGTCGGTCCCTTCCGGCGAGATCAGCATCTCGGCCTCGAATGACATCTCGTCCCGCAACGAACCGCCGGCATGAAAGAACAGGCTCGTCAGTTCCGTCGAGCGGTTCTTTTCATCCCGGATACAGCGCGCCGCATCCATCAGCGGCCGGTCGGCCAGCGCACTCAAGAACATGATCGCGTCAAACAGATTTGACTTGCCCACCCCATTGACGCCGGCAATGCAGGTGAACGGTCCAAACGACACATCCACGTGAACCAAATTCTTGAATCCGTTGACTTTTAACCGCGTTAGCATTCAAAGCCACCCACAATCCGGAGGCGACGTACCGTGCTGCCAGCAACGCGTATTATAGCTTTGGTCGCGCGTTAGCGATACCACGGCAGGCTTCCACGACGTTCGTCTCCAGGAAGGGAGATGTCCGTTGGCGGGCGGTTGTCCAATGCCGCTTACTTTGGGACCATTCGGAAGCGTTCTTGTTAGCGGAGCGGCGCGAGCCGCCCGGTTTTTCGACTGTAATACCGGACGGCTCGCGCCGTGCCGCTACAAAGTAAGCGGCATTGGGCAGTTGTCCCCGATTGCCGCGAGGCCGAGGCGCACCGGATCAAACCAACAGCCCACTGGCACGGTTGGCGGACCAGATTGCTCGGTTGCGACGCTTGCACGGACGCGCCGATTCGGCAATCATAGTGAGCGTGGCTAATCGCAATTCCCTCACGGCGTCCAGATGGCAGACCATTTCGATCCCTACCACCGTTGGCTGGGCATTCCGCCCAAGCATCAGCCGGCCGATTATTATCGGCTGCTGGGTTTGGAGTGTTTCGAAGACGATCTGGAAGTGATTGTCGACGCGGCCGAGCGGCAGGCGGCTCATGTGCGGCGGTACGCATTGGGTCCGAACCAGATCCTGTCGCAAAAGATCCTGAACGAACTGGCCACCGCCCAGTCGTGCCTGATGGATCCAGTCGAAAAAGCCCGCTACGACGGAGACTTGCGCCAGCGGCAGACCGCGTCGACGCCCCAAGCCGAGCCGTCGCCGTCCGCTGCCGCGCCGGCAGCTCCGCAAGTAGACATGCCGCCGGTCCCATCAGCCCCGGCGGCTAAGCTGGTGAAGCTCCAAACCACAGCCAGCCAAGTTCCGACAGTCGCTCACCCCGTCCCGCTGAGCCGCAATGTTGTTCGCTGGTTGGACGAGCGGCTCGTTGCGTGGGCGGGCCCCCGACTTCCAGTGCCGTTGACCGTCTTGCGCGGGCTGGCGGTCGGCGTTCCCCTCGGACTCGTAGTCGTCGGCTTGCTTCTTGCCGTTGGCATGTCAACGAACCATCGCCCGGTGGATATCGGCGCCAGCCATCCCGCTGCTGGCGCTGTTGCTGCCGAACCTACCGACGAACCCGTTGTCGAGCCTGCTCCCGAACCTATCGTCGAACCTGTCCCGGCGTCTTCTCCACCGCCTATCACTCGCCCGCCCCGCATCCTGGCGATTCCCGATCAGATCATCGATGAAGGCGTTCCGTTCCAAGTACGAGTGGAGGTGGATTCCGATGAACCGGTCGACTCGCTGCGATTCCATTTGGAGCCAGGTTTTCCGGCCGGGATGATATTCGACGAGCGGCAACGGATGGTGATTTGGACGCCGGAGGAATCGCAAGGTCCGGGCGAGTACTCGATCACGGTGGTAGCGACGTTTTCGGGCGTGGACTCGCGAGAACCGCGAGAGTCGTTTCGAATTGGTGTGCGCGAGGTGAACACTGCACCGTCGATCGCGCCGATTACCGATCGGGTGATCGAGCCGGGCGAGGAAGTGGCGGTGTTGATCGAGGTTCGAGACGACGACGTACCGGCGAATGACTTGACGATCGGCCTGCTGGAAGGTCCGCCCGGTGCCGTAATCGATTCGGAGGGCCGTCGTTTCAATTGGAAGCCGGACGAATCGCATGCGGAACGAGCGTGGCCGGTCGCGGTTGCCGTTCGAGACAACGGCATGCCGCCGCTGGAAGCCCAGGCACGGTTTATGATTCGCGTGACCCCGCCTCCGAAATCCGCGTCACCGGCCCTGGCGGTAGCGCCGTTCGACGCTGCCCAGGCGAAAGCGCATCAAGCGGCTTGGTCGCGACATTTGGGACAGCCGGTCGAGGTGACCAACAGCCTTGGCATGAGCCTGATGCTGATTCCGCCGGGAGAGTTTTTGATGGGATCGCCGGATAGCGAGATGGATCGGAACGCCGGCGAGACATTGCATCGGGTGCGGGTCAGCAAGCCGTATTACCTAGGCGTTTACGAGGTAACGCAAGGCGAATACGAGCGGGTGATGGGCACGAACCCAAGTGACTTTTCTCTAATGGGCCGTTCCCGCGACAAGGTGTCAGGTCAGGACACGAGTCGTTTTCCCGTGGAATGGGTGTCTTGGAGGGAAGCGGTGGAATTCTGCCGAAAGTTGTCGGCATCATCGTCTGAGCAGTCGTCGGGGCGTGTGTATCGTTTACCGATGCACGGGAACGTAGTGGAGTGGTGTTCAGATTGGTACGGCGACTATGTGGCGGCGCCGGTGGATGATCCTCCGGGGCCTACAGCGGGCTCGTACCGCGTGGTTCGCGGCGGCAGCTGGGCCATCGGCGCGCGGGGCTGCCGGTCGGCGGGCCGGGACACGGGCACGCCGGACGGCCGGACTTCCTACCGCGGGTTCCGCTTGGCCTTTAGTTTGGTGGATGGTTCAGGCCGGTAGAGCCGGCACAAGCAACCTACGCCGAAGGCGTTCGACAACTCAGCCCAGGGTCGCGCAACGCACCCTGGGTGTGGTATCGCAAACGGCGACACTACCCCCGTAGGGGTCGTATATCGAGGCTGATCATGACGTGCCCTGGGCGCACGTAACGCGGTGGCTCTCGCCCCCTAGTGTCGAACCCCTTCGGGGTACGGCGAACCGCGCGTCTTGCAGACCCAGGGTGCGCTGCGCGACCCTGGGCTGGGTTGTTTGACCGCTTCGCGGTGACGTTGGATTTCGGGGTCTGGCCGTAAGGTGTGATCATCGCAAACGGTTCCTGAGATCCGGCCCAGGACCGGACCTGGATGTCCTGCCACACGGGCTGCCTACACTCGCGACGTCCTTGAGCACTTGACGATCCATGATCGTCCGGCACCCTTGCATCAAGTCGCCGAGTCGACAATCATAGGAAGCACAGTTCCTTCGACCTCGGTGACGGCTCTCAGATGGCAGACCAATTCGATCCCTACCATCGTTGGCTGGGCATTCCGCCCAAGCATCAGCCGGCCGATCATTATCGGCTGCTGGGTTTGGAGCGTTTCGAAGACGATCTGGAAGTGATTGTCGACGCGGCCGAGCGGCAGACGGCTCATGTGCGGCGGTATGCATTGGGTCCGAACCAGATCCTGTCCCAAAAGATCCTGAACGAACTGGCCGCCGCCCAATCGTGCCTGATGGATCCGGTGGAAAAAGCTCGCTACGACGGAGACTTGCGCCAGCGACAAGCAGCGTCGACGCCCCAAGCCGCGCCGTCGCCGCTCGCTGCCGCGCCGGTAGTTCAGCAAGTAGACATTCCGCCGGTCCCATCAGCCGCGGCGGCTAAGCTGGTGAAGCTCCAAACCGCGACCAGCCAACGACCGACGGCCGCTGACCCCGTCCGGGTGAGCCGTGATGTCGTCCGCTGGCTGGACGAGCGGCTTGTTGCGTGGGCCGGTCCCCGATTTCCAGTACCGTTGGGCGTCTTGCGCGGCTTGGCGGTCGGCGTTCCTCTCGGACTCGCAATCGTTGGCTTGCTTGTTGCCGTGGGCATGTCAACGAATCATCGCCCGGTGGATACCGGCGCCAGCCGTTCCGGTGCTGGCGCTATTTACGAGCCAATTAAGGAACCTGCTCCCGAACCTACCGTCGAACCCGTTGTCATGGCTGCTCCTGAATCCGTTGTCGAAGCCGTTCTGGAACCTGCTCCCGAACCTACTGTCGAACCTATCCCGGCGTCTTCTGCACCGCTTGTCACTCGCCCGCCCCGCATCCGGGCGATTCCCGATCAGATCATTGATGAAGGAGTTCCGTTCCAAGTACGGGTGGACGTGGATTCCGATGAACCGCTCGTCGCGCTGCGATTCCACTTGGAGCCGGGTTTTCCGGCCGGGATGGTATTCGACGAGCCACAGCGGATGGTGATTTGGACGCCGGACGAATCGCAAGGTCCGGGCGAATACTCGATCACGGTGGTGGCGACGATTTCGGTTCTCGAGACGATTTTGGTTCTGCAATCGCGAGAACTGCGCGAGTCGTTTCGAATTGGTGTGCGCGAGGTGAACACCGCACCGTCGATCGTACCGATTACCGATCAAGTGATCGAGTCGGGCAAGGAAGTGGCGGTGTTGATTGAGGTTCGGGACGACGACGCACCGGCGAATGAATTGACGATCAGCCTGCTTGAAGGTCCGCCCGGTGCCGTAATCGATTCGGAGGGCCGTCGTTTCAATTGGACGCCCGAGGAATCGCACGCGGGACGAGCGTGGCCCGTCACGATCGGCGTGCGAGACAACGGCGAGCCAGCGATGGAAGCCCAGGCACGGTTTACGATTCGCGTGACTCCGCCTCCGAAACCAGCGTCACCGCCGCTGGCGGTAGCGCCGTTCGACGCAGCGCAGGCCAAAGAGCATCAGGCGGCGTGGTCGCGACATTTGGGTCAACCGGTGGAGGTGAGCAACAGTATCGGGATGAAGCTGATCCTGATCCCGCCGGGGGAGTTCCTGATGGGATCGCCGGATAGCGAGACAGGTCGCAGCGCCGACGAAACACAACAGCACGTGCGGATCACCAAGCCGTACTATATGGGCGTTTACGAGGTGACACAGGGCGAATACGCCCGGGTGATGGGGATCAATCCAAGTTGGTTTTCTCGAACGAACCGCGGCCGCGACATGGTGTCACGCCGGGATACAAGCCGTTTTCCGGTCGAACAGGTATCTTGGGCGGAAGCGTTGGTATTCTGTCGGAGGCTATCGACGTTGTCGGCAGAGCAAGCATTCGGACGAGCGTATCGTTTGCCGACGGAGGCGGAGTGGGAGTACTCGTGCCGCGCGGGCACGACGACGCCATTTCATTTGGGGTCCGAGCTGAACGGCCGGGAGGCGAACTGCAATGGCAATTCTCCATACGGCATGACAGGCAAGGGAACGTACCTGCAGCGTCCGGCTGCGGTGGCCTCTTATGGCGCGAATGGGTTCGGTTTGTATGACGCGCACGGCAACGTATGGGAATGGTGCTCGGACTGGTACGGCGACTACGCGGCGATCTCGGTGGATGATCCGCAGGGGCCCACGGCGGGCTCGGACCGCGTGTTTCGCGGCGGCGGATGGGATAACGACGCGTGGCGCTGCCGGTCGGCGAACCGGAGCAGGGTCGCGCCGGTCACCCGGAACCCAGCCATCGGGTTCCGCCTGGCCTTTAGTTTGGTGGATGGGTCAGGCCGGTAGAACCGGCAAAAGCAACACCGTCGCTCTCGCTGCCTAGTTGTCGAACCCCTTCGGGGTACGGCGAACCGCGCGCCTTGCAGACCCAGGGTGCGCTGCGCGACCCCGGGCTGGGTTGTTTGACCGCTTCGCGGTGACGTTGGGTTTCGGCGTTTGGCCGCAAGGTCTGATCACCGCAAACGGTTCCCGAGATCCGGACGAAATCTGCTGAATTGTGTTTCATTAGCGTTGATTGGCGAAGATTAGCGGTCCAGTTTCTTCCTTCTTCGTCCCACGTGTCCTGAAATGCTTTCCGGTTCCTCGAAGCACAACCCGTTTCGTTTTACCTTGTTCGGGTAGTAAGGACATTGTACAATGCCGCTGTGACTGTTTGGGAAGTTCGAGCACAAGGTGGTATCCATGCCAGTGGAAATCGCGATCCTGTCCGGCGCACAGCAAGGCGGGCGTTGGGCGACCGATGCAAGCAGAATTGTCGTGGGCGATGCAGCCGCGTGCGACATCTGCTTCGACGGCGATTTGGATCCCGGCGCCCGTGGAAAGCGCGGTGTTTTGGTATTCCACGATGATGGCTGGAGATTCGAGAACCACGGCGCGGGATCGTGGCTGGTCAACCAGACGGCGATCATGGCCGGCCGGGATTGCCGGCTCCGGTCCGGCGACGTGGTCCGAGTGTCGGAAGATGGCCCGGATCTGCGGTTTACGATCTTTACGGCGCGCGAGTTTTCCACCAGCATCGAGAACAACGCACGCAGCCACGACACGACGCCGGCGCCATTGCCGGCATCTGCTCCGGAACCGACGCAACCGGCGGAGTTGCCAAGCCCACCGGCCGCCGCGGCGGTCGGAATGCCGCGAACTGCGGTCCTCGCTGCAGGGTTTGTGTTCGTGCTCGGCCTGGCTTTCGGCCTCGGATACTGGCCCACACGCACCGCGACGCCGGTGGCGGTAAGTGGGTCTGCCGCGACGGGGGCGGAAGAATCCGACGAGGACACGGACGACGATCGCGAGCCCAAGCCCGATTCCTCGACGATCCCTGACCCGGATCCTCTGCAAAGCGAGGACGTCCCTTCGCCAACCGCTGCCACGGCCATCCGGGACCAAGATCTGATATCCGCTAAGGAGTCCAACGAGAAGCCCAGCGTGCCACCGGACCCGGGCGCCATCCAGAGCCAAGTGGCCGACGCGATGGTCTACCTGGTGGTAGAAATCGAGGGGCAGAAGTTGCCCGTGTGCTGTGGGTGGGCGGCCGCACCGAATCTGGTTGTCAGCACGGCCGGACCGATCGCCGTGCTGGCCGAAATGCAGGAAAAAGGCCAAGCGGTGTTCGCCGCTTACGGGGACCAAAATCCCAGCTTCGTACCGGTCGACGAGTTGATCGTACATCCGTTGTTTGACAAGGGGCAGGCCAACGCGCCGGCCAGCCGAGCGCACAACGTGGGCGTTGCCACCCTGAAGGCTTCGCTTCCGAAGCACTGCGAGCTGGAATTGGCGTCGGCCTTGCAGAAACCGGCGACCGGGATGCCGCTGGCCGTCGTGGCCTACGCCTTGACAACGGAGCCGGACTTGGTGCCCTTCAACGTGCTGGAACCGCCCCGGTTGCAGTCGCTGTTGGTGCGCATCGTCGGTCTGGAGACGCTGGCCGGAGCGACCGGCGGTCTTCCTCTGCTCCGCTTGGAGGAGGATGCGCCCCGCGGTATGGAAGGGGCGCCCGTTTTTACCGCGGCAGGCAAGGTGATCGGCGTCCTCGGCGGTTCCGCCGAAGATCGTCATGCGATTCTCTGCGACCAATTAGAACCCCTGTTGCCGTGAGGCCGCCGATGACACGCCGAACATTCTGGTGCCTCCTCGTGATTTTGCTGGCCGCAGGCCCGGCGGCGGTCGGCCCGCAACTGGAAGCGGCGGATTCGGCTCCCAGCGAGGTCGACTATCTTCGCAACAAGTTGGAGAAGACCGAAAGGAGGCTGGCCAGCACCTCGTCGCAACTGGAAAACCTGCGCCAACAGTTGATCGGACGAACGCTGGAGAAGAAGGGCGAGCTGAAGGCGGAGGAGCGGAAGACGGCCCTCGAGCAACTTGAGAAAACGCGAGAACTGGAAAGGCAGTACCAGCAGGAACAGGACGTGCGCAGCTGGGCGGTCGCCGGTTTCGACGACACGCGTTACGGCCGGCTGCCAGAGTCGGACATCGGCCACCGCATGAAACGCCTGCAAAAGGCCAAGCTGCTGGCGACGCGCGTGCTGCTCGAATTTCCCGACCAATCGCGGATGGCCGTGGTCAATGGGCGGGCGCTGAACACGTTACTGGAAGTGTGCGGCAAAGCGGCCGTAAACCATCAGCAATACAAGGACCAATTCGCCCGGTTGACGGAACTCGGCCACTCGGTGGGCGGTCAATGCGTCTTTCATCGCGTGCAGGTTGAAACATTGCGGCTGAAAAAAGGCCCGCTGCATTCGGCGATGACCGTCGACGTCAAACGAGGCGCCCTGACGCTCGACTGGCCGTCCGTCATTGGCAGTGACAAGCTCTATCAAGAACCGATCGCCACGCTGGAGAAAGCCCGAGATTCGGCCCTGGCCGATCTGCGGAACGGCAATCGAATCAGTCCCGCCACCCAGTACGACATGTACCAGGCGGCCGACAAGATTTGCGAGCAATTTGCGAAAGACTATCGGACATTCCAGGACGCGTATCGGCAAGGCGAATTCGACGCCGTGGCGGTCAAACGGTACATGGATGCCCGGCGGTTTGTCGCCCAGCTGCGGTTGGATATCGTCCAGTTTCTGCAATCCCGATCGCTGGACGACGTAACGTCGAACGAAGTGCTCGACTACCTGTTTCCCTCCGGTCAACCGGAACGCCCGGTCGCCGTGGAAGAGATCATGGCATGTATGGTCATCAAGGGATACCGGTTTGACGAAGCGCTCGGCAGCGGCCAGCAGGTCCACAAGATCCTGTACGACCAGATGGTCGCCTATTACATGGACTTGCAGATCATCCAGGTCGCGACGGACGAGAAGAAGTGGGAGAACGCTGGCAAAATCTGGGACATGGAGCAGAGCGCCGAGGAGATGCTGCACAATTCCCAATGGGATCCGACCCGTGACCTGATCGCCGCATTGTCGGCCAGACCGCCGGAGAATTGGCTCGATTTTGCTGCCATGCTGGCCACCGGCGCCCGTAGTTACGGCCAGTCGGCGCCGCGCCAGCCGCGCCGGCCGCGGCCCGCTCCGCCGGAAGACCCTGCCCCGGCTTGGCGGGCTTTCGAGGTGGGAAACCGCGTCAGCAACAAAGGGTTCAAGATCTGGTGGCGCGGGCACGTCGTCGAGTTGGCCGGTTCCGGCTATCGCGTCGAGTTGTTTTACGTCGATGCCGCCTTCCGCCACAAATGGCAGCTGCGCGAAGTTTACGAATTCACCGAAGGCCAGATCAAGCATCTCTGACGCTCACGAACACTCCGGATTGCCAATGCCTGGACCAACAGCCGCACAGCCGCCCGTCGGCATCGACTTGGGCACAACGTATTCGGTGGTCGCGTACCTGGACGACAGCGGCCGTCCCACGACGTTGCCGAACGGTTCCGGCGAGTTGCTGACGGCCAGCGCCCTGCTGTTCGACGCGGACGACGTCGTCGTGGGCCGCGAGGCCGTGCGAGGTTCGATCATGGACCCGGATTCCTTTGCCGAATGCTTCAAGCGGGACGTGGGCAGCAGCGTGTACCATCGCAAGGTGCGCGGCGTGGACGTGCCGCCCGAGGTCTTCAGCGCCTTGATCCTCGAACGCCTGCGGCAGGACGCCGAGCGCCGGTTGGGACCGGTGCGGCAAGCCGTGATCACCGTCCCCGCATTTTTCGACGAGACGCGCCGCAAAGCGACGCAGGAAGCCGGACGCCTGGCCGGGCTGGAAGTGCTGGACATCATCAACGAACCCACCGCGGCGGCCGTGGCCTACGGATACCAGCACGGCTTCTTTCATCCCGTGCAAGGGGCGGTCGAAGCGGAGCCGCGGCGCGTGCTGGTCTACGACTTGGGCGGCGGGACGTTCGACGTGACGATCCTGGAGATCAGCGGTCATCGCTTTCGCGCGTTGGCCACCGACGGCGACGTGCGATTGGGAGGCAAGGACTTTGACGAACGGCTGGTCGACCATGCGGCCGGACAATTCGCGGCCGAGCACGGCCTCGATCCGCGCAGCGACGCGCAGGACGCCGCCCAGTTGTGGCAGGATATCCAGGAGGCCAAGCACACGCTGTCCGAACGTCAGCGGGCGGTCGTGATGGTCGTTCATGCCGGCATTCGCATGCGCATCGAAGTGACTCGCCAGCTGTTCGAAGAACTGGGCCGGGATCTGCTCCGGCGGACCGAGAACACCACCGTGCAAGTCGTCCGCGAAGCCGGATTGCAGTGGTCCGATATCGAGCGCGTGCTGTTGGTCGGCGGATCGAGCCGCATGCCGATGGTCGCCGAAATGTTGCAGCGGGTGACGGGCAAAGAGCCGGATCGGACCGCCTCGCCGGACGAAGCCGTGGCGCACGGAGCCGCCTTGTACGCGGCCATGCTGGCGAATCAAGGCGCGCCCGCGGGTCTGGCCCGCTGTGAACTGCTGAATGTCAACTCGCACAGCCTGGGCGTGGTGGGCATGAACACCAAGACGCGGCGCCGCCAGAACGTCGTGATCATTCCCAAGAACACGCCGATCCCCTGCTCGGTGGCCCGGACTTTTCAGACCGCCCGCCACGGCCAGCGGAACGTGGTGGTGGCGATTGTCGAGGGCGAGAGCCATCGTCCGGAAGAGTGTATCGCGTTGGGGCATTGCATCGTGCGGGATCTTCCGCCCGATCTGCCGCAGGGCACACAGGTGCGGGTCGAATACCAATACGCCGCCAACGGCCGCATCTCCGTACTGGCGCGCGTCCCCGCGGTGCGGCAGTCGGCGCAGGTCGAGATCCAGCGCGAGCCGGGCCGCGACTTGGAGGACCTGGACACGTGGCGGGCTCGATTGCGGGGAGCCGGTTGCGCCGCTGGTTCATCGTCATCGTCCGCCGCCCCGATCGACTTGAACGATCGTTCCAGCGTGCTTCGGCGTCTGGACGCACTGTACACGTTGGTCGGGCAAGCGGCGGTGAGCGAGAGCCTGCCTTCCAGCTTGTCCGGCAGTCAGCAAGCCGCACGGGCCGCCGCGGCGGCGCTGGAGAAAGCCCAGGCGGCGCTGCACGCCGCCGCTGCGGCCAAAGAATCGGCCGCGGGAACCGGCGAAGCTGTCCGTTACGGTTCCGAGCTGGCGCGGGCCAAAACCGCGCACGACCAAGCGCTCACCCAATCCGATTTTGCCCACCTGATCTTGGGCCGCGAATGCACCGCCGCCGCCGTCGATCTGCCGATTCTGCGCCAAGTCGGCCCAGAGATCGACCTGCTCAAACGCCACAGCAAGCATTCGCCGTAGAACGGAATTCATTCCGTTCCTGTGCGGCAACCGCTTCGGGGCTATATGGCATTGATTGATCGAGGTGGGCGCAATTGCACTGCTTGCAGGACGACCTTCAGAAAGATAGGCTGCCGTCTAACTTCGCGACCCACTCCAACATTCCTCTAACCTCCTGGTGTTCCCGATGAAAGCAATTCTGGTCGGAATCCTTCTGCTGTCGGCCTCGGTCGCCACGGCGGCCGATTTCTACGTTTCTCCGGCGGGCAATGATGCCCATCCCGGCACGGCGGACCAGCCTTGGGCCAGTCTGACACGGGCTCGGGACGCGGTCCGCGGGTTGAAAGCGCAAGGCCCGCTGACAGAAACGGTCCGCATCCACGTCGCCGACGGCTCGTACCCGCTCGCGGAACCGCTGGTGCTGACGCCCGACGACAGCGGGACGGCCCAGGCGGCGGTGGTCTACCAGGCGACCGCCGGAGCGCGGCCCGTGTTTTCCGGCGGGCGGCAGCTCAGCGGCTGGAAGCCGGCCGAAAATGGGCTGTGGACGCTGCACGTTCCCCAAGTCGCTGCCGGGCAATGGTACTTTGAACAGCTGTTCGTCGGCGGCCGCCGCGCGACCCGAGCCCGCAGTCCGAACAAGTTCTTCTACCATATCCAGGACGTGCGGCAGACCGTCGTGGACGCCGGCGGCTCGCCGCGCAAACCGAAGCAGGCCATCCAGACGCTGCGCATGCGTCCGGAGGATTTCGAGCAAGCCTTGGGCAACGTCGGACTCGAAGATCTGCGCGACCTCAACCTGGTGGTCTATCACAACTGGGATAACACCCGCCGGTTCCTGGACCGCATCGACCCGCAGCAGGGATCGCTGGTCACCAGCGGCGAAGGAATGAAATCCTGGAATCCGTGGCGGCGGAACAACATCTTTCTCTTGGAGAATTACCGCGCGGCGCTGGACGCTCCCGGGGAATGGTTTCTGTCGCGCGACGGGACGCTGTCCTACTATCCTTTGCCCGGCGAAGACATGACGCAAGTCTCCGTCGTCGCGCCGGTGACGGACAAGTTCCTGGTGATTCAAGGAGACGCCGCGGCGGACAAGTTCGTCGAGCACGTGACGCTCAAGGGCTTGACGTTTCAGCACGCCCAGTGGTTGACGCCGCCGGGCGGCTTTGAGCCGGCGCAGGCGGCGGCTCCGATCGACGCCGTGGTGATGGCCGACGGGGCTCGGCATGTGACGATCGAGGATTGTGAATTCGGACACGTCGGCACGTACGTGGTTTGGTTCCGCAAAGGCTGTCGCGATTGCGTGCTGCGGCGTTCGTACTTGCACGATTTTGGCGCTGGCGGCGTGCGGATCGGCGAAGCCGGAATCCCGGCCAACGAAGCGGACCGGACCAGCCATATCACGGTGGACAACAACATCATCCGACACGGCGGCCGGATCTTTCCGTGTGCGGTGGGCGTGTGGATCGGCCACAGCTCGGACAACGCCGTCACCCACAACGAGATCGCCGACTTGTACTACTCCGGCATTTCCGCCGGCTGGCGGTGGGGCTACGCCGAGAGTTTGGCCAAGCGGAATACGATCGCCTTTAACCGCGTCCATCATATCGGCTGGGGCCTGCTGAGCGACATGGGCGGGATCTACACGCTCGGACCGTCCGAAGGCACGGTCGTGAAGAACAACGTGTTCCACGATATCTACGCCTATTCCTACGGCGGTTGGGGCTTGTACACGGACGAAGGCAGCACGGGAATCCTGTTCGAGAACAACCTGGTGTACCGCGTCAAGACAGGCGGCTTTCATCAGCATTACGGCCGGGAAAACATTGTGCGCAATAACATCCTGGCGTTCAGCAAGCTGTATCAGCTACAAGCCACGCGGGTCGAAGAGCATTTGTCGTTCACGCTGGAAAGAAACATCGTCTACTGGGACAGCGGCGTGCTGCTCTCGGGACCGTGGGACCGCGTGCGGCATACCAGCGGCAACAACTGCTATTGGGAAGCCTCGGGCAAGCCGGTGGATTTCGTGGGCAACACGCTCGCAGCGTGGCAAGAAAAAGGCCGCGAACAGGGTTCGATCGTCGCCGATCCCAAGTTCGCCGATCCGCAGCAAGGCGATTTCCAACTGGCCGCCGATTCGCCCGCGCTCCAGCTGGGCTTTCAGCCGTTCGACTACCGCAAGGCCGGCGTGTACGGCGAAGCGGCCTGGGTGGCCAAAGCCAGCGAGGTAACCTATCCGCCGCTGGAGATCGTCCCCGATCCGCCGCCGTTGTCGATCCGGGACGACTTCGAGACGGACGCGGTCGGCCAAGCGCCCGGCGGCGCGGGAATCCACGTCGAGAACAAAGGCGACTCGATTACGGTGACGGACGAACAAGCGGCCAGCGGCAAGCAGAGTCTCAAGATCACTGACGCGCCGGGATTGGAACGCAGCTACAACCCTCACTACGTGCTCTCCAGCCTGGGCTACCAGGCCGGCCGCGCGTTCAATGCCTTCGACCTGCGAATCGAGCCCGAGACGCATCTCCAGTTCGAATGGCGGGATTATGGCAAGTCGCCGTACCGCACGGGCCCCCAGTTCACGATCCGCAACGCCCGCTTGGAGGCGGGAAAAACGAGATCGCTGGACCTGCCCACCGGCCAATGGCTGCGGCTGGAAATCGTCGCCACGCTCGGCGAGAACGCCCCGGCCACTTGGGCCTTGCGCGTCACCCTCCCCGGTCAGCCGCCGCAAGTGTTCGCCGACTTGCCCTATGCCAGTCCCGAGTTCCAACAACTCACCTGGGTCGGCTTCATGAGCAACGCGACCGTGAAAACATCGTTCTGCCTGGACAACGTGGAACTGAACTGCCGTTAGCCGCCCGCCACTCCGTGGCTTTCTTTTGGAGTGCGGTGGCTTGACACCGCTTTGGCTGTGCCTTTCCCTCTCTCAACTCCTCCAACAGCTATCGTGCAGGACGCAAGGCTGACGCAAAACGAAAGCGGCGTCAAGCCACCGCACTCCAAAACGGTTCAAACCCTGCTAGGAGGATCTACACAGAACAAAAACAGGATCACGGAGAGATGCAACGAAATAACTGTCGGGTTTCAATTCATGGCAGTGGGGGCAAACCAAGCTCTTTCAGAAACTTGTTGTGCCTGGCTGTGGCCTTTTGAATCGACTTGTCGATTGCGACCAACTCCGCGTGCGTCGACGCCAAGTCGATCTCCTCTTCCGCTTCCGCCGTGCTGACGTACCGGGAAATGTTGAGGTTGAAGTCGTTCGCCTCGATCTCCTTCATCCCCACACGGCGGGCGTAGCGTTCGATCGGCTTGGCGGGACGTTTTTGATACGTCTCGATGATAGATCTCGAACTCCGTGTCCTTCACCCCGTGCAGCAGCATGTTCATGCGTGCCAGGTTGTAGGTCGTGATGTTCTTCTCCATCCCGAGGATTCTCCCGATCCCGTGATCTCCCATGCGGTGCCGCACGTTCAGCAGCAGCGACCCCGACCCGCAGGCAAAGTCGAACACGGCGTTCAGCTTCTTCCGCTGGCCTGTCTTGGGCTCGTGGCTGTCGAGCGTGACGATACCGGACAGGATGCTCGAAATCTGCTGCGGCGTGTAGAACTCGCCCGCCTTCTTGCCCGACCCGGCCGCGAACTGCCCGATCAGGTACTCGTAGGCATTCCCCAGCGTGTCGACATCGGTTGAAAAGAGCGCCATGCCCCGCGCGATCTCGCTGATGATCGAACAGAGCTTGGCGTTGCGGTCGTCGTACTTCCGCCCCAGCTTGTCCGAGCCGAGATTGATCTCCGAGAACAGCCCCTGGAAGTTGCTGGAGAACGACTCTTCCTCGATGAACTTGAACCCATGCTGCAGCGCGTCCAGCAGTTTCCCGTCTTGAGTCTTGGCGAGGTGGACGATGTTGGCCCACAGGTATTGCGGCTCGATGACGTAGTGTACTTTACGGCGCATCTGCTTCTCGAACGCCGCCACATCGTGGGGGTTGTCCGCGTACCAGACCGACAACGGCGTGTTTCCGCCATTGACGATCGCGTTCGGGTCGGGGTAATCCGCCCCCAGTTCCTTCTTTGCCGCGGCCTCATAGTTGTCCGAGAGGTAACGCAGGAACAGGAACGAGAGCATGTAATCGCGGAAGTCGTCCGCGTTCATCGCGCCGCGCAACTGGTCGGCGATGTTCCAGAGGGTCTTGCCGAGTTGTTTTTGGTCGAGGTCGGTCATGGAGTTGGCACGGGTTTGGGTTGGGATTGTTCGTGGAGCGCATCGGCCGGGATTCGCACCGTTTTGCCATCCTGGACGATGATCAGATCCGTGCCCGTTTGAATTGCCGTCTTGCGGGCGAGTTCGGATGTGCGTCGCAGGGCCTTGTGGGAGCCCCTGAGGACGGGGTCTTTGGCGTTAGAAATATCCTTCGCGTTCATCGGTTTTCGCTCCAATCCAGCAGAGTTGGCGTCGCATCAGCATGCGGACACTGCGGCTCCGCCGGGACAAACGTACGAGCAAAGGTCGTTTTCCCCGCCCCGTTCGGCCCCGCGATGATGATGACCTTCTTGCTCACGCCACGCCCTCCGGCGACGGGAAGAGCTGCTGCATCAGGCCCCGCTTGTGCGTCTGAAGGGCGGCGAGTTTTTTAGACTCGGTGGCGATCCGGGCGTCGAGCGTGGAGAGGCAATTGGCGATGCGCTGCTGCTCGTCGAGCGAGGCTGGCCAGGACAACGCAAGCGCACTGAATCTCGAACTGCCAAGATGAGCCACTGAAGTTGTTTGGGTCGCGATGCTCGCAAAGGTCCCGTCTTTTTGGCATTTCCGAAAGGCCTGTGCAGCGAACTCTGGGCACGTTGAAGGAGAAGCCCGGAAGCGAAGTAACTGGTTCTGCATCGCGCACCGTCGTCCGAACTGGCCGCGATAGATCGACGTACGGCCCACGAGTTCCAATGATTGCCCTTCGTTCAACAGGACGTCCCCATCGAGAATCTCGAATCGGCTGAACTCCGCGTCGGTCATGGGCATCGTCAGAACGTCTGACAGATCGATTACGCCGTCCAAGACGTTTTTCGTTCTCAGATATGGTCGCAGTGGGCCAGGCGAATTGACTGCCAATGCCTTGCCCGCGAGAACGTCCCCGCGGTCATCGATTCGCTTCGTCTCCCACTCCGGTGCGTCTTGGAATTCGGGGAAGCGGAGGCGGGGGAGGGTTTCGCCTTCGCGGGGGAAAAGCTGCTGCATCAGGCCTTTCTTATGAGCCTTCAGCGCCTCCACTTTCCGCCCCTGCGCCGCGATCAACTCGTCCAGCGACGTCAGACAGTCGGCGATCTTCTGTTGCTCCTGAAACGATGCGGAACCGCTCGGCATTGGCACGGGCAAAGCCATCAAGTCGTCGTCACTGACGTTCAGCGATCCGTGCGCGCGAGCGCCGATGGTCAGAAACTTGCGAAGCCACCTACCATGAAGATTGCTGGCGAAGAGGAAGTCGAGATAGGGAGGATCGATCTTGCGATCATCGACACGGAAGCACGTGAAAATGCTGTTGGGTACGGCCGCCTTCGCGTCATCAAGGTATCGAGCAATATAGCCTTCGGGGAACGCCTTCGTTGCGCTCTTGTTATAGGCGAAGTCGTTCTTTTGCAGGCGAATGTAGTTCTTGAGCGAGTTACCGGCGATGGTCCGACCGAACTTCTCCGACTGACTGACTAAGCCTATGCCGGACGTGACAGTGTAGGGTGTGCAAGGCATTGTCCCCACGCGGTCGGACACCGCATCGGCGAAGTCCTTCAGCGGAATTTGTTCCCATGCCTCCCGAAACTCCGGAAACCGCAGCCTCGGCGTCACTGATTGTTTGTCGTCGTTTTTCATGCGCCTTCCAGTTTGTCCGGATTTTCCAGGGCCTTCTTCTCGGCGGAGGTGAGGCGGCGTTCGACCTTTTTCACGTCTTCGGCGGGTGGCAGGCTTTCCGGACGGATGCCGGTGCCGTGGTCGACCATTTTCCCGGCGTCGGCACTATGGTTGGCGACGGGAGACCGGAGGGCTGGCGCCCTTCCGCTTGCATGAGTCCTGCCGCATGCGGTGCATAGTATTGAAGCGGCACGGCGCAAGCCGTCCGGTATCGTGTTAGCGATCGCGAATTGAAGCGGCACGGCGCAAGCCGTCCGTTGCGTTTGGAAAGTGCGCGTGGAGACCGGAGGGCTTGCGCCCTTCCGCTTCCATGCCTCGCGCCTAATTCGCCTTTGAGCCACCGACATCCTGCGCCTCCAGCGTGTAAATGATCGCCGCTTCGAGTGATTCATCGTCGTAGAGATACCGGACACTCCCTTTGCGAGTCCACCAATGTTCACGAAGCTTTGCCTCGGCACCGTCCAGGGACCGTTGATGTTCTTTGAGGTTGCGTTTACTCCACGATTTGAGTTGATCACGAACCTGTTCGCCGTCATGGCTGGCTGCCGTCACCACGACGTGGCAATGGTTGGAGCGGCAATTCACCGCATGAAGATGCCATGCACGAATCCCACAGTGCCGAGAAACCGTCTCCTGAACGAGCGCCCGTTGCGTTTCGTTGAGAACGAGCGGTTGTTCGACCATCTGATCTCGACACCAATCCGCCAGCAATGGTTGCGGAAGCTGCTCCCCCTTGTGCCACTTCGTCCAACCTCGTTCATCACCGGGTAGCCACGTTCCGTAGCAAGTCCACGTGATAAAATAGGCGAGAGGATCGTCCGTCATGATCGTCGTACCCCCTGGTCGTTGAGTGTTGTAGCGGCACGGCGCGAGCCGTCCGGTTTGGATTTCGGTTTGGATTTCGATCGCGGTCGGGACCGGACGGCTTGCGCCGTGCCGCTTTCACTGTTCATAGGCGTTCAGTCCCGAGATGTCGCGGCCGCCGGCGCGTTTCTTCAGCAGCGGGACGAGGTCGGCCATCAGGGCTAGTTCCTTTTCCGTGCGGGCGCGCCAGCCGAGGTCGAGCGGGGCGAGCAGTTCGGTGAGCTGTTCGCCGTCGAAGATCATGCGGTTCAGGACGTTGTCGACGAACCTCTGGAGCGATTCGCGCGGCAGGCCGTACGTTTGGGCCGTTTCCGCAACCTCCATGGCGTGCTTCTGGTCCTTGAACCGTTGGTAGCCGGCGCGGATGGCGGACTCGTCGAGCCCTTCGCCAGCCCGCAGGCCGCAAACGTATTCCGTAATCGCGTCCCGCTCGTCGATAAACTTGGAATCGGCGGCGATCAGCCCGATCAGCTGCTCGCGGCTCATCGTCGCCTTGCCGGCCGGCTTGGCCTGGAAGTCGGTGATCAGCTTCATGATATAGTCGTAGTCGATCACCGCGCTGGCGAACAGGACGAACTCGAAATCGAGCTGATCGACGGCGGGGTTGGTCTTCTCGCCGGGCTTTTCGCGCTGTTCCCGCAACCGCTGGGCCGTTTCGAGGTACTGGCCGCGGAAGGCGTTCAGGTCGTCCTTGGGCAGGATGGCCTCGATCGTCTGTTCCTGCTCGGGGGTCAGGTCGGTGTACTGGTCGAGCTGGGTCTGGAGGCGTTGCACTTCCTTGAAGTGTTTGATGAAGGCGGCGCGGGCGTCGTCGCCCTTGAGGTTGGCGACGTCGTCCGGCTTGCCGGTCAGGCCCTGAGACTGCATGAAGCTGTCGAGCGCGGTCCTGGCTTCTTTGAGCTTGTCGATGACGACGGGGGCCTTGTCGACAAGCCAGATCGTGCGGGCCTGTTCGATCTTCACGCCGGAGAACAGCGCGATGGCGGCGTCGACGGCCTCCTGCTGGCCGCGGAAGTCGAGGATGTGGCCGTAAGGCTTGGTATCGTTCAGCACGCGATTGGTCCGGCTGAAGGCCTGGATCAGCCCGTGGTGCTTGAGGTTCTTGTCGACGTACAGCGTGTTCAAGTACTTGGAATCGAAACCGGTCAGGAGCATGTCGACGACGATGGTCAGGTCCAGCTTCTCGCGGCCCTTCTTCGGCAGGTCGGCGTTGGGGAACTGCTGGTCCTTGATGCGTTTCTGGACGTCCTGGTAGTACAGGTCGAACTCTTCGATGCGGTGGGTGGTGCCGAAACGCTCGTTATAGTGGGCGATGATCGTCGCGAGGGCCTTCTTCTTGGCCTCGGGGTCGTGCTTGTTGTCTTCCTGTTCCTGGGGCAAGTCTTCCTGAATCTGCCGCACGTCCGGGCTGACATCCGCGGGCGGCGAGAAGACGGCGGCGATATTGAGCGGGACGAAATCGGGGTCGGTCAGCTTGCGGCCGTTCTGTAATGCATCGAACAGCGCGTAGTACTCGATGGCGTCGTTGATGCTCGCGGTGGCCAGCAGGGCGTTGAACCTGCGCGCGCCGGTTGCGGCGTCGTGCTTGGCGAGGATGGCATCGACGACGGCGCGCTTGGCGAGCGTCTCGCCCGGCTTGATCTGCGCACCCTCGGGCTTGTAATAGTCGACGTGGAAGCGGAGGACGTTGCGGTCTTCGATGGCGTGCGTGATGGTGTAAGCGTGCAGTTCCTTCTGGAACAGGTCCTGCGTGGTCTTGAGCGTCTGAACGTCGCCTTCGATGCGCTTGTAGCTGGCGTTCTCCTCGAAGATCGGCGTGCCGGTGAAGCCGAACAGCTGGGCGCGGGGGAAGAAGTTCTTGATGGCCTGGTGATTGTCGCCGAACTGCGAGCGGTGGCACTCGTCGAAGATGAAGACGATCCGCTGGTTGCGGAGCGACTGCAGTCGCTGACGGTAATCGGCTCGGGACGGGTCGAGCGCGCGGCCGAGCTTCTGAATGGTCGTCACGATGACCTTGTCGGCGGCGTCATCGGACAGCAGTCGGCGGACGAGAGTTTCCGTGTTGGTGTTCTCTTCGACGCAGCCTTCCTGAAAGCGGTTGAACTCTACGCGGGTCTGGCGGTCGAGGTCTTTGCGGTCGACGACAAAAATGCACTTGTCGACTGTCGGGTTGGCCTTCAGCAGCGTGGAGGCTTTGAAGCTGGTGAGCGTCTTGCCGCTGCCGGTCGTGTGCCAGACGTAGCCGTTGCCGAGATTCCTTTGGATGCAATCGACAATGTGCTTGACGGCGTAGATTTGATACGGCCGCATCACCAGCAGCTTCTGCTCGCTGGCGACGAGCACCATGTACCGGCTGATCATCTGGGCGAGCACGCACTTGGGCAGGAACGCTTCGGCAAAGGCGTCGAGCCCCTTCACTTTGGAGTTGTCCGGCCGGGCGTGCTCGTAGATGGGGAGGAATCGTTCCTCCGCGTTGAAGGCGAAATGCCGGGCGTTGTTGTTGGCAAAGTAGTAGGTGCTGTCGCGATTGGAGACGATGAACAGTTGCACGAAGCAGAGGAGCGTGCGCGTGTAGCCGTTGCCGGGGTCGTTCTTGTACTCGACGATCTGTTCGATGGCGCGGCGGGGGTTGATGCCGAGGGTCTTGAGTTCGATCTGCGCGACCGGGATGCCGTTGATGAGGACCAGGACGTCGTAGCGGTGGTGGCTGTTGTCGGTGTTGATGCGGAGCTGGCTGACGGCCTCGAAGGTGTTCTTGCACCAATCGACGATGTTGACGAGGGTGTAGTTGAGCGGGGTGCCGTCGTCGCGGGTGAAGCTGTTGCGGTTGCGGAGCGTGTGGGCGGCGGTGAAGACATCGGGGGTGACGATTTCATCGAGCAGGCGTTTGAATTCGCCATCCGTCAGGTGGACGTGGTTGAGCGATTCAAACTTCTCGCGGAAGTTCTTCTCAAGCGCAGCCCGGTCGCGGATGTCTGCGCGATATTCGTACTTCAAGCCTTGAAGCTTCTCGATAAACTGGTCTTCAAGCTGGCGTTCGGGTGTTGTCATTGCGATCTACTTGTGGATTCGGCGCTAGTGCATTGTCCACGCTAAATCTGCGGGGTTGTGAGCGGCAGGGCGCTCGCCCAATGCCGCTTACTTTTGTAGCGGCACGGCGCGAGCCGTCGGGTATTACAGTCGAAAACCGGGCGGCTCGCGCCGCTCCGCTAACAAACCTTCCCCCAAATGGTCGCCAAGTAAGCGGCATTGGGCCGCTCACCCATCGCGAGCCCAATTAGTGCCACTTCACGCAGTTATCTCTTTGTCGATCCCTAGACGGCACAGCGCTGTCAGCCGCCGCAGTCGTCAAGACGCCGTTCTACCGGATAACAGGTTGGAACTCAACTGCCGCTAGGCGTCCCCGGCAAGCCCTCCTCCCACACGGTGCGATAGGCTCCGGCGTTTTGAAAGTAGTCGATCATCCGCTCGTAGAACGGATGCGCGGCCAAGGTGGCGCTGTCGCCGATCACCACCAGCTTGCGGCGGGCGCGCGTCAGGGCTACGTTCAGGCGGCGGATGTCGCGCAGAAAACCGATCTCGCCCTGCGGATTGGAGCGGACCAACGAGATGACCACGGCCTCTTTTTCGCGGCCTTGAAAACCATCGACGCTGTCGATCTCCAGGCCGGCAACGGCCAGCCGCGACCGCAACAATCGCACCTGTGCCGCGTACGGCGTGATCACGGCCAGTTCGCCGGCATTCAGGCCGGCAGCCAGCAACGCGTGAACGCTGCGCACGACCAACTCCGCCTCCTGCGGATTGGCGCGGCTCTCGCCGTCCGCCTCGACTTCCTCGTCAAAACCGGCGCCGGCCGTGTCGAGGAACTCCAGCGGCGATTGCGTCAGCGCGTTGTCCGCCAGCTGCGGCAAGTCGCACAGCCGATGCTGCCGCACCGATTCGTCCGCCTCCAGCACTCCGTCGTACAGTTCGCGGGACGGAAAATCCATGATCGCCTGATGCATGCGGTACTGGATCGTCAGCTGGCGAGCGATGGCCGTTCCGTACAGCGCCATCAGCCGCTCGAACAGGCTGACGCCGAAGCCCTCGGCCGCCGCCTGATCGCTGACCACCGTGGGCGGCAACTGGCAGTGATCGCCGGCCAGTACCACGCGTTCGGCGCGGAGCAGGGGAATCCAGCATCCCGGCTCGGTACTCTGCGACGCTTCGTCGATGACCGCCAAGTCGAATCGCCGCGGGCCCAACAGTTCGCTGTCCAGTCCGGTCGTCGTCGCGCACAGCACCTCGGCGCGATCCAGGATCTGGTCGACCGCCTGCGCCTCCATGCGCCGCGCATCGGCCAGCAGGCTCCGCGCCTCCTGCCGCATCTCCTGTCGAGCCCCCGGCACGGGCCGCGCCCGCGTGAACCGCTCGGCGCGGCGAAACAGCGCCCAGGCTTCCTTGACCAACTTCCGCGCCAAGCGGACGTCCGGATGTTCGGCGACCAGCAGATCCAGCGTGTGCCGGCGCAACTCCGGCAAGACCCGCGCGGGATGTCCCAGCCGAACCGCGCGCCGCCCCGCCGCCAACAGACGCTCGAACAGATTGTCGACGGCCAGGTTGCTGGGCGCACAGGCCAGGATCTTCTCGCCGCGATCCGCCGCCTGACAGATCAGTTCCACCACGGTCCGGGTCTTGCCCGTCCCGGGGGGACCGTGGATCAAAGCGACATCGCGGGCGCCGAGCGCGAACCGGACCGCCGCCCGCTGCGCGGCGTTCAGATCGAGACTGTGAACGAATTGGCCAGCCCCCGAGCGAACGCGCGGAACGCGCGGAGAACCCGGCTGGTCGGGCGGCGCTTGTCCGGGTTCATCCACCGCCTCTTCCGGAACGATGGCTTGATCCGCGTTTTCGAACTGCGGCGGCCGCTGGCCCAGCAGCACCGCGCGCAGCTGGGCCAGCCGTTCGCCGGCCGCCGTGCGGGCCCGTGCGAGTGCCGCCCGTTGCCGCTGGACCGCCACTTCGTCGCTGGACAGATCCAGACGCCATGTGTCGTGATCGGACAGATCCTCCGGCTCGCAGGCCAATGCGATCCGCAGGGACCGCTCGTCCCGCTGGTAGACCACGCCGCGACGGCCCGCGGGGGCCCGGCTCGCCTCGGGTGTCAGCACGACGGGACTGCCCGTGTCCAATCGGGTCCAAGGCAACGGTGACCGGCTGCGTTTGATCATCTGGATCAGGAATCGCCCCCCCAGGCCCGTGTCTTCGTCGGCGATAATCAGATCGACCATGCTGTTCCCGGTTTTCTCCGCCTGGGCGCCGGCGAACCGCCGAGTCCGCTCGGCGGCTTGCCGCGATTCGGCCCCAGCCTCTACTTCCAGCAGACGGGCCAGACGCTGAAAATGGTCCTCCAACGCCGACGTGACGGCCGCACCGTCGCTGGTCCAGACCCGCACGCGGCGCTCGCCGAGCCGCTGGCCGTCCAACGCTTTGACTAGCCGCGTCTCCCAGCCGTCGGGAACCTCGAGCGCGCCCCGGTTGCCCGTCAATTCGATCCGTCCGATCCGCTTGCCCTCCAGTCCGCCCGCCTCGGCCACCCAGCGCAGCAGTTCGCCTTTCGATATCCGGCGAGGCAACGGTTCAATCCACAACAACGGCATCAGTTCGGCTCCGGAATCCTGAAAAGAGGGCGCGGCCGTGACCGACGCGCCGGAAATAGCCGGATTATAACCTTCATCGCATCCGGGGTGCTCGCATCGTCTCCGGCGACGTCGTAGAATGCAACAGGATGCGACTGTGAGCGGCAAGGCGCTAGCCCAATGCCGCTTACTTTGGGACCATTTGGGGGAGGTTTTGTTAGCGGAGCGGCGCGAGCCGCCCGGTTTTCCGATTGTAATACCGGACGGCTTGCGCCGTGCCGCTACAAAGTAAGTGGCATTGGGCGCTAGCCGCCGGTGACGCCTGGCATGCTCTCCCGCGAAAAACCCGCGGCTAGCGCCTTGCGGCTCACAATGTCCGTGCGCAAGGCAAAATGGCATGCGGCGCTGGCCCTCCGGAACGACGAATTGAAAGATCGAATGCCGCGAAGCGGGGGACAGAGCGCAGGATGTTTCTTACCACCCATTTGACAAGTCTGAGGCTCTGATGCAAAATCCCCAGTTCGCTCGATGGCGATCCGATTCCCGCGTCCGCTTGACTTGGCGCCGCTCCCGCGGGCGCCGAGCGAAATTTTGACGAGGAGCGATAAACGTTGATTCAGGACACATCGTTACCGCATTCCGCTCAGGCGTCCGGGCCACCGTCGCGCTACTCTCTGTGGACCGGTCTTATGCCGCTGATCTTTGTGATGCTGCTGGGCGTTCTCGGCGGCGTGGGGGTATTCACCTTTGGCTACGGCAAAGGGGCCAGCTACCTGAGCAACAATCCGCTCACCTGTGCGAACTGCCATATCATGCAGGACCACTACGATTCGTGGCTGAACTCCGGCCATCGGCATGTGGCCGTCTGCAACGATTGCCACTTGCCGCACCATCCGATAGGGAAGTGGATCACGAAAGCCGATAACGGTTTCTTTCACTCGCTGGCGTTCACTCTCGAGAACTTCCACGAGCCGATTCAGATCAAACCGAGAAACCGCCGGGTGACGCAGAATGCTTGTCTTGCCTGTCATGAAGATTTCGTGCATGCCACGCTGTCCGCTGAACCAGGCGGCGAGATGCTGTCGTGCGTCCATTGTCACAGTAACGCGGGTCACGCGCATCGCTGAGGGCAGATGTTGGATCTTGCGCACAAACCGACGAACCAGGAGAATGACGATCATGAGCGAGCAGCTAGGGGACAGTCAAGAACGGGCCGCCGACAGGGGAGCTGCGTCCGGCGACGAAACCGAGAGACGAAAGAGGCCCGCGTTTCAGAGCCCTCTGCTGCTGGCCTCGCTGTTATTGCTGGTCGTGCTGGCGACCGCGGGCGTCACGTATCTGCTGGTGACGATTTTCGAGCATCGCCAAGCGGCGCGCAAGCCGTTTGTCCGGCTCGTCGAAGTGGACGAAGTGAGCACCGATCCCGTTCCCTGGGGTACGAATTGGCCGCTTCAATTCGATACCTACCGCCGGACCGTCGACGTCACGCATACCCAGTACGGCGGATCGAGCGCCATGCCGGAAAGCAAGCTCGACGAGCACCCGTGGCTCCGCCGCCTGTACGCGGGGTATGCCTTCAGCATCGACTATCGGGAGGCGCGCGGACACGCCTATATGCTGTACGATCAGGAAGTTACCGAACGGGTGACGAAGCGCAAGCAAAGCGGCGCATGCCTGCACTGCCACGCTTCGATCATCCCGACGTATCGTCGCCTGGGCATGGAGGCGGCGGGGCTGACGGCCGATGCCCAAGCGCTGGGCGGCGATTTCAATTGGCCCGCCGTGATGGAAGGATTCCGGATCGCCGCCACGATGGATTACGCCACCGCCCACGCGGAAATGCTCCGGACCCCCGACGGCACCTCCGGCGAGAGCCCGCCGCTGTTTCCAGGCGGTACGCCGCCGGCAGCGGCATCCGACACGCCTCCTCAGGCCACGGCCCCCGCAAGCCATCCGCAGCTCGGCCACGCACATCCGGTCAGTTGCATCGATTGCCACGATCCCGAATCAATGCAGCTGCGCATCACGCGGCCCGGTTTTATGGCCGGCATCGCGGCCCTGGCTCGCAGCGAGGACCCGGTTGCCCACCTGCCCAGCATCGGGCGCTGGCGCGAAGGAGATCGCGGCGAGGATTACGATCCCAACCGGGATGCCAGCCGCCAGGAATTGCGCAGCTTCGTGTGCGCCCAATGTCACGTCGAGTATTACTGCGCCACGAAGGAGACGCTGTTTTTCCCGTGGGACAACGGTTTGAAAGTCGAGCAGATCGAGCAGACGTTCGACAATCATGCCTTTCCCGACGGCACGCCCTTCCTCGATTTCGTCCATGCCGAAACCGGCGCGCCCGTGTACAAGGCCCAACATCCCGAATTCGAGCTGTGGAGCCAAGGCATCCACGCCCGTAGCGGCGTGAGCTGTGCGGACTGCCATATGCCCTACGAGCGGCAGGGAGCGATGAAGGTCAGCAGCCACTGGGTGCGCAGTCCCCTGCTGAGTGTCAACAACTCGTGCCAGATCTGCCACAACGTGCCGGAGGACGAACTGCGCGACAGGGTGCGGACGATCCAGTCGCGGACCAAGGGGCTGATCGAGCGCGCCGCCGTCGCGATGACCGACATGCTGGATGCAATCCGCCAGACTCAAGCCGCCGGGGCGACGCCCGAGCAACTGGCGCCGATCTTCGAGCTGCAAAAAAAGGCGATGTGGCGGCTGGACTTCATCAGCAGCGAAAACTCGCGCGGCTTCCACGCCGACCAGGAAGCGGCGCGGGTGCTGGGCGAGTCGATCGACTACAGCCGGCAGGCCCAGGTGCGAGCTGTCGAGCTGCGCGCCCCGACACCGCCGCCGGTCGAGTCGCCCGCCGAATCGGTTCGGGGGGTCACACCGACCGAAAAAGCGCCGCCGGGCCGGTGATCCGACGTCTACAACGGGGGCTAGCGCACCGTCCAGGCTGAAAATGCGGCTAGCCGAACTCGCCAGAGTTTGGAATACGGAAGTCTTGCGACTTCCGCTACCCGAAGATTAGGCGTTGACACGGCACTAGCCGATATTCGACTACTTCATGTTCACCGTGAGTGTTTCGTCCGGGGCAGTTGCTGCCGTCAAACGGGATTTCTCCGTTGGCGATGCGGAAGAAGCCGCGGTTGTGTGGCACGGTTTGCCGTCAATCGACAATTGATTCCGCATCGTCCCGAAGCACAATAGGAGACACGCATTCCCATTCGTTTCGAGAGTTTGTGTCCGTCTGCTGCGGAGGGCCTCGGGTGATGACAAGATTGTTCGCATTCGTCTGTGGGATGGTGTTTTGCGCGTGCGGCTTGTTGCCGGGGGCCGAGCCGACCCGAGCGGGGCGCCGGTTGCTTCCCGTTCCGGAGCTGCAGGCGGACCCGCGGATTCCCACCCTTAAGAAAGTTGCCGGGCATGACTGGGGGCAAGAGATCACGAGCCATGCGGAAATGGAACGGTACCTGAAGGCGTTGGTCAAAGCCGCCCCGGATCGCGCCGCGCTCGTTCCCTACGGCACGACCTACGAAGGGCGCACGCTGTATTATCTGATCATTGCCAAGCCGGAGCACCTGCAGCGCCGCGAGCAGATCCGAACGGCCAATCTGCAGTTGGCCGACCCGCGAAGTCTGCCGCCCGAACAGGCCCGCCGCATCGCCGCGGAGATCCCGACGCTGATCTGGTTGGCGTACGCAGTTCACGGCAACGAAACGTCCGGTACCGAAGCCGGCTTGCTGACGGCCTATCATCTGTTGGCCGATCGGCGGCCGGAGACGCAGAAGCTGCTCGACAACGCCGTCGTGCTGATCGATCCGCTGCAGAATCCCGACGGCCACGAGCGGTTTGTCAACGTTTATCGTGAGACGCGCGGCGTGTTTCCGGACGCGGAGCCGCTGGCGACCGAGCACACCGAACGCTGGCCCGGCGGACGGTTCAATCACTACTTGTTCGATATGAATCGAGACTGGTTTCTGCAGAGCCAGCGCGAGTCGCAGGCCAAGGTGGCCGCGTATCTGCACTGGCAGCCGCACACCTACATCGACGCCCACGAAATGGGACACAATGCCACGTACTTCTTCAGCCCCAAAGCAGACCCCGTCAATCCTTTTTTCCTGCCGCAACAGATCGAGACCTTGGACCTGCTGGGCCGACAGCTCGCGCAACGATTCGATGATCGCGGATTCGTATATACGACGCGCGAAATGTTTAACGCCTTTTACCCCGGCTACGGTTCGACGTGGCCGAACTTCCAAGGCGGTCTGGCTCATCTCTGGGAGCAAGCCGGCGTCCGGGGATTGGAAATCCGCCGCGACGACGAGCAAACCCTGCATTTCCGGGACGCCGTCCTCCATCATTACGTCAGTTCGCTGGTAGCCGTCGAGTTCGCGGCATCCCACGCCCGGCGACTGGTCGACGAATTCTACGAAGCCCGCCGCCGCAGCATCCAGCTGGGGCACGACGGGCCGGTTCGCCACTATTTCCTGCCGCCCGGCAAATCTCCTCAGCGCGCGGCGAATCTGGCCGAACTGCTCCTTAACAACGGCGTCGAGGTGCGGCGCGTGACCAAGAGCACGAAAGGGGATACCACCGAGATCCGCACGGGCGAAACGCGGCGCCGGCAAATTCCTATCGGCAGCTTTCACGTTCCGGCCGCCCAGCCGGCCAGCCGCCTGGTCCGGGTGCTGCTGGATCGTCAGGTGGATATGGAACCGGACTTCGTGCAGCGGCAGATCCGGCGCCAAGCGGAGCGGTTTCCGGATGAGATCTACGATGTGACGGCTTGGTCGCTGCCGCTGGCTTTCGGCGTGGATTGCTGGTCGTCGTCGGCGCCGCTCGAAGCGCCCGGCGATCCGTGGGACGGGGCTCGACCGGCGGGGCAAGTGGTCGGCGGACGGGCGAAGGTGGCCTATTTGATCACCGGCCACGACGGGGCGCTGACGGCCCTTTGCTCGTGGCTCAGCCAAGGCCTGCGCGTGCACGTGGCCGATCGCGATTTCCGCATGGGCGACGACGAGTACCCGCCGGGAACGCTGATTCTGCGGGCCGCCGAAAATCCTCCGACACTGCACGCCGTCATGCAGCAAGCGGCGCGGGAATTCGGATTGCGAATCCGGGCAAGTGACACGGGACTGGTCTCCGCCGGCGCCCAGCTGGGCGGGCCGAATGTCAAGTGGGTGCGGCCGCCGAAAGTCGCGATGCTCGTGGATCGGCCGACCAGCTACGCCGCCGGACACACATGGTACTTGTTTGACCAGGTTTGGCGCTACCCGGTCACGCGCGTCGCCGCCAGCAATTTGAGCCGCTTGAATCTGCACGACTATAATGTCCTGGTCCTGCCCGATGGGGATTACGGCGGCCGCGAGGGGCCCGGCGAGAGCGACGTCGGCCGTTTGCGGCAATGGATCAGTCAAGGTGGCACCTTGATCCTGGTCAAGCGTGCGGCCGCGTGGGCCACACAGAAACCGGCTTCGTTCTTGAGCGTTCAGAAGAAGACCAAGCCCGCTGTGAAGCCCGCGGCGGAGCAACCGGCCGCCGAGCCCGCCGCCGCTTCGCCGCCCGCCGACCCGGCGCCCGGCGGTTTCCTGGCAGCCAAAGTATTCCGCGAACACTGGCTGACCTTCGGCTGTGCGGACGGCATCGACGTCTTCTACCGGGGCAATGTCATTCTGACGCCGCCGGACGCCTCGCAGGGCCGCGGCCTGGTGACGTTTGCTTCTGCGTCTCAGGTTCTGGCCAGCGGCTTCTGTTGGCCGGAAACCGTCGATTTGATCGCCGAAACGCCTTACTTGATCCACGAGCCGCTGGGCACCGGCCACGTGATCGCATTCACCGACGACCCGAATTTCCGCGCGATGTATCCCGCCACCCAGCGGCTGTTCCTGAATGCGGTCCTGTTCGGGCCGGGACATTGATCCGGCGCCTGGCAGGGCTCGGCCTTAATCCGCCTCCAACCTCGTTATGCACTTCGACGGCTGCCGACATCAGTTGGTAGCCTTCCTGAGACGACCGCTGATCGACGCTGATGAACGCTCATGATTAGCGTTCATCAGCGTTCATCAGCGGTTCTGTTTCTTCGGTGCTTTGCTTCAGATAACGATTGTCTTGTCATCATGGCGGAGCATGATGACCACATTGAAAACCCGACAGCTATTTCCTTGCCGATCCTTAGCGGTGGCGGGCGGCGGCAACCAAGCCGGTCTTCAATGCGTGCAGTTCCCGCTCCAAACCGACCAAGTAGTTCTCGGAGGCTTGGAGTTCAAGGATGGCCGGGTCGAACGATGCCAATTGCGCCGCCGTGCGGTCGCGAGCTTCGGCGGCCGTGGGCGGCTCGTAGACGGCGCTTCCACGCCGGAACACGGGAACGAGCAAATCGGCTTGGTCGGCATACTCCGGAGGCGACCTCGGTTCGCGTGTGTCCGGCGGCACCAGGACCGGCGGCTCCGACAGGCCCGTGGGCTCGTCGTAGATCACATCCGCGACGAATTGTCCGGCGGCGGTTCGCAAACGGCGAACCTGCAGGATGCCCGGCTCGGATTGCTTCGTATCCTCTTCGGACAGCTTCAGCTTGTAGTTCCACGTTGCGGCCGGATCACGCAAAGCAGCCAGTTTGTACACGCCCCCCAGCGCCGGCTGGTCGTGGCCGGTAACCAGCCGCGTGCCGACGCCCCAAACGTCGGCGCAGACGCCGTCCCGCAGCAACTGGTCGATGCGATGCTCGTCCAAGTCGCCGCTGACCACGATCGCGGCCGCCTGGAAACCGGCTTGGTCAAGCAGCCGGCGACTCTGGCGGCTGAGGGCCACGAAGTCGCCCGAATCCAGACGGATGCCCAGCAATTGGTGACCGTCGCGGCGGAGTTGCTCGGCCACCGCGACGGCGTTGCGGACGCCGGTCAACGAGTCGTAGGTATCCACGAGGAAAATACAGTTGCCCGGCAGCGCCGACGCATACGTCTGGAATGCCCGGCGCTCGTCGTCAAAGGCCATCACCCAGCTGTGGGCATGGGTGCCTTTGACCGGGATCCCGAACAGCTTGCCGGCCAGCACGTTGGAGGTTGCCGCGCAACCGCCGATGTACGCGGCGCGACTGGCGGCCAAACCGCCGTCGATGCCCTGCGCACGCCGCAAACCAAATTCCAGCACAGGCCGTCCAGCCGCCGCCCGGCAAACGCGGGCCGCCTTGGTCGCAATCAGCGTTTGGAAATTCACCAGGTTCAGCAGCGGTGTCTCGAGGATTTGGCCTTGCAGCAACGGCCCGCAGACGCGGACCAGCGGCTCGCCGGCAAATACCACCGTGCCTTCGATGATCCCGTCCACGTCGCACTGAAATTCCAGGCCGCGCAGGTATCGGAGAAAGTCCGCTTCGAACAGGGGCTGCCCGTCGCCAGTGGTCAGCGTCGCCAAATAACGTAGGTCATCCTCCGCAAATTTAAACGCGCGGAGAAAATCGACGACATAACTCAGGCCGCACGCCACCGCGTACCGGCCGCCGAACGGGTTCCGGCGAAACGTCAGATGAAACGCCGCTTCGCGGTCGGCCAGCCCGTTCTTCCAGTACGCATACGCCATCGTCAACTGGTACAGATCGGTCAGCAGGGCGAGCGAGTGACGATACAGCCGAGCCAGGAGATTCATGTCAGATCAGGTCTACCTTGCGTTTGGTGCGGCGTTTGGCCTGCAGGCACGTTTCGCAGACGCCGTAAACGATCAACCGGTGTCCGGTCACGCGAAAGCGGTGCTCTTGGGCCACGCGGTTGCGCAAATCGACCAATTCGTCGCTCTTGAATTCGAACAACTTCTGGCATTGTTTGCAGTACAGGTGGTCGTGCGCCGGATACCCATAGTCGTGCTCATACACGGCGCGGCCGTTCAACTCGAACTTCCGCAACAGTCCGGCATCCACAAACTCGGCCAGCGTGCGATAAACGGTCGGACGGCTGACATAGCCCGGCTTACCCTTGGCCGGCAGCTGCGCGATCAACTGGTCGGCATCGAAGTGCTCGTGGTGGCTGAAGATGTGCTCGATCAGCACCCGCCGCTGATCCGTATTCCGCATCCCACGACTCTGCAGGTACTCCTCGAACCGAGCTTGCGGTGTGAGGGCGACTTGGACTTCACCGAGCGTATAGTTTTCGGACATAGCTGGCGCTGGCAGGCCTGGGAGACACGGGAACGAACGTGCCCCCATTTTATGGATTGCGTCTGCGATTGCAAGCGATGTCGCCGACCGTCCCGACCGGCAATTTCACGCACGACAAGCCGTTCGGCGAGCCAAGGGAGGTGTTCAGCCTGCCATTTCGTCCAGCAAACGTCCCAAGGCGACGTCCAACTTGGCCTCGGACTCGTAGGCGCCGGAGGAGATTTGGGCACGAAGTTCCGATACGCGATCCGTACGCGTGTCCGGCAGGTCGCGGACGCGGCTGACCAAATCGGCTTCGGGCGAGATGTCCAGCTGGTCCACGCCTAGCCAGGAATCGGCCCGTGACGCGGCTTCGGCCGCCTGCGTGCGATGAGGCCCGCTGATCGGCTGGGCGCCGTGAAGATGCGAGAGACCGTTGATCTGCATTGCTGATTCCCCCGAGAGATGGCGGTCGACGGACGCAGACCGGCATCATGCCGGCGAACGACCTTCGAGTTTCCGCGTCGTTGCCATTGTACCCTATGCTCACTCCCGCGTCGCATGTCCATGTCAAAAAGTGCTGTCCATGGCTGGGGAGATGACTCGTGCGAACGCTGACGAGAACACACTCCCTTATCGGCCAAGAACATACGACGCTTGATTGCCGAACTCCCGTAACTCCTTGTGCTGGTAACAGTCGTTCCGTCCGTGTTTGACGTCTGCGACGGATCGCATCAACGGCGCCTCGGATGGCGATGGCATCAATCGGCACGCTCGCACACTTGACGCCGCCAACCGGCCTTGCCCTCGTCGGCCCGCGAACGAATCCCCGTCGTCATGCACTGTCTACGTGATCGGATCCTGCCCAGTTCGAGAGAGCGCCCTCGCGTGGCGGGCAAATGGCACGGAAGTTTACAGAATCCGGCCGGAACGAGCAAGAGCGAACGCGGCCGGATTGGCGGTTTGGCGATTTGGGGTGCTTCGGGAGACTTGCTGAGCGAGCTAGCGGAACAACCGGCCGACCCGCGCGAAGAATCCGTCTATCGACGATTCTTGCTGCCGGCTCTGGTCTGCTGCCAACTCTACCAGCACATCGTCCAACGCAAGGTCCGTAACGGCGTTGCCGACGTTTGGACGGATACCACGGCTCGTGCCAACCAGGACGGCATCTACCAGATCGCCGGCATACACGGACAAATCGTCCGTTTCGTCGTTTTCGGCGAAAATCGGATCGACCTGAGCCGCAACGGTGCGCACCGCGCCGCTGCGAGGTGCAATATCGGTCAGCAATCCCGCGTGAGGGACGCCGGCCGGCGATTGCTCCGCTGTGGAGTTCAGCGTCGCCACCGGCGAAATCAGGACCATCGCGCCCGAATCGCCTCCTTGCGTGCCTTCGCCTTCACCTCCAGCTACCAGACTGTTAAGGTAGTTGACCGTCGCCAACACGTCGGACGGTGAGATCCATCCGTCCCCGTTCACGTCCAGGTACGGACCGCCCAACTGTCCGAGGCCGACGGTGCGCTGTCCGTTCGCGTTGGCATCGTTGATCTGGATTAAAGCATCCAACGCGTTCACGATGCCGTCGGCATTGACGTCGAAGCGGTTATCCAGGTTGGTGAGGCCGATGGACGTCACATTGCTGCTGGGTGGGGTAACCGGCGGGTCAAAGTTGCCCACGATCGGCACGGCGAATTCGTCGCCAAAGCTAGCGTACATATCCTTGCCGAAGGGGACCGGTGTGAATTCGGCGCGGCCGTTCTCGGCCGCAATCCGCTGCGGCCAGGGAACACCGGCGGAGATCAGGAAATACCACTCACCATTCCCCTCCGGCGCCACGCCCGCTCGATCGGGCACCCACAGGCCGATGTCGTCGATACCGTCCCGGTCCATATCGGTCGCGACCGGTTTCTCACGGACGCCGATGAAGCCGAAGTTGTAATTCACTTCGGTGCCCGGCACCCAAGACCGGGGCACTCCGCCCGTGGTGAACAGGAACGTAAAGCGATCGTCCTTCCAAACTCCCAAATCGTCCGCGCCATCCCCGTTGAAATCGCCGACAATCGGAATCCCGGACATGTTGGGCGTGGAGAGGATCGTGTCCAATTGATAGTTGTGGGTCGTGTCAAAGTACCACGTACTCCCGGAGAACAAGCCGACTTCGTCGCCGTTGATTGCGTTGCCGTCAAAGTTGCCGGCCACCGGGATCCCCGTCACGCCCAAGGGCTCGATGATGCCGGTAGGCGGGTTCGGCACTCCGTCGTTGTCGGTGTCGATCAGCCAGCGGAAGTTGTTGCCGACCTTGCCGTACGCCGCCAGCTTGTCGAACCCGTCCGCGATGGAATTGGGGCCGGGCGGCGAGAAGTTGCCGGCGAACAAGTTGTCGGTTGTGTACCCGAGCACATAGACGATGTCCCGGTTGGTGTAATCCAGGTTGTGGGGATCGAACGTAAAGTTGCCGTTCGTATCGACCCACACGCTGCCCGAATGATAGACACCCAATTCCGGCCGGCTGTCCACCGTAAAACGGGCCACGAAGTTGCCGCCCGGCTGGCCGTCGCCGGTGGGGAATTGCGGGTTTCCTTGCGGCTCGGCCGCGTTGCTCTCGCCGTCCAGGGCATTGCCCACGTCGTCCACCAGCGAGTCGTTCAGGATCAGCGTAAATCGGTCATCCGGCAACGGCTCGAAGAACGTCAGCACGATCGTGCCCCCGGCCGGCTGGCCCGGCACGAACGGATCGGGGATGAACTGCACCGACTGGATCGGAATGATCCCGTTGGCGTCGCCGACCAGCCGGAAGTGCCCCACCGCGATGGCCACCTGGGGATTCAACGCCGGATTGTCGAACGGATCTTCCCGGCCCGGGAAATCCTGCACGCGGATGAACAGCGTGCTCAGCAGCGGTGTGGGGCCGTCCGTCGACGGCTTGGGATCGAAGATGTCGTACTCGGAAATCGCCGTCAGCCCCAACAGCGACGTCGTGCCGTCGCGGATATCGCCGATCAGGGTCGCCGCGCCCGTGGTCAAATCAATCGTGTACAGACCGGTTTGGCCGTTGACGGCATTGGTCATCGCCGCGAAGGCAATGTTGTTGCCCGGGACGATGTCGAAGCCCAGCAATGCGTTCACGTCGATCCCTAATGGCCCGACCACCACTTGCGTGCCGGCCGCCTGCGGATCCTGCAGGTTCAGCACGTCCGTGCCGAAATCGATTGTGTACAGACTGGTGGACAACGCCCCGGCATTGTTATTCGTGTACGCCGCCCCGGCAATATTGGGGTTGCCCGGATTCAAGGCCGCTTGGGCGGTGACCACGCCCGTGACGGGATTCACCGAGTAGTTGATATCCGCGTCGCTGACGATCCGCAGCGTATCGGTCACGGGGTCGAAATCGACGCCGAAGGTCGTGCCGCTCAGCGCCACCGACAGATTCGCGATGAAGGTCGCCGCTCCGGTCAACGGGTTTATCGTGTACAGAGCGTCCGGGTCGGGCCCATTGGCCACGGCGTATACCAGGCCGTTGGCCGGCCGCAAGTCGATCCCGATCACGGTGTCGCCGGCGACCAGACCGGTAATGGGCAGCGTGGCCGCAATCGAAAACGGCGAGGCCGCGTTGAACCGCAGCAGGGTATTGCCGGGCAACAGTCCCAGCAAGTTCGTGGCGAACACGCCCGTCACTTGCGGCGCTTGGGTATCCAAAAAGATCTGCAGCGCCTGAACCTGAGCCGCCAGCCCCGGACCGGGGTTCACATTCCCCGCCAAATCTTCGGCCGTGACCAGGATCCGCCGCAACCCGTCCAGCGGGAAGTAGGCGGGATCGTTCAAGTCGATGTTGCTGCTCACTCGCCACTGGCCGTTGGGGTACTGGTTCGTGCCGTCGAAGGGCAGCGCCACCGTCATCCCCAGCAAGACATCGAAGTTGTCCACGCCGTCATCGGGCGTCAGGTCCGCATAGACCCGGACAATCGCATTCGCTTCGGCCGTGCCCCAGAACGCGGGTGTCTGGTCGGCGGTCTTATTGTCGACGAAAAACGGCGGCTGCGGGATGACGCCCGGATCGGGCACCAGCCCATCCGTCGGATCGTTGGCGAACCCGAAGAACACCGGTGGCGGCGTGGTGTCCACGATGATCTCCAGCGACTGGCTGCGGGGTCCGAAGCCGGTAGCCCGCGTCAGCGTGGCGTTGTTGACATCGTTGTCCGCGGGATCGATCATCTGCACGCGAGCCGAGATGAAGTGGCTGCCGTCGCTCAGCGGCGTGACGAAGGTGAAGGAGTACACGCCGTTCAGGTTCGGCACCGGCTGGGCGAAGCCCAGGAAGACCGGATTGTGCATATCGACTTCGTCATAGATCGCTACCCGGTATCCTGGGCTCAGTCCCACCGGTGAAGCCGCGTTCGAGGGATTGAACGGAATCGGGATCAATTGGTCCGGCGGCGGAGCACCCGGCACGCCCGCGGCGTTCCCCGGCAGATCGTTCAACAGGATCGCATCGTCCAGCCGCAGTAGAATCGTGGGCGTGTTGTCCCGCGTCACATTGTCGAACTGGCTGCGGCCGCTGTCGCTGACGCCCAATACGTTTTGAATCAGGATCTGAGCGCGGATTTCCCCGCCCAGATTGGCCGTGCTGTGGACATTGATGTATGTATTGCCCGCCAGCAGGTCGGCGATGTTCGCCGGCACGGCCGAGAACGGCTTAGCGGCCAGCTGCAGCCGGATCCCCGCCGATTCCACCTGCCAGCCGATGATCCCCAGATCGACGATAACTGGGCCGTTCACGCCAACGGGCCCCACGTGGATGTGGGCGCCGGTCAACTCCGGCAACGCAGTGAGGTCGGTCAATTCAATTCCGGACACGAACAGGTCCAGATCGAACGTATTGGCCGCCGCGTTGTACTGGAAGTTGGCCGTGCCATTGGCAATCGTGTTCACCGCCGGCACTTCCTGGCCGCCGGTGAGGATCGTCAGGTTGTCCGCCAATTCCAGATCGAACGGCATTGGCGGGGCATGATTGACCACCGACACGTTGTAGATGTTGATCGCGGAACTGACGTTCAGATCGTCACCCGCCGGCAGCGGAGCCCCGACAACGCGCAGATAATAGGTCTGGCCAGCCACCGCCGGAATGCGGATCCGCTCGTCGTCGTCCGCGTCGTTGGTGCCGAAGGTCCCCGTGCCCGCGATCGGCGCCACGGCCCCGTTAACCAACCCGTCCGCATCGTACAAAGCAATCTCGAGATTGCCGTCGCCGGGTAGTCCCGCCCGGCCGTTGGCCAGCGTCCCCTGCTGGCGGAAGTAGAGCTGGATATCGAGCGTGCCGGTAACTTCGGCCACAATTCGATACCAGTCTTCATCGCCAGGCGTGCCGAAGGGCACATCGGTCCCCGGATCAATTACGGGATCGACATTGGTCGTCTGATTGGCGCCCAGGAACGTGGCGTTAACCCGCGACTGGTTCTGCTCGAACGGATCGTGTTTGAAGACGAACAGTCGGCCGTTGCCGTCCGCTCCCGTGCCGCCGCTGACGGGGCTGATCGGATGGAGGCTGGCGTATTCGACCTCCGTGTACACGACCGGCGGCAGGGGGATGATCGGAATGGCCGGATTGCCGCCGGAGAAAGCGTACATGGTGAACGTGCCCTCGCCCGGCGTGCCGCCGATCCGTTGGATCGTCGTATCCCCCGCGCCGTCGTCGACGACCGTCAGCCGGTCGCTCGCCCCGGGCGCGCCGCCGCGGACATCGATCCGCAACATGTTGACCGCGATGCCCGCCGCCACGAGCGAATCGTCGTGCGCGACGCGGATGATGTCGTCGCCCGCCCCGGCTTCGATGCGGACCTGCTCGACCGTGGCGATCACCAAGGCGCTCGTGATCGTTCCCACGCCGCCCAACACCCCGTCTAACAGATTGGCCGGGTTGCCGATCTCGTGGCGCAACTGCGTGGGGCTGTCCTGGCGCAGATCGATGCGATCGTCGAACGAGGTGCCGCGGATCAGGATCGTGTCGAAGTCCAGCCCGCCGTCAAAGGTGTCGCTGCCGCCGTTGCCGACCATCGTGTCCTCGCCGGCGCCGCCGAAGAACAAATTGTTGCCCAAACCGCCCATCAACAGGTCATCGCCGTCGCCCCCGTGCAATTCGAGGACGTCGCCGGTCAGCACGTCGTCGCCGCCGTCGCCGAACAGCCGCACGCCGATCGCGGCGGAGACGCCCGGAGCGATGGTGATCCGGTCGTTCCCGTCGTTGCCCCGGACATCCAGCAGATCGCTGTCGGCCGTGGCCGAGTTGCGGATGAACAGGCTGTAGTCCAGCCCGGCCACCTGCACCACGTCGTTGGAAACGCTCACGAACAAACTGTCGTCCAGGGCCCGCCCCTCGAACACGACCGTGTCGGCCGTGGCGTCGGGACCGCCCGCGGCGGCCGCCAAGTCCACGTTGACGACCTTGACGTCGGTCGTGGTCAACGTGCTCAGCTGGCTGCCCAGGGCCGCCTGACTGCGGCCCACATTCACCGTGTCGGCGCCACCCAGCGTGTTGAGTTGAATTTCCTCGATGCCCGCCATGTCGATCGTAAGATTGCCGACGCTGCGGAACAGGAGGGCCCGCGACGGGTTGGCCAGATCGGCAAAGATATGGAAGACCTCTGCGGCGTCCGAGCCGTTGAAGACCAACACGTCTGCTTCGTCGCTGCCGCCTTCGACCAGGTCGCTGCCG